>JABAHS010086782.1_pt1 | contig 63825 bp, 52 predicted proteins | sample 7062111 | NCBI WGS metagenome assembly JABAHS01 (sample SAMN14534600, study PRJNA622989) | marine sediment metagenome | biome: marine biome [ENVO:00000428]; feature: marine pelagic biome [ENVO:01000023]; material: deep marine sediment [ENVO:00002113]; isolation source: pool of 4 deep marine... | reverse complement strand
TCCAGTATCCTCCGCCGTGTCCTGTTGAGAAGCACATCATAATATAGGTTTTGAAAGGCTTTTTGAAAAGCTCCTGGAAGTATGGGGACTGTGCCATCTCCACGAAGGAATTCATCTTCGGCCATTTGGAATTGAAAGGATAGGACCGCGGAGGATTATCAAACCAGACCTTAATCACCCTCGAACCGAGGGCAAGAATTTGATCAGCTCCTTCGTTGAGGTAATCTTTGTCTGTCAAATAATATCTACCGCTGACATGCGTTATCCCGATTATGTCGCGGAGGTCGGTTTTCTTTGCTGCGTTGGGGTTTTTGATAGTATCGGCCTTGCTTTCCCGCGGCACGTTGGCCGTGCAGATTGCCGAAAGCAAAATCACGGTTAAAAAAATTTTCATTTATTGCCCTCTTCAAAAAAGGTTATTTCAGTAATATCAGTTTCACTTTTCAAGAGAAATCCTGTCGGCTTGAGAAAAATTCATGCAGTTGGCAGGAATTTGTTTCGGATTCCCGGGCCGCAGTGATTCGGCCAAGTGCTCTGAAAAAAATTCCGCCGGCGCATTCTCAATTCGCTATTCAACACTCGAGCAAACCGGCATTTTTAGCAGAGCGTAGCAGCGCGAACAATGTCTGTGTTTAACGAATTGTTAGGCACTGTGACCAGATCGAATTTTGTTAATTTCTTGGTCAACATTACCTGCGAAATTTCGCATTATCCACATACTTCTACTATATAGACGCTCCTTTTCGATTTCCGAAATTGGCATTATTTCAGAGTCATTAATCCCGTGGATAAAGTCATTCCGAAGCTCTCGAATCTTCGTTAAATCCTTAAAATCGCATATTTCGGTTTTAGGAACCCAGCCAGTAACTGGCAACACTGTTATAAATGGCGAACGGCCAAAAACTTTTCCCGAGTCTATATAAGACAAGAATAATGCTGTCTGGTGTTTCCTCTTTTGTAGTTCTTTGGCTGAATCACCAGAGACAAGCCCTTCTGTAACTAGGTCAAGCAACGAATTTTTAACAAAATTTTCAAAAAGTGTCCACTGAAAGCAAAAGCACGTATAGAAACCAAAATTTACCATATCAATTGGCAATTCTGTTAGCTCGGGAAATGAAGATTCCTGGAAAATACCAGTCGTTCCCATGTAGTTAAAATGCGATGATGTCAGCATAAAGAGTTTTTCTACAGCTTCGGGAATAATACCCGTTCCCAACTTATCAGGCCAAGGCGAAATAGACTTAACTGTATCATAAATTGACCGTAAATCTTTATGGTTGCGTGCGTATATTCGCACTGCTGCATAGTATTGATCTACTTGAACAGAAAACCAAGAATATTGTTTAAACAATTCGGAGACCGCCATGTTCATATATGCTAAATTTCTGTTTATATGGTTTCCAAATATACCCACTTTGGGAACTTTATTCCAGATAGAACAACGCCGCCGGGATCAGGTCAAAGGCTCTGAAAAAAATCCTTGGCGCATTCTCAATTCGCCATTCAACGATCAGCATGATCGGCGTTTCAAGACGCATAGCGGTTTGAAACGTACGCGTGCACTTGTTGGACTATTCTTCTGTCTCTGAAGCATACCATTTTTGTGCAGAATGCCTATACCTGTCTGACATATAAGGGACTGCCAATCACTAAGTTCTCAAGATTCGAGCATCCCACCCGCCTAAGTTGTCGCTGATCGGTCGGAACCGATCTGGCAAAAAAGGCTAGACCTTCTACTCTTGGTACCCCACCCTCAGAGAGCAAACTTCCTCGTGCGATTTCTTGCCACGCATAACTCAAACTGGCTGAGAGCGAGTGCCCATGAAACGACGGGTCACCATCAAAAGCCGCTCTGAGTGCTGACACGGGATCGACACTTGGTGACACATATGTATCTGCCGTTGGCTCCCGGCCAACAGCATGTGCTGGGGAACCCGCCAAAAGAAGGGCGTTGCGCTCGCCTTTTAGAACGAGCCAGAATGCATTTTTATCCACGTATCGACCTCCAGCGCCGGAGAAGGAAATCAGCCTGGGTGTGTCACCGCCTCCAAGTACATCGAAGGATTCAACCTTTTCATCCTGAACCAGTCGCTCGGAAATTCTCTTGACGTCCGACACCAAGCTAGAATCGCTTGCTCCGGAAAGCTTTCCTTCAAACAGAGGGAACTTGAACGAAAGCTCTGCAGCCACCTTGGCAAGGAAGCTTGTCGCAACATGCTGCAATTTCTCAACTTTAGCGTCTGAAATGTACCAGTAAATATCGTTCATTTTTTCTTCGTCAGTGTAAGTACTTTTTGTGTTGAACCTGCATATTCTTGGAGAAACAGATCAAACTGTTCGATTGACGGCTCCTCTTCCTGAACTGCAAATTGCTCAGGCGTTTGGAATGGATCGAGAGGTGGATTGCTCAATTCATTAAGCACAAGCGCAAGGAGAGACAATGAATTCTCGGAACATAGGGGATTCTCCTGAAGAAGTGATGCTGCGTCAATCATTTGCTGTGCTTCATGCACGGTGACGTTTCTCCGGAAGTGCAAACATTGCAGCGTCGCTCTTGCTTCATCAAGACTAATTCGGTTACGAGAAAGGCATCCACACAATCTAAGTAACAGGTTTTCGGCAAACTCAGGTCTGTCAGTATTGTACCCGCTTATGGCTGTAAGAACTCGCTGTTTCTGCTCGCTAGAAAGACTTCCTGCATTCAGGTATTTCTCCATAGCACATTGAAGTATCGATCCACCGACTAGATTCTTCCATTTGTCTTTCCACTCCTGACTGGGTCCGCTCTCGTCATACGCGCCAGGAATCATTGTGAGTACGATGTCCTCCCACATCTCAAAAAACAGAATGTCATCGGCGGGCCCTGCCCTAAGTACGTGATCAACGTTTAATGCATTCTTCACCCGAATAGGACTTGAAACAGGTACAAGATAGCGTGTGTCAAGCACACCATAGATTGCCGGACTTGTGATCTTACAGGCGTCCGGGTCGTCCTTTAGCGATTTCAACGTAAATTCGTATTGTTGTCTTTCCATAACCCATGTGCCGTGGATATTCTTCTTCTCCAGATGACTGTTAATGGGAGGAATGAGCGGATCGCCCTGCCACAATCGATCCTCGTTAATGTCGAGTCTGAGGATATAGATCAAACCGGTCGGATCATGTTGGCAGGCGAGCACCTCTGCTTCTGCGCCATGGCCCACTTCGCCAGTGATAGTAAACGCACCAAAAGTTTTTCCTATGTAATTAGTAACTGTTGCCATTGTCTTTACGGTAATGTAAGTAACTCAAAGGGTCCAACTTCTGTTATATGGTTTCCAGCTATACCAGCTTTGGGGTGTTGCTTCCAGATACCCCGCCGCTGGGCAACTTTTCTAATATAATATCAAAGCTGTCTCGAAAACACAAGATTTCCAACTTAATTTTGAAAATATTTCAGGCAAAATAACAGCAAAAACACGAATCCGGGCCTGATTTTCAACAGATTCATGACCCGACAGCCGTATCCGGTTCAGGGCATTTTTACCAGAGATTTGCGACGGCGGGGACTTTGTTACGGTCGTTCAACCGGATAGCGTTTTGTTTGCACATTGAACGGCATATCCCGCAGCCATAACACCGCCTCTGGTCGATGGCAACCTTTTTGTTTGCGGCGCTGTAGACAATAGCGCCGAATTGACAGAGGCGCATACATTGGCGGCAGCCAATACAGGCGTCAGGGTCAACTTCCGCAATGAACTCGGCCCGAAACATCACAGGTATCGACTGTGTTACCGTGCAGCGCATTGCCAGGCAGTCGGAACGGTCGCAGTTGCATATTCCTCCGATGAAGGGCGAGTGAAAAGTCCAAACAGTATGGCACAAACCTTCTCGTTCGTGCTCTCTAAATGCAGAGAGGGCTTCTTCTTTGCTCAAAGTCTCCATTCCTGATAAATCCGGTCCCGTAAGAAAGCTGTTATCGAGGCCCCTGAAGATCTCTGCCAGCCGGCCGCCATCGGGAGCCAGGCTGACGCCATAGCAATATCGCTTTTCCTGTTTCAATGTAAAGTGTCGACAGAGGCAGGCCACGCGGGCGATAGAGGCGACAAAACCGAATATCTTTTCAACCTCCTCGATTGGGACTACCTGGCCGAAGTGGGTTTTCTTCTGCCGGCCTGTAATAATGGGGGCAATCATACTCTTTATAAACTTAGGAGTCTTGTCAAGGCGGTCGAGATACTCTATTCCTTTTGTGATTTGGTCGGGATTTGAGAAAAATTCTTCAATCATCCTGCGGCGACGAATGTCACTCAATAGGTCGTCAGAATAATTGTTTGCCTGCAAATACCACTTTTTTCCTTCGCCATGTTTATGACAAAATTCACACATGTTGTATCCTTTAACTCGGTTTTAGGTATTAATCTTTTAGCTTTTGGAAAGTATTTTTTGCCGCTTCGACGGTCTTTTCAATATCCTGCTGCGAGTGTGCCAGTGAAACAAACATAGCTTCATAGGCGCTGGGGGCAAGGTAAATGCCGTGACTCAACATATCCGCGAAGAAGCTCTTGAACCGTTTTATATTTGTGGACTGTACGTCCGTAAAGTTTCGTATAGGTTTGTCTGTGAAGAAACAACTCATAATCGAGCCGACACGGTTGATGGTAACAGGTATATTTGCATCTTTGGCGGCGCCGGCAAGGCCGGCTTCCAACATTGCGGCCGAGGATTCGAGTTTTTGGTAGCAGTCCGGTTGTGTGAGTATGTCCAGTGTCGCATTGGCCGCCGCGGTCGCGATGGGGTTGCCGCTGAGTGTGCCGGCCTGATAGACAGGGCCGCCCGGGGCGAGTGTATTCATAATATCAGCTCGGCCACCGACCGCGGCCGCGGGCAGGCCCCCTCCTATGATTTTGCCAAGACAGGTAATATCGGCGTTCATGGAGAAAAGCTGCTGCGCTCCTCCGACGGCAAGGCGAAAGCCGGTTATCACCTCGTCGAAAATCAAAAGGGCATTGTCGTTGTCACATAAATCGCGAAGGGTCTGAAGGTAACCGGCGATGGGAGGAACCACTCCCATATTCGCAGCCACAGGCTCGACGAGGACCGCAGCGATTTTGCCTGCGTGCATTTGGAAGGCCTTTTTTACCGCGTCGATATCATTATACGGGATTACGATGGTTAGATTGGCAATCGCATCGGGGACGCCCGCACTTGACGGGGTGCCCGTTTCAGCCAGGCCGGAACCTGCGGCGACGAGCAGTGAATCGCTATGGCCGTGATAACAGCCGGCCATTTTGATTACTAAATCCTTTTTCGTAAAGCTTCGGGCGAGCCGGATAGCGGACATTACCGCCTCGGTGCCGCTGCTAACAAGGCGGACTTTTTCGATGGAATCGAAGGCGGCGATTATTTTTTCGGCCAGTTGAGTCTCTGCCAAGGTGGGCGCTCCGAACGAGGTCCCTTTTTTTACCGCCTCCTGAACGGCTTCCAACACCCCGGGATGGGCGTGTCCAAGAATCATCGGCCCCCAGGAGCAAACGTAATCGATATATTCATTTCCGTCGATATCGTAGATTTTTGAACCGGCGGCGCGGTCGATGAAGATTGGGCCGATATCCACACCGCCAAAGGCTCTCACCGGCGAGTTGACCCCGCCCGGCAGAAAATTTACGGCCTGGCTGAAGGCGCGGGCCGACTTTGGGTAATTGGTCTTTTTTTCATCCATCGTATATATTCATCCATAGGTAAAGGATCCGCTTTGCGGGAACCAGATTCTACATTTTTGCTCCCTGAACAAAGCCACAAGCTTATTTCTGACGGGATTGATATAATTTCATATCGCGCATATGGTATATTTTATTGGCTATATTGTAAATGCCGGTTTTTGGTGAAAGTGCTATTTTTCTTGCAAAGCGTGGAATGTTACATATAATCTGGGCTTTTGAATCTCGATAAGTGAACACGGAGCACAAATATGAGTTTGGTGAAATGGTTTCGCAAAAATAAGACCAAAGTGATGGCTATTGTTGCCATTGGCACATTGGCTTCCTTTATGGGGCTTGGTACTTTCCTGTCGTTCATTAGCAAGAGAAGCACAGGGCTTCACAAAACAGTGGCATACTGTTTAGATAACAGGAAGATAACGAGAAATGATATATTTTTGGCGCAGGAAGAGTTAAGGATCCTGCAATTGATAGGGTCGGGCGAGCTGCTACGAAACATTGGTGTTCCATTATTTAATACACCGGATTTACGTGCCCTTTTTATGGGTGAACTTCTGTTCAGCGAGCGGAGAACTTCGCCGGGCTTAATCAATTATATCAAGCAGACAGTAAGAACGAACGATTACAGAATAAGTGATAAGCAAATCATTGATATTTACAAACCGACCGTTCCGAGCGAGATATACTGGATTTGTCTGTCAAGGGAAGCGGAGCAGGCCGGGATGAGGATATCAAAAGAGGACGCGCGGAGACTGTTGGTAAATGCATACCCCAAAGTACCTCAATTTGAAGGTGCGACATATTCGCAGATAATGCGTGGAGTGGTAAAGCAGCGGGGGATCTCGGAGGAGAAGATACTGACAACGTTCGGGAAATTGCTTTCGATATGGGAGTACGCGAAGATGAATTGCTCAGGCGAAGATATTACCAGCTCTGAGATAATGCATTCAGTAAGCCGGGAGAGGGAAACAATCGATGTAAATTTTGTGAAATTCGATTCGGCCGTGTTTGCCGAGAGTCAAAGTGAACCGAATGAGGAAAGCATCTCCTCGCATTTTAACCAATACAAACAGTACTTTGCCGGTACTGTCAGCAAGGAAAATCCTTATGGCTTCGGATACAAGCTTCTCGACAGAGTTCAGCTTGAATACATTGTCTGCCGGCTCGATGATGTTTCCAAAATAGTGACACCGCCTACGCAGGAAGAAGCAGAAGAATTCTACCGTAGAAACAGGTCACAATTCACCGAAGAGGTGCTTTCCGACCCGAACGACCCGAATTCATTGCTAACTGAACGGGTAAAAGGTTATTCCGAGGTGGCAAGTCAAATTTCAGATACCCTGCTTCAAAATAAAATCAATTCAAAGGCCAAAAGTATCATGGACGAGGCAAAGGCGCTGACCGAGTCCGGTTTGCGGGGTAAAGATACGGACGTTGCAAGTCTTACTGTTGAGCAACTCAAAGAACTGGCAGGAGATTATAAGGCTGCCGTTGATCAATTATCCCAAGACTACAACATCAAGGTATATACGGGTACAACAGGTCTGCTTGGTGCCGCTTATATGCAGTTGGATGATTCCATTGGCAGGTTGTATGTGAGGGGTTATGGAAATAACGTTATCGGATTGACACAGCTTGTATTTGCCGTTGATGAGCTGGGCCTTAGTGAGCTTGGTCCCTTCTCGGTATCGAGGCCGCGGATGTATGAAAATATCGGTCCGGTGAGAGATATATTAGGCCGGATGATGGCGATTGTGCGGGTTATAGACGTTGAAAAGGCAACTGAGCCTGAAAGTATAAATCAAACCTTTAATGTGGAAACGATTAAATTTGAGACATCGGATGAGCAGGCAAATCGGGAAGATCCCAATCTTGGTCCGGATGGGGATTTGGAATCCGAGGAGGTTTTTTCAGTAAAAGAGAAAGTGACGGCAGATTTAAAAAGACTTTCAGCAATGGAAGTTACGAAAGAGAAAGCCGGGGAGTTTCTCAGCCTGGTAGCCAAGGAGGGCTGGGAGAGTTCTATCGAGAAGTTTAATAATCTTTATGGAGAGAATGACGTGCCGGAGGAGAGCGATCCGAATGTGGCCGACGACCCGAACGGGATAAAGGACGCAGATGGACCTTTCATGATGGAAAGTTCGACAAACCTTCAAAGAATCTCACGTGAAGCTATTGGAAGGTTAGCTGTTCTAAGCGAGGGTAATCCCGGTGCTCCTTTATTCGTCAAGGAAGCCCAAAGTTGGTTGTCGGTGAGTGAGGCCAAAATAGCAGGTCAATTCATCGATCAGTTATACTCGCTTGTCCCGCCGGACAGCAACACCGCAGAAGCTTTGCCTATACTTATGGGCTTTAAGCCGGAGATGAGCTATTATTGTATAAATGATATTCTGATAAGACGCGTGGTGCGGGAAGAATACGAACAGATTAAGCCCATACAGGTTTTCAGAGACGAGTATATCCAATTCCAGAACCTTGCGGCGGTACATTTTAATCCTGCAAATATTTTGAAACGTACAAGGTTTAGAGGAGCCGAAGAAGAAAATCAGGCGTCAGATGCCAATACACCGGCGGAATCTGAGGAGGCATCATAATGGCACTGCGTTCGAGAGAAAAACAGACCGTGTTCCTTTTGATTGTCGGCTTGCTGTCCTGGGTGGTTCCCGGAGCGGGCCATTTGATTCTGAAAGAAAAAGAACGTGCAATGATTATCTTCGTCACAATTTTTCTGACTTTCTGTATTGGTATATACGTAGGCTCAATTGGTGTAATTGACCTTTACGGTGCGACTCCGTGGTATGTGGTTGGTGCACAGGTCATGAATTCGCCGATGGTTCTGTTGCTTGGGCGCATGACCGCTGGTAATGCCTATCCAGTGTACGGCTGGCCGAACGAAATCGGGCAGATTTATACAAGTACAGCGGGCCTGCTGAACCTTTTGTGTATCGTCAACGCTGTTTATTTGGCTTATCTGCGTGGCATAAAGCCGGCCAGAGGTTAAGATTTCGATGGAATTTATTTTTGTAATTGCCAGCTTTACGGCACCCGAAAACTTCGGGGCGAGTCCGCAGTCTATGCTGTGGCTGCTGCCTTTAGTGGCGGCAATAGCAATCATCTATAAAGCAACGAAACTTCCGACAATCAAAGCAGCCGATTTTATCAAGGAGACCTCGGTATTATTCGGCTCAATTGTTGTTTTCATAGTTATAACTGCATTGGCCTTACATGTGCTTGCATGGCTAATTATCGGGTAATTGCAGGATTTGTAAATTAGCTGCCGCTCACTACCGACCATATCAGGTCTACCGGCGACTCAATCCTGGTATTTCGACAAAGTGTTTTCAAGTACTTCTAATTCGACAAGTGCGTTAAAAGCGGCTTTTTGCTCTGCCTCTTTTTTGCTTCTGCCCCAGGCACTTGAGAAATGACGGTCTGCGACGACCACCTGAGACTCGAAGCATTTGTCGTGGTCAGGTCCTTTTTCATCAAGGAGTTCGTAAACAGGAGTCGTATTTAACTGCTGCTGAGCGTATTGCTGCAAAAGTGATTTGTAATTACCCTGGGCCTGTTGTGTATCGGCCCGGTCGATTGACGGACCGAAAGTTCTCAGTATGACACTTCTGGCGGCCCCAAATCCGCTGTCAATATAAATTGCCCCGATAATAGCCTCCAGCAATCCTGCAGCCAGCGAGCCCGACAAGGCCCGGTCTGAGGCCAGTCCCTTGCCAATTTTTAAGAATTCCTGCAGGCCGAGATCCATAGCGATTTGGGCACAGTTATTGCGAGAAACAAGCATGCTCTTTATTTTTGTTAAATCACCTTCCAGATAAGCCGGGAACCGCTCGAAAAGGGTTTGGCAGATGACCAGCGCTAAAATAGAATCTCCGAGAAATTCGAGCCTTTCATTACTGGAAAGACGATTATCAGCGGCCGAGGAATGAGTTAATGCCTTGATTAACAGGTTGCAGTCGGAGAACCTGTAACCGATTATCTGCTCGATTTGCTGTTGAGCTTTTTCGTTCATTCAATTGTATCCTGTTTTTTGCAGCAGGTATTTTGCAAGAAAACGAAAAACGGAATCTTTTGTATAAGCCCCGCGAGCAGATTACGAATACCGCTGGTTCAGCGACCTTCGTAACCGGCTCAATAGGCGAAATACATTACATTCAGTTATTTTAAGAAACATATATACCGTTTGTCAAGTCTTTTATGATGTATCGGCCGTATGTATATTGACCTTCAAATGAAAATCGATATAGCAACAGATTGTCAGCGGCAAGCGTATCGGTGTCTGTTTTGTTCATTTTGTACTTCCGGAGGGGATGAATTGTCAAATATGTGCTATCAATTCTGTCCCGGACAGGCATAATGTGCTAAAATGTATCGCGATAACGCCAATATTTTGAAAGGCACTACTATATGAATTCAGATGATTCTACAGCAAAGCCTGACTTTGTGCGGCAGATAGTGGCCGACGACTTGAAGACTAATAAATGGGACGGCCGGGTCGTTACGAGGTTTCCTCCTGAGCCGAACGGCTATCTTCATATCGGGCACGCCAAGAGTATCTGTCTTAATTTCGGTATTGCAGCCGAAAACGAGGGCGGCCTCTGCAATCTTAGGTTCGATGATACCAATCCCATTAAAGAAGAAGATGAATACGTCGAAGCCATAAAAGAGGACGTTCGGTGGCTCGGTTTCGACTGGGAGGACCGGCTTTATTTCGGCTCGGACTATTTCGAGCAGATGTACGAGTACGCCGTACAGCTTATCAAGGCAGGCAAGGCATATGTTTGTGATCTTAACCCGGAGCAGATGAGAGAGTATCGCGGCACCCTGACCGCTCCGGGGAAGAATTGCCCCTATCGTGATCGCAGCGTCGAGGAGAACCTCGATTTATTCGAACGGATGCGGAAAGGCGAATTCGAGGCCGGCTCCCGAGTTCTTCGGGCGAAGATTGACATGGCATCTGCCAACCTGAACATGCGTGACCCTGTTATGTACCGCATCCTGCATGCGGAACATCATCGCACCGGTGATAAGTGGTGCATCTATCCGACTTATGACTGGGCCCACGGCCTTGAAGATTCCATCGAGCAGATTACCCATTCGATTTGTACTCTGGAATTTGAGAACCATCGGCCGTTGTATGACTGGTTCCTTGACGAACTTGGCGTTTATCATCCACAGCAGATAGAGTTTGCCCGACTCAATTTAAGCTACACGGTTATGAGCAAGCGCAAGCTCCAGCAATTGGTGCAGGAAGGGCTGGTCAGCGGATGGGACGACCCTCGTATGCCGACCATCTGCGGCCTGCGGCGTCGCGGCTATACGCCCGAGTCCATCCGAAACTTCTGCAAGCGTATCGGAGTAAACAAGTTCAACAGCACCGTTGATATTGCATTGCTGGAACATTGCCTTCGAGAGGATCTGAACAAAACATCGCCTCGCGTGATGGCAGTGCTCAGGCCGCTGAAGGTGGTCATCGACAATTATCCTCAGGAGAAGGTCGAAGAGCTGGAGGCCGTAAACAATCCCGAGGATGCCGGCGCCGGGACGCGGAAGGTTCCTTTTTCACGTGAGCTTTATATCGAACAGGAAGATTTTATGGAGGAGCCTGTGAAGAAGTTCTATCGGCTTGCACCCGGCCGGGAAGTTCGACTGCGATACGCGTATTTCATCACTTGTACAGATGTAGTTAAGGATGACAGCGGCCGGGTCGTCGAGCTGCACTGCACATACGACCCGGCAACACGGGGCGGTGATGCGCCGGACGGACGCAAGGTCAAATCAACTCTGCACTGGGTATCAGCCTCTCATGCGCTCGAGGCCGAGGCGCGGTTGTACGACCATCTGTTCAGCAAAGAATACCCGGATGATGTAGCTGAAGGAGAGGATTTCAAATCCAATCTGAATCCGAACTCGCTGGAAATTCTGTCTTCGTGTTTTGTTGAGCCGTCTTTAAGCAAGGCGAAACCGGGGAGTCGATACCAATTCGAAAGGCTGGGCTATTTCTGCGTTGACCCGGACAGCAGTGAAGACAAGCTGGTTTTCAATCGCACTGTAACACTTCGCGACACGTGGGCTAAGATCCAAAAGGCCCAGAAGCACAAAAGATAATCAATTATTTATCAGCCGAACAATTCGGTAAATTTTTCTTCTATATCGGCATTTTCACACAGCACCTGACCTATCAGGACAGCACTTACTCCTGTGGCCTTTAGCTTCTCAACGTCGGCGTGTGTTTTTATTCCGCTTTCGGCAACCAGCTCGTTTTTATTATCGACAAGTTCGGCCAATCGGCTGACCGTGTTCAAATCCACTTCCATCGTGGTAAGGTTACGATTATTTATTCCGAGAACGTTGTATCCTTTTTTGGGAAAGCCTATCAGGCTGCGAACTTTAAGCAGCGTGTCAGCCTCGTGGATCTCCAGAAGGACCGTCAGCGTCAGTTCGGCCGCGATTATCATCAGGTCCATCAGTTCACCGGGCTTGATGGCATCAGCTATTAACAGTATGGCGTCGGCACCGGCGGCACGGGATTCGTAGACCTGCCAGGGGTCGATAATAAAATCCTTTCTCAAGATAGGTAAATCCACGGCATCACTTATCTGCTTAATGTATTCGAGGCGGCCCTGAAAGTATTTTTCATCGGTGAGGACGCTGATTGCATCGGCACCGCATTTTTTGTAGGTCCGGGCAATAGCCACAGGGTCAAAATCCTCGCGAATAAGGCCGGCCGACGGCGACGCCTTTTTGACTTCCGCGATTACGTTTATACCGCGGCTGTTGGCCCTGGTGACAGCTTTGTAGAAATTGCGGCACTTTGGTAAAGGCTGAACCTGTTCCTTAAGCTGATCAAGGCTAACCTGCGATTTGCGAAGTTCGACCTCAGTTTTTTTATCCGCTATGATTTTGTCTAATATATTCGCCAATACGACATACTCCTTTAGAGCTTTGTTTTTTTATAGAATATTTTTGCTGTTTTACGGCTCAGTGACTCATTGAGTTTTTGGCTGGGCCTGGCCGGCAACCTCAACGTAGGACATGCGGAGCTGGTTTAATGTATTTGAAAGGACTTTCTCTTCCTCTTCAGTCAGGTTGCCTTTGGTTTTTTCCTCAAGAGTTTCGAGCATATCGATGTTATATTTGGCAAGCTCCAGGTCCGGCTCTCTTTTCTCCCCTTCTTTTAGCTGGAGCAGTCCCATGGCAAAAAATGCCTGCGTAGTGAGCATGCTTACAAGCGCGGCAAAATTACCCTGAGGCAGGGGCCCGCGATGAAGTTTTTCTTCAGCTTTTTTCTTCTTCTCTTCCTCCTCCTGTGCGGCTAATACTTCTTTTTCTCTTTGTGCTTCCTTTTTCCAGTCTTCGTCGACTATAATTTTTTTCTCTTCTTTTTTTTCTTCGGCCATTTTAAAAACTCCCATCTTGTGCTTTATATATCTTATTTCGTCGTGTTATTTATGCTTCTTTTATTGTTACTTTTGAAAGCGGGGATCGACATTATGGGTCTTAATTACCTTCGATACTTTTTCATTCTTCTATCCATGTCCCGCCTTTGGTCACGTTCGGTAATTTTTTTTCGTTTATCGTACTGTCTTTTGCCTCTTGCCAGGGCCAGCTCCAGCTTTGCAAAGCCCCTTTCACTGAAGTAAATCCTCAGCGGCACAAGCGTGAAGCCCCGCTGCTCAAGCTTTACCCTTATCTTGTGTATTTCGGCCTTATGCAATAATAGTTTTCTGTTTCTGGTCGGCTCATGGTTTATACCGCCGGCCTGTTGATACTGTGCTATAGTAGCACCAACGAGCCAGCATTGCTCGTCTAAAATCCTGGCGTATGAACCGTCCAGGTCTGCCTGTCCGGCCCGCAGGGATTTAACCTCGGAGCCCAAAAGTTCAAGGCCGGCTTCGAACTTCTCGATGAGTTCGAAGTTTCGATAGGCCTTTTTGTTTACTACACTGGGGGCCTGCGAGGGCTTTTTCTTATCCTTTTTAGCGGCCATTTGGGCTATAATATCCGGCTATAGAGGATTTTGCAAGAGTACTGATGCCGGGCCTGGATTAGAGCCGGACACTTTAACAAACCATATCCTGTTCCTGAAGTTAGGTGTAAATCTGTCCGGTTTTCCTGAATGGCTTTCAGAGCGGTCGGCTGCGGCCCTGCTTTTTATACTTATCCAACAGGTTTGTCAAACGCTCCATAATATCAGGATGCTGAGCCCACAAGTCATTTTTTCATATGGATCGTCGGCCATGATGAAGACGGTGTTGGGTAGTTTTTGGGAGGGCCTTTATTCCTTCGAGCTTTGCCTGGTGCTTGCACAGCCTGGAATTGAAGATGCCAGACAAAAACCGATTGCTTTAATGAAATTACGCCTGTTAAGGCCCTTGTTCATATTGGTTACCGTATATCATCCCTTCTTCTTAGGTTTCCTTACAGGCCAGGGTCGAACTCCACACCTGGCGGCCCAGCTTTCATACAGGCCCTTTAGCTGTTCGACTTTCTGCGGATGCTTTTGGGCCAGGTTATTTAATTCCGTACGGTCCGCATCGAGGTCATACAGCTCCCATCGGCCGGGATGTTTGGATACGAGCTTCCACCTGCCTTTCCGGACAGCTCGATTTCCTTCGTGTTCCCAGTATAGCGCTTCACGTTCAATCGGTTTATTGTTGAATGCCGGTGCAAGGCTCCTGCCTTCGACCGGCGTGATTTTATGGCCCTTATATTCAGCAGGATACTTTGCATCGGCGACATCGACGCACGTTGCCATAATGTCGACGAGATGTCCCGGTTGATGGCGTAATTTGCCTCGTGCTTTTACGGCCGCCGGCCAGTGTACGATTAAAGGAGTTGCGATGCCGCCTTCGTGGACCCAGTGTTTGTAGAGACGGAAGGGGGTGTTGCTGGCGTTGGCCCAGGGCCTGCCGTAGGCGATATAGGTATCGGCGGGTCCTGGCATTACACCCACACCTGTTCGCACCGGGCGGCCGTCACGCGTGACCTTGGGCTGCATGTCCCGCTGCAATTCGTTTTTATCCATCGGTTTTAAGACAATCTCTTTGGATGGATCGGGCCTGACGGGGCCGCGACTGCCGTATTCTTCTGCGCAGCCGCCGTTGTCGGCCAGGAAGAAAATCAGCGTGTTATTGAAGTTTCCGGTCTTTTTTAACTGTGAAACGATGCGTCCTATCCCCTGGTCCATACAGTCTACCATTGCCGCGTACACTTCCATTCGGCGGGCGTGCCATTCTTTTCTCTTAGCCTGCTCCCACGGCGGGACCCGTGAATCGCGCTCTGTAATCTTCCATTTGCCCTCGACGAGTCCCATTTTTATCATGCGCTTGTGCCGTTGGGCTCGCAGAACATCCCAGCCCTTGTCATACCGTCCCTTATAGCGGGCTATGTCTTCAGGCAGGGCGTGCATTGGCCAGTGCGGTGAGGTATAGGCCACATACATAAAGAACGGCTTGTCACCGCTACGGGATTTGTGCTCTTCGATGAACTTTACAGCGTTGTCGCTGATTGCATTTGTATAGTAGAAATCATCACTATCCGGCGAGATCTGCGTATTGTCGCGGGTCAACGAACAGGGGTCGTAGAAACTTCCTGCACCGTGAATGGTGCCGAAGAAGCGGTCAAAACCCCGCTGACGGGGCCAATTGTGCTTGGGGCCGTCCGGCCAGCGGTGTTTGGTCACGTGCCACTTGCCGGACATATACGTGCTGTACCCCGCTTCTTTGAGCACCTCGGCGATGGTGACACAGCGATTGTTAAGGTCTCCACGATAGCCTTCGTAGCCCTGATCGCCCATCATGTGACCGACGCCGGTCTGGTGCTGGTAGAGCCCGGTCATCAGCGAGGCCCTCGTCGGACAGCAGCGGGCGGTGTTGTAGAACTGCGTAAAGCGCAGACCGCCGGCGGCGAGCCCATCGAGGTTAGGGGTACGGATTTCGCCGCCGTAGCAGCCGATGTCGGAATACCCCATGTCATCGGCCATAACCAGAACAATGTTCGGCGGTTTGCCCCCTCCAACAGGTCCCTGAAAAGCGCTTGCGCATCCGGGCATTGCCAATGACGCCACACTAAGTCCCGCAGCTTTGATAAAATCTCTCCGGTTCATTTCGGATTTCATAAAAAGACGCCTCCAATTATATTTGTTAAGCACTCAGGTTGGCCGCTTCATAAAGCTATTTATGAAGCAGCCACTGATGAATAAATGCTGCGATAAGCCAGACCGCAAAGCTTGCACTGAGCACAATCCAAAGAGTAAGGTGCTTACGAAAGCAAATAAAAGCCGTAATAAAAAACAAGATAGTCGGCAAAATCCCCCATAAAGCTCCTTTAGTATAATCGGCCATCAGGTTGAATTTGCCCGGATTGTCCAGGTACAACCAGACGAGCACAATAAGGCTGGTAATGGGCATTACTGTAATCAGCCCGGCCAGTGTAGGTAGCTTATGCCTGTTCACTATCCAGGTGCATGACAGGATAATACACACACTAATCAGCAGTTTTATAACAAATCGCATACACGCAACCAGCGTTTAATTTTAATTTGCTGCTATGGAGATTCTTACTTGATGAACCTGCAACACAGCGGATAGCGATAGTGGAAACCATCATTGGCTTTAATTGCCGCGATTATTGCAAAGACTATGTCGAAAATCATAACTGCAGGTAGTAATAAAGCTCCAATACAGGCAAAAATGAGGAGACCCGCCACGATTGCGTAGATGAGTATCGAAATCTGGAAGTTTAAGGCCTCTTTTCCCTGCTCATCGACAAATGGGAATTCGTCTTTCTTTACCTGCCAGATTATTAATGCTCCGATTACGCCGCCAAAAATAGGGATAGGAGGCAATAACGCAGCAAGTCCCACAAGGTGACAGAACATTGCCCACATACGGGCGTCTTTGTTTATTTCTTGGCTCATTTCGGCTGGCTGGACATTTACGGGCTGCTTGGGACTTGCAGCCGGTTCCGAACTTACTGGCTGTTCAGCGCCGGCTGGGGGTTCGGCGCTGGCGGGCTGCTGGGCGTCTGTGGGTGGTGTTGTTCCTGCGGGCTGCTCGGCGCCTGGTTCACCACCGGGAGTTTGCGGTGTTTCAGGGGTTTCCGGGTTTTCGAATATTTCTGCCATAGTGCAATTCCCTTCCATTTAAGTGTAAATTTACTTGATAAACCGCTCCTTTTCTAACAATAGCCGGCCAATTGGTCAAGGATAAAATATGTCTTACATCAATTCGATTTTCATACCCGGCCCTAATGGATTCGACCGGCACTGCTTACATCGATAGGTTTTATGCCGAGTTTGGTCGCAGGTGATTGGTGGGTGAAACTGGCCTTACCTTTCTCAAAATCCACAAAAAGCGGGTCAGCGAACAGATTATTGCCGGGCTGCAATTTTTCCGAACCTGTCCGGGTGTATCTGCTCATTTTGTTGCCCTGCACCTGGCCTTCGGTGCTATACAGGATGTTGTCCCTGAATGTGGTGATGGCACTTGTGTTGTCAAAAACAATCTTACCCTTTGCATAGATGATGTTTTTCGTAAAGACAAAGTCCGAAGACCTTGGGAATGTAAACCTTGCATCCTCATTGCAGATAAAAACATTATTGCTGATAGTGTTGTTTTTTGCCATGTGATTATGTGTCGGCCGGGCGACGTTGATTGACAAATTTCCTTCAACCAGGCAGTTTTCGGACCGCTCGTCAAGGTAGTAGGCTGAGGAGCCATAGCCGCCTGTATCGGGGATGTCACGGATGAAGTTGCCTCGCAGCACGAGCCCCTTTCCTGCGAAACAGTAAATACCTCCGCCATCGTGTAGTTGAAGCATTGCGCGGTAAATCAGGTTTTTTTCGATTATATTTCTCTGGCCACCCCAGTTGATGGCTGTGTAGGGCGTGTCGTGGATTTCGTTGTGGCTGATTTCGTTATCTTTGCCGCCTCCCTGAAGGGCGATAGCGCTTGGGTAGGTAAGACCGACGTCGTGAATGTAATTATTTGTAACGACAGAGCCTGCTCCGCTGAACTTGATGCCGCAGGCGCCGGTGTGGTGGACGTGGCACTTTTCGATACGGAGGTTGCTGCCCGAGACTTTTATACCCTGGCCTCCGACGTTGACGATTTCGAGGTCGATGAGGTCGCAGTTCTGGCCGGAGGAAATAGAGACCGCTCCCTGGAACCTGCCAGCGCCAAAGCCTCCCGCCATTAGTGGAGTCGTTGTTACCGAAAGGGTAATGCCACGAATGGTTATGTCTTTGGCCGGTTTATTCTTCGTGCCTTGAATCCTGATGATGGACTCGATAGTCGGAGCAAAAACTTCTGCTTTGTCCATGTCCTCTCCCGGAAGTGGCCAATAGACAATTTTTCCCTCTGTGCGGTCGAGATACCACTGTCCCGGCTTAGTCATTCCCTGGCGGACGTTCCAGACAACGTACTTTTTGACTCCGAACGCCCCCGGTGGGTGGCTGGAAGGATTGGTGAAAAACAGAATGTGGGATTGTGTATCCATATCGGAGACGCCGACCAGTGACTCATCCCACATATGGTAAACGGTGATCTCGGCATTGTTGATGTCGAGCCAGGGGCCGAGGTTGTCGGGATTGTATTTTATTCTGGTCAGTTCCTCGTTCGTCGGTTTACGTTTCCAACCTCCGCCTGTGGAGGTCATCCAGGGTACATTGAACGTGCTCTGGTGGATGAAGAAGCCTTGCTCAGGGAGCCGGGCACGTCGACAGAATCGCCCGTTTACAATGAGGGCCCGGAAATCCCACACTCTCTGCCTGACATCTGGAAGGCCGGCTGAATAGAACCTGCCACCGTCTTTTCTCCAACCTGTAACTTTCCGGCCTCCATATAAACTGACCATTGCGCCCGTCGAAGCTTCAATGGTCAACCCGGAGTCTTTGTCTGTCAGCACCAGCGGCTCGTTTAGGATGTACCGGCCTGATTGAATAATGATCTTTCTCGGTTTTTTCGTGCCCATTTTCTGTGCCGCTTTGCACGCGGCTGCAAGCGTGGCAAATGGACCATCCGTCCGGTTTGCATTGGGTACAGGCCTCCGACCCGACCAGAAATCACTTCCGTTTGGGGCAACAAAGAAAGTATCGGATTTAAGGCTACTGGAAGCCTTTAATCCCCCTGTGCCCAGAGACAATATAGCGCTCAGTAAGGCACCTGATATCACCAAAATGGATAATCTTTTTGTCAATTTCATCCTCCTTTAGCATATTCGGTTGGCCATACCTTTATCTTAGCCTTACCACGGTGTGACCACGCATATTAGTGAATCGTTACAAAGTATTTTCGGGCTTTTATCCGATTGTCATTTTCTAACAAAAGCCGCTAAAAGAGGAAAGAACAAAATTCCGGATATGGCAGTTCGAATTCAAAAACGAATTTGCAAAAAGCGCGGTCACTGTTAATATATTCACAATATGAGCCAGGAAGAGTATTAATCCTTTGATGTTGGAGGTGAATGTGGACGTATCAGCTAATGTGGGCATTGCTTTGGCCCTTACCGCTATTGCAGGGCTTTCGACAGGGATTGGCAGCGCCATTGCCTATTTTATCAGGAAGCCCAAGATAGTATATCTATCGTTCTCGCTGGGTGTCTCAGCCGGCGTGATGATTTATATATCTTTTATGGAACTCCTCCCGGAAGCATCGGAGACCGTTGGAGAATATTGGGGCCTGGCTGCTTTCTTTATTGGTATAGGCATAATAGCGTTGATAGATATGCTGATACCCGAACCCGAAAATCCACACGAATTTGCAGGTATTGACGAACCTGCAATTATCCATAAAGAGAAATCACATCTTATGAGAACCGGTCTGCTGATGGCGCTGGCAATCGGTCTTCACAACTTTCCCGAAGGATTAGCCACGTTTGCCTCGGCGCTTGGCAACCTCAAGCTTGGTGTATTTATAGCTATTGCGATTGCTATTCACAATATCCCGGAGGGAATTGCGGTGTCCGTACCTATATTTTATGCTACCGGGAATAAGAACAAGGCATTCTTTTATTCGTTTCTCTCGGGCGTTTCCGAACCTGTTGGTGCCATCGTCGGCTACTTAATTCTGCGACCGTTTTTGACTCCGGTTTTTCTCGCAGGCCTGATGGCGTTTGTTGCCGGGATTATGGTATACATATCCCTCGACGAGCTGCTTCCGATGGCTCATCGTTACGGCCACGGACATCTCGTCATCGCGGGGATAGTTACAGGGATGTTCATTATGGCGGTGAGTTTGTTGCTTCTGCACTGAACCTAAAAGATTGGCTGGCAGAACCGGCGTAGTGTTCGATGGTACGGTGTCAGGACGGTTTTCTGTTTTCGCGGCAGAATTTGCCCATTATTGTCATTGCCTCATTCATTTTTTCATGTGAGCCGTCCATCTTTGCATAGGCGTCTACCAGTTCCATCAATTCCGGGTCCGGGTCAACTTGCCCATAATGGTGTTCGACGTTAACTATAGCGGCATCAAGGCCGTACTCCATTGCCTTTGCAACATATGCCCTGCAAATGCCAATCTTTCGTCCAGGCAAATCTCGGACGCAGTTGCTTATGCCGAGTGAACAATGGGCACCTTTGATCTTCACGTCGCCCTTAATCTTCTTTATTGTCTCAAACGCCCGGTAGGTATAGCCGGGAACACCCGGCTCCATCGGCATATCTATCGCGAGTGGAAAAACTGTCGAGTCGAAAAAGATCTCGCCGGGCTTAAAACCATAGTCGCCGACAGCCTTGTCAAAGATCTGCTTTGCCAGGTTGTAAAGCTCATCAACTGAGTGTGAACCTCCCGGGCCGACGGCTTTGTCTTCGCTGACTAAAAGGCCGATGAACGCATAGTCAAAATCCTTCTTTAGCGGCAGCAAATCCTCCATTGTATACGTCTTGACCGAATTTATGAGTGGCTTCCTGACCTCCTGCTCGGTATTGTACCATTCTTTCAAACCGGCTGTAAGGACATCATTGTTACTACTGTCGATGCAAATCGGCACTCCATCGCCCCATTTGTGTACCAACCTGACGTAATCGACCATCATAGCTACAGTAACCTGTGGATCGTCCTCTCCAAAGGCATCGAGATTAATCGCTATATAATCAGCGCCATCGGTTACCTGTGATTTAATCAGGCCCTCTATATATTCAAGAGGCTCACTGGGCGCAGAATATGCATCGGGGCCGAGTTCCAGCAATTGCTCCATTACTTTGCGGGTTTTCGGGATTGAAGCGTGGATTGATTCACCAATAGTTATCAATGGAATTTTCACAGTACGATCCTTACTTACAAAAATATCAGCGGCTGATTGTACAGAGCCCTGAGTTTTCTGGCAAGAAACAATCACCATTTCTTCACAGAACTTACCAAGTTTGAAATGGGATCAAAAAAATAGGTCTGCAAAAGGTGAGATAAAATTCTGTTTCTCAACTTCCACATTTTCATATTTTCTGTGTGCTATTTACTCAGGACTGTTTATGGTCTGTATTAACAAGGACTTACAAAGCTCCTTGTTTTGCTAACGCCTTCCCGACGTTTTATGTGCCTGACAAATTCGGCTTTATAAACATTTCAACATTGTGGACAACCTGTTGATAACTTGGATGTGGAGTTCATGCTTTATCCCGTATGGCGTAAGCCTGATGATTGAAGAATTACGTAACCTATTAACCATATCTACCTAATCCGAAAGACAACAGGAAGCTATTTGTCATAAGTTATTTACAGAAAGCATGTTATAGTTGCTGTTGAGGACCGCGCCTTGAAATTACATCCCCTGGCTGATATGTGAACAAACTTTATGCCAAAACTTCTTAGAGATGGGAGGATTTAGTAAAAAAAATGTATTCTTAGTGGATAATTAGTAGAAAACCTGAAAACCGGAATATGGGAGAGTCCCAACATTTTCCCAGGAAACTGTACTCAGGAAAGGGGGGTATCCTAATTATTTTCCATGGATTAAGGTATTTTTGTGAGCTTGACCCTGCTTATGGCCAGTTCTAAATCCAGCCCCAAAATGGCAATACGAAAGTCAGTACCATTGCACCGATTCATAAAGCGGCATTGCGGCAGCGTGAATTTAGCTGTTTTCCATTTTTCGCTGCTGGCAACCGATATGTTGCCAGCCGGACGAAAAGCACCTTCGCGCGGACCTATTTTGGGTTTTGTGTTGTCATATTCCAGATTGAAGGACTTGCATCCGGCGTCGCGGTAAGTAACCGTGACTGAAACAGTCCTGTCGTACAATTCGTAGGCAAAAGCGTCGTCCACATTGAAATATAGGTAACGACTTCTGTCTGACTCGGGACTCGAAGCAGAGACCACGGCCTTTATATTACCGAAATTTTTGGCCTTCCAGAAACCATCGCCACTGCTTGGGCGAAGTTGAAGACCTCTGGGTTGGCCGGGCTCCCAGACGACAGAGTTGACATCATAATACTGGCCGGGGAGTTTGAGCCTTGTTTTTGTTCGCCACATATCTGAAAAAAGGCGCGTCAGGACAATATAACTTCGACCATACTCACGGGAATCGGCTATATCGGTACCTTCGTGCCATTCGTTCCACGTTTCGACGTGCACCATCCAGGGCCTGTATTTCGGATTGAGCTGCAGCGTCTTCACCCATCGCTCGATATAAGTCTGACCGTAGCGCCTGTCGACGATAAGCTCTGCTCTACCCGGTACCGCACTGTGGTCATATCCCGGCCCAAGGGAAACGGTCCGCCTGTAAATAAGCGGTCCATTTACCGCGCCGCCCCAGGAATACGTTGCATCTGCTTCGCCCAGCCAGCCCGGTTGTTTGACAATGAATACATCTGTGGCGAAGTCTTTTTTGAATCTTTCTCTTACATAATCAAGCTGTTTAGGGCCCTGTTTTTTCGCAAAGGCCGCCGCGTACAGGAAAACAATCGGCTTGCCGTCTACGCGTGCCCACTTCGATGGAGGAATCATGCTGAAAAAATCTCGTATCGCCGTATAGAACCACTCTTTGCCGAAATCGGTTGACAAATCGACATGATAACTTCTGCCGTCCTTAGTGAATCCGTTCCACTTGAGTATTGACGTGTCATAAAAGAGACCTATTGCCGGCGGCTGCTGTCCCTGCTTGTCTAAAGCATCGTGCGCCTCCACTAAAGGCCCGAGCCCTGTAAAGCTCCATCCATCATACTTTCCCGGCACACCCCAGAAGACCGGCATCAGAAAGTCAATCCCGGCTGCAATCATATCCTGTAACTGCTGTTTATGCCAGGAAGCCCTCTTATAGCTGATGCCCTTCATATCAGCGGGGTGAGTTGTTAGTGCATCCGTACCGTCACCGTCAATAATGTGGACCTTCGTGTCGATGTCGTACCAATAGAAATACGATGTTCCAATAATCGGCTGACCCAACTTGAACGAATCGGCACTTTTGTGGTCTTTGGCCTTGAGCGGGAAAAACTTTCCGGGTGGTTTTTTGGGCAGTTTGTCATCGGCTGTTAGTGTTCCTGAAAGTACACACAATAGTAATATAGATACGTATTTTATTCTGAGGTTCATAACCTCCTCCTTCATACTTTAGAGTAGTTGTTTTATTTTTGGAGCCTTGTAGCCACGAGGTCAAAGATATCATAGAGTAAGCTTTCTGCATGAGGGCCGTTTAGCAGGCCGAACCAGACATAGACAACTCTGCCTCCATCTTTTAGCTCGGCGTAGGCAACAGCATCGCCGAGGTACTTTCCGTCGCCATCGTTCAACTGCAGCAAGGCCGTATGTTTGGTATCTTTGGCTGTGAAGAACGGCCTCCATCGCCGGTCTCCCGAAGCAGGAAATGGAAACTTCTCCGGCATGTGTCGCAGATATCGCTTCGGTTGCACGAAATGCAGTTTAGAATCCTGCTCCGGTCTTTCCCATGAACTTTGAATGTTGAGGCCAAAGTGTCCGCTGCGGTTCAAAGCTTTGTTGTTCTCATCATAGTAAAAGGGCCACGGCAATACAGGCAAAGCCGCAAGACAGCCACCGGCTCTTAGATACTTAACCAAGGCATCGTCGACGTCGCCTGTTTTACCTACAGTACGGCGGTAATTTTCTCCTGAACAATACAGCAGTACGGGATATTTTTCGGGCGTAAGTTTTCCACCCACAACGTCATCCCACGTGAGAACCTCCATTGATACACCTAAATCCATGAACCACCAAAAGGCCATCGAACCGGCACCGGGCAAAACGCCAACATGCAGTTTCTCGAATTTTTGCAGCAATTTGGATTTTTCTTCGGTGGACAGACCTTTTGTAGCCGCCTGTTTATGGACGCTGCGTTTTTTTGCCTTGAAGCGTCTGGCGTATTGGCCGGTAAGCTCAAGGTATTCGTGCTTATATTCGGCAGATGGCTCGATTTCGCTTCCCTCGTGCCACTCGTTGAAGCTGGTAATCAGTATCCAGTGCGGGTCGGCCTTGATGGCTTCCTCCCATTGGGCGCGGTAAAGCCTCGTTTTATATCGCTTAACGGCGAGGCCGGGTTTGCGAATTTTCGTATCATCATAGCCCGGAATAACCGTTATGGTGCTAATCTTACCCGCCTGGTCGGCCAGTTGTACCCACGACTGGTAAGTCTCAGCGCCCCACTTACGTGCAGCGACGGGATCTTGTCCTCGAAGGGAACCGGCCGTGTTGTAGGTATGGACGCCATCGAAAACACGGGCCGCTCCATAGCTGAATTGATCGCCAATTGTTGTTACGCCTGTTTTGTATTTTTCATTTATTAATTGGATGGCCTTAAGCCAATCGGCCAGCCCAAGTTCCTGGAGCGTGCGGCCATATATGAATACCACAGGCTTACCATTGACCTTTAGATGANNTGTGGCCTGGGTACTGTTTCATAGTAGATGCAGGCGGTAAGGCCGTGTCGGCCGCAGCTATCGAGAATTTTGTCCATCGCCCGGTCTGTGTAACTATTATGGCCCCACCAGCTTACAATTAACGTATCTATCCCCGCCTTTTTGGACCATTGGCAATGCTGATCTATCAACTTCGGATCGTGTGAGTCATAGGCGCCGAGTGTCGGATAGTGGGTACTTGCTTGGATGTTTTTATTCGTGGCGTCAATGCGACCCCAGTGCATGGTCCTGCCCGCGCCACCTGGTCCTTTACGCGTACCATACCAGGGATAATAAAAGGCCATGACCTTACGGGAAACCTCGCGGTAATCCCGGCCGGTCTTCTCCCGCGAGGATTCGGCGTTTAACACCGTACCGTCCTGCAACACCAATGCAACAATGATAATTAAAAAGAATGAAGTACGTATGCGGTTACTTCTTTGCATAAATAGTCTCCTTGGCCTCATAATTTAATTAGCTAAGAATTTACTTCCTGAAAGCTGTAATTTTGTCTTTTAGCGCCCGGCAGGCCGCGGTGGGATCCCTGGTCTCAGTCACCGCAGAGCAGACCGAGATACATCCGGCGCCGGCCTCTAAAACTTCTTGCACATTTTCCGGCGTAATGCCGCCGATAGCGACGTGACCGATACCGGTATCAACAAGTTTCTCCAGGCCCTGCTTGACGTAGTCCAGACCGACAGCCGCGATACCTGGCTTGGTTGGCGTGGGAAAGACCGGTCCCAAACTTACATACGTTGGCATTTCTTCGCAGGTAGCCTCCAGTTCTTTGAGTGAATGTGTACTCTTGCCGATTATTAGAGGAGACAACTGGAGCTTACGAACCTGCTCAACAGGCAAATCATTTTGCCCGAGGTGCACACCATCGGCACCAGCTGTGACCGCAATATCCGCCCTGTCGTTTATTACGCTCAAGACCCCGCCGGCTTTGCATATCTGAACGAATTCTGCGGCAAGTGCAAAGAGTTTATCATCTTCGGTATTCTTTGCCCGCAGTTGAATACAATCGGCGCCACCGGCCACGCATTTATGGGTTAAAGAGATGACATCAGCCGGCAAATTGCTTGTGATTATTACATACAGCCGGACTTGTTTGAATTTCTCGGCCGGCTCACCGAAGACAATAATATCTTTCTCAAGTGTATAGGCGTCGTATCGCAATTTTTCTATTGTCTCTGCTGCATCGGGATTTATTACCTGCGTTACTTCGGCAAGCGTCCTTAGCGCTTCGGTTAAGCGTTTGCAGCCTGCCGTGAAACTGTCTCGCAGGTCGGTGCGCTTAAGCTGATTATCGACCTTCCGGCCGACACCGACATCGCCGGGTGTATCCCTGCCTGTGATAAGCCGGCCGGCATCGAGTTTGCCGACAGCCGCTGAAAGCTCATGGCGAAGCTGCTTTGCGCGTTCGGTTAGCGGCACCGAATTCAAGGCGAATCGGCAATAGTCTTCGACCACCCGAATCGCCTCGCGAGCGCGATTGAAATTCGCATCGATAATCCTGTAAACGGCTTGCTCCATAATGGCTATGATTATACGCTCTAAAACCGTTCTTGAGTAGCAAAAAAATCACAGGGATAATCTTAGTATACAGTTAAAGTTGAGGAGGATTCGCTGAAATCTGTGTTGCAAGGGCGGCAGATTATTTCTTGACTTAAATTTTAGGAGCAATAGTATAGGACTTAGTATTGTTTTTGAAAAAATTGTCAGGAATTGATTCAGAGCAAGTGTAACAGGAAAGGTTGAGTAATGGATTGGCCAGGTGATATCTTCAGTATAGTATTAGCCATAGTACTCGGTGCGGCTATAGGCGTAGAGAGGGAATTCAGCGGCAAGCCGGCCGGTCTGCGTACGAACATCTTAATCTGCCTTGGTGCAGCTATATTTACTATAATTTCCAAACAAATGGCCGGTGAAAATGAGGCACTTACAAGAATAGCCGCTCAAATCGTTACGGGCGTAGGTTTTCTTGGTGCCGGTGCTATCATCCAGGACAGGGGCGGTGTCCACGGTCTGACCACGGCGGCTACAATCTGGTTCATGGCTTGTCTTGGCATGGCCTGTGGGGCGGGTTTATATAAACTGGCGGTTATATCGACTCTGCTGGCAATATTTATTCTGATAGGACTTCGACTAATAAATAGATCTTTAAGTCGTTATATGGAAAAGAACAAGCCACGAGATGTTTCCGACGAACCGGATTGAACCACCCCCATTTTTGTTATGTCAGTTTTGAACAGAACCCGGAGGAGCTTTATTATGCCTATCTTTGAAATCACTAAAAACATGACAAGATTTTGTAACGCGCCGATAAGCCTCAAGATGTTGCCGTTACTGTTTGGGATTATGGTGATTACGATGTTGCCGGTCGTAGCCCGCGGAGCATCGGTGGTGGAATGGGACTTCGGAAAAGGTAGCCACGGCTGGACAGGAAATAGCAGAGTGCAAAATCTGCGCTCCTCGGCCGAAGGTCTGATTGTCAAATCAACAGGGCAGGATCCCTGGATAGAAGGCCCGGGGGTTGATTTGCCCGGCAATAAAATGGTTAGAGTAAAAATACGTATGAAATCAAACGCGGACCCACACGCCGAGCTTTTTTACGGCAGGGCGTTTGTTGCCGGACGTTCCCTTAGGTTTACCGTCCGAAACGACGGGAAATGGCATGACTACTCACTTATCATTAAGGAAAAGTTAGGCCCCAAGACACGTTTTCGCCTGGACCCATGTACGGATGAAGGAGAACTTGCGGTTTCTTTCATTGGAATTGAAACGCTAAGCGATGTGGCTGCTCCACTGTTAGAAAAACCGAAAAGACCTGACAAAACCAAGGGCGTAAAGGCAGCCTTAAGGTCGGGAATGCTTGCGTTCGAGCACTATGGGACAAGATGGGGAAACTGTGTCTTCAAGGTTGACGGTGTGGAAATGGCGGTGGAGTATAATGCCGGGTTGATCGGTGTATTGTTTGACGATGAGGTCGAATGGCTGAATTTAGGTAAAGCAAGTAATGATTTTCAGAGTTTCGGGAATGTGGGATTCGCAAGTAGAAGCACTATTAAGGATAGCAGAGGCGGGCGCTGGCAGATTCAAAAAGATATGAAACCCGGCGAACAGCAAGGGACACTTATTTTAGAGGTAGATTTGAAAGTAAATAAAGACAGAGATGTTTTGCACATGCCGTGGTTGACACTCTTTCCGGGACTTGGCACTTTCGGCCGGAGCAAGTATCAGGGCCTTTTGGCGGGAGTGGAATACCTCTGTGATGAGCCCAGCAGCAGCGATGCCGACATAGCCAAACCACAGCATATTCGCCGTGTTCCCGATCCCGTCAAGATAACCTTTCCCCTTATGGCAATCGCGAATAACGGCAATTATCTCGGAGTAATATGGGAGCCGTCTGATATGGTTGCAGTAACCTTCGATTCGCCGGACAGGATTTACGATTCCGGCGCCCATTTGATGGCTCTGTCGGGGCCGGCTGTGGGTGATCTGCGTTTTGAGAATGAGCTTTTTGCCCATAGCCCTTTCAGACTTAAGGCCAATTCTCCGCTGAAAGTTTCTATGATGATAATCGGAGGAAAGGGAAAGAGCGTTGTTCCTGCGGTCAAGCATTACGTGGATATAAAGGGCCTGCCTGACCTGCCCGAATTTGAAGGAGGTTTCGATGCCGCCGTCAATCTTCTTTCTCACGGCTGGATGGATTCCGAGATAAATCAAGATGGCCTTTTCAGGCATGCGGTCTGGGGTGATAGTTTCGGGCCGACCGTAGCCGCCGATGCCGCAATGTTCATTGACTGGCTCGCAATTCAGACTGTAGATGATGAACTCCGGGCAAGACTGAATCTTGCCGAGGAGCAGGCGCTTAGCAGAATACCCTCGACACAACCTTTTTCGAGTGGTGTTTCGCACGTGCGGCCGCCCTCACCTGCGTTGCTCTTTGGACGAACTTATGAATATGCACGTCACCGGCATAACGATGCTCTAAGGCAGTTGGGAGGTTTTGACGAAAAAGGTATAAAGCTCTATCGGCCGGGCAGAACGGACTATTCAAGGACCCATTTCGCAAAACATGCCAACGGCCTATCCGGCCGGGTCGTGGCGGGGATTCTTGAAGGTGCGGCATTATCAGCAGATAAAGAGCTTATAGATAAAGCGCTCGAACTGCTCGATAAACAGACGGCTTTGTATGCCGACACCGTGCCGCGCGGGGCACAGACATGGGAGATTCCCCTTCACACGCCGGATATAATGGCCTCGGCCCATATGGTCAAGGCCTATACGCTCGGCTATATTATCTCAGGCAAAGAAAAATATCTTGAACAGGCGCGCTACTGGGCCTGGACAGGTGTTCCGTTCGTTTACCTTTATCCGCCAACATCCGAAAAGGTCGGGCTTTATACAACAATCGCCGTACTGGGTGCGACCAACTGGAAAGCACCTTTGTGGATTGGACGGCCCGTGCAGTGGTGCGGCCTTGTTTACTGTTCGGCCTTGCACATGCTGAGCGATTACGATTCGAAAGGACCGTGGCGAAAAATCGCCGAGGGAATTACAACCGCCGGCCTGCAAATCTCATGGCCTGTAACGGATGAAAAACGTCAGGGCCTGTTGCCGGACATTTTTGAATTGCAACAACAGATAAGTGCGGGGCCGGCCATAAACCCGGGAACTGTGCAGGCCCATGTTCCTGAGCTTTATGGAAAAGGGAAAATATATGATATGAAAAAACTGCGTAATCGCGGCTGGTTCATTCATGCCCCCTGCGCGATAAGCGATATTCGGGAAAGCAAAAGGTCGGTTATNNGCAAACCTTACTATGTACTGATTTCGGGAGTTGACAAAGAGCGAAAGGACATCAGTGTTCGTGAAGTACAAGAGCTGTCCTTCAAGTCATTTCGCTTTAAATCCGCAGAGAAAAAGTATTATAGTGAATATAAATGTCTCATAATCGCATTAGAGGGAAAATCACAAATTCGGATAAGATAAACGATACTGTTCAAGTTGAGTCTGGTTACAATGAAAGTTTTATCAGTGAGATTACTTGCATCTAACATGGCAACCGGCTATTATTACTATAAAGTGTTCGTTTTTTCCAAATACCGGTTAAGGGAATAGTAGAATGTCGATATTTCGTTCACCGCATAATCCAATAATTGAGCCGAAGGATGTTAAGCCTTCGAAGGAAGATTATGAAGTCATCGGTGTCTTTAATGCCGGTGTTACCCGTTTCGAGGACCAGGTTGTTCTGCTTCTTCGAGTGGCCGAGCGTCCGATTAGCGCCCACCCGGACATGGTGTTAACCGGCGTTTATGATGTAGATCATGGTGCTATTGTTCTGAAAGAGTTTCCGAAGAATGATCCGGAAACTGATTTTTCCGATCCGAGGTTGATAACAAGGCCGACCGAGACTTATCTGACATCGATTTCACATTTAAGGCTGGCACGCAGCGCCGATGGCATCAACTTTGATATTGAGGATGCGCCAGCACTTGGCCCGGCAAACGAAGCAGAAACCTTCGGAATCGAGGATCCTCGAATCAGCCTGATTGAGGGCACATACTATATTACTTACGTTGCGATCTGTCCTCATGGAGTGACAACCTGCCTGGCATCGACAAAGGATTTCCAGTCTTTCCAGCGGCACGGGATTATCTTTTGCCCTGAGAACAAGGACGTTCTGCTTTTCCCCGAACGGATTGACGGCAAATTCTATGCTCTCCACAGGCCCGTTTCGCCTCTGTTTAAGAGGCAGGACATCTGGATTGCCGAATCGCCCGACTTGGTATGCTGGGGAAATCATCGCCCTCTGTTAGCTCCTGATGAAGACTGCTGGGACCAAGTAAGGGTCGGTGCGAGTGCAGTGCCTTTTAAGATTGACCGTGGGTGGCTGGAAATTTATCACGGAGTGGGCCTCGATAACCGCTACTGTCTTGGTGCGGTGCTCCTTGAAGCCGGCCGGCCATGGAAGGTTATCGCAAGGGCGAAAAAGCCAATCTTTGAACCGCAGACCGATTATGAGGTAGGTGGTTTTTATGGAAATGTCATTTTCACCTGCGGATTGCTCTTTGAACAGGATAAACTTAAAATTTATTACGGCGCCGCCGATACTGTTATTTGTTATGCAGAACTGCCTGTGCAGGATGTACTTGAGGTTCTGAGTTTAACGGGTAACGCTTAACATATAATCTTCTGTCAGCTATTCACGGCCTGTTTTAGAAACCGCCTTGTCATTTGTCGGCACTTTTTGTATTTTGACGCCTTATGAAAAATAGACGTTCACAATCCAACTCCGGGGCCACAAGTGTAAGGACTCTTCACCGCTTGTATGGCTTTCTCGCTACCCGCCCTTATAGCGTGATTATGTTTGGTGCCTTATTTTGCACGATGTCCGTAAAGTTCTTTCATGCGTGGCGTAACGAGCTCGTCAATGATTATGTTGGCTGGATTCTTGCCGACATCTCCGTGTTGCTGGGATTTGAAGTTATTCTGGCGTTAATTTGTTTTGGCTGGCCTCGAAAAATAGTCGTGCGCATAGCTACCGTATTTGCTGCAGTAATATGCACCTGGTCGGTTATGAATGCCGGCTGGATCATTAGAATGGGATGGCAAATTCTTCCCTCAGTGTTTTTATCTGTAATCCGTGATCCCATAAGCGCACTGGGTATGATCGGAGTTAATCTTGCGAAAATGCCGAAGGCGGCCGTAATCCTGCTTGGCCCCAGTGCTGTTGCTCTGACGTTTTTCTTTTACATTTTGGCCAGGCCGAGGCTGCCGGATTATAACCAGAAAAGCTTTATTAAGAGAACCATTATTTGTATCATTATTATACTTGCTGCGGTTTCGCTTCACGATGTGGTTGTCAGGCGAAGTTCGCAACACACAATATCCGAGGAAATGCGTCATAATTGTCACCTCAGAGCGATAACAAGTCTTATTTTCACGGATCCCGGCCGGCTGGCCAGGGCCGATTTCGAACGTGCCGAACGAAGAATACCCGCTTTTGACGAGGTACAAATTGCTTATTCGTCTCGTTCGCAGCCAATTAAATATAATGTAATTATAGTTATCCTTGAGGGTGTTCAATACAGGTACACTTCGCTGGCGGAATCCCAAAGCAAACTAACACCTTTTCTTGCTGCTCTGGCAGGCCAGGGTGTCGAGTTTGTAAATACTCGTTCGACCCTTACTCATACAACAAAGGTGTTATTTTCTTTATTGACCGGCCGGTTTCCTTCCGCCTCCCAGGACCTTGCTGAGACGGTACCCGCACCAAAGCCTTATGCCGGTATCGTCACGATTCTAAAGCAAAACCTGAATTTTCGAACGGCATTTTTTCAGTCGGCCAGAGGTAACTTTGAAGCCCGGCCGGGCATGGTTTATAATCTCGGCTTCGACAAGTTTTGGACCAGAGATGATTTGAATGACCCTAATGCCTTTCTTGGTTATTTGTCATGTGACGAGTTTTCCATGTTAGGGCCGATTAGTGAATGGATTAGCTCTGATGACAGTCCTTTTTTATTGACCATTCTTTGCTCGGTGACCCACGATCCATACGAGGTTCCAGAGTGGTTTGCCGAACCGGCCAAAGAGCCGGTGGAGCGCTATCGACAGGCGATTTCTTATACCGATAAATTTTTAGCTACACTCGACACCGAATTAAGCAGGTTAAATCTTGCGGACAGCACGATTCTTTGTGTTGTCGGAGACCATGGCGAAGCTTTTGGCGAACACGGCCTGCTCGGACATGAGGGTATTGCCTTCGAAGAGGTCTTACGGGTTCCCTTCTGTATGCGGGCGCCGTCTTTGGTTAAGCCTGAAACCAAAATTATACAACCAGTCAGCTCTGTCGATTTAGCACCGACGTTGCTGACTCTTTACGGTTTTGATACCAATAGTGTGGGCTTTGATGGCACAAATGCGCTCGGACATATTCCCTATGACCGCCACGTATATTTCTCCGGTTGGATGCAGTTGAATCCTGCAGGTTTTGTAAAAGGGGATCGAAAGTTCATATACGATCCAATGGACAAAATGGTCTATTTATATAGACTGAGCAATGATCCCTTTGAATTGGTCAGAATCGAGCCGGACCAGCAGGAGGCTCAGGAAATAGCTAATGATATTATTGCGTGGCGGAAAAACAGTATTTTTCGTCTCGACCAACAGCGAACAGGCAAAAAAGTTCTCTTTGACTACTGGCATTGCGAGTGGACTGACAGGATTTCAAAAAAGCCAAAATATCGCAGGAGTAACAATGAGTAGCCTGTGTTTTATGTTTTTATGATCTGTTTTTAAGCTATTTTCGCATTTACAGTGCAGATTTTGCAGATGTTTATTTTGTTCACAGCCATGTTGTTTTTTGTCAACATCAGCTAAATCCCACTATCTTCTACTATTTTATGGGAAATAAACATGTAAAAATAGGTTGATTGGGTATATTTGGCGTTGACAAAAGGCAACGTGTTGTTAAAATACGCCATCTGCTTGTTTTGGGAAACCAAACGGCATACGCAAACGTAAGTGTTTTTGGCGCGAAATGTTAGGTAAGAGTGTATTTGTTGTTTGTTTATGTTTTTCGTTATTGGCATATTCTTTGCGGTTAATTATGTTTCGCCTTTAAGGTGACTATATTGGGCGGAAATCCTAACAATAACAATCTGGAGGAGGAATAATCCGCCCTTTTGAGTGTTTCAAAATCAGTAGAGCCGGCGTTGAAGATCCGGCAAAGCTGGTTTTGTTAGCAATATGATGCGGGGTCGTGCCGGAGGAGGGTCGACCCCATTTTTCTTTGCGCAAAAATTCTCATCTATTAGTTGATCCTAAAACAACCATTGGTGGACCACTAATGGATTCCCCGTGACATCGGTGACTTATTGTTGACCTTTCGGTCCGTTATTCAACATTTGAAGCAGCTTTTCTTTAATTTTCAGACCGGCCTCCAGCCTCGCTATTGACTTGCAGGCTTGCCGCATTTCCCGGAGCTTTGTTTCATTTTTCATCAATTCTTCGAGTTCTTCCCACAACCATCCCTGACGCTCTTGTTCATCCGGCAAATCATCTACTATAACCGCTGCCCCGACCTCGACCAATTTGCCTGCATTAAGGTACTGATGTTTGTCCTTATGATATGGATAAGGCATACAGATACTCGGCACCGAAGCTGCCGCGTATTCAGCAACGCTGACCGCTCCGCTTCGGCCAACCACCAAGTCCGAAGCAGCCAGCAGGTTCGGCATATCATCAAAGTAGCTCAAAACCTTATGCCCAATTTTTGCTTTCGTGTATTTTTGCTTTACCTTGTCGTAATTGGCGTTCCCCGTCAGGTGAACAATCTGCCAATCATCGGCGAAAGAGGCCAATTTGTCTAACAGAGAGCACACCGTTCTGTTAATATTTTCTGACCCGCTCGATGCGCCGGTTATAAGCAAGGTCTTTTTATTTTTATCAAGGCCTAATTCGTTTTTGACCTTATCAGGCTCAGGATTCTCGAAGCCGCTGCGCAGGGGACAGCCGACAACGTTGATATTCGCTTTTCTTTTGACGAAATATTGTCTTGTGTCTTCAAACTGTAAGAATATCTCATTTGCCCATCGACTTATTATCTTATTTGCCCGCCCGGGAACAATGTCAACGTTCAGGAGTGCGACTGGCACTTTTAATTTATGCGCCGCCAGGCAAACCGGCGCTGCAATAAAGCCGCCGACTCCAATTACAACCGCGCTCTTACATTCAGCAATTGTTCGTTTGGCTATTCTCAAACTATTTAAGAACGAAGTGCAAAAGCCAATCAGCTTGCCGGGCCGAATGGAAAAGCCCGTGGCAGGAAGCGAACTGTACTCAAAGCGGGTCTTTGAAAGTATTTGCTTATCTATGCTGCGTTCGCTGATAAAGAAATGTATCTTTGTTTTTGGTTCGAATTTTGCTATTTGTTCGGCCACGGCGATAGAAGGGTATATATGTCCTCCTGTCCCTCCGCCGGCGAAAAAAAAATTCCTGCCATTCACTACTGTTTTTCTCCCGTTGTATCTTTGGGGGATTGTTTGGCAATATTTAACAATACGCCTGCCGCAGCCGCTGACAGCAGCATACTCGTTCCGCCGGCGCTTACAAACGGCAGAGGTATGCCTTTTGTCGGCAGTACAACCGTCACCACCCCGATATTAACTGCCGCCTGAACGGCGATTGTCAAAACAATCCCTCCGGCTAATATCTGACCGAAGCGGTCCTGGCAGCGCACAACAACCAGAACCCCAAGCCAGACAAATATTATGAACAATAAAATGACACCCACTGTTCCGACCAGGCCCAGCTCTTCCCCGATGATGGCGAAAATAAAGTCTGTTGTATCCTCCGGCAAATGGTCATATTTGCAAATTCCCCTCCCAAGTCCTTTGCCCAATAGTCCCCCGGAGCCAATGGCGTTCAACGACTGTTTCGCCTGGTAGGCAACGGAATCAGCCCATTTTTCAGGATTCAAAAAGGCCATAATTCGCTGCAATCGGCTGGGAAAGCGAACCAGTGCCACAATAAAGGCAACAGCTACAAGTGGAAGAGGGATTAGTATATGCAGCCATTTTGCTCCGGCGATTATTAACATCAAAAAGCCCAAAAGTAGTATAAATGCGGCTGTGCCAAAGTCTTCGATGATTACCAGTGCCGCTACTACAGCTACAACTGAGCAGATTGGGACAAACCTTTTCCGGAATAACCTTATCTCGGTGCCAAATTTGTAGCAGACCGCGGCAAGGAAGAAAACAATCATCCATTTCGCAAGTTCTGAGGGCTGAAAACTTACCTTTACCGGGCCCAGCGGGATCTTCAGCCAGCGGTAATGCTGATTCGTCAGCGGGACCAGTTGGGGTAAGGTACGAACGAATCGCTGTGAAGAGACGATTATAAGTAATATTATACTAAGGGTTAAAAAATAAGGGATGGGGGATTTTAGCCACCCTTTGTCAAAACTGAAACGGCGATAATCGAAGCAGGAGGCAATGTATAAGATTAAGCAGGCCAGCGGAAAATACAGCATTCGCCGACCGGCCTGGGAATCATATAATCTCTGTAAGTCAAGCTCCTGAGTGATGTTAGCGCTCGCTGAGAAGACAAAGACCGTCCCAATTGCCATCAGAATAACAACTACTGCGGCAATATAATCGGCGACTAAATTGTCTCTATTCATAGCAAGCATTGAATTCTGTCCTATCTTAGAGGAAAGAAAAATTCCTTTCAGCAGAGAAAAACCGCTCTGCCTAAAAGTATTTTCGGCTTCATCAGGCAGATTACAGCAAAAATTATTTTGCAGGGCTGAAACGCCGGGGCGAACTGTGGTTCAGATTCTTTGCGAGTGCCGAGTAGATACTTTACGGCACGGCTACAAGGCTTGACGGGAATTGAGGTTTTGGGTAGTTTATAGCTTATAGGATTGTCTTGATGAGAGTCTATTATGGTTTATATATTTGCGGAAACTGCAGACACTATGCAAATACCTTACACAGCCATAACCATAATATTTATCGTCATGGCTACTGCCGTAGCCGCCTTTATCAGAAGAAGAAGCAGAGATAAATGCCTGAAGGATTTTGCGAAGAACATGGTAACCCTGGAGGAAAGTTCCGCTAAGACCGTCTGGGGAAAATTGAGGGTGGAAAATACCGGGCTGGAATTCGTTTACTCTGCAAAGCACGAAGACCAGCAGGGCCATGAAGAGAGCAGCTATATTCTGTATAAGTATGAGTATCCTAATGTTGCAGCTCTGATTCGATATCACGACCAATTAAGTGAGCGCAATAAAAAGGAACGGGAGAAAGAATTAAAAAGGACTTACCATCCGGCACTGCTGCGAAGACTTAAGAGAAAAACGGCAAATGTGTTCAAGACGGTAAGAGATTCGGTGATGGAGGTAGTAAATCTGTTAATCAGTCAGGCCAAGAAAGCCACTCCGGCCGGCACCGTCCTGAGTACCCAGGATAAATATGTTACGCAGATGAAACAGAAATTGATGGGTTCGGTCGGAACTTCCTACGAGCCTTTACTGGAAAGATATATCGGTCACAAGGTTGTGCTTGAGCTGATTAAGGGTGACAAAATAATTGAATATTGCGGCGTGTTAAAAGAGTATACTGCAGACTTTATTGAAGTTATGGATGTTGATTACGAGGCAAAAGAAGACGAGCCGGCCAAAACGGCCGACTTGATTGTGCCCCGGAAATACGCTGTAATCAGGCATCTTGCAGAATAATATTGGTGTTATATTTTATGTATTGCGGCGCTTTCCTGGCGGCATCTGTAAAATTCACTGACATATGGCAGGCAAGGTATATATAGGAATAGCGGGTTGGTCATATCCGGACTGGAAAGGGATTGTTTATACTCAGCCGGGTATTGACCAGCTTGAATACGTCAGCGGGTTCGTCGATTGCATTGAGATTAACAGCACCTTTTACCGGCCTCCATCAGAGAAAAATTCGACATCGTGGCTGAAAAGAACTTCAAAGCGGCCGGAGTTTTTCTTTACAGCAAAGCTCAATCGAGACTTTACCCATGAAGGCAAAATAGATGCTGGAATGGTAAAGCAGTTTCATACAGGTTTTGGACCTCTGCTCGAAGCAAATAAATTGAAACATCTGCTGGTCCAGTTCCGTTACGACTTTGCTGATTGCAAAGATAACCGCCGGCTTCTGGCCCAGATTGTAAAAAACTTCTCCGGTACTTTCGAGCTGGCCGTAGAGGTAAGGCATAAGTCGTGGCAGCAGGAAGGTGCGTTGAAGTTCCTGGAAGGGCTCGGCGTTTCGGTCTGTAACCTTGATTATCCGACCACGTACAATTCATTCGATATGCAGCACTGCACGGTCGGCAAGGCCGGCTATTTTCGATTGCACGGCAGAAATGAAGAAAAGTGGTTCAGCAAATCTTCGAGAGATGAGACCTACGATTACTATTACAATCGCGATGAGCTTGACCAAATCAAACAAAGGATTGATAAACTGGCCAATGCCTTTGAGACGCTAACGATTATCGCTAACAATCATTATCGTGGTGCTGAGCTTGCCAATGCCCTTGAGTTAAAGGCATTACTGAGCGGCCAAAAGCAGCTCGTTCCCGAAGGTTTGTTAAAAGCTTATCCGAATCTGGCAAAAATCGTTATGGAAACGGATAATTCCCAATTGAAATTTTGGCGTTAAATATGAGTGGATAGCAGGGGCAAGTGTGTTGAGGTAATTATGGATGTTTATAATCTTGTTAGTTTCGCGGGGATATTTGTTTTAATCGCTTTTGCATGGCTTTTGTCGGCTGACAAGAAGAACATGAACTGGCGGGTCATTATATGGGGGATTGCGCTGCAAATATTAATAGCACTCTTTATTTTCGTTGTCCCTGTCGGCTCGAAATTGTTTCTGGTTGTAAATGATGTGGTGGTAAAAGTCCTGGATTCTGCGTCTGCCGGGGCCAAGTTTGTATTCGGCCCGCTGGCGATTCCACCGGGCGCAGAAAGTGAAACGGGGGAGCAATCCCTTGGATTTATTCTGGCTTTTCAGGCCTTTCCGACGATAATTTTCTTCTCGGCCCTGATCGCGATTTTGTACTATTTTCGAATAATGCCTCTGATTATCAGGGCCTTTGCTTATGTATTTACAAAGTTGATGAGAATATCCGGCGCCGAATCGCTGGTTGCCGCCAGCAATATCTTCGTGGGAATTGAATCTGCTCTTACCGTCAAGCCGTATCTTGGTCAAATGACGCCGTCGGAGCTCTGCACCATTCTGACTGCGGGCATGGCCACTGTTTCTTCCAACGTTCTTGCGCTTTATGTCTTTAGTTTAGATGCGCAGTTTCCCAAAATCGCAGGCCATCTGGTCTCGGCATCTTTGCTTTCAGCGCCGGCCGCACTGGTTATGTCAAAGATTATTTTTCCTGAGGGTCAGACTCCTGTGACGCTGGGTGTCAACGTTCGGCCCTTTTATGAAAAGGACAACAGCCTTTTCGAAGCCATTATTAACGGGGCGAATGCCGGCGTTAAGATGATTTTCGGGATTGTCGCGCTGCTCATAGCCGTATTGGGGCTGGTCGCCCTGGTAGATTTGATTATATCTACTTTGGGAACAGAGGTTTTTGGCCTTGAAACGGATCTTTCTTTGAAAACAATCTTTGGTTACATCTTTTACCCTGTTACACTAATCCTTGGCGTGCCTGTCTCGGATGCGTCAGAGGTTTCCAAAATTATCGGCGAGCGTATAATCGTTACTGAAGTGGTGGCTTATAAGGATTTGGCAACCACCCTGGAAACAAATTTATTGCAGCATCCACAGCGTTCGGCGGTGATTACTACCTACGCTTTATGTGGATTTACCCATCTTGCCTCGATGGCCATTTTTGTCGGAGGTGTTTGTGCATTGGCTCCTGACAGGACCCGCAATATAGCTGTATCTGCGCTTCGCGCATTAGTGGCTGCAACCCTGGCCTGTCTTATGACTGCCTGTGTTGCCGGAACTTTCTTTACTGAAGGCAAGGCTTCAATTTTGTTTGGAGACTGATTATGTTCTTAAGACACGTCAAGGACTGCGAAGAAGTTATCGCGGGGGATGATTCGGTTTTGCGTGAGCTTTTGCATCCTGAAAAAGTGGATCTACAAATTCGATACAGCCTGGCTCATGCGAAAGTCCCGGCCGGAGATACGACCAGGCCTCATAGACTAAAAAACTCTGAAGTGTACTACATTATAGCCGGGCATGGCTTGATGCATATAGATAAAGAATCTTTTAAAGTTGGTCCTGAATGTGCCGTGTATATTCCACCGGGTGCGAGGCAATATATAGAAAATACGTCCGATTCTGATTTGATTTTTTTATGCATCGTGGACCCCGCGTGGCGAAAAGAAATTGAGGAGGTCTTCGATAATTGAGCATTTTAGTTTATAGTATTTAGTCTTTAGGATTTTTATTCTATGTCGACTCCAACGTTGGTTACATTTATTATTTATTTTGTTCTGCTGCTGGGTATCGGATTTTATTTTTATCGTAAGTCGGCAAGCATAGAGGACTATCTACTCGGGGGGCGTCGTATGGGGGCCTGGGTGACGGCCCTTTCGGCGCAGGCCAGCGACATGAGCGGCTGGCTCCTGATGGCTCTGCCGGGAGCGATTTATGCGTACGGGATGGGAAAGGTCTGGATAGCGATAGGGCTTTTCGCGGGGACGGTTCTGAACTGGAAACTGGTATCAGGCCGGCTTAGAGTGTATACACAGAAGACCGATACGATAACGCTGCCCTGCTTTTTTGAGCAGCGTTTTGGCGACCCGACGGGACTCTTGCGGGTGGTTTCGGCTATAATCATTCTGTTGTTTTTCACAATATATGCCTCGGCGCACTTGCAGGCTACAGGGTATCTGCTTGAGTCAACTTTCGGTGTTCAATACGGAACGGCGGTTATCATCGGAGGCTCGATAATAATCGCTTATACTTTTCTGGGCGGTTTTTTGGCGGTGTGCTGGACCGACCTTTTCCAGGGTTCGCTTATGGTGTTGGCTCTGATGGTTGTGCCGGTAGTTGCATATCTAAAGGTAGGAGGCGCAGAAACCATAAGCCAGGCAATGAAATTGAAAGAGATGTCGACCAGCCTGCTGCCGGCAAAGGGGGCGGCGGGCCTGTTGGCGATTGTATCTATGATGGCATGGGGCCTTGGCTATTTCGGCCAGCCGCATATCCTGACGAGATTTATGAGTGTCAAATCTGTAAGAAAATTGCCCGAATCGATGACGATAGCCATTGTTTGGGTTTTTCTGTCCTTAACAGGGGCGGTCATTATAGGTTTTGTCGGGATTGGCATGTTCGAAAATTTGGCTGTTGACCAAGATGAGCATGAGAAGGTTTTCATCTATATGATAGGTCAAGTCATGCACCCGTGGCTGGCGGGGATAATGCTTGCGGCTATATTATCTGCTATTATGTCGACAATTGATTCGCAGCTTCTGGTTTCCTCATCGGCACTGACCGAAGACTTCTACCAGAAGGCGATAAAGAAAAACGCAACGGAGAAAGAAATTATTTTAGTGGGTAGAATCTGCGTAATCATAATTTCGGTCATAGCTTTAATCCTTGCGCTGCGTCCCAGTGACACCATCCTTGGTATAGTGGCTTATTCGTGGGGCGGGTTTGGGGCGGCGTTTGGACCTTTGGTGCTTTTTGGGCTTTTTTCCAAAAAGACCGGTTGGCAATCGGCTTTAGCCGGGATGGTTGTGGGAACGGTCGTGTTAATTGTATGGAAGCAAATCGGATTAGGCGATTATATGTATGAAATCGTTCCCGGCTTTAGTGCCAATTGCCTGGCCATTTTGTTAGTGAATATTGCCGTTGGGCAGAAAGACGAGAAGATTCTGGAACAATATCAGGAGGTCGTCCGGACGATTCTTGGTAAAGGATGATTTCGGGGTGGGTTTGTTTTTTTGAGGTTAAACAAATATGAGCAGAATAGCGGTCGATGTTGTGTTGCTGCCGGATGAAACGATGACGGACAGGGCCATTGAAATAAATGCTGAATTAGTGAAAAAGTTCGGCAGCGAAATTGTGTTGAATAAAGATAGTTGTCTGCCCCACATTTCTCTGGCTATGGGTTGTATCAGAGAAACGGATATTTCCTCTATCGAGAGAGCCTTGGAGGAGATTGGAAAAGAGACTTCTTTGCAGGATTTGAAAGTTGTTGGTATCCGGGTATCGGAGAATTCCAAGGGCCAGACAGTTTCTGTTTTTGAGGTGGAAAAAACGAAAGAGCTTCAGTTACTCCACGAAGAAGTTATGAACCAACTTACGCCGTATCTAAGCATCGACGTAACCGAAGATATGATATATGGTGACGAGGAGGTTGCGGAATCGACCCTGTTGTGGATTAAGAACTATCGTGAAAAAGCCGGCTTCGAGAATTTTTTCCCTCACATAACGATTGGCTATGGCCAAATAGAAAACCAGGTGCCGCCAATAACCTTTGCTCCTTCAGAGCTTGCTTTATGCCACCTGGGAAATCATTGCACCTGCATGAAGGTCCTTGTCTCAAAGGGTATTCTATGCGTTTAAAAGTAAGACCGATACTGACCACACAAGAAAGGCCGAGCTAAAAAGCCCGGCCCGTTTATGCCCTCCAATAAAGGAGGACTGCCAAGTAATTATCTCTATCAGTGTGTCCACTATTTCATCAGTTCGTAATCCGAGGGAATATTCGGTTCGAATATGCCCGCATCCAGTTTCACATCCCATTTGAACCTGTCCAGGATTCCCGTGATTATTAGCTGGCCGTTATCTCCGACAACTTCGGCCTCCAGTAGAACGGGGTATCCCGTTTCTACGCTGACCCACAGCCGCGCCATGAGACTGTCGACCTGGAAAGTACCCACACCGAAGGTCGGGTCTGAGGTTTCGAGGCCTTCACACAGCACGCCGTCAATCGTTTTCTGCCCCAGTTTTCTATAATCCTTGGACAGAAACTCCTGGACCCACCTTTTGGGGCTTGACCATGCGTTATGCTGCTCCAGCGCGGTCTGTTCGCTCATTTTATCCACGGTGAATTTTTTGGAATCGTGGGCAAGCCACATGACCGTTCTTTTGTCAAAGTCGAAGCAAAGAGTCCGCGTGATTTCATCTCCTTTGTAGGAGTCGTGCCGCGAGTTTGCGGCAGACAAGTAGTACATTGAATAATCGGGCATGTCGGATCTACCCGAACGTGTCGCTCTGTTCCGGTAGATCATCCCACGGCTGGCTTCCACCTTTTTAGCGACCTCAGCCCAGACCACGCCGGACTTGCTGTCAGTGCCGATGATTTCGAATATTCCCAAAGTGACTAAGGCGATGATAGCAGCGGCCACAGTAAATCGTATCATTGGTTTACGCATGATGAATCTCCTTGTGATTGTCAGCCTTGCGGCTGATGGTTTCTGCTTCGATTGTTCGTGCGCTTCCAGAACGGTATCGTGCATGCGGTTGTATGTTCTGTCACCGGCACGAACATCCAAATCCCTGCTAATGATATCTTCGATTTCGCTATTTTCTTTCATGTTCAAATCTCACCATCTAAAAGGGCCCTGAGTTTTTCCAAACCGTACCGGTATCGGCCGTGAACCGTGCTGACCGAGACGCCCTGGAGCTTTGCGATTTCCCTCAGTGTCATATCCTGCCTGACTTTCAACAGGACTGCCTCGCGCTGCTCGCAGGGCAGGGCGGCAAGGGCACGACTCAGCCGCTCACACCGCTCGCTGTAAACGAGGGACTGATCCGTTTCGCAGGCGTTCGCGGGGACCGTGGCATATTTACTCATGCGACGATGTAAGGCACGTCCCGAGCGCAGCCTGTCTCGCGCACGGTTGACAACACTCCTGGCCAGGTAGGCCTTCAAACTTCCTTTAAGGCCGAATGAGTTGGCGCTGTTGGCAAAAGAGACGAACGTATCCTGTACCACGTCTTCAGCCTCATGAGGATCGTTCAAAAGTCCTATGGCCAGGCTCAGCAGACTGTTGACATACTTTTCGTAGATGCGAGACAAGGCTTCGCTGCTGCCACGTTTGAATTTCCACTTCAAAAGTTCGTCTTCAAACATCTCCGGCTCACTACACCCGGGTAAAAGAGCACTCTCACCCTATATCACGTTTCTCAACTTGAATTTTACATATTTTTGAGGCTTGATTTTTAGCAGATTCAATATACGGTCAAAATTGGGCCTCGGAGAGCCCTTGACTGCTTCTCCAATTCGGTTCTCCCGTAAAGGATAGTCAAAACTGATTTGAACGGCCTCCATAAGCTCTATTATATTAGAATCTTTTCTACCTGTCACGAACTACTTGGGAGATCGGGGATGAATTAAACTTTAAAGTTTGTAAGACGTTTTTCGGATCATATCAGCGGATTCGGGCAGGGGGATTGTGCTTTGTAGTCGGTTGTATTAATGGAGACCGGCGAATTGGCCAAACTACAGGGCAAAAGCTGAATTTAGTAACTTTCTGTTGACCAGAGTTCTCCCCAAAATACGCTTGACAAATCGGTCTAAATCGTAAATAATACAGCCTTTATTAAACTGGCTATGTGAGGATGGGCTGAACTATTGATGTCAATGTCTTCAGTAAAACATCCGGAAACGTGATTTCTGTTAACATAGCCTTAATCGAAAGGGAGAAGAATGAGTAAAAGTCGTAATACACGCCGTGATTTTCTCAGGCAGTCGATGTATTTCGGTGCCGTTGCGATTACAGCAGGGCCACTGGGGCGAGTGCTGGCTGTGGCCGGCCAAAAACCGGGTTCGAAGATGAAACTGGGTCTTGTGACCTACCTGTGGGGTAGAGACTGGGACCTTCCGACGCTGATTGCCAACTGTGAAAAGACCAAGGTGCTGGGTGTTGAGCTGCGGACCCAGCATGCTCATGGTGTTGAATCAAACCTGAACGCCAAGCAAAGACGCGATGTAAAGAAAAGATTCGACGACAGCCCTGTTGAACTGGTGGGTTTGGGTACTAACTTTGCTTTCCACCACGCTGACTCTGCGAGGCTCCGAAGGGACATCGAAGGGGCGAAAGAGTATATCAAGCTCTCGCGCGATGTTGGCGGTTCCGGTGTGAAGGTCAAGCCCAATGATCTGCCCAGGAACGTACCACGCGAAAAGACAATCGAGCAAATTGGTAAGTCCCTCAATGAGATTGGTCGCTTCGGTGCTGACTACGGCCAACAGATTCGTCTGGAGGTCCACGGTGGATGTTCGCCTTTACCGATTATGAAGGCCATTATGGACGTTGCGGACCATCCCAACGTAGGTGTCTGCTGGAACTGTAACTCACAGGACCTACAGGGCGAAGGATTAGAACACAATTTCAACCTCGTCAAGGACCGATTCAGTGACATAGTCCATATTCGCGAACTAAACGTCGGCAGCTATCCATATCAGAAATTGATGAATTTATTTGTTGCCATGGATTACGACGGTTGGATACTGCTTGAGGCCCGCACAAATCCCGGGGACCGCGTCAAGGCACTGGCAGAGCAGCGGGAAGTTTTCGGACAGATGGTTGCAAAAGCACAGGCCGGAGGAATCAAGCGGGAGCAGGGGGTGAAGATTGTCAAAGCAGACAAGAAGCTGAAAGTTGAAATCAATGGCAAGCTTTTCACAGAGTACAACTACAGGGATGTACCAAGACCGTTTTTCTATCCCGTGATTGGCCCCAACGGTGTCCCCATTATCCGGCACTGGCCGATGAAGGAGGGCAAGGACGAGGCGCAGGACCACGTGCACCATCGCAGCCTGTGGTTTACACATGGCGAGGTGAACGGGCAGGATTTCTGGGGCGAGGGTAGAGGGTCCGGCAAAATCGTCCATGAGAAGTTCGAAAAGGTTACATCCGGCCGGGATGTCGGTATTATTCAGTCACGCAACAAGTGGGTTGCCCGCGACGGCAAAGTAGTATGCACGGACACACGCACACAGAGGTTCTACAATAGCCCCGATGGCCAGATGATGGACTTTGAGATAACGTTCCATGCCTCTGAAGGCAAGGTGGTCCTGGGTGATACCAAGGAAGGCTCAATGGCTATCCGATTGGCGCCGACGATGCGGGTAGAGGGAAAAGTCGGCAAGGGGCATATTATCAACAGCGAAGGGCATCGCGACGGTGCTGCATGGGGCAAGCGTGCGGCCTGGTGTGATTACTACGGCCCCGTAAATGGCGATATTGTCGGGGTGGCGATTTTCGACCATCCGACTAATCCAAAACATCCGACCTGGTGGCACGTTCGAAATTACGGACTCTTTGCGGCGAATCCCTTCGGAGTGCATAATTTCGAGAACAAACCCCGAGGAACAGGTGATATCACCATACCGGCCGGTGAGAGTTTGACCTTCAGGTATAGGTTCTATTTCCATAAGGGCGATGCAGAGCAGGCACAGGTTGCAAAGCATTACCGACAATATGCTGCAACCGAGCCCTTAAAATAATTGACACAGAGCCGATTCCAGGATATTCTGGATAAGACTATTGTAAAACTTAATATAAGGAAAGGTAGGGAAGTATTATGAGTAGATTTACTCGTCGTGATTTTATCAAAGGTTCGATGGCTGTCGGTGCATCAATAGCTTTGGCCCCGCATTCCCGCGTACTGGGTGCGAACAATGACATTCGCATAGCTGTCATTGGTGTGGGTGGCCAGGGAGGCGGCCACATGGGTTATTTTCATAAAATCCCAGGCGTCCGCCTTGTGGCGATTTGTGATGCGGACAAGGCCCATATCGAGAAGAGGGCGAGGGATTTTGAGAAGAAAAACAATGTCAAACTCAAAACCTATATGGATGCCCGTAAAATGCTCGACGACAAGGAGATTGATGCCGTCACAACCGCCACTCCAAACCACTGGCATGCGCTGATATCAATATGGGCCTGCCAGGCCGGCAAAGATATGTATTGCGAAAAGCCCGTCTCGCATAACGTATGGGAAGGGCGCAAGATAGTCGAGGCCGCCAGAAAATACAACCGCATCGTCCAGACCGGTACACAGAAACGGTCCGATGAAGGGCTGATGGAAGCCTTCGACTATATTAACAAGGGCAACATCGGAAAAATCAAGGTCTCACGCGGCTTTTGCTATAAACCACGCTTCAGAGGAAACGGCATTGTTAACGGTACGAACGGACCGATTCCCACCCCGGAGGGTTTGGACTATAATCTGTGGTGCGGGCCGGCCGAAATGAAGCCACTGACAAGAAAGCAACTGCACTACAAATGGCACTGGGTTTGGAACACAGGTAACGGCGACCTCGGTAACCAGGGTATCCATGAAATGGACCTGGCCCGATGGGCATTGAATGACCCGAAACTCGCACCGCGTGTATGCAGCATAGGAGGCCGGTTCGCTGTCGGAGATGCCGGCGAAACCGCCAATACACAAATTGTGTATCTTGATTACAAGCCCGCTCCATTGGTCTTTGAGGTCCGTGGCCTGCCTCGTAAGAAGGGCGATTCCTCGATGGATCACTACCGCGGAACACGCATCGGAATGGTCGTCGAATGCGAGAATGGCTACTTCGTTGGCGGCGGCGGCGGTGGCTGGATATACGACAATAACGACAAGAAGGTCAAACAGTGCAGAGGCGGCGGCGGTGGTGGGCACCACCAAAACTTCATCAAGGCCGTCCGAAGCCGGAAGGTAAGCGACCTGAACGCCGATATCGAAAAAGGGCACCTCTCAAGCGCCCTCTGCCACATGGGCAATGTTTCCTACCTGCTCGGCAAGAAGATGTCTGTCGATGAAATCAAGAAAGCTGTTGGCGGCAACGCTGTGCTCATGGAGGCGTTCGAACGGATGCTCGAACACCTGAATGCCAATCAGGTGGATTTGGACAAAGAGCCGATTACGATGGGACCAATGCTGACGATGGATCCGGAGACCGAGAAGTTTACTGGTGAACTTAGCGATATGGCCAATATGTACGTCAAGCGCAACTATCGCGAGCCGTTCGTAGTACCGGAAAAGGTCTGACATAAATAGTATGTTGTGAACGTGATTTAGGTCCCAGACCAATGGTGATGGAATTTCTCTGCCTTTCTTAATGCGTTAGGCCGAGTTGTGAGCGTAAGCTTTATTAAAAGCTGCGATAACTTTCTCTTTTGTGAAATAGCAGATGAGCGGTAAATTCAAATCACGCACAAGTTGGCGTCAAAAGCTGGAGAATCACCCGGAAGGTCTGCCTAAAGTCGTCAACGGCCCTGCGAAGTGGGAAAAACGCTTTGGTGGCAGAAGGGTCCTTGTTCCCACGCCTCTTCTTGTTGATGGGCTAATCAGGAAAGTCAGAAAAGGAAAGCTGATTACTGTAGGACAAATCAGGCAGCAGCTTGCGATGGATTTCAAAGCGGACTCGACCTGTCCGCTAACCACAGGCATTTTTATTCGCATTTCTGCTGAGGCTGCCGAAGAGGACCTGCGCGCAGGTAAAAAACGTATAACACCCTACTGGCGAGTGATTAAATCAGATGGCAGCTTAAATCCAAAACTTCCCGGAGGCGCTAAGGCTCAGGCTGCGCACTTAAGGGCGGAAGGACATAAAATTGCTGCCTCCAAGGGCAAAAAACCACCCAAAGTAAAGGATTTTGAAACTGCCCTGGTGTGAGCTGTCAATACTATTTGTCTTAAAACCATCGACGATTTCTGAAAAACAGCGATAACAATTCTTTCGGCCTGTTCCAACAGGAAAAAAGACCGATAACGCTTCTTTTTGAAAAGATTTTAGACTATTTCACTCTGCAGTTCGTTTGGTCGGACCTGTTTGCTGATATCAGAACGGTTTATGAGTTTGAAGGCAAATGACGATATATTCTCTATAATGGATTTTTAAGCTTGTGTAATTATGTTGACCGAATGCAAATTATGGGATAACAGGCTCTGGACGAGATATTTTTGATAGATAATTGGAAACAGGCAAAGGTCCGAATATTTTTAAGACTTTATTCTTGACGGGTATCTGTTTTAATTGATAATTGCTTATATCCTGATACAGTATATGCTTGTAGGGATTTAAAGTTGTTAACTTGTATCCGTAAGATTGGGTTCAAGGATGAAAGGAGGCCATTATGGCAAGGACAATTTTAACCGCAGTGCTTATCGTATTGTTGAATGTGCTGGTTGGCTGCAACGGTGTTGACAGTGGCAGAAGCCATCTTGCACCCACTAACGTTGGGCCGACTCCCACAGTTTCGATTAGCGATACCAGTGAGTCAGATCTCATCGAGCAGATGGTGCTTAATCGGCAGGCATATCGGCAGGGACTTGAATTGCTCATAAGGTTCTATACCAGGACGGGTAATGATATGAAACTTCAATGGGCTAAAAAGGAGCTCACAGGTCTGAATTCTATGCCTCAGTATACCTACCACATTATAGCTGATGCGAATCTGGAAGCCAGTACTTCAATATCCAGTGCGGATGCACTCTACGAGCAGGCGTTGCAGATTGAAAAAAAGGCCTCGACGCTCTTTATTAAAGACAATAAGATGTTGCGGCAGGCTTTGAATAAATACTTAGAGTTGATTGAGAAGCACGGCTCCAGCGACAAGATCGGTGATGCCGCATACAGGGCTGCCGGAATTTATGAGCATTTCAAAGACTACACATTGGCTGTTTTGTATTACAAAAGAGTGTATCAGTGGGACCGTTATACAGTCCTTCCCGCAAAGTATAGGGCGGCAAAAATTTTGGATAGGAAACTCAACCAAAGAACAGAGGCACTCGAGCTTTATCGACAGGTTATAATGGATGAAGCTGTGCCTCAGACTTATAGGGATTTTGCGCAACTTCGAATCAGCGAGTTGACTAAAGGCGAGGAAGGGACCCAATGACATTGACAAGTGTTTGAGGGAAAGTTTTCTGTTAGAGTCTCGGGCCTGGCTGGATAGCAGGCCCGTTTTTTTTGTGGATGGCAATGCCGTTGGAATTCGAAAAAAAAGTCGCCGATTTCATCGGGGAACACTCCCTCGTTAACTCGACGGAAAGGATTTTGTTGGCGGTTTCCGGAGGGGCTGATTCAACCGCACTTCTGTATGCAATGCATATGCTGAAGACAGAGAACATCTTGAGTGCGGATATTGTTTGTACCCATATGAATCATCAGTTAAGGGGTGTTGATGCAGACATGGACGAGGATTTTGTTATCGCTCAGGCTCGCGGTCTTAACTTGCCGATAACAACAAAGCACTTGGATGTACGCGGATTTGCCTGCAAAAACAAGCTATCCATTGAGACGGCCGCTCGGATGTTAAGGATCGAAACTTTGCTAAATATTGCAAAGGAAAACAAATGCAATTCCATAGCAACCGCACATCATAAAAACGATAATGCCGAGACCATCCTGCATCGCCTGGTTCGCGGGACCGGTTTTCGCGGCCTTTCCGGTATCTGGCCGGCGCGAATATTTGCCGATGATACTCGATTTGTAAGGCCTTTGCTGTCTGTAACCCGTGACGAGATTATCGAGTACCTGAATAAGAGGAATCTAAAATGGCGAAGGGATCATACGAATGCTGATTGTATATATGCGAGAAATTTTATTCGGCATAGATTGCTCCCGGCTTTACAACAGGATTGCTCGGTTTCTCTCGTGAATCAATTGTCCGATTTGGCTGCCTCGGCCCGAAAGTTTTATACTAAAGTTTGTGATCTTGCGCAGAAGGCCTGGCCCCAACTCGCTGATTGCTCAGCCAACGTGCTCAAGCTGAACTTGCAGACGTTTTTAACTTATCCTATCCCGGTAAAGGTTGAGCTGGTTCGAAGAAGTCTCTCTGCTGTCGGCTGTGGCCAGCGGGATTTGACGCGACAACATTTCAAAAAGATATTGCAGTTAGCCGAGCAAAATGTTGGTGGCAGGAAAATCGAATTGCCCTCCGGTTTTGTCGTTCGAAGAGAATACGGCAATCTGATTTTTGCTCGGTCTGAAAAAACATCTCATCATGAGGGATTAATCGAGAAAAGTATCCCTTTGCAAGTTCCGGGAAGGACGAAATTCAGCCGGTTTTTAATCCAGGCAGATATTCTTGAAGCTGATGAAAGCCCAATTGAGAAATTCAAAACAGAAAAAAACAATTGTATCGAGTCCTTTGACTGGGATAAAATTAAATTACCTCTGATGGTTCGGTCTCGTAAAGCCGGAGACAGGTTTTGGCCGTTGGGATTGGAGGCGGAAAAGAAGATTGGCAAATTTCTGACCGCGGCAAAAGTCCCTCACCACCTGCGCCGCAAGCTGCTTGTTATCGAGGATTCTGAGAAAATAATCTGGCTTTGGCCTCTACGTATTGGTGAACAGGCTAAAGTTACTGACGAGACTCAAAAAGTTCTGCAATTGAGAATAATTGATCAAAATCAGACAAAATGATGAGTAAAAAATTAAAAACAAGGTAAGTAAACATGAGCATACGGTATTGTACACGTCGTGATTTTTTGAAATCCGCAAGTCTGGGGATGGCGACGATGGCAGTGCAGTGTTGCCTTAGCATCTCCAAACCAATCTCGGATGAGGCATCCGCCCAAAGACCCAACATCATTTTCATCCTGGCCGATGACCTGGGATGGGCCGAGTTGGGATGCTATGGCAATAGCTTTAATGAAACACCCAACCTCGACAAACTGGCCGCCCAAGGCACAAGGTTTTCAGATGCTTACGCATCGGCCCCCGTCTGTTCGCCTTATCGCGCGGCCCTGATGGCGGGCCAATATCCTGCAAGGGTGGGGATAACCGATTACCTTCGCCCAAACGATGGAAACCACCTTTCGACCGACCATGTTACTGTCACCGAGATGCTCAAGCGTAACGGCTACACTACAGGCATAATAGGCAAGTGGCATCTGACCGGTTATGCCAACCACGGAGCTAAGGAATTTCCACCGGACAAACACGGCTTTGACGAAGTGATTGTCTCGGAAAACCGAGGTATTGGTGGCGGCAGCTACTTTCATCCCTATCACTTTAATGAAGAGATCGAAAAACGCCTGCCCGGTGAAGAATATCTCGTCGACCGGTGCAACCTTGAAGCAGTCGAATTCATCGACCGGCACAGGGATGGTCCCTTCTTTCTCTACCTCAGTCATTACGCTGTCCATACTCGGCTGGTGGGAAAGCCCGAACTCGTTGCAAAGTACGAGAAAAAGCCCGGCGCAGGCATAGGCAATAGAGCAAGAAAGAATAATCCACACCTCGCTGCCCAGCTCGAAAGCATTGATGAGGGTGTCGGCATGATTATGAAAAAACTTGACGCATTGGGTCTGGCCGAAAACACCATTCTGATCTTTACAAGCGACAACGGTGGTGAAGACCGTGTCACTTCCAACGCTCCGTTACGGGCCGGCAAGTCCACTCTATACGAGGGCGGAATCCGTGAGCCGTTAATCATCCGTTGGCCGCCGGTAGTCAAATCCGGCAGCACCTGCAATACTCCCGTCAGCAATATTGATTTCTACCCTACATTTCTCCAGATCACAGGTTTCAAAGCGGATCCGCATCAGCACATTGATGGTGTTTCAATCTTACCATTGCTTAAAAATCCAAAGGCAAAACTTAGCCGCAACACGCTTTATTGGCATTATCCACTCAAAAAGCCGCATTTCCTTGGCGGCCGCTCATCCGGCGCAATCAGGCAGGGCAGTTTCAAGCTTATCGAGTTTTTCGATAAAGGCACTGTCGAACTCTACAACCTTAAAGACGACATTGCAGAGCAACACAACCTGGCTGAGAAGCTGCCCCAGAAGGCCGCCGAATTACAAAAGCGCTTAAAATCATGGCGGAGGGACGTTGGGACGAAGATTCCAGACTGAATGAGGAAAGTAAACTAAAAAACAGGAGAGATAGTTATGAAAGAAGTTGGTTACACGCGTCGTGACTTTCTAAGAACCGCCGGTCTTTGTACAGCATCTCTGGTTGTGCCGGGATGCGCAGGCCGGGCTCAACAAAATCCGCCCAAAGCATCAAAAGGAAAACCGAATTTTATAATCATCTTCACCGATGACCAGGGCTATCAGGATGTTGGCTGTTTCGGTTCGCCAAATATAAATACGCCGAACCTTGACCGTATGGCCGATGAGGGCGCAAAGTTCACGGACTTTTATTCGGCAGCTTCGGTTTGTTCACCTTCCCGAGCCGCATTACTAACCGGCTGCTATCCACCACGCGTCAGTATCACAAAAGTTTTATTTCCCAGGGATAAGATTGGATTAAATCCCGATGAAGTCACAATCGCTGACGTTTTAAAAGCTCAGGGTTACGCCACCGCCTGCGTCGGCAAATGGCACCTCGGCCACCTGCCACAATTCCTGCCAACAAGTAACGGTTTCGATTCATATTTCGGCATTCCTTACTCCAACGATATGGACGGTGTAAAGGGAAAGAATCGAAATCTCGACCGAGCGTGGAAGGAGAAAGACTACTCTCCATGGAACGTTCCATTGATGCGTGATGAAAAAATTATCGAAAGACCGGCGGACCAAACTACCCTGATTGAGCGCTATACACAGGAGGCCGTCAGGTTCATCAACGAAAACAAAGACCGTCCCTTCTTCCTTTACCTGCCTCACACTATGCCCCATATCCCACTTTTTGTTTCCGATGAATTTTTCGTCCCCGACGCCCATAAGGCATACAAGGCGACTATCGAGCAAATAGATTCATCTGTGGGCAGGATTCTTGAGACCCTTAAAAAGGCCGGTGTGGATAAAAATACACTCGTGGTCTTTACAAGTGACAATGGCCCCTGGCTTGGCAAGAAGCATCATGGCGGCTCTGCACTGCCTCTGCGTGACGGAAAATTTACCACCTACGAAGGCGGTATGCGCGAGCCGACAATAATGCGCTGGCCGGGTAAAATCCCTGCGGACCACGTCTGCGGTGAAATCTGCGGCACAATCGATCTACTGCCTACATTAGCTCGATTAGCCGGTGCCGAAGTGCCCGCCGACCGTGTGATAGACGGAAAAGATATATGGCCGTTGATGTTGGGAAAGCCGGGAGCAAAGTCGCCGCATAAAGCGTATTTTTACTATAAAGGTAAAAATCTTGAAGCAGTTCGAGGTGGCAAATGGAAACTCCGCCAAACGAAGAAGACCGAGTTGTATGATCTTCAAGATGATATCAGCGAAAAAAATAACGTGGCAGCCGATTATCCTGGAATCGTCGAGCGTCTCAACTTTATAATGAAGGAATTTGACACGGAGCTGAAAGCAAACGTACGACCGCCGGGAAAGGCTGTCTGAACAAATGATTTATAATAAATGGAGGAAAACATGAGGGCAATGGGTAACACGCGACGTGATTTCTTGAAGGCAATGGGTGTCGGTGCGGTGTCACTGGCTGTTCCGGCATATTCAAGCTTCGCGCAGCAGCCGAGGGGCCCGGAGGTTAAGAACCGACCGAATATTCTTTTTTGTATTGCCGATGACTGGTCCTGGCCCCATGCCGGTGTCGGCGGCGACAAGGTCGTAAAGACCCCGAACTTCGACCGGGTGGCACGTGAAGGTGTACTCTTTAAAAATGCGTTTGTCTCTTCTCCATCCTGTACCCCGTCGCGCGGTGCGATTGTGACCGGCCAGTGGCACTGGCGGCTGGAAGAGGGCGGCAATCTCTGGAGCACGCTGCCGGCAAAGTTCGACGTGTACCCGGACATGCTGGAAAAGTCCGGTTACCATATAGGCTTTACCCGCAAGGGCTGGGCCCCTGGTCGTGACCAGCCGGGTGGTCGGAAACGCAATCCAGCTGGGCCGAGATTTAAAGACTTCAAGCAGTTCATGGAATCCAGACCTGAGGACAGGCCGTTTTGCTTCTGGTTCGGAAGTAGTGATCCGCACCGCGGATACAAGTGGCAGTCCGGTATCAAAAGCGGCATGAAACTTGAGGATGTGGAAGTGCCCGCCTGCATGCCGGACAGTGAAGAGGTCCGTACCGATATCTGTGATTATTACTGGGAGGTCCAGCGGTTCGACACCGAAGTCGGAGGACTGCTGACAATTCTGGAAAAGAATGGCGAACTGGACAACACGCTGGTCGTAATCACCGGCGACAACGGCATGCCATTCCCGCGCTGCAAGAGCAACCTTTACGATCTTGGCACAAATGCCCCGCTTGCTGTCCGCTGGCCTGCAAGAGTAAAAGGCGGCCGCGTTGTAGAGGATTTTATCAGCCTCGCGGATTTGGCGCCGACGTTCCTTGAAGCAGCAGGACTAAAGCCTACCCCACAGATGACCGCTAAAAGTTTCCTGAACGTGCTGACCTCCGGCAAATCCGGCCGAGTTGATCCCAAGCGCGACGACGTCCTTACAGGCAAGGAACGTCATGTCCCCTGTCAGGAAACCGGTTTAGCCGGTTATCCGATGCGGGCGATACGAACTCACGATTTCCTGTATATCCGCAACTTCAAGCCCGACCGCTGGCCGGCGGGTGCCCCCAAGGGTTATGCCCGGCCTACAGATATTGTCGTGTCCCGTCCACGCGGCACAATGTATGGTTATGCCGATGTTGATGCGTCACCTGCGAAGTCCTACATGTTGAAGTACCGCGACGACCCGAAGGTTAAGAAATTATTCGAGCTGGCCTTTGGAAAGCGCCCCGCTGAGGAATTGTATGACCTGCGAAAGGATCCGGACCAGCTAAATAATGTCGCAGGAAAATCCGAGTACGCGAATGCAAAAATAAAGCTCGCTGCCGCTTTGATGGCTGAGTTGAAGTTAACTAAAGACCCGCGAGTTCTGGGCAAAGGTGATGTGTTCGACACGTATCCCTATTACGGTGGAAAGTGATGATAATCTTGAGAGCTATGCTATTTCTATGCTGTCTGGTATCCATGCTGGACCCCGGTTATGTAAAAAATCGAACTATTATTCCGGCAAAGCCGCCGGGACGAAAGGTCAACAAGGATACAATGCGGCGAATCTATGAGCAGGTTAAAACACCGCACAAGTTCGGCGTAATCCTTAAAGCTGGGCAGGGCAGGAAAGTGGATTGTCCCAGCGTGTTTTGCTACGGTGACAAGTGGTACATGATGTATATCATCTTCGACGGCAATGGCTACGAAACCGCTATCGCCGACAGCAATGATTTGTTGCATTGGAAGCCGCTGGGCAAGATACTTAGCTTTCGCAAGGGGACGTGGGATGCCATGCAGGCCGCCGGCTATATCGCACTGCAGGACCACACCTGGGCCGGCTCGTACGAGTTGGAAAAGTTCGACGGCAAATACTGGCTCTCCTATATCGGCGGAGCGCTGAAGGGCTACGAGACAGACCCGCTTGCCATCGGCATTGCCTGGACCACCGACCCCAGCAAGTCCGTACAGTGGAATAGATTAGCCCGGCCGGTACTTTCCAGAGACCAGGCTGACGTGCGAGAATTTGAGGATCTGACCCAGTACAAAAGTAACATTATTTACGACCGACAAAAAAGCCTCGGATATCCCTTTGTTATGTTTTACAACGGCAAACACGCCAGTGGATACGAGCGCATCGGAATGGCGGTCTCAAGGGATATGAAGAACTGGCTCCGCTATGGCAACGAGCCGGTTATAGATAACGGCAAGGGTATATCCGGTGATCCTCAAATCACCCGCATTGACGATGTATGGGTCATGTTCTACTTCGGTGCATTCTGGAAGCCAAAGGCATTCGATACGTTTGCATGTTCCTACGACCTTGTTCACTGGACCAAATGGCAGGGGCCGGACCTTGTTGCCCCTTCAAAGCCATACGACCGAACTTATGCACACAAGCCCTGGATCATCAAACATAAAGGTATCGTTTATCATTTTTACTGTGCCGTCGGTGACCAGGGACGGGTCATCGCACTGGCCACATCCAGAGACGTCAAATCAAAGTCCTCGCAATAGTGTGGTGGCCTCAAGGCGCATAGGAAAGGCCGAGCGATAATGCCCGGCCTATTTTACGCCCTTCGTTGAAGAAGGACTATCATGTTGGATTTTCAAAGTACGTAGAAAACTGTTATTCCAACAGTCGGCAACAGAATTTCCAGTTTCTCAGGTTGTTATAAACTTTAATTACCAGTTGATTTGGTCCTTCTCTTAAAGTTACCTTCACACGGTCATGATCCGGAAATGCACCGCGATCGGTCCAGCTGTCAAGAATAAGCTCCCCGTTAAGCCACGCCCTGGCTGCATCATCCGTGCCGAATCCCAGCAGGGCCTCGGTTTCTTCGGGCATTTCGATTTGAGCCCATGCATAACCGGATACCTTTTCTGTCGAAGGTTCATCACGCCAGAAGCGACGCAGATCGATAATCCCCGTATAGGCTCGATGCGTGACCCATTCGTAATCTTTGCCGTCTATACTCACGACAGGCTCGAATGTTTCAAGGGAGGGCAGATAATCCCGTTCAAAAGCAGCTTTGGCTTCTATTTCGTTTGGCGATCCATCAGCGGCGGGGATGGGTTCGAGCAATAACCACTCCTTCATAAACTCGCCCTGGACAAGGCCCGGATATGTTACAGAATCGGGAATTGCCTCTTTCACATTCGCCGCAGGATCGTAGTCGGCCTCGAATATCCTGAACGAAAACTCCCATTCGAAAATGCCGTTTTGAACCTTCAACATCAAATCGTTGAGACCCTTACGCAATGTCACCGGCACAAGCGCCTTGTCCACTTCCATGTTCCCGCCCTGCCGGTCCTCGTGAACAAGCTCGCCGTTGAGCCACACTTTGATCCTGTCGTCGTCCCCGATAGCAAGCAGCACCGGCGTATCTTCTTCCATCTCGATCTGTGCACGGGCATAAGCATCGGCAAAGCCGTGATAACCATACAGCCATGCAAACTCAATAATCTCCGCGCCCGAACTATACTTTTCCCAGTAATACTGCCTGCCGTCAATTGATACGACCGGTTCGAATATATGACTATCGAACTTTTCCTGATCGAAAGCATCCATTTGTGCCTGTCCGTTTTTGAATTTTTCGCCATCACTTACATCGTCGCCGAACACAGGAATCGGCCCCAGTACAAGCCAGTCTTTCAAAAACACACCCGGTTCGAATCCCTGATAAACCACACTGCCCGGATCGATTTTCGCATACCAGTCCTTCGCTTCGTCGGGCGATTGATATAACCCTGCGGGGATAAGATTCTCTACCAGTTCCCGCACTTCTATATCGGTAAACTTTCCGTTCAGTGAGATACTAAAATAGGTATCCGTCGGCGAATGCATCATATAGATCTGGTTATACGGCAATGGCTCGAAACCGGCCTGTTTGAACATCACATCCGGCGACAAAAGCTTAGTACCGTCCGTGAAGTCCGAAAGGGCGGTCAGGATAGCAACACCCACCAGTCTTCCGAGTGTAAAGGCATCGTGAACTTTGAACCTGTTTTTGCTCATATAGTTGGGAAACCAGCGCAAGCCGGCCTGGTTGGACATGTTCAAAATCCCCCAAATATATTGATGCACCGTCCGGCCCTGAGATATAGCGGCACATCGCCCGTCGTTCGTACTGCAGAACACCACATACGCAGCTCCATAAGGACTCGCCTTATCCGAGAAGACTACAAACTTCTGTTCTTTAATCCAGTCGGGCGTGCTGCCTAACACGTATGTCTCGACCTGTGCCGAATCGGCCATCTGTTGCGGCGTGACAGGAGTAATACCCTCGGTGATAACGACTTCGGGGTCTAACGGTGGGCTTTGTCCGGCCAGTTCTGCCAGGTTCCAGGAAAATCCGGGGGCGTCTACAGTATTCGAGGAAATACGCCGAATCTGCTGGATCGTCCATCCGTATGCAACGGATTCGATTTGTTCGATCGTATCGTCATGCTCGTCAACTTTAAAGATATGATAAGCATCCGTCCCCGGCCAGCGGAGTTTGTACACTCTAAGCCAGCTCCCGTCTGCCAGTTGTTCACGGCTTTGTTCCTCGACCGGCGGTAGATTCATCATGTCCATCGAGCCCTGAAAACTCGCGGAAATGCCCAGGAATTCCGCAGGATTTTCAGGAAGGCTGAATTGTTCGGTGATCGGTTCACGCCGAATCTCAAACTTTCCGTTACCCCAGGCCTCAGTCATATAAACCGCCGCTCCGTCATAGCCGATGGCAAAGATAAGCTGAGCCTCCTGCATAAATGCTCGAACAAAATACCCCGACTCGGGATCATACCAAATATGCTCCTGTATCACGGACGCCTTATCCGCAATTCCGGTCAATTCCAGCGTATACCACTGGTACTCACCGTTCGGTTTAAGTGAATACACCGGCAGCGAAGCATGACTGGAAAACCAGCCTCGCATAAACGCCAGATTCTTGCTTAGTACAAAATTGGACTCTATCAGTTCATCGAGTCTTTTTGCCAGATCCGGAGCACCAGTATTCGGATACAAGGTAATTTCATGGGTAATGTGGATTATGTGTTCACCTGTAAAGAAGGCCTGTTCAGCGGCACAGGCCGTATTGATGAAAGTTAAGGGTGACATGTGTTTGGGTTTGTCGGAGATCTGCCATTTCACAACAGAAATCCCAACAATTAAAAATAAAACCGCGGCAATGCGCGTAACAGGACTTTTCATAATAATTCTCCATATATTCGGCTGTGGGCCAGCCGATTTTTGTTGTTCGGAAATTTCCAGTGCCTGTAAAACATTGCCAAGAATCCTCTCGTGCGTATCGGCCGTGGCCTCGAAGCGCAGTTTCTTGATGAGCTTCTTCATATTATCTGTGTCTCTCATTTCAATACCTCGCCGTTAAGCATTGACCGTAGTTTATCCATTCCGTATCGGTATCGGCTTAAGGCTGTCTTAATGGACACATCCTGCAATTTGGCTATTTGTCGAAATCTCATCCCGCCGTGCACGCGAAGTACGACAACCTCGCGCTGCTCGTAAGGAAGATGAGTTATCGCTTGCTTCAATTTTTGCAGCTCTTCTGTGCTTATCACTAACTGAATTGGGCTTTTCGCATCTGATGTCATTTGTGCAGCTTCGTTGACTGCGACACTTGGCCTGCGTTTTTTCCGGCGGATGTAATCACGAGCCCTGTTAGCGACACAGGTTGACAAATAAGCTTTTAGACTTCCACGCAGACTAAACTTGTCCACGGATTTTACAAACGAGATGAAAACGTCCTGTACAATGTCTTCCGCGGCACTGCTGTCGTACAGAAGGTTTGCTGCTAACGTTAGCAAATCAGCGGCATATTTTTCATAGATAGCTCGGAATGCATCTCGGCTGCCGCACTTAAATCTCCATAGAAGCAATTTATCTTCGAGCATCTGCAATTCACTTAACTGATATCAGTACAATCGATTGTCAATAATATAACGATGACCGAATATATTTTACTCTAAATAAAGTCACTTTTTTGCCGGATTCCGATTTTCAGCCTCGAATTCCCGATTATTCCCGCAGGATTACATAAAAAAGGCCGAGCCAAACCAGCCCGGCCTGTGTAATAAACATTATTTTCGCCTGGCAAATCTACTTCGGCAGATTTTCCTTCGACACCTCTTTAACACTCAAATCACCGTAAATAACCCGGTACTTATCCGCTCCTTTCGGGCGATACCAGAATATCGCCTTGTCGGCATCGCCGAGTTTTACACCTTTGCCGGCATAGTGATATTTGCCGTCAATTTCTAATAATTGCAGGAAGAACATTCCTCGCGGAAATATCATCCCAACTTTTCCTGCTTCTTCCACCGAGAGGCCCGATTGAACAAGCTTTTCTCCAAGCACAGGCACTGTTTTCATATACTGTTCCGTGCCTACCGCCTCCGGGAACTCACCGTCCAGCAGCAGCTTGGCCCAGATACGAAGGCTCTCAATAAAGTCTTCCACGGTTCCTTTTGTGAAGTCGATTTCGGCCTCTTCTAACTTATATCCCTCCGGCACTTCCATACTAAGCTGAGACTCATCTACGTCCGCATCAAACTGGAAATTTTTGAAAACCGCATGGAACCCTAATCGAAGTTCTACACGTATCGGAACAGCCGTCTTGGGATCGGCCCATATCTTCAATTCCTGATTGTTATTGCCCCGGCCCACAAATCCGATAGCTTTTCGTCCGTCGATTTCCTGTTCTCCGAGCTTTACAACTTTTTGACTGTCTTTTAACTCCATAAGGACCTGCCGGACAAACTCTATATAGCTTTTCGTTCTTTCCTGGAGCATCCCTTTTATATCAACGTATGCCGCTGTTTTGTCGACGTCATTGAGCGCCAACATTTTTCCGGTCTCCATGTCAATGATTTGGGTCATGCCGGGTAAATTTGATATGTTTCTTCTAATTCGTGTACCAACAACTATCTCGTGCATGACCGGGCTGTCTTCTTCTTTACCTATTTGAACGTCGAAAATCACAGTCCTTGCCTTGAGAAACTGCTCGGCAACTTGGGCAAAGGTTATTGTACCCCCAAATGGATCGAGTCCAATCAGCACCGCGAAGATTATCACTGCCGCGGCGGCAACTTTTACTATCTTACTTTTCATAATGATTCTCCTTATATTAAGGCCTTCGCCGGCTTTGCCTGCGGTTTTAAGCCTTGTGTTCTGTTCTTGAATAATTCTATTCATAACATCATCTTCAAGGTCACTTTGGGCCACTGTAGCACCGTTCTTAACCAGACGGCTTTGAAGGTTTGTTATCTGTTCTAATTCCTCCCGGCAGTTCCGGCATTCCTCGAGGTGTTTCGTGACTTCCTGTTTCGAAGATTCCTCCAACAGTCCTTCAAGATAAACGACCAAAAGCTCTTTACATTTTGTGCAATTCATTTTACACCTCATATACTTCTTCTTTTTTCTGCTGCTGTAGCGATTCACGCAGCATCACATAGGCACGTGACAGTGTTTTTGTTACTGTGCCCAGCGGCATTTCGAACAGCTCGGCGATCTGGCTGCATGAGTGATTCCCGTAATATCGCAGCAGAACGACTCTTCTGTATGTCTCAGGCAGTTCGGCGATTGCCGCCTCAAGGGCATAATCCTGTGACAGTTCCGGTTTGCCGGCTTCTTCCGAGTACGAACGAACAACCTCTCGCTGCCGGCGGACTTGTTCCTTTCTTTGATGTTCCTTTGCCACGCGGTCGCCGATACCGAGCAGCCAGGGAAAAAACGATCCTGCCCTTTTGAGCTTGTTCATATTGAAGTATGCCCGCACAAGGGTCTCCTGGGCGACTTCTTCGGCGCTGTCCTTATTACCTAATTTCCCGGCCAGGTGTGCCAGGAGGACCGACTGATAACGCCGTACGAGGTAGCGAAAATCATCCGGATGGCCATCCAAACAACGTTCAATGTAATATTTATCAGTCTCAGTCATAATAACACCTGAAATAATCCTTAAGGATTCGTGTTCTCTCTATATAGTGCAGGTTTGCCCATTTTTGCGACAAAAAAACTTAAAAATGTCTTCACCAAAATAAGAATCCCCATTTTTTCTCCAAAAGCGCATAAAAAAGGCCGAGCAAGCCAGCCCGGCCTATTTAAGCCCTCCGTTAAGGAGGTACCCATTATGTCACTTTTTCATAGCACATCAGAGGTTATTTCACCCCTTCTTCGACTACTTCCGGGACCTGAACAAGTTCGGCATTTGGAGTAACTTTGATTTCGCCCGAATTTTCATGCCATTCTTCCCACGCTGCTATTGCCGCCTCGTTCTCTTCGGTGCTTCCATCAGGGGCATAGCCGAAGTTTTGACCGGTGATGATACGCAGCCGGTTAATCATATTAGCCACGATCTGCTGTTCGGTTGGCTTGTACTTGCCATACCTCAGAAGAGGATAGTCCGCATATTCAAAAAATGTCGCCGCTGATGGCTCACGTAACGCACTAACCATCGCGGGTAGACAGGGTTTCAAGTCTTTTGCAGCAGCGTCGTCCATCCCAATTTGGGCATAAGCCAGACCACGGGCGTAATTGCAGTAGATCGGCGGTTGATCACCGCCGCCGCACGCCTTGAAGATTTCGAGCACCTTGGTGAATTTCTCAATGGCCAACTCGTACCGGCCCTGTCCGTAATAGGCGCTGCCAAGCCAGAACCAGGCCCAGTTACGCTCTTGATGCTCCAAAACATACTCAAATAGCTCGGCGGCTTTAACGTAGTCGCCGCGCGCAAGGGCATGAGTTGCCTGATTGAAGCGGTCGTCTGCATTTGCCTTGTCCTGCAGCCAATCAGGTATCGGTCCGGTTTCGGCGCCAGGACGCAGGTCGACCATTGCATAGTCTTCAGGTATCACGATCTCGAAAGTCCCAGCAGGAGGCTGCTCGTAGCTCATATCCGTATCTCCTATGGCGATTGGCAATTTATTTTCGGGATCAACGTAGCATTCAGCGCCCGCCATCGGCCACCATACCTTGTGAGCGGGCCGGCCGTAATAGTCGTCGTTTTCCTTTATGATTTTGCCTTTTTGAAGAAGGTTTTCCAGAAATTCACCCAGATTGCCAATCCACTGGTACTGCTTGTCCTTTCGATCATATATTACCACTGTTTTCTTATCGTGGTGATATACGGCCGTCGATTCGCCGTCTTCTACAACCAGAAAACGATATGGGGGTGTGTCTTGCCGATATCTAACTTGTCTGCCATCCATTCCCAGTTCAATCCATCTTTCATCTTTGACCTGGTTCGCCTCGTCACGACGCACGAGATGAATGAAACGTTCATTCTTAAACGCCTTCACAGTTTGATCAAGGGCATAAGCTTCCGATGTCAGCTTGTCTATAACTATTATCGAAAGTGCCACTGTCACTATTATCACCGCCGCAGCGGCCAGTTTTGTGATTTTACTTTTCATAATTATTCTCCTTATATTAGGCTCGACTAAAGCCGGCTCTAACTTCAACGCCTTTTCTTGTGCTGTCAGCACCTTCTCAAATACCATTTCATCCGTTTTGGGATTGGTACTGATAGCTGCATTCTTAAATAATTTTTTCATATCATCTGTCGGCTTCATTTGTTGCCTCGCCATTCAATATTGACCGCAGTTTTTTCAGGCCGTATCGGTATCGGCCCTGAATTGTGCTCACTGATGTTTCCTGCACTTTTGCTATTTGTCTGAAAGTCATATCGCCCTGCATATAAAGGGCCAGCACTTCTCGCTGCTCGTATGGTATTTGGCCCATCGCGTTGCTCAATAGACCCAGTTCTTCACTCAATATGGCCCATTGTTCTGGTCTTCTTGAATCGCTGACTATGCCGTCCGGATCGTTGATGCTGCTTGATTCGTGTCTTTGCTGGTCGCGTTTGAGGTTTCGAATCCTGTTGACAACGCAGGTCGCCAAATACTTCTTCAGGTTACCTCGAACCCGAATTCTCGCTGCCGACTGTGCAAAGCTCACAAATACATCCTGCACCACATCTTCGGCCGTACTGACATCATTTACCAGGGCAACAGCCAGCTTCAGCAAATCATTCTTGTACTTGTCATAGATTTGCCTTAAGGCATCTTTATTGCCGAATTTGAATTTCCAAATGACTAATCTGTCTTCTACCATTTAAAGCAACAATTCAAAGAAGGGCCTTTCTTCATTTATAACACACCAAAACCATTGATTTTAGTATAAAAATGTTTCCCGTCAGCAGAAGTGGCACAGGATAAGGGATTTGGTTAGGAGAGAGGCCCAAGTNNCACTTGTTGAGATTACTCTCCTTCAGTGCTTCTTTGCAAGCAAAAGCGCATAAAGAAGGCCGGGCAAAAAGCCCGGCCGATTATGGATTCGCGGGTGACCGCTATGGATTACTTAGAGCGGCCACCTCTTCGGAGGTAAGCCCGTAGTTGTAGATGCGTACATC
>JABAHS010057787.1_pt1 | contig 63980 bp, 52 predicted proteins | sample 7062111 | NCBI WGS metagenome assembly JABAHS01 (sample SAMN14534600, study PRJNA622989) | marine sediment metagenome | biome: marine biome [ENVO:00000428]; feature: marine pelagic biome [ENVO:01000023]; material: deep marine sediment [ENVO:00002113]; isolation source: pool of 4 deep marine... | reverse complement strand
AGCCAGGTCAGGATGGCCCGGCCGTCCGCCGTGGCGAACAGGTTCGGCTCGCCGCTCTCGGCGGGCCGCGCCAGCTCGATCGCGCCCACCTCGATGTCGGTAGGCTCGGCCGGCTCGCAGCCGGCCAGGCCGCCGGCTACCAACGCGAGTGTCGTGATTCGCTTCAGCATTCTCGTCTCCTCATGCCGGAACCCTTTACCTGCGGCCGCCCCCGATCGGGCTGCCGGGGGGCAGCCGGGCGGGATCCGAGGTGACCGACGTGCTCTCGTCCCGGGCCTGCCAGCGCCGGATGTCTTCCAGCGCCATCGCCTGGTGCGGCGTGGGGGCGTCCAGCGACGCCAGCCAGGTCGCCAGTTCGCCGATCTTCGCGTTCAGCACGGCCCGCACCTGCGGCGTGTTCTCCGCCGCGGCCGCTTCGGCCATCAACCGATCCAGCGCGGTCCGCTCGACCGCCTCGTCAATCGCCCGCCGATACGCGGTGTTCTCCTGGCCCGCCCGCCAGGTGGCCGCCAGCAGGCGATCGACGGCCTCGTCCAGACCCGGGTACGCCGAGTCGCGGGCGTGGAACTGAACCAGCCGCGTCATCCGTTCGGGCTGCAGGATGAACGAGAACGTGAAGTCGGCCGCGCTGGCCGCCATGCCGATCGGGTCCAGCGTCGGCGCCGTCGCCTTGGTGAACACCTCGCCGCCGCTCATGCCGAAGGCGCGCGGCGGGATCAGCTCCAGCAGGCGTTCGGGCAGCGCCAGGAACTCGGGCTCGACCGTCGCCAGCAAGGCGTCCAGCGCCTCGCGCTGCCGGTCGCCGGAGACGATCTCGATGGGCACCTGGCCGTCGCCGCGGAGCGCGAAGCTGTAGTCGGCGCCGCCCAGCGTGTGGGCCGCCGCCTCCAGCTGGTAGCGATGGTGCAGATAGAGCGGCACCAGGGTCTTTTCCAGCTCGGCCAGCGGCGTGCCCATCGGGATCGCCTCCTCGCCGAAGTTCTCCAGCCCGATCCGGCGCACCGCGATCTCGTGCCGCAGCATCGACACCGGGTCCGAGCCGTTGTCCCACAGCGCGGCCAGCGGGTGGGCGGCGCCCGCCGGGCGCGCGTCCTGATCGGTCAGGAAGCGGATGCCGCGATCCAGACCGTCCTGGACGATGGAGTCGAGCGCCGCCTCCTCGTCGGTCCCGTTCGGGAAATCGCTGTAGAGCCACGTGACGGCGAAGGCATCGTACTCGCCGATCCCCACATCGTAAGCGTCGCTCAGGTCGAGGCGGCCGTCATCGCTGATGCGGACCAGCGGCGCCGGGTAGTCCATCACGCTGGCCCGGCCGTACGTGCTGGCGATGTAGTTGTGGGCCAGCCCCAGCGTGTGACCCACCTCGTGGGCCGACAGCTGCCGGATGCGGGCCAGCGCCATCTCCACCGGGTCCGAGCCTTCGGAGACCTGCGGCAGGTAGTCGAAGCTGGGGCCGCCAGCCNNGCGCGGCACCAGCCCGGACGCCAGCAGATCGTCCTGCCGCACCCGCAGGCTCCCCAGGTTCACGTTCCCCTTCAAGATCTCGCCGGTCCGCGGATCGACCACCGAGCCGCCGTACGACCAGCCGCGGGTGGAGCGGTGCGTCCAGTGGATCATGTTGTAGCGCAGGTCCATCGGGTCGGCGCCCTCGGGCAGCAGCTCGACCCGGAACGCGTCGATGTAGCCCGCCGCCTCGAACGCTCCGTTCCACCAGCTCGCACCCTCCAGCAGCGCGCTCCGGATCGGCTCCGGCACCCCGGGGTCCAGGTAGTAGACGATCGGCTCGACCGGCGGCGAGCGCTCGGCCGTCGGGTCGCGCTTCGCCAGGCGATGGCGCGCGACCCAGCGGATCTCCAGCGGCTGGTCGATGGGCATGGCGTAATCGTGGAAGCTGATCCCGAACGCGCCGACCCGGGGGTCCATCGCCCTCGGCTCGTAGCCGTCGTCGGGCAACTCGACCAGCGAGTGATGGACCCGCAGGGTCACCGCGTCACCGCTGGCCGCTGTGCTCCGTACCAGCGGGCCGGGCTCGTCGGCGGTGAAGGTGAGGAAGGTCTCGACCTCGGTGTTGAGCGGAAACGCCCGGGTCCGCGGCATGTAGACCACGCTGCGGCTCCCGTCCAGCTTGAAGCTCCCCTGCCCCGTGTCCTCCAGCCGGTCGGCGATCCCGTGCGCGTCACGAAGGAAGAAATCGGTGGCATCGACCAGCGCCCGGTCGCCCGTCTGCGCCGCGACCTCGAACCCCCAGCGGGTCGACGGCGCGAACGCCTCCTCCACCGCCCGGACCTCGGCCGGGTTCTCGGATCGGGCCCGGTACCGGTAGTTCGGCTCGATCAGCAGGACCGTGGGGCCCACCCGGACCGCCTTCACCACGTAGGTGCCGCCCAGCTGGCCCCGGTCCAGACCCACCGGGTTGCTCCCCAGCCCGGTGGTCAGCGAGATCTGGTGCAGGAACTCCGTTTCCCAGCGGTCGATCTCCATATAGAGCTTGCCGGTCGAATCGTCCCAGTAGAGGTCGACGAACCCCTCGAGCTGCCGCATCCCCTCGGTCTTCTCGTCGATCGACGGAATCTCGTCACGCTCTTGTGCCTCGACCGCCGCGCTCCACAGCAAAACGCCAACGAGCGCCGCGAACACCGCGCGCGACCGCCGTACACTCTTCACCGCCAGGAACCGAAACACTCGCATCGCCACTAACCTCCGTTGTCGAGTCCGGGCAACTGGGGAGGCTGTCTCCCCACTCCCTACTCCTCACTCCCTACTCCCCACTGTCCTGGGTAACAGTCGCACAAGGTAACCCTAACCGGCCGGACCCTCCAGTCGCCAGGCTAACGCTGCGGGGGGCTGAACATCGAACATCCGACATCGGACATCCGACATCGAGGAACTGCCGAGAGTTTGAACGTTGGACGTTGAGCGTTCAACAATTAAGTTCGATTCTGGTGTCAACTCGTGGAGAAAGAGACCTGGGAAGATCGAGGGACGACATGTGTCGGAACATCAAACAGCTGCGTCGACCGGAAGGGCCGCCCACCGACCAGGAGCTGCACGACGCGGCGCTGCAGTTTGTCCGCAAGGTGAGCGGCTACCGGGTGCCGTCGCGGGCGAACCGGGCGGCGTTCGACGCGGCGGTGGACGAGATCGCGGCGGCGACGCGGCGGATGTTCAGGCGGCTGATCGTGAAGGCGGGTTGAACATCCAAGGTCCAACCTCCAACGTCCAACACTGAAGTCGCTGCTGGCCGTACGGAACGATTGCGCCTATTTTTCGCACGTTGCACCCGCGGTGAAACTCACGCTCCCTCGCGGCTGCCGCCCAGATGGCCATGTCATGTCACTCCGCGCCAAGTTCCTGACACTCTTCGCGCTCTGCGCCGTCGTGCCGCTCGTCGCTGTCGGCATATTCGATTACGTGTACTCGATGCGGACGCTGGAAGCGCTTATCGCGAGCCAGGTGAACGAAATCGCGGCACGTGCGGCCACGCAATTGAGACGGAGCTATGCCCTTCGCGAGTCGGAACTGCTCTTGCTCACCGAGAACGCCGAGACGCAGCGTCTCTACCGGGCGTTGACCGACGGTGACCCGAGCGCACGGGACGAGGCGCTGGACGGCGCGGGCTCGTACCTGCGTCAGGCGTGGAACGTCTTGAGTCCGTACTACGCGCGGATCGAGTTTCGAGATGCGAACGGGTCCGCCATCTACCGTCTTCCGATGAACGCTTCCGACCGGTCCGCGGTATTGGGCGGAGCCCCAACGCCCTATCGGGCCGACGTGATGTCGGTAGTGCGCCCGATCTACGACCAGCCGAGCGGTCGCGAAGTCGGAACTCTTTACGCGGCCCTCGATCTGGACGAGCTGCTCCCATACGAGCAGTTGGCGGCACGGTTCGGCGAGACCGGCTACTCGACCGTGGTCGACCGATCCCGCAATACGGTGCTCTACCACCCGAGCCACGCCTATCGCCGCCAGAGCCTGGGCAGGCTGCTGGGCCCGGATGGCTGGAACGTCGATCCGTCGCTCATCGAGGAAGAGCATGGCACCCTGGTCTACCGGGAAGGCGACACCACCCGCGTCGCCGCTTTCGCCAGCCTGGCAGAGCCACCGTGGACGATCTTCGCCGCCGGATCCACCGACGAGTTCGCCGCTCCCATCGCCCGCATGCGGGCCCGGAACCTGATCATCGTCTTCGTCGTGGCCGCGGCGATCGCCTTCGCGTTCACCCTGATGACGCGGCGCGAAACCCGGTCGCTGCTGGCGCTGGCCGCCGCCGCCGATCAGGTCGGGGCCGGCAGCTTCGACCCGGAGCTGCCATCGGACGCCGGCGGCGAGGTGGGTCGACTGTCGGAGGCCTTCCGCCTCATGATCGCCAGGCTGCGCGAGACGCTCAAACAGATCGAAGCGAGCCGTCAGATGGCGGCCGTGGGCGCGTTCGCGTCACAGATCTCCCATGAGATCCGCAACCCGCTCACGTCCCTGAAGCTCAACCTGCAGAGCCTGGCCCGCGACGCGAAGAGCGGTCGCATTCCCGCGGAGTCGGCCCGACCCGTCGAGATCTCGCTGCGTGAGATCGAGCGGCTCGACCAGGTGGTGAGCGGCGTCCTCAGCCTTGGCCGTCCGCGCTCGACGGCGCGCGAGCCGATTACCGTTGGCGAGCTGGTGAGGGACGCCCTCGAGGTCGTGGAACCGCAACTGGTCGAGCAGGGCATCGAAGTCGAAACCGACTATCGAGGCGCGGGCGACGCGATCACAGGTAACGTCGAGGAACTGAAGGCCGCCTTGCTCAATTTGTTTCTGAACGCGGTGGAAGCGATGCCGGGCGGCGGGACCCTACGCGTCTCGACCCGACGCATTCCCCGGGCGAACGCGGTCGAGATACGGGTCGCCGACGAGGGACCGGGCATTCCGAGCGAGGTACGCGACGAGATCTTTCGACCGTTCTTCAGCTCGAAACGAACGGGTACCGGCCTGGGCCTCTCCCTCGCACTGCGCACCGTCGAAGAGCACGGGGGCACGCTGACCCTGGCCGAGCCTCCGCGTGCCGGCCGCGGCGCCGAGTTCGTCGTCATGCTCCCACTGGACCCCGGGGTGAACGAGCCATGAGCCGTCGAATCCTGGTCGTCGATGACGACGCTTCGATCCGTGACACGTTCGAGCACCATCTGGCGCGTTCGGGTCATCACGTCGCTACCGCGGCCAGTGCCGAAGAGGCGCTGGACAGGATGGCCGAGTTCGATCCCGCGCTCGTGATCACCGACCTGCGCATGCCGGGCATGGACGGCCTGGAGCTGTTGCGGCGCTTGCGAGACACCACCCCCGACATCGATGTGCTGGTCATCACCGCGCACGAGGACATGCGCAGCGCGATGGAGGCGATGAAAGCCGGCGCCTACGACTACCTGGTCAAACCCCTCGACCTGGATCAAATCGACCTGTTGATCGAGCGCTGCTTCCAGGACCGCAAGTTGAAGCGACAGGCGCGGCAACTGTCGGCGGAAGCGGCGGAGCCGTACGCCCTGAACCAGTTGGTCGGTCGCGATCCGCGCATGATCGAGATCTACAAGCTGATCGGCTCTCTGGCGGCGAATCGCGCGCCGGTGCTCATCCGCGGCGAGACCGGCACGGGGAAGGAGCTCATCGCCCGGGCCATCCATTTCAATTCCGCCGACGCGCAGGAGCCGTTCATCGCGGTGAACTGCACGGCGCTCACCGAGACGCTGCTCGAATCGGAGCTGTTCGGCCACGTGCGCGGCGCGTTCACCGGTGCCGTCGCCGACCACAAGGGACGCTTCGAGCTGGCCGGCGCGGGCACGATCTTCCTCGACGAGATCGCCGACGTCAGCCCGCCTTTTCAAGCCAAGCTGCTCCGTGTGCTGGAGAACCACGAGTTCGTTCCCGTAGGCGGCGAGCGGACACGACGTACCGACGCCCGGGTCATCGCGGCGACCAACCGGTCCATCGAGGAACGGGTCCGGAGCGGGGACTTCCGCGACGACCTCTATTTCCGCTTGCAGGTCGTGGAGATCTGGGTGCCGCCGCTGCGCGAGCGGCGCGATGACATACCCTTGCTGGCCAACCATCTTCTCACCCGTATCGCGGCAGACCTGCACAAAGATGTGCGCCTGATCGCCGACGACGCCTTGCGGGCCCTCACCGCCTACGACTGGCCGGGCAACGTCCGCGAGCTGGAAAACACCCTGACCCGCGCCGTCGTTATCGCCCGTGGCCCGGCCATCACGCAGGAGCACCTGTCGCTGGGATCAGCGGTCGGCGTCCAGGGGTCCCCCGCATCGGAGGCGGTGGGCGACGACGCGACGCTGGACGCGGTGGAGCGGGCCCACGTCCAGCGGGTGCTGGCTCGGACCGGCGGCAACAAGCGCCAGGCGGCCCGAATCCTGGGAATCTCGCGACCGCGGCTGGATCGGCTCATCGCCCGACACGGATTGATGGTAACGGAACGTGACCATCGGGGCCACGATTCGTAGCCACCTTCAGGCTCCCACAGTCCGGACCGGAAACCGTAACTGTCTCCTCCACAGCGACTTAGGTCCACGCCCCACTCTGGCACCGCACCTGCCTGTCAATCGAGACGTCGAAGCGGCGCCCTCAGGCGCTGACACGGAACTCAGACGGGAGGTAGACAGCATGAGCGAGGCAGCCGCGATGAATCCGGTCCTGGTGTGGATGGATCTGCTGGTGAGCATCCTGGGCGGCCTGGTGGTTGCCGTGCTCGGAGCCCTGTTGCTGGGCGCGGTTTGCGTCGGGTGTGCGGCACTCCTGACTCCTCGAGATCGAACGACCGTGAGGCGATCGCGATACGCGCTGGCGGTTCTCTGGATCGGGCTCGCCCTGACGGCCGGCGTTCCGAACGCGCGTGCGCAGACCGAATCCGCGGAGGACGTCCCACAGATCGAGCCCCGCTATACGCGGGTCTTCGGTTCGGACACCCTGGACATCATGTTTCCACAGGTCTCACCGGACGGTCGCTGGATCGCGTTCGCGGACTATCGAACGGAGGGCGACCCGGCCTCGGACATATGGATCGTCTCGGCCGATGGCGGTGATCCCACCCGATTGACGTCGGGGGGTTGGAACGTCGCGCCGGACTGGTTCCCGACATCGGATCGAATCGCGTTCTCCTCGACCGAGGTCGATGGCGTGATGACGTTACCCATCGATCCGGAGACCGGCGCGGCCGCGGGACCGGCCCAGCGGGTAACGCTGGAGTCCGCGGCCTGGCCGGCTCTGGTATCGCCCGACGGCCAGAGTATCGCCTATCGCGTCCGAGCCAGCGAGGGCGCCGAGATGGGTTGGGCCCTGAGAGTCATACCGGCGCAGGGCGGCACCGCTCGCACCGTGATGCGGTTGCCGGGGCAGCACTACATCGAGTTCTGGTCGAGAGACGGCGAGTACATCTACTTCACCCGGCGGGAGCCCGAGGCTCCGAGGGGCTCGCTCGAGTGGATGCGCGTTTCCGTAGACGACGGTACCATGGAGGAAGTCGAAGATGCTCCCACGGGGGACGCGAGCCCCATCGTACCTTATCTGATCGAAGCAGACGGCAAGGACTCGGCGACAGGTGAGCCGCTCCACGTGATCACCACGCTGGATGGGCGCCCATTGGCCCGCGTCCGTCTTCCCGGGAACGCGATCGACCTGAACGGCGTGCGGTTCGCTCCGGACGGGCGACATATCGTCGCGGTGACCAGCAACAGCGTATCACCACTTCACCTGCTGCCGATCGCGGGTGGTGAAGCGCGCCAACTGGGTGATGCCCGTTCTGACGACATGCCGATCGGCTGGACGGCCGATGGTCAACGCGTGATCTACCAGACCCAGTTGGACGGCCGGGTGGCAATCATGGCCGCGCCGGTGGACGGCGGTGCGGCTGAGGAGTACACGGTTCTTCCCGAGGTGGGCATGAGCAGCCAGGAATCTCCGGTCGTCGTATCTGAAAGCGGACGTTACATCGCATACGTCACCTCCGTGCCGGAGAGTGAGCTCAGGACGCTGATGATCGCCAGGGCCGCCGACGGTCAAACCCGCAAGATCACCGACTCGCTCTACCAGTTTCGCTTGGTCGGGATCGCCGGCCGCGGCGGCGGCCCGTCGAGTAGAGACGAGTTCATCTACCTGGAGCGTAACGGCGAGCGGGTCGAGCTGCGCGCGGCTTCGTTCGATGGCCCCTCTCGTTTGCTGCGCACGTTCCCGTCGACATTCGGAACCGGTATGCGGCCGGTCATTGGCGTCGCTGATGATCGCGTGGTCTGGACCGAGAACGCAGGCGATGCCACGGCCGTCATGCTGGCCGAGGGGCCCGACGGGGCGCCCCGCGAGCTCGCCAGGGTCCCGGCGCTGTTCGCCGATCTCGTCTGGTCGCCGGACGAACGCTGGATCGCCGGTTCGGTCTTCCGTAGCGAGGGCTCCGGGATCATCCTGTTGGCCATGACGCCGGACGGCGAACTGGCTTCCGAACCCCGGTTCATCGCAGTCCCGATCCTGGTCGGCTGGGATCTCCGCTGGATGCCGGACAGCCAGGCGCTGACGATCATGTCCCAGAGCCTGCCGTCCGGGAAAACCAACGTCTGGCTGGTGCCGATCCACGAGGGCGAGGAGCCCGTGGCCATCACGGAGGACGAGACCTCGGAGTTCTGGTTTACCCAGCGGTCGCCCGACGGACGCTACATCGCGTACCCGGCCCAGGTCCAGCGTGGCAGCTCGCTCTGGATGGTGGACCTCGGGGATGCCCTGGCGTCAGGCAACTAACTGGCCCGGCGTGCAGGTCTTACCGCAACGAGAGGATGGCGCGAAGAAGCCGACCGACCGTGAATCCTGTAGCCGACGCTCGAGCCGCCCGCTAACGGGCTGGGGCCGCGGTGCCGGCAAGCTGGTCCACATCTATACCCTGGCGCCACAGCCGGCTGGCGGAACGACGGTGAAGTGCGAGCGGAAATGGTCGAGAATCGTTATTATAAATATTACCAAATCGCCCCTACAGACCGGGACGCGCATGGGGGAGGGCTCGGCCATGCCCGGCGCTGCCGCGGTCAATTGCACGGCGAACGTTACGTCGGTGACCGGAGGGCGCTAGGCATACGTAAGGGACCCCGCTCCAGGCTCCAGCGAGCCCCGTTCGGAGTCACGGTCGAAGCGGAGAGGCCGCCGCTTGCGCGCCCGCCGTCCCCCCGGCACTAGGGAGGCTAGCGTGATGGCTGCGAACGGTCGCCACCTCAAGAAAATCCTGTTCACACCCGTGTTCGCCTTCCTCACCGCCAGCAGTGGCCTGGCGCAGGGCGCGTTGTTGGATTCCGCCGCGTTAGCGGACGCCAGGATGTACACGACGTTGGACGAAGCGCTGCGGGAACCGGAGCGCGTGTACAAGCTGGAGTTCAGGTCGAGGAGCACCGTGGGGCGGCCGTTGCCGGCCGAGATCGGATCCCTCGTCAATCTCCAGGTGTTCCGCGCCCCCGGTTACGGAATATCCGAGTTACCAGCCCAGATCGGAAAGCTCACGAACCTGCAGGTGCTCGATCTATCCGCGAACCGTCTGAGCGAACTGCCGGATGAGATCGGCAACCTCACGAATCTCCGGGAGCTGAGTCTGAGCGGCAATGATTTTGATGGTCTGCCGCCGGTTGTCTTCTCTCTTAGAGGCCTCCGCAGGTTGACACTGGTTGGAATGGACCTTACGGAGCTTCCCCCGGACATCGGGAGGCTCACGAACCTGCGATACCTGTCACTTGTGAGGAATCGAATCGCTCGGCTGCCGTCGGAGATCGGTGAGTTGACAAACCTGCGTTATCTCGGCTTGGGAGGGAATCAACTGACCGCGTTGCCGCCGGAGATCGGCCGGCTGTCGAAGTTGCGATCGCTCGACCTGCGAGGGAACCGGCTGACCGAGCTGCCGCCGGCGATTGCCGGGCTGCTGGAGCTCCCCCACCCGGCGGGCAGGGCGGCAGCCGAGCGGCTGGGGCCCAACCGTCGATTCGAGAACGAGGGCAGGCCGTTGCTGGGCCCGGATCTGGAGGCGACGATCGCGGAATCTCGATCGCTCCCGGGCATCGAGGAGGTCGCGGAGTTGGTGGAGAGAATGGAGGCGATGGAGGCGGGGCGAGTGACGTGGGAGCGGCCGAACGTGGCGAGACTGGATCAGGCGGCCGCGGGCCTCGAAGCGCATCTGGAAGAGCATCCGGACGATGTGCGGGCGCTGATCTTGTATGCCCGGCTCGGGAGGTTCGCGTCCGTATCGCAGCCCGATGTCATCTCTCGCGAGGAGGGGCCGCCGTCCTACGATGCTCGTTACGCGCCGTTCCTCGCGGCGCTGGACCGGGCGTTGGAGTTGGATCCAACCAGCGCCGAGGCGCATTACTGGAGGGCGCGGATCAATGGGATACGCGTGCCCGACATAAGCTCGGGGCGGATGGCCTACCGTCATCTGGACCTCCAGGAGGCCATCGAGGCCGCGGAGGCCGCGGTGGAGCTGGCGCCCGAAAATATCGCGTACCGTGAGGCCCTGGCTCTGTACCTCGTCGCGGCTCGGAGGTACCCGCGCGCGCTCGACGTCATGCGGCCGGCGGAGGGAGGGCGCCATCCCATATACACGTTGCTGGCCGACATGGAGGCGGTGCCGATACCGGAGTCGGCGACCTTCTCGCCGGAGGATAGTGAGAGCTTTGCGGAACAACAGCTCCAACGCGAACGGTTCAGCGACTACCCGATGCTGCGTGTCCGCATGTACGTGCTGCCACTCACGGCCGATGAGATCGAGACGTTCTATGCCGGTCACTACGATGGGTTCGAGTTCTCGGAGCCGGAAACCCAGGAGCTGGGCGAGGGCGCGGAGGCACGGGTCTACGTTGCGCTGCTGGCGAGAGCGAACGGGGACCGCCAAGCGATCAAGGTAAGCGACATCGAGGAGATAGAGACCGACGACGCGATCCTTGTGAGCGCGTTCGAGCTCCGTGGCATGCCGGCGGAGGCCCGCGTCGCCACTCCCGCCGGGCATCCCATACCCCCGAACTATGGAGACATCTACTCCTACCTGTTCGTAGTCAATTATGGTGTCGTGGACTAGACGACGGGGTGGCCTCGCAGCGCGATAACCCCTATCATCATCGCCCCCCGCCAATATCACAACACGTCATGGCCGGACGCTCCGATGCCCGCTAGACCGGGGGGGACGGGCTCATCCCGCCCCAGCCAGCGATCCGGCTCCACGAACCGTGGGGGACACGATGGCTCGCCTAACGACCCACTTCCCGATCGCCAAGACGCTCATCGCCGCGTCGATCGCACTGACCGCGTGTGCCGATAGGAACGAGCCCACGTCGCCGTTCGGAGGGCCGCCGCCGGACGTGCATCCCGCCATCGCCGTCGAGCCGGGTGAGTGCACCGCGCAGGGGTGGCGTTAGTCAGAAAAGCACCCGAGCGCGCTCGTGCAACGTGTGTTCCAGGTGTGTTCCCACAGGTGTGCATCCTGCATCGTGACGGGCGGCCTAATGATGCAGAATGTGCGGTAAGTGCCTGCTACACCAGTCGGGACGGCGGGATTCGAACCCGCCACCTCCTGAACCCCATTCAGGCGCTGGATGCGCGTCAGCAGCAGTGAGCAGCAGTTTTCGGAGCTTTTCGACACCTCAACGCTCGTGAGCAGCAGCCAGCAGCAGTGGGCGGTGCCACTGACGCTGGCACTGTCTGCACGAGAATCAGATAGGGTGCTCAGAAAGCCCATGACAATGGCGGTAGGCCATTGGAACAAGCCACTGTCTTTGCCGCCAACAAGCTCGTGCCGCTCAGGAAGCAGGCCTCAGGCCGATTATTACCGGCATCGGATCTTCGAATTCGAAATAGAAGACACCGTCTGCAAAGGCCATTGCCATGACCCGCCTCGGGAGAACATAGGTATACTGATAGCTACAGTCGAATGCTGAGTAGACGTCGATCAACTGTAATCGTTTGTCAGTCTCTCCGCGCGCTAGAACGAACACGCTACTGTCAGTTGTGGCGAGGGCCGCGGCCCACACAGTTGCCGGGCCATCCGGCTGCCGTGGAGGGAAGTCGGCCCCCTCGACCAGCCAGCCGCGGCATCGCACTTCTGCCCCGTCGTACACCAGGATCGGATCCCCAAACACGAAGGCTATCGCCCAGACGCTACCGCTTGCTGCACCTGATGCAAGCGATTGACGCAAATGAGGAGGTATCTCACTCAGCTTCCGGATTGGTGCACTGCCTTGCGCGAGCGTCTTACCCTCAAGATCGACAGTCATCCAGAAGGGATCGAGTGAAACCGACATGATCGTAACTCGTTCATTGCCTGGAACTAGACTCTCGAACACTGTCACCTCTGGCCGAAAAAGCCCGAGTAGCGAGCCTTCACTTGAGAGGTGTGTTATTCTCCCGGCATCCACGTCCAAGACCCAGATAGTACCATCGGGTCCAACATCGATGTCGAACGGGTTCATAAACTCGCCCGGACCTTCGCCTCGCCGCCCAAAGCGCCACCTTAGGCGTCCGCCGTCGTCGAACGCCTTGACTGAATTGTCCCCGTAGTCGTAGGCGTAGACAGCGCCCTTTCCAGCAGCGATCAGACGTGGAAGTAGTAGCGTGCTGTCGTCTGCGGCGCCCCCGACCGCGAAAACCGTATCCCAGCGAGTAACTGCGTGAACCCGCTCCGTGGCGCGCGCGGACGCGCTAACGGCTACCGCAGCGCGCGTTTCCTGCTTTGCTGTTTCTCTCTGTGTGCAGTCTAGGGCAGCTAGCGCCAATAGTGCCAACGGCAAGCTCAGAATCCTGCAGGGCCGCCTCATCTGAGGTTCCGCCAGAGCCATGAGAGTCATTTTGGCTCGGCCAGCCACATCTTCTCACAATCAGGTGCACAACCCTCGCCTCCACAGTAGGCGTTTCCCGTCGCGTTGCACGTGCAGGGGAACCCGCAGGCTGCTGCACTGCACGCCGCTACATTGGGGGTGGATGCAGTGAACAACACACCACCCACAAAGATAGCCGCCACACCAAGCATTAGACGCGCCGTTCGGGCCATTGGTCCCTCCTTCTGAGGGGTTCTCAAATCGAACAGTCGGAACCGCACTGTTCGTCCTATCTACACAATTGTCTGAAAAACTGCAAGTATCTCTGACGCCGTCCTTTGAAAAGCTCGCCACTGAGCAACACTGCACCCAGTGCGCTGGAGCGTGACCCTGCAAGGAGGCGCTGACCTGCTCCGGCCTGCGACACCTGGGCGGGGACAGGGCTCAGAGAAGAGGAATGGCGACAGAGTCTAGGGAACCGACAGGCTTCTCTCCGATGACAAGTCGGGACGGCGGGATTCGAACCCGCGACCTCCTGAACCCCATTCAGGCGCCGTTCCCTACAGCTGTAGCCACCTGCCGATGTCCTGTGCCTTGGCCCGTTCGTAGACGAGAACTGCGGTCGCCATATCCTCCAGCGCCAGCCCCAGGTTGATGCAGATCGCCCGCTCTTCAGCGCTCCGGCGCCCCGTCTTCGCGCCGGAGACCAGCTCGGCCAGCTCGGCGTGGGGCTCCGGCGTCGCGGCGAAGTAGCCCACCGTTCGGTAGTACTCCATCTGGTTTTTGTCGTCGGTGGCCAAGAGATCGGCTTCGGCCAGCGCCGCCCCGGTCCAGTAGGAATCGAAGTCGAGGGCGCAGGCGAAGCCGCCGGGCGACAGCCAGCCAGCGTCGATGCTCGGGTCCGGGTTCTTCAATATGGGACCGCTGGTCACCACTACGTCCAGGTCGCTCACCGCGGCCCGCAGCTCGTTCACGGGCTCCACCGCGAGACCCAGCCGCTCGCCCATCTCGGCCGCGTAGTCCCGGGCCGCCTGGGGACGGATGTCGTACGCCTTCACCTTCTCGATCTCCAGCACGCAGGACAGGGCTTCCAGGTTGCTGCGGCCCTGGACGCCGCAGGCGACGATGCCGACCCGGCTCGCGTCCGGGCGAGCCAGGCGCTTCGCCGCCACCGCGGTGGCCGCGCCGGTCCGCATCGCCGTGATCCAGGTGGCGTCCATCACCGCCAGCGGCAGGCCGGTCTCCGGATCGTTCAGGATCAGCAGCCCGGTAACATAGGGCAGACCTCGCTCCCGATTCTGAGGATAGCCCGCCACCCATTTCATGCCGGCCGCGCTCATCGCCGGGATGTAGGCGGGCATGGCGTGGATGAACGCGTCGGGCGCGGTGTGGACCCCGGGCTTCGGCGGCATCTCTACCGCGCCTTTCGCCTTCTCGACGAACATGCGCTCCAGCGCCTCGACGATCTCGCTCATCGACGGGCCGGCCTCGGCGACATCGGCGGCCGACAGATACAGCATCTCGCTCATGTTTGTCTGGCTCCGACTGTTTGCCCGCGACGGCCGCCGATGCGAAAGCGGGCATCCGAGCGTAGCGCGCGGATGCCCAACTCTATGGACTGGACCGGCCGGTCGTCAGCTCGGCTCGAACCACGCCGCCAGCTCTTCCTCGCCCCACGACTCACCCGCCACCGGGGTGAATTCGTTGCGCGTCTTCGAGTAGCTGTACTCCTTCGCCCAGTCGCCATGGCTCTTCGCGATCTTGCCGATGGCGTCGACGATGTACTCCAGCTCCTCGTCGGTCGTCGTCGGATGGAGCGACATGCGGACCCAGCCGGGCTTCTCCGACAGGTCACCGCTGTCGATCAGGTCGGTGATGTACTTCGAGCGGGCCGGGTCGACGTGGAGCAGGTAGTGCCCGTAGGTGCCGGCGCACGAGCAACCGCCCCGCACCTGCACGCCGAACCGGTCGTTCAGCAACTTGACGATCAGGTTGTAGTGGGCGTCCTCGATATAGAACGAGATGATGGCCAGCCGGTCCTCGATAGGGTCCGCCAGGATGTGGAGGCCGGGCACCCGGCGCAGCCCGTCGAAGGCGTAGCGCTTCAGCTCGTGCTCCCGCTCGAGCATCCGCCCGACGCCCATCTGCTCCTTCAGCTGCACGCAGAGCGCCGCCTTGATCGTCTGCAGGAACCCGGGCGTGCCGCCGTCCTCCCGTTCCTCGATGTCGGCCAGGTACCGGCGGCCGCCCCACGGATTCGTCCAGTCCACCGTGCCGCCGCCCGGCTGGTCCGGCACCTGCCGCTGGTAGAGCTTGGAGTCGAACACCAGCACTCCCGACGAGCCGGGGCCGCCCAGGAATTTATGAGGCGAGAAGAAGATCGCGTCCAGCCTCTCCAGCGGGTCGGACGGGTGCATGTCGATCTTCACGTACGGCGCCGACGCGGCGTAGTCCACGAACGCCAGGCCGCCGTGCTCGTGCATGATACGCGCCAGTTCGTGGATCGGCGGCTGGATGCCCGTCACGTTCGAACAGGCGGTGAACGCGCCGATCTTCAGCGGACGGTCCCGGTACTCGTCCAGCAGCCCCGGCAGGGCGCCCACGTCCACCCGACCCGCCTCGTCCGGCGGAATGACCACCACTTCCGCCAGCGTCTCCAGCCAGGACGTATGGTTCGAGTGGTGCTCCATGTGGGTCACGAACACAGCCGGGCGCTGATCCTCGGGCACCTGGACGAACGGCACCAGCTGCTCCGGCACCTTCAGCCCCAGGATGCGCTGCAACTTGTTCACCGCCGCGGTCATCCCGAAGCCCGGCGTCAGCACCACGTCGTCCGGACCCGCATTCACGTGCCGCTTCAGGATCCCCTGCGCTTTGCGGTACGCCAGCGTCATCCGGGTGCCGGTCACGCTCGACTCGGTGTGCGTGTTCCCCACGAACGGGCCGAGCCCTCTCGCCAACTTCTCCTCGATCGGCCCGTACAGCCGTCCGCTCGCCGTCCAGTCGGCATAGACGATGCGCGGCTCGCCGTAGGGCGTCGAAAAGGTCTGGTCCCACCCCACCGTGTTACGCCGGAAGGGGTCGAAGTAGCGCTCCAGCTCGCTCATCCGTTGTCCGTCGTCTCCCTCGTTTCGGGCCGCCGTTCGCCGCGACCATCGAGTCCCGGCGCGCTCCCCACTGGGGGCTGGCCGTTACAGCTATGAATATAGCATGATTCGACGATCCGCCGGAACTCGCCGGCCCCCCTGAAACCCCCGCCGCCTCGCCTTCGTAGGGTCTCACGTGGCAAGAGAGGACGTGAAGGAGGAATCAACGTGTACGAATTCGGCTGGCTGTTCTGGCTGTTGATTGTAATACTGTTCACAGAGAGTTGGGGCCGCGCACTGGTCGTTTCGCTGGGCACCGCGCCGAACCCGGCGTCAGGGTGCGACTCCGACTCTGACTCATAGATCGAGCGACAGATACCCGCGGACCACGACCGCGCCGATCCGTGATTCGTCACGCGATCGGCGCATTTTTTTGCCCCGCCCCCCACCCCCCGGTGTGCGGTGTGCAGCGCGTCGGTATGAGGTGGGGTGGTTCGGTGCGCCGGGTACACTGCACACCGGCGCACCGCATACCGCAAACCCGCCTCTGCGTTGCCCGGCCGCCCGTCGCTTTCTATTCTGACAGGCCACAGGCAAGCCCGAAGCATCGCCGAAGCAACCCAGCCGTGGAGAGATTGACCCATGCCGCAATGGTTCGAAACGACGATGATTCTCGAAAACTCCCTCGAAGTCTGGGTGCGGGCGCTGCTGGTCGCGCTCGTCATCTGGCTGGCGCTCAAACTGCTGCCGCGCTGGCTCAGGGCGCTGGCCAGGCGGCTGGCGCCGAAACTCAAGGACGAGACCGTCAGCGCCGCCATGCCCGCCGAGATCATCAACGGCATACTCGAGCGAGTGCGAGGGCATTTCCAGATTGCGGCGGCGCTCTACGCCGGGACGTCGGCCCTGACCCTACCCGGCGCGGTTCACAACTTCTTCCGCATCGTCTTCATCTTCTCGGCGGCGGCCCAACTCGCCGTCTGGGTCATCTTCATCGTCGAGAAGTACTTCGAGCGAGCGATGCGCGCTCGCGGCGAACCGAGCCCCGCGGAAACCATGGAGCTCCGGTGGGTCTCGGTGGTCGTGCGGGTGCTGGTCTGGGTGATGGCGATGATCCTGGCCCTCGACAACGTGGGCGTCGACGTGACCGCGCTGCTGACCGGACTGGGCGTCGGCGGCATCGCGGTGGCGCTGGCGCTGCAGAGCGTCATGTCCGACATCTTCTCGTCCCTGGCCATTGTGGTCGACAAGCCGTTCGTCACCGGTGACTTCCTGATCATCGGCGACATGCTGGGCACGGTGGAGGTTGTGGGGCTGAAGACGACGCGGATCCGCAGCCTGTCGGGCGAGCAGCTGATCTTCACCAACACCGACCTGGTGAACAGCCGGATCCGCAATTACGGCAAGATGGCGGAGCGCCGCGTCGTGTTCAATTTCGGCGTGGTGTACCAGACGCCCGCCGACAAGCTCGAGGCCGTGACCGGCGTGGTGCGCGAGATCGTCGAGTCGCAGGGCGCGGTCCGCTTCGACCGGGCCCATTTCAAGCAGTTCGCCGACTCGTCTCTCGAGTTCGAGGTCGTCTACTACGTTCTGAGCCCCGACTACAACCAGTACATGAACGTCCAGCAGGCGATCAACCTGGAGCTCTTCCGTCGGCTGGAGGAGATGGAGGTCGAGTTCGCCTATCCGACGCGCACCGTGCACCTGGCCAGCGAGCTGCGTGCCGCCGGCGGTGGTGAAGCGTTGAAGGCTTCCTAGCGAGCGCCGGAGCGGAATCGCCATAGTCGACGTGGTCATGCTTGTCGGGCCGGCGAATTCGTTGGAAAACTTCGGACCGTTCCTTGGGCAACGGAGGTTGATCGGATCCTTTTGACCGTGCTCTCCCACGAAGAGGCCAGCCGCACGTACGATCGCATCGGTGCGCTGCAGGATTCACAGGCCTTCTACGAAGATCGCGCCACAGACCTGCTCCTGCGCCACGGCGAATTCGAGTCGGCAGAGGCCGTGTTCGAGTTCGGCTGCGGCACCGGGCGCTTCGCGCTCCGCCTTTTCGAGGAGTTCCTCGGGCCCGATGCCCGCTACCGCGGCGTCGACGTGAGCCCGAAGATGGTCTCCCTCGCCAGCGCCCGGCTGGCGCCTTACGCGCCGCGCGCTCGAGTCGTGCTGACCGACGGCGATCCTCCGGCGGACGAGCCCGCCGAGTCTTACGACCGATTCGTCTCCAACTACGTCTTCGATCTGCTGTCCGAGGAGGACATCGAGGCCGTCCTGCTCGAGGCCCGGCGTATGCTTCGCCCGGGAGGGCTGCTCTGCCTGACCGGGCTGTCCACCGGAGTGGGCCCCGTATCGCGCACGGTGGCGAGAATCTGGAGCTGGATTCAGGAGCGCAGACCGAAACTGGTCGGGGGTTGCCGGCCCATCGAGCTGCTTCCCTTCCTGTCGCCATCCGCCTGGCGGGTCCGACATCGGGCCGAGGTCGCACCGTTCGGCATCCCGTCGCAGGCCCTGGTCGCGAAGCGTCTCTAACGTGATTCCTCAGCGAAGCTGCGCTGCCGCGATGGAGGGAACATGACCCTCCTTCGGTGCGTTGGCTCTAGCTGGGGACGCATCCGAACCTCATCGCTCTCTTCCAAAGGAGGACCCAGATGTCCGTAACAGTCGTGAACGACTACGATTTCAAGCCGGACGGCGACGTGAAGGAGGGAAAGGCCGCCGCCGCGGAGCTGGTCGAGTATTTCAAGAGCGATGTTCCGGGAGTCCAGCTCTCCCTGTGGCTCGAGGATCAGGACAATCCCCTGCACCACTATCACATCACGGTGTTCGACTCGCTCGAGACGCTGGAAGAGGTCAAAGAGTCCAAAGCGATCGAGCGGTTCGTCCAGCGGCTGTTCCCGCAGATCGCTCACAGCACCTATATCGCCCCGACGACGGATGTCTGGCTGGCCGACGGATCGGGGGTCCAGGCGGTGGCCTATCGATGAAGGAATTCGACTCCCGTCGACACCGAGCCTGACCCGACTTCACCGGGTCCGTGGGAAACTGGGTCTGGAACAGCGCCTACGGGAATTCGTAGAGCTCCAGCCACAAGAAGCCCAGCTCGTCCTCGCGCACGGCGTACAGGCCTGAGGGTCCCGTGCCCACCAGTTCCCGTCCCGCGGGAAGACGGAAGCTTCCGGTGCGGCTCCCGTCGGCGTCGAAGACATCGAAGAGCGGTCTTTCCTCGGAGAGGTGCTGGTGACGCTCTACGATCGCCAGCCGGTCGTAAGTCACCCACAGCCGGCGCAACTTTCCGGGTGGAAAATGATCCGGGACGTCGATGGGAGGCGGCCGTCGGACGGGTTCGTCTCCCTGCCTGGCGACTCCCCCGTACCCTCCGCCCCGACTCTCCCGCAACGCTCGCTCGTCGTCGTCGCTGACTCGAAGAGGCCGGAAATCCTCCACCGGAGGCCCGCGGCGCACCGTGCCGTCCCGCTCGACCCAGTCGAGTCGGTACTCGTCCTGGTTCCGCACGATGGCCACCCGGCCATCGGGACCGACCGCCCAGTCGTCCCAGGCGGGAAAGGCGTTCGGATTGGGCGGCCCGGGGATCGTGAGGAAGGCCAGCGTATCGATCTGCCCGCTGGCGTACTCGTAACGGACGATGGGCGCCTGATCCGCTGACGGATCTTCCCGCTTCGCGAGTCGCACGCCCGTGACCCGGTCCCAGTACCGGTTGCCGTACCGGTCCGCACCTTCGGGGAGGGACACCCCCGGCCCGAAGAGCGGCTCGGTTCGCGCCAGCTCACCCTCCGGACTCACCACGACGAATCGGCCGTTCACGATGTCCACCATGAGCGCGCTGTCGCCCCGAAAAGGATGTAGACCCGTGGGGTTCTTGTACTCCCCGGGCCCGCGCCCGCGATGGCCCAGCATCTCCCGGGTACCCGCCTCGAAGTCGATCCGGTACAGGGCCTCCTCCCTCTGGTCGACCAGCAGTACCCGCCCGTCCGGGAGCTCTTCTACGCCTCTGACTCGTGAGAAGGGTTCGGCCGTGAAGAGACGGGAAGGAGTGAGGGTGATCTCGGCGGCCTCCTGGCCAGCCAGCCCACGGACCGTGCAAATGATGAAGACCACGAGAGTGGAGAGTAAGATCAGCGTCCGCATGTCGCTCCGCTCCGCGCCAGAATTGCCTTTGATGACTTTTGGTTATATACGGCATGACGACCTACGTTCCAACGGCGCCGCGATGTGGTCTTGCCGCCGAAACTTGCCGGCCACGAATGAACGCTGACACGCGGAGAACGAGCCAGCGCGCCAAGCGCAGGTGGTCGCGAAACTCGCGCACATAGCAGGTGAGCCCGACCCGCAAGAGCGTCCCGCTCCGGCAAGCGCGCGGACGGTAAGGTTGGGTTGACGTTAGCGCCGAGACGCGACGGGGGCTATGACCTGCGCGATCTCAACCGGCCATCAGTTGACCAACAGCTCCGCGTACGCGTCCAGCAGACCGGGCCAACCACCCTCACCGCCGACGCTGTCCCTCATCGACTCCCAGCCCTCGCCGTGTCGCTCCAGCTTCGAATGAACCAGGGTGACCTTCGTTCGATCCGACCCCTCCGCCACGAACGTGATGTCGACCCGACTGGCGCGCTGAGGGTTCGGTTCGGGCACGAAGCCCACGCCGATCTGCCACGACAGCACCAGGTGGTGCGGCGGATCCCACTCCAGGACCCTTCCCCAGTCGCATTCGCGGCCGTCCGAGGCCCGCTCGTACCACCGACCGCCCTCCCGCGGCTCGAGAATCAGATCGGAGCGCTCCCACTCCCCCAGGCCGTACGAGCGCGGCCACCAGTCGTCTCCACGCTCAGCAAACACTTCGAACGCCCGCTCGATGGGCGCCTCGACGGTCACGGACACCCTCACCTCGGTCCCGCTCCTCTCATCTGTCATGGCTCCTCCTCGGCTGTCTCGGCTGCCTTCCGGAACTCCTCCAGTGCCCGACTCCAGAAGCCCTGAAAGTACGACCGCAAAGCCTCGATCCCCTGCGGATCCAGCCGATATAGACGACGGGTGCCGACGGCGCGATCGACGACCAGACCCGCCTCCTTGAGGACCTTCAGATGCTGCGAGACCGCCGGTCGGCTGACCGGTAGCTCACGGGCGAGTTCGCCGACGGGCTTGGGCCCGTTGGCGAGGCGCTCGAAGATGGCGCGGCGGGTGGGGTCGCCGAGAGCATCGAGGGCGCGGTATTGGTAAGTCTTCATTTACCGTAAGTCTATACTTACGCTAGACCGCCGTCAAGGCTTCGCCGCCTGCGAGGCCGCCAGGTGGTGAATGAGGCCGCCCGGGTGCTGAAGAGCGGTGGTACGAGGCCGGCCTGGAGCAGGTGCACCCGTTCCCTTACGTGCTGTCGGAGGTGGGTCGGGCGGACTTCTGGTCATCCGCGATCGAGGCGTACCGGACACCGATCCCGAAGGCCGGGACGATGACCGCGGCCAACGCCGATGCATGGGCGGAAGCCCTGCGGAACGACTCGGAAATGGGCGTGTTCTTCGGGAGCAGCAACTACTACGCTCACGTAGCCAGGCGTCCCTAGCGGTTGGATGCCCGGGGAGGGATTCGAACCCTCAAGGGCCGAAGCCCAACGGATTTTGAGTCCGTCGCGTCTGCCAATTCCGCCACCCGGGCCGAGCGGCGCTCAATCTAACCAACCGGCGCCCGGTTTGTCAGCACCTCGCGGCTCGGCTCGGCGTCTTGTCGCGGTGCGCGCCGTACGTTCAATTGGTGTAGACTCGGCAGCCTGCCACGTGATCGAACCGGGGGAGCCATAATAGTGGACACACTGGTGCGCTGGTCGGTGGGGCTCGCCGTCGCGCTGGTCCTGGGTGCGGTCGTGACCGAGGTGTTCGTCAGCAGTCTCAGGAGGACGCTCAACATCCCGGAATCGGCCGGGCGCGTCGTACCGGGCTGGCTGACCGGACTCAGCGAGCGGCTCTTCTTCACCCTGGTGATCGCGTTCAACGTCTCGGGCGCCGCCATCGCGATGATGGCGTGGGTCGCGCTCAAGCTGCTTCCCAACTGGCAGCTCTACGTGACCCACGGGACGGCGAACAAGCCGATGGCCTGGTCCTCGCTCCTCGGCTCGCTCTGCTCGATGTTCTTCGCCCTCATCGGCGGCCTGATCGCCGGCGGTCGAATCGGCTGGTGACCCATCGCTGGCTGCGGTGCCGCCGGCGCGCGCCCGGCGTCTTGTGCCGCCTGCCAGTGCCGGATATGTTGCGCGGCCGGACGGCCGGACGGGACGGTAGCAGGCCCGCGGTCGCCGGCAGACCGACCTCCTCGCCTCCCCGAATCCGAGGAACCGGACCGGCCGCAACGAACGTTGAATCGAAAGAAATAGAACGGAGCGCACCGAGATGACCGATCGCGACGACTGGACCGTCCTCCATCACCTGGCCTACGTGTACGCGGCCATCGCCTCCAGCGATGGCTCGGTCAGCAACGACGAGCTCGAGGTCTTCTGCAAGAAGCTCCACGAGTGGATCCCGGAAGAGGACCCGGAAGACCTGATGAGCACGGTCATGCAGTCGATCGCGGCCCTGGGCGAGGACAAGGAGCGTGGCGAGCTGGGCCACCTGTACCGCTCGATCGGGGCCGTTGCCGAAGACCTGGACGACGATGCCCGTACCGCCGCGCTCGACGACCTGCTCGAGATCGTCGCCGCCGACGGGCAATTCGAGCCCGGCGAGAGCGATCTACTGAGGAGAATCCGGCAGGCCTGGGGCGCCGACCCGACGGCCGAAATCTGACGAGTTGACCCAGCGACTCATCTCGGATTGCCCGGTGACCGTCCGCATCCCCGTGCAATGGGGCGAGCTGGACGCTTACGGCCACCTGAACAACACCGTCTATTTCCGTCACTTCGAGTCGGCCCGGATCGAGTACCTCGATCGCTGCCGCTTTCTCGAGGCGTACGACCGGGACAGGGTCGGCGCCATCCTCCATTCCACCGGCTGTCGCTTCCGACGCCCCCTCTTCTATCCCGACACCGTGATCGTCGGCACCCGGGCGACCGAGGTGGAGGAGGATCGCTTCACCATGCTCTACCTGACCGTGTCGGAAGCCCAGGACGATCTGGTCGCCGAGGGGACCGGGGTCATCGTCTCGTACGACTACGTGGGGCGGCGGCCGGTCCCGATCCCTGATTACGTACGGGAGGCGATCCGCGAGCTCGAGTCCTGAGCGGAGGCCGCTCCCCTTCCCTGCTGACACCGGCATGAAACCTTGCCGTCGGTTGTGGCGTATTATCAGTACACGATGTCGGAAGACAAGCTCGGTGGGGCCGTGGCCCCCCGAAGCCATAAGTGGCGTGCCCCGGCGGTCTCCGTCGGGAACCCGCCGGGCGGCCCAGGCGTTAACCGAGTAACCTGTCCAGCTGAGCGCGGGAGGCTCTGAATTGGCCGGACGTCCGCTGGCCGCCGGGGCGGCAACCCTTTGGGGCCAATAGACGTCTAAGGGTAAGAAGAAGAAGAGGAAAAACTAGTGTGGCGGCGCCTGCTTTGGGCAGCAGGTAGGAACAGTCCCTCCATCCGGCTCGGCTGCCTACTCCCGGTGCCGAGTCAGCCGCCACACAAGTCTTCGGATCGGATCGCTTCGAGCTGGGCCCCGGCAACCCCGGGCCCGGCTTTTTTTCTCGAAGAGAGCTCTGGTTGGGACGCCGGTCACGAGGGCGCGTGGAAACTCGGTTCCGGGCTCGTCCTCGTCAACCCCACCCACCCCCACCCCACCCCCACCCCACGGCCGGTTCCGTCGGCCGGCCCGGCCGCCCCAAATGGGGGAATGTCCGAGACGCCGCTCCGCGATCACCCGATGCCGCCGTCCGGCTCTCACGCGGCCCCGCGCTGGTACGTTTCCCATGTTCCAGAATCGGCGTTGATGCCAACTTTAAGGGTGACGTGACATAGGGAGCGTCACAAAATAGGCTCCGTTGGTGGCAGATCCGCTCCCTCTGCAAGCATCCAGGTGGACGACATGACCGGTGGAATCAGGCTCGGGAAACTGTTCGGGTTCGAGGTCCGGCTCGACTATTCCTGGTTCATCATCTTCTTCCTCGTGCTCTGGACGTTCTCCGCTTCGATTTTCCCACAGCGACATCCGAACCTCTCCAGCCTCGTCTACGTGGTGATGGGAACCGCCGGTGCACTTCTCTTCTTCGTTTCGGTGCTGCTGCACGAGCTGGCCCACTCGGCCGTCGCTCGTGCCCGCGGTATCGAGATGGCCGGTATCACCCTTTTCGTGTTCGGCGGGATCGCCCACAGCCGCATGGAGGCCGAAGAGCCGAAAGACGAGTTCCTGCTCACCGTGGTGGGTCCACTGTCCAGCGTGGCGATCGGGCTGGTCTTCCTCGCCATTGACCGGCTGGGCGCAGGGGCGGGCCTGCCGACTCCGATCACCGGGGTGGCCGCCTACCTGGCCTTCCTCAACTTCATCCTGGCCGGCTTCAACATGGTGCCGGGGTTCCCGCTGGATGGCGGCCGCATCTTCCGCTCCATCGTCTGGCAGATCACCGGCGACATCCGCAAAGCGACCCGCTGGGCGTCGCGCACCGGGCAGGGCTTCGGCTTCGTGTTGATCGGTCTGGGGATCCTGGGGTTCTTCGCCGGGAACGTTATCGGCGGCATGTGGTTCGTCTTCATCGGCTGGTTCCTCGCCGGAGCCGCCGCCGCCAGCTACCGACAGCTCATCGTTCGCCGCCAGCTCGAGCAGGTGAACGTCCGCCAGGCGATGACCGAACGGCCCGAAACCGTGAGCCCCGATCTGACCCTGCGCGATCTGGTCGATAATTATCTGCTCCAGCGGCGCTTCAGCGCCTTCCCGGTCAAGCGAGATGGCGACGTGGTCGGCCTGATCACGCTGAGCCAGGTCAAGGAGGTCGACCGCGACGACTGGCCCAGCACGCGGGTCGAGGACGTGATGCAGCCGCTGGAGGACGCGGCAGTGGTCAGCCCCACCGACCATCTGGCCGAGGCCCTGTCCCGCATGCAGCAGTCCGGCGCCGGCCGGGTGCTGGTGATCGAGAACGGCGACCTGGTGGGGCTGGTCACCCGAAGCGACGTGGCGAACTGGTTAGAGCACTACCAGCAGCTCCGGTGAGCCGGCACCGCCCGCGGGGCCGCGGCCTTCGTTCGAACCCAAGCCGAGCCACGCTCGGCAACAGCCCAAAGTCTCTCTAACCCCGATCAGACAATGTCAACGAAACACGGAACGAACGGGGTGGACGAACAGCCAGACCCGCCGGACCAGACACGGCGTTGCTTCGATCTTCTCGACATGCAGGAGGAGATCGCGATCGTGTGCAGCCGGGCCACCTCTCCTCGAGCCGCGCTGAAGTTCACGTTGCAGCGTGTAGCCCGGCTGAACGGCTGGGCGGTCGGCCATGCCTTCCTCGTCGTCGACGACGCCACCGGCGAGCTGGCCCCCACCGGCATCTGGCACTTTGAGCCCGGCCTGGACATCTCGGATCTGGTCGATGCCACCATGAAGCTGCGTTTCGCGCCCGGCGAAGGCCTGGTGGGCCGGGTCGCCGAGACGCGTGAGGGGATGTGGTTCGAGGACGTGACCCGGGAGCCGCAGTGGAAGCAACGCGGCGCGTCGGACCCCGAGCTGCGCGCGGCCATCTTTTTCCCGATTATGACCTCGGATCAGCTCGTCGGTGTCATGGAGTTCTTCGCCGACGAGGTCCTGCCTCCCGACCCGCGCTTCGAGCAAACCGTGCGGAACGTGGGGATCCAGCTCGGACACGTCATCTTGAGAAAGGACCTGGAAAAGGAGATCGCCGACCTGGCCGACGCCGAGCAACGTCGTATGGGTGAGGTGCTGCACGACAGCATCGGCCAGCAGGTCACGGCGATCGAGATCATAATGAAGACCCTGCACACCCGGCTCGAGCGGGCGTCCCGGCCCGAAGCGTCCGCCGCGGCCGACCTGGTGGGCCACATCAGGGACACCCGACACCAGGTCAACGCCCTGGTCAAGGGGCTTATGCCCGGAGAGTTCGACATCAGCAAAGGGCTGATCGACGCGCTGCAGGCGCTGTGCACGCGCACGTCCGCCCTCTTCGATGTCGAGTGCGAGATCGGCCACGATGGGCCGCTCACCATCGCCGATCCCACGAAGGGAAACCACGTCTATCGAATCGTTCGGGAAGCCATGCACAACGCCGTCAAGCACGGCCAGTGCTCCCGGATTGGAGTCGAGGCTCGCCCACTGGCCGAAGAAGGGCTCATAACCATACAGATCCACGACAACGGCCGCGGGCTAATGGCCGCCTCGTCCGGCGACGGTGGCATGGGCTGGCGCCTGATGCAGCATCGAGCCAATCTCATCGAAGGCGAGCTCGACATCGCCCAGAACGAATCGGGCGTCACGGTCACCCTGACCTTCCCTCGGGTGCCCTAGACCATGACCGCCGCGATGGAGGACACGCAGGGTCAGCGCGAGGGCGCGCGACATTCGATTCTGATCGTCGACGACCACGCCCTCATCCGCCAGGCGCTCCACCAGCTGATCACCCGCCAGCTCGATCTCGAGGTTGGCGGCGAAGCCGTCGATCTGGTCGGTTCACTGGCGCTGGTCGAGAGCGAGCAGCCCGATCTGGCCATCGTCGACCTCGTCCTGAAGGACGCCCACGGGCTCGAGCTCATCCCCCAGATCAAGAGCCGTTCGCCGAGCACCCGGATCCTCGTCCTGTCGATGCACGATGAGAAGCTCTACGCCGAGCGATGCCTGCGGGCCGGCGCCCAGGGATACGTCCAGAAACGCGATGCCGTGGATAGGGTGCTCGAAGGGATACGCACGGTGCTCGGGGGACAGATCTACGTGAGCGAGTCCGTGTCGGAGGAGATCCTCTCCCGCATCGTTCAGAAGAAGGCGGCGGAGGGAGCGGAGGTGGAGCGGCTGTCGAATCGCGAGCTTCAACTCCTGGAACTGCTGGCCGAGGGGCTCACGGCGAAGGAGATGGCCGAACAACTGGACCTCAGCGTGAAGACGATCCATACTTACCGCGAGAAGCTCAAATCGAAGCTCGGTCTGGACAACATCTACCAGCTGATCCGCTACGCCGTGGCCTGGAAGCTGCGCCGCACCTGAGGCGATCGGCAGCCGCTGACGCACCCCTCCGAAACTTCGGGCGCTTCCCTACCCCCTCAGCGAACCCGCCCTTAACACGTCGGCCCGCATTCCGATTGCAGGTCGCGAACCGAGCCCGATACGGCACCGTGAGCCCCTTTCTTTAACTTGATCCCAATCCAAGAGCACAACCGCCAGCGGAGCCCGGACGGCTCCAAACAAAGTCAAACAAGGTCGGCCATGGAATGTTCGATCTGCGGAGCATATCTCGATTGGGAAGCCGCCTCTTGCCGTTCCTGCGGCGCGCCCAGCGACGAACGCGCCGCCTCCGGTACGCGGAACGCCTGCCAGGCTTGCGACGGGCCCCTGTGGTCTCTAGCCGCGCGTTGCGTACACTGCCAGGCCGGCGGCTACCCGGCCCTCGGATCCGTCGCTGATCTGTCCGCACCCGGATACGATGTCACGATCGGCACCGGGACCGGCGCCGCGGTCCGGCTCTCGATGACCGCCAGGCCAAACTTGCCCGCCAGGAGGCCAGCCGCCCCGCTTCTGCGATGGCGGCTGGCGGAGGAACAGATGCGACGCCGTCCGGTGTCGCCGGCCCGGCTGCGGAAGCTGCTGAACGCGGAGCTGCAGCGTCAGACCGGCCGGGACGACGTGGTGTTTCGGGGCGCCATCAAACGGAAACGAAACGGATCCCGCGGCTGCAACTGGTCCGCCCACGGGCTCACCGTTCCGGCGGATTGGGCGGCGGAGGCAGATCAAGTGGTGCGCCGGGTGGGAGCGCGCTACAACCTGGAGGCCTAGACGCGTGAGCCGGCCGCGAACCGCCGGCCCGCGCGTTCGCTGCGAACCCGGTACCTATGGGGCGGAATAGGTAAACTTTCCACGGTTCCCCGCCCGAGCCTTCGACGGACGATCGTAGGAGGCTCGCGGCTGGCCACCCGCCTCCCCCAGGCGTGGCCGGCGCGAACTGTGGATTCCCGCGACGCCGGGTGGATGCGACCCCTCTGGCCCTCTCAGCCCGAACTCACCAGGGAAGCGGAGTGACCTTCATCTCCACCGCGCCTCACGCGGGCGGCTCCGCGGCGAGGGCGCGCCAGAGATAAAGCGAGCCGACGCTACGGTAAGGCCGCCAGCGCTCGGCCCGCTCGATCATCGACTGCGGCTCGTCGACGTCGAAAAAGCGCTCCATCCCGTGACGCACGCCCAGGTCGTCCACCGGAAACACGTCGGGCCGCCGCATGGAGAAGATCAGGAACATCTCCGCCGTCCAACGCCCTACCCCGACGATCGCGGTGAGGCGCTCCATGATTTCGTCGTCGGAGAGGCGCGACCAGCGGACGCGTCCCAGACCGCCATCGGCGAACGCCTCGGCGATGGCGTACAGGTAGCGGCGCTTCTGCCGAGATACGCCGGCGCCCTGGAGCTTCTTCTCCGAGATCGCCGCCAGCGAGTCGGGATCGGGAACGCGCCGGTCCGGCACCAGGTCGCGGACGCGGCCGATGATCGTGCGGGCCGCCGCGCCCGAGACCTGCTGGGCCAGGATCGCCGTGCACAGGGTCCAGAAGTAGGGTCGGCGTGAGCGCAGATCGAAGGGCTCGACCTGCTCGAGCAGGGGCCGAAAGGCGGGATCGCGACGCAGCACCTTTCGCGCCTCGGCCATCGACCAGCGGGACCGGTCGCTCAACGAAGACAACGGGTCACGCCGGGCTATTCCCGCAGCCCCCGGGGCGGCCCGAGGACCTCGGCCCAGACGATCGCCTGCGCCGCCGCGCTCCAGCCGGGACGGGCCGGCAGCCGCGGGCCGGTCGCCGAGGCTCGTGGCCGCTCGCGGCGCATCATGTAGCGTTCGTGGAACTCGCCGTGGCTTTCAACCGGTTCCGGCACGCCGTACTTGTCGTGGAACCGTTCGTGATCCTCCGGTCGCCGCGGCCGCTCCAGCGAGACCGCTTCGCTGGGTCGACGGACCACGTCCTCTTCCAGCGAGACGACCCGTGGTGGCTCGTGCACCGGCTGGGGCTCCCGGGGGCGTTGGCGCCGAGGCCGCTGGCGCTGCGGCGCGCGCCGCGGTTCGCCGGGCATGTAGACCTCGCGGCGCGCAGGCGGCGACGCTTCGGTTTCCGCCGCCTTCCCCGCCGCCGCCTCGGGCGGCGCCTTCACGGTCGGCCGACGCTCCAAGTTGATCCCCAGCTCTTCGGCGATCAGATCCTGGATGTCCTTCCCCAGCCCGCGGACCTGCGCCTGCGCCACGCCGTCTTCGTCTTCCGCACCGTCCGCTCCGGGCGGCGGCATGCGCTTCTTCTGAGACGCCCGCTGGATCCGCTCGAGGATCCCGGCGACGATCATCAGGATGATGAAGAAGATGAGCTCATCCATGCGACTTCGTCCGTCGACCTCAGCGGCTCGGCTCGCCGGTACCGCCGTCGCCACCCCGCGGCCGCTCCTCGCCGCTCTTGGCGATCGAATCCCGCATCGCCGTATCGCTGGTGATGTTCTGGTAGCGGGCGTAATCCATGATACCCAGGTTGCCGCTCCGGAACGCCTCGGCCATCGCCAGCGGCACCTTCGCCTCGGCCTCGACCACGCGAGCCCGCATCTCCTCGACCAGCGCCCGCTTCTCCTGCTCCTCGGCCACCGCCATGGCGCGCCGCTGCTCGGCCCGCGCCTGGGCGACCCGCTTGTCGGCCTCCGCCTGATCGGCCTGCAGCTCGGCGCCGATGTTCTTGCCGACGTCGACGTCGGCGATGTCGATCGACAGGATCTCGAACGCCGTGCCCGAATCGAGGCCCTTCTCGAGCACGGTCTTCGAGATCGAGTCGGGGTTCTCGAGCACCGCCTTGTGCGACGCGGCGGAGCCGATCGTCGAGACGATCCCCTCGCCCACACGCGCCAGGATCGTCTCCTCGCCGGCACCGCCCACCAGGCGGTGGATGTTCGCCCGCACCGTCACCCGCGCCGTGGCGATCAGCTGGATGCCGTCCTTCGCCATCGCCGCCACCTTCGGCGTCTGGATCACCTTCGGGTTCACCGACACCTGCACGGCCTCCAGCACGTCCCGGCCCGCCAGGTCGATCGCTGCCGCGCGGCGAAAGTCCAGATCGATGTTGGCCTTGTCGGCGCTGATCAGCGCGTAGACCACGTTGTACACGTTGCCGCCGGCCAAGAAGTGGGCCTCGAGATCACTGATCGCCAGCTTGAGCCCGGCTTTGCTGGCCGCGATCAGCGGTTTGATGATATCCGCCGGGCTCACGCGCCGCAGCCGCATCCCGATCAGCGTGGTCAGCGAGACGTAGACCCCCGACGCCAGCGCCGAGATCCACAGCCCCATCGGCACCATCCAGAAGATCAGCATCAGCAGCACGAAGCCGCCGGCCAGTAGCACCCACGGTATTCCGAATATTAGCTCTTCCATCCCGTCATTCCTCGCTCTAGTTTCTGCGTTCTACTGACGTCAGGCGCCCGCCTCCTCCTCTGCGGGAACGAGACGCACGACGTGCCGATAACCCTCCGATTTGACGATCTCGATCTCGCTGCCGACCTCGATCCACGGACCCTCGCTCACGATGTCGACCCGCTCGTCCCCGAACACCCCCACGCCGGTGGGCCGCAGGCTGGTGACCGCGCGCCCGCGCCGACCGATCAGATCCGAACGGACATCGCCGGAGATATAGCCCAGCTCCCGGCTCGTCGACTCGCGCAGAAAGATGCCGCCCAGCTTGCGCCCCCACCTCAGATGCCGCAGGAACGCGTACGCCGACACTCCTGTAAACAGCATCGCCGCGACCACCACCATGGCAGCGATTCCCATGTCCATCATGGTCGGGAACCGGCCCAGCATCGAGAGCACGACACCCGCGCCGAGGGCCAGGATGCCCAGGGCGCCCGCCACTCCGAAGCCGGGTATCACGAACACCTCCAGACCGACCAGCACGATGCCCCCCAGGATGAGCATGAGCTCCTCCAGCCCGGCCAGGCCGACGATCAGGTGGGCACCGAAGAACAGGCCCAGCCCGACCAGGCCCGCCAGCCCGCCGAAGCCGAACCCGGGCGTCTTGACCTCGAACAGCAGCCCCAGGAAGCCGAGCGTCAGGAGCAGTGGGGCCACGACGGGGTTGGTCAGGAAGCGAACGATGCTTTCGGCCCAGTTGACCTGCGCCGTTACCACGCTGGCACCCTCCACATCCAGACCGGCGAACAGATCGTCCAACTCGGCGTAAACCCCACTGGCGTACCCCAGCGACACCGCCTCGGAGGCCGTCAGCGTCAGCAGCTGGCCCGCCTCCACGACGCCGGGCACCTCGATCGTCTCGTCCACCATCGCCTCGGCGACTCGAGGATCGAGTCCCCTCGCCTCGGCCAACGCCCGAAACTCCGAGCGCATCGCGCTCACCATCTTCTCCGACGCCTTCTCACCGCTACCCAGAACCGGCGTCGCCGCGCCCAGCGAAGCGCCCGGCCTCATATAGATCGCATCCGTCGCCAGCGCGATCATCGCACCGGCCGACAGCGCCCGATCGATGTACGCGTAGACCGGAAGCTGCGCACCCTGGATCGCGTCGACGATCTGCCACGCCGCATCGACACGACCCCCCGGCGTGTTTATGTCCAGCAGGGCGAATCGCGCGCCAGCCTCCTGGGCCTCCTCGATCGCCCGCTCCACGTACGGGCCCAGACCCCGGTCGATGGTCCCCTCGATCGGGATCCGGTGCACTCGCGACTGTGCGGATGCCGATAGCGGTGTGACGATGAGCGTGAGCGTGAGGATCCCGAGTGCTCGCGGTAATACCAATCGCTGCGCTTTCATGGCCGTAAACCGATCGGGCCGAAGGTCTGGAGGACGAAGAGACGCGCGGTCCCCCTACGATATCAGCGTAGAACTCGAATCTACAGCCCCGGCGATGACCCGGCAAACACCCCGTTCTCCGCCCGCGTGGGCACCGGGTCGCTTGACATCGATCCGCGTCGCCGGATAGGTTCACCGATCGAGCGTTCGACCTAACCCGCAAACCCAGACGCGTCTCCCACGGATCACGGCTGCCGGCATGGCCCAGAACTCGACGTCCACATCCCACGATTACGAGGAAAAGCTCCAGGGGCTGCTCGACGTCGCCGCCACGATCTTCGCCGACAAGGGGTACCACCACGCTTCGATCCGTGACCTGTCTCGAAAGGCCGGCGTGAGCCTGTCCGGGCTCTACTACTACTTCTCCAGCAAGGAAGAGCTGCTGTACATGATCCAGGAGCGCAGCCTGCGCCGGATCGTCGATTCGCTCCGCGACAAGCTGGAAGATCTCGACAACCCGGAGGAGAAGCTGCGAGCGCTGGTTCACAACCACGTGAGCTTCTACGTCAGCAACATGGCGGCGATGCGCGTCATCACCCAGGAGTACGACGCGCTGGAGGGAGAATACCGGACGAAGATACGCGAGCGGCGGCTGGAATATTCGAACCTCTGCACCGAGATCCTCAGGGAGGTGCGCCGTTTCACCGGGGGCGGAGACGTCGTGCCGCTCAACGTGGCGACCTTCGCCCTGTTCGGCATGATGAACTGGATCTACGCCTGGTATCGACCGGGGAGCAACGTGCCCACCGAGCGGTTGGCCGAACATCTCTATCGGCTGTTCGCCGGGGGGTTCACGGGAGCGCGTAGACGGTAAGCCGTGGGAAGTGGGGAGAGGTAAAAGAGTAAAGAGTTGAGCAGTAAGAAGTTGAGGCCCAACCATCGAGAGTGGAGGAAACACATGAGTGACAAGGGGAAGTTGGTTCACTACAGCGTCAAAAACGGGATCGGGATCGTGGAGCTCAACGATCCGCCAGCAAACACCTATACGTACGAGATGATGCGGGAGCTGGACGACGCGATCCTCGAGGCGCGGTTCGACGAGAGCGTCCACGTCATCGTGATCCGCGGGGCCGGCGAGAAGTTCTTCTGCGCCGGCGCCGACATCAACATGCTCCAGCAGGCGGACCCGTACTTCAAGTACTACTTCTGCCTGCACGCCAACGAGACGCTGAACCGGCTGGAGCAGACGCCCAAGCTGGTGATCGCGGCGCTCAACGGGCACACCGTGGGCGGCGGCCTCGAGATCGCGCTGGCCGCCGACATTCGGCTGGCCAAGCAGGATGGTGGCAAGATCGGGTTGCCCGAGGTGTCGCTCGGCGTTCTGCCCGGCACCGGCGGAACCCAGCGACTGGGCCGGCTGGTTGGTAAGTCGAAGGCGATCGAGCTGATGGCGACGGGCCAGACGTTCGGCTTCGAGCGTGGCCTCGAACTGGGGCTGGTGAACCAGATCATCGAAGCGGACGGATTCTGGGACCAGGTGCTCGAGTACGCCGGTCAGTTCGTGCCGCCCAAGAAGGCGTCGAAGGCGGTGGGCCGGATCAAGCGCGCGGTCTGCAGCGGTCTCGAGGTCCCGTTCGGCGAAGGGCTCGCCATCGAGCGGGAGATGCAGCAGCAGCTGTTCGAGTCGCAGGACGCGAAAGAGGGGCTGGCGGCGTACGTGGAGAAGCGTCAGGCGGAGTTTAGTGGAAGTTGAAGACGGTAAGGGGTGGTGGGTGGTGGGTTGTGGGTGAGAGGCGGTCAGGGGTATGGAGTGNNTACCCCTTACCGCCTCTAAGGAGTTGGCTGTGGAATTGCAGACGAAGCTTTTCATCGCGGGCGAGTTCATCGACGCCGCCGACGGTTCGACCTTCCCGGTCGAGAACCCGGCGAAAGCGGAGAAGCTGGCCGACGTGGCGGAGGCGAAGGACGCGGACATCGACCGCGCCGTGGAGGCGGCACGGGCGGCGTTCGAGTCCGACGACTGGCAGAGGCTGTCGCCGCGGGGGCGCGGTCAGCTGCTCTTCAGACTGGCCGAGCTGGTGGACGAGAGCGCCGACGAGCTGGCGCGGATCCAGACGCTGGAGAACGGCAAGACCTACTTCGAATCGCGCAAGGTCGACCTCCCCGAGGTCTCCACGGTCCTGCGCTACTACGGCGGCTGGGCCGACAAGGTGCACGGCGAGATCCTGCCGGTGGGCCCCGGCGTCCACGCCTACACGCGACGCGAGCCGTTGGGTGTGGTCGGCTGCATCGTGCCGTGGAACTTTCCGCTGTCGCTGGCCAGCTGGAAGATCGCGCCCGCCCTCGCCTGCGGGAACACGGTGATCCTGAAGCCGGCGGAGGACACGCCGCTCAGCGCGCTCAAGCTGGCGGAGCTGGTGCAGGAAGCCGGCTTTCCGGCCGGCGCGGTGAACGTCGTGTCCGGCTTCGGACCCACCGCGGGTGCCGCACTGGTCCGTCATCCCGGGGTGGACAAGATCGCGTTCACCGGCTCGGTCGAGGTCGGCAAGGAGATCATGCGCGAGGCGGCGCCGACGCTCAAGCGTGTCTCTCTCGAGTTGGGCGGCAAGTCCCCCAACATCATCTTCGCCGATGCGGACATCGAGTCGGCGACCCGCGGGGCAGCGAGCGGAATCTTCTACGGCAAGGGCGAAGTGTGCGCCGCCGGTTCGCGTCTGTTCGTCGAGGAGAGCGTCCACGACCAGGTCGTGGAGGCGCTCGCCGGCCGGGCCAAGAAGCTCACTCCCGGCGATCCGTTCGACAAATCCACGCGGCTGGGGGCCATCGCGTCCCAGCGCCAGATGGAGCGGGTCCTGGGCTATATCGACGCTGGACGCGATGAGGGCGCCGAGCTGGTGACCGGCGGCAGCCGGGTCGATCGAGCCGGCTACTACGTCGAGGCCACCGTTTTCGACCGGGTCAAACCGGAGATGAAGATCGCCCGCGAGGAGATCTTCGGACCGGTCGTCGCCACGCTCAGCTTCGCCGACGAGGACGAAGCCATCGCCTTCGGCAACCAGACGATCTACGGGCTGGCCGCGGGCGTCTGGACCCGCGACATAACCAAGGCCCACCGGGTCGCCCACGCGCTGCAGGCGGGCACGGTCTGGGTCAACACGTACAACCGCTACGACCCGGCCGCGCCGTTCGGCGGCTACAAGCAGAGCGGCTTCGGACGCGACCTGGGGATGCACGCCCTCGAGGGGTACACCCAGGTGAAGAGCGTCTGGGTCGACATTGGCTGACATGACACGCACCCGCCACACCCCGGACCCACGCGACGCGCTGATCATCGATGCGGTGCGCACTCCGGTGGGCCGCCACGGCGGCGCCCTCGCCGCCGTGCGGCCCGACGATCTCCTCGCCCTGGCGATAAAGGCCCTGGTCGAGCGCACCCGCGTGCCCGTCGACCAGATCGAAGACGTCATCATGGGGTGCGCGAACGGGGCGGGCGAAGACAACCGCAACGTGGCCCGCATGTCCGCTCTCCTCGCGGGACTCCCCATCGAGGCCGCCGGGCTCACGGTGAACCGGCTCTGCGGCTCGGGGCTGCAGGCGGTCGTGAGCGCCGGCCACGCCATCCGGGTCGGCGAGGGCGACGTCTTCGTCGCCGGCGGCGTGGAGAGCATGTCGCGCGCGCCGTTCGTGATGCTCAAGCCGGAGCGTGGCTATCCCCGCGGTGCGCCCGAAGTGGCCGACTCGCTGCTCGGCTGGCGCTTCGTGAACCCGGAGATGCCCGACGACTGGACCATCCCGTTGGGCGCCACCGCCGAGGTCGTGGCCGAGCGGTACGGAATCTCTCGGGCCGATCAGGACGTAATGGGATTGGAGAGCCAGCAGCGCGCGCTGGCGGCCATCGAGGCGGGCCGTTTCGACGACGAGATCGTGCCGGTCCCTGTGCCGCGCCGCAAAGGGGATCCCGTGATCGTCGACACCGACGAGCACCCGCGGCCCGACACCAGCGCCGAAGCGCTGGCCGGCCTGAAGCCGGCCTTCAAGAAGGGCGGGACCGTTACCGCCGGCACCTCGTCCGGTCTCAACGACGGCGCCGCGGCGCTGCTGGTGGTCAGCCGCGAGCGCGCCGACGCTCTGGGCCTCTCGGGCATGGCGCGCATCGTCGGCTCCGCCGTCGCCGGCGTCGCGCCCGACTGCATGGGGATCGGGCCGATCCCGGCGACTCGCAAGCTGCTCGAACGTACCGGCCTGACGATCGACCAGATTGACCTGGTCGAGCTGAACGAGGCGTTCGCGGCCCAGGCGCTGGCCTGCATCCGCGAGCTGGGGCTCGATTGGCAGAAGACCAACGTGAACGGCGGCGCCATCGCGCTGGGCCACCCGCTCGGCTGCACGGGCGCACGATTGCTGACCACGCTGGTCCACGAGATGCGTCGACGCGAAGCTCGCTACGGGCTGTGCACCATGTGCATCGGCGTCGGCCAGGGGATCGCGACAATCGTCGAGCGAGAGAAGTGATGACCCGCGTCGATCGCGATGATCACGTCACGATCAGGTCGCGGTCACGTGAATCACGCAGCGATGGGTCGGCGATCAGGTGAACTGGCGAGGATGATCGCGATCCAGTCAGCCGGTCTGAACGGATATTAGATGATCTCGCGCGTCTTCAAAGAACTGCTCCGACGTCGGGTTCCACAGTTCCTCGGCGCTTACCTGGCCGCCGGGTGGGCGGCCCTCGAGTTCACCGACTTCCTGGTGAACCGTTACCTGCTCTCGCCACAGCTCACCGATTTCGTCCTGGTCGTCTGGGCGCTGCTGCTCCCCACCCTCCTGATGCTCACCTGGTTTCACGGCGCCCCCGGGGCCGATCGCTGGACTCGCGTGGAGAAGATCGGCATCCCGGTGAACTTGGGCGTGGCCGCCGTCGTGCTGCTCATCAGCTTCACGGGCGAAGATCTTGGCGCCACGACCCGATCGGTGACGATCGAGGACGAGGCGGGCCAGCAGGTCGAGCGCACGGTGCCGAAGGGGGAGTTTCGCGAGAGCGTGGTGACCTACTTCTTCGACAACGCGACCGACGACACGGCCCTCGACTGGCTCCAGTACGGGATCCCCTGGGCGCTCGAGTACGACCTCGAGCAGGATATGTTCATCGACACGCGGCCGACGCAGATAGTGATCGACAGGCTGCGCGAGCGTGGCATCCCCGACGGGCTGCGCGTCTCGCTGGCCCTCAAAAAGGACATCGCCGAAGAGTTGAACCTGTCGTACTTCGTCAGCGGCGAACTGGGCCGGGCCGACGGCCAGCTGGCGGTGACTACCCGGCTCTACGAGTCGGAGCGGGGTAACCTGGTCCAGGAGCGCACGTTCACGGGCGATGACATCTTCGCGCTCGTCGATCGAATGGCGCTCCAGCTCAAGCAGGACCTCGACCTGCCCAGCGGACACCTGGAAGAGGTCACCGATCTTCCCGTCTCCGAGATCCTGACCTCATCGCTCCCCGCCTTCCGCTCCTTCGCGGACGCGCTGCGTGCGATGCTGATCGACAACGACTTCGAGACGGGCGCCGTCCAGCTGGCAGCCGCGGTCAGCGATGACCCACAGTTCGCCCTCGCCCACCTGACGCTGTTCGAGGCGTACCTCAGCCTGAACCGGATGCAGGAGGCCGAGGACGCGATCGACACGGCCATGGGCCTGCTGTACAAGCTGCCGGAGCCCAGCCAGCTGTCGGCGAAAGCGGCGTACTACTGGATCGTCCGCCAGAACATCTCGAAAGCGTTGACCGCCGCGGGGATGCACGCCGAGCTTTATCCCCAAGACATTCAGGCTCACGAGACACTGGCCCGCTTCTATACCGCCCTCGCCGACCGCCGTCGGGCCATCGAGTCGCTGCTTCGGGTGCTCGAGCTGGATCCTGGACGGATCGATGTCCTGAGGCAGGTTGCCGATCTGTACGCGGCCAGCGGCGCGTTCGACACCGCCTTCGCCTACCTGACGCGCTACGCAGAGAAGGCGCCGACCGACCCGCAGTCGCTCATCTCTCTCGGCCGGCTCCGCATGCTGATCGGGGAGCACGAGGTGGCGCGTGAGGCGTTCGAGAAGGCGACGGTGGTCGATCCGGGCAACGTGGCGGCGCAGATTCAGCTCGGGCACCTGGAGCGTAACCTGGGCAACTTCGACGCGGCTCTCGAGATCTACGAGGAGGCCCTCGCGAACGCCGTGACCGCCCAGCAGCGCCAGCAGGTCTACGCGGCGATGCAGGCATATTACCGGTCGCGGGCCCAGTTCGGCCCGGCGATCGAGGCGATGCACGACTCCTGGGACGAGATGGAGCAACATCAACCGCCGTTCGTGGTGCTGCAGGGCAAGCTCCAGGACATCGACACCTACGTGGAGGCCGGGCAGGTTCGGACGGCGCGCGACTCGCTGGCCGCGATCGCGGACCAGCTCTCGCCTCCGTTCGATGTGCTTCTGCCCATGGGCCGGTTGGAGATGTACCTGGAGCTGGAGGTGGCGGACTCGATCGAGGCCGCGCTGCCGGGCCTGAACCGCCTGATCGAGGCGTTCGGCCTCGAGGAGCTGCGAGCGCTGCACGTGTACGCGCAGGGACGGGTCCTGGAGCTGCGGGGCGACTGCGAGCAGGCGATCATAAGCTACGACCGGGTGTTGGAGCTCGACGCGCGCAACATCGGCATCTGGGAAGATCTGGGCCGCTGCCATCGCAAGCTGGGCGACTACGATGCCGCGCGGAGAGAGCTCGAGCGCCTGCTGGCCGTGTATCCGTATCACCCCAGAGGGCATCTGGAACTGGCCCGGGTTGAGGCGAAGCGGGGCGAGCGGGAGAGCGCGCGGCGGCATCTGCGGGTCGCCCTCGACACGTGGGCGAACGCGGATCCCGGGTTCGAGCCGGCCCGGGAGGCGCGCCGCGAGCTGGAGGCGCTGAGCTCGGGCTCGCGCGTCGGCGCTGAAAGCGAAAGGAACGACTGATGGCCGCGAACCCGGGCAGCGAGATTCTGCGGCGACGCGTCCCACAGATCCTCGGCGTCTACCTGGCGGCGGGCTGGGCCGCCCTCGAGTTCTGCGATTTCCTGGTCAACCGATACCTGCTCTCCCCTCACCTGCCGGATTTCGCTCTGCTCACCTGGGCCCTGATGACGCCGACCATCCTTCTGCTCGCCTGGTTCCACGGTGCGCCCGGGCGCGATCGCTGGACGCTGGTCGAGAAGATCGGGATCCCCGTGAACGTGGTCGCGGCCGCCGCGGTGCTGTTTCTGGTCTTCTTCGGCAAGGAGCTGGGCGCCGCGACGGAATCGGTGACGGTCGAGAACGAGGCCGGAGTGGCGGTGGAGCGGGTGGTGCCGAAGTCCGAGTTTCGCAAGCGCATTGCCATCTACTTCTTCGACAATGTCTCATCCGACACCGCGCTCGACTGGCTGGGTTACGCCACGGCCTGGGGGCTACAGGACGACCTCAGCCAGGACATCTTCCTCGAGGTTCAATCGGCCGAGGGGATCGCCAACCTGGAGGCCGGGATCTCCGATCAGCTCAAACAAGCCGGTTACTTCGACGGCACCGGTGTGCCCCTCGCGCTGAAGCGGCAGATAGCGGAGAACCTCCACCTCGACCATTTCGTCACTGGCTCGGTGCGCGAGGAAGCGGATGAGATCGNNACGTGTTCGTCCTCGTCGACCGCATCTCGGTCGCCCTGCGGCAGGACCTCGAGATCCCCGAAGCGCATCTCAACGAGACGCCCGACCTGCCGCTCGCCGAGATCCATACGGCGTCGCTCCCTGCCTTCCGCGCCGCGATGGCCGGTCGGTACACGATGATCATGAAAGAAGATTGGGAGGCTAGCGCCGAGCACCTGCAACGAGCGGTGAGTGAGGACTCGACGTACGCTTTCGCCCACTTCTACAATTACACGAACTCCCTCCTGCGCAACGACATGGGGACCGCGCGAGAGTCGATCGAGACAACGATAGCTCACGCCTACAAATTGCCGGAGCGCGTCCAGTTCGAGGTCCGATCCACGTACTACCGATTCGTCAAGCAAGACATCGACAGGTCGATCGCGGTGGCCGAAATGTACGCCGAGCTGTACCCGGACGACCTGGCCGCGCACCAACTGATGGCGGCGCTCTACGCCGATAACGGGGAGCGCGAAAAAGCCATCTCGGAATACAAGCGCACCCTCGAGCTCGATCCGAGTCGTTATGGGGCGTTGCGCACGATCGGCATCCTGTACCAGGCGCAAGGCGAATTCGAACAGGCGCGAAGCTATTTCGAGCGCTACGCCGAGCAGTTTCCCAACGAGGCACGCTCGTTTACCAACCTCGGCACCCTGAGCCGTCTGCAGGGCGACCACGAAGCGGCATACGATTACTTCCAGCGGGCCGCGCTGATCGATCCCAACGACTCGGGGGTGATCCTGGATCACGCCTGGGCCGAATACAACATGGGCCGGCTCGACGCGGCCCTGGAGCACCTCGAGGAGGCGCTGGAGGCGGCGGTGACGACCCAGGAGCGCGTTGCCGCACTCAACGCGTTCAGAGCGTACTACCATCGACGCGGCCAGCTGCGGCGCGCGGTCGAGTACATGCATCGGAAGTGGACTGAGGCCGAGGGCAGCCAACCACCGCTACTGGCGGCACAAACGAAACTCTTCGATCTGGACGTGTATGTCGACGCCGGCATGGTCCAGGCCGCCTACGATACGCTGGCAGCCGTCGAACAGCGCCTGGAGCCGCCGCTCGACCTCGTACTGCCACTGGGTCGCATGCAGATCGCGCAAGCGCTCGACGATGCCGACGAGATAGAGGGGGCCAGCGCCGGCATCGAACGCCTGATCGCCGGCCTGGGCATCGAGGCGCTGCGCTGGATGCAGATCAGCGGCGAAGGCCGCGCTCTGGCTTTGCGCGGCAATTGCGAGCAGGCGCTGATCAGCTACGAGCGGGCGCTCGAGCTGGAGCCGACGAGCATCGGGATCCACCGCCGTATCGGGGAATGTCACCGGCAGATCGGAGACCTGGCCACCGCGGAGGCGAGCCTGCGGCGGGCGCTGAGCGTGAGCCCCTATGACGCGCGCGCCCACACGGAGCTCGCGCGAGTGTACGCCGAGATGGACGAGGCCGCCCGGGCCCGCCGGCATCTCGAGACCGCGTTGAGGATCTGGGCCGACGCCGATCCCGTGTACGAGCCGGCGGCGGAGGCCCGAGAGCTGCTGGCATCGCTGCCCGCCACCTCCTGACCCCCCCGATTCGGCGCGTGGCGGCTCGGGTCGGAGACGATGCTTCCGGCCTTGCCGCCGCTGACTGCTCCGGGCATTCTAATCCACGAGTTCGCGCTTCCAACGGGAGGTCCTCGTTGCGTTATTCTGACATCCTCGTCTCGGTCACGGACGGGATCGGCACGATCACGCTGAACCGTCCTGACAGGCTGAACTCTTTCGCCGATCAGATGCGACAGGAGCTCGCCGCCGCGGTCAGCGAGCTGGCGGCCGCCGAAAAGGTGCGCGTCATCGTCATCACCGGCGCCGGCCGTGGCTTTTGCACCGGCGCCGATGTGACTTACCTGAAGCAGATCGCCGACGACGGCGACGAGGAAGCGCTGCGTGACCTGGTCGAAGCGGGACGTGCCGTGGTCACCGGGATACGCAACGCGCCCCAGCCTGTCATCGCCTCGGTCAACGGACCGGCCGCTGGCGGCGGCGCCAACCTGGCGCTCGCCTGCGACATCCGAATCGCCAGCGACAGGGCTGCCATCGGCCAGACGTTCAACCGCATCGGCCTGCATCCCGACTGGGGCGGCAGCTACTTCCTGCCGCGGCTGGTGGGTCCCGCAGCGGCGGCAGAGCTGATCTTCACCGGAGAGATGGTCCCGGCCGACGAGGCGCACCGTCTGGGCCTCTTCAACCGCGTGGTTCCCCACGAGCGGCTGGCGGAGGAGACAGAAGCGCTGGCCCGCCAGCTCGCCGACAAGCCGCAGCTGGCGCTGCGCCTGGCGAAGATCGCCGTGCACCAGAGCCTGGACGCGACCATGGATGAGATGCTCGACTTCGAGCTCGCCGCACAGCTTCAATGCGGTCTCTCCCCCGACGGCAAAGAAGGGATAGCGGCCTTCGTCGAAAAACGTGAGCCCCGATTCAGAAAGGAGGGTCCCTCGTGAGCCCGAAGAACAGCGCCGGCATCGAACGGATCGGCGTGGTGGGCGCCGGCGCGATGGGGCACGGCATCGCGCAGGTCGGCGCGATGGCCGGTTACGAGGTCGTACTCTACGACGTCGACGACACGGCCCTGGAAAAGGCGGTCGCCCGGATCCGTGCCAACCTCGACAAGGGCGTCAAGCTCGGCAAGGTCGAGACATCAGTCCGCGAGCGGGCCCTGGCGGGCCTGACGACCACGACCGACCTCGAGACGGCTGCGGCGGGTTCGGGGCTCATCATCGAAGCGGCCCCTGAAAAGCTCGACCTCAAGCAAGAGATCTTCGCCGAGCTCGACCGGCTCGCCCCGGGGGACGCCGTGCTGGCGACGAACACCTCGTCGCTCAGCGTGACCCGGCTAGCCGCCGCGACCGAACGGCCCACCCAGGTGCTCGGCATGCACTTCTTCAATCCGGTGCACATCATGAAACTGCTGGAGATCGTCCGCACGGGTTACACGTCCAAATCCGCGATCGCCAGCGCCCGGACGGTCGGTGAGGCGATGGGCAAGACGTGCATCGTCGTCAAGGACGCGCCGGGCTTCGCTTCCAGTCGGCTGGGCCTGATCCTCGGCATGGAGGCGATTCGAATGCTCGAGGAGGGCGTGGCCAGCGTCGAGGACATCGATACCGCCATGGAGCTCGGCTACGGACATCCGATGGGCCCGTTCCGATTGGCGGACCTCATAGGATTGGACGTGCGCCTCCACATCGCCGAGTACATGTACAACGAGACCGGCGAGGAGCGGTGGCGGCCATCGGATCTCCTGAAGCGCATGGTGGCCGACGGGAAGCTCGGCAAAAAGACGGGCGAAGGCTTTTATCGCTGGGACAACGACTGAGGAGGAGCTCGAGATGGCGGAGAAGAATAATGTCGTTCTGATCGAGACGAAGGACCGGGTCGCGATTATCACGGTGAACCGGCCCGAGAAGATGAACGCGCTGAGCCCGGACGTCCGGGTGGGGGTGGCGATGGCGCTGGAGCAGCTGCGTCGGGACGACGAGGTCCGGGTTGTCGTGCTCCGGGGCGCCGGCGAAAAGGCGTTCATCGCGGGTGCGGATATCGCCGAGTTCAAAGGCAAGTCGGCGGTCGAAGGCTACCACTACATCCAGACCGGGGACATCTACACGGCCGTGGAGCGCTTCCCCAAGCCGGTCATCGCCATGATCAACGGCTTCTGCCTGGGCGGCGGCTGCGAGCTGGCCCTGGCCTGCGACATTCGGGTCGCCAGCGACAAGGCGAAACTCGGACAGCCGGAGACCAAGCTGGGCCTCATCCCCGGTGGTGGCGGCACGCAGCGGCTGCCGCGGCTGATCGGCCAGGGTCGGGCCATGCGGCTCATCTATACCGGCGAGATCATCGACGCCGCGACCTCCGAGCGCATGGGACTGGTCGACGAGGTCGTTCCCCACGACGAGCTCGAAGACCACGTGATGGAACTGGCGGCGAAGATCGCCGAGAAGAGCCCCGCCGCGCTCCAGGCGGCCAAGGAGAGCGTCCGCGCCGCCTGGCAGATGCCGCTGGACGCGGGATTGCGGTTCGAAAAGGCCTGGTTCGGGATGCTGTTCTCCACCGAGGACATGCAGGAGGGCGTGGCGGCGTTCCTCGAGAAGCGGAAGCCGGAGTTTAAAGGACAGTAGTGGGTGGTGGGTAGTGGGTAGTGGGTGGTGGGTGGTGNNCGGTCTCAGCGAAGCTCGGTCCGTTGCCGCCCAGCACGAGAGGCGAGTGGGTGAGGAGCAGCTCGTGGACCAGTCGGTCGCGCAGGGCCATCCCCATCAGCTTCGGGCCACCTTCGAACCCGATGCTCATGACGCCGCGTCGGTAGAGCACGTTCCAGACCTCTTTCAGCGGGGACTCGGAGCCGACGACCGTGACGTCCCGGGTCAGCATGCGGAGCTCCTTCGCCCGTGCGGCGGCGCGCTCGGTCACGAAGATCGCTGTCCTCACGTCGTGCATCCAGAAGACCGGCAGGTCCGCCGGGATGTCGCCCGAGGCCGAGAAGAAGACGTTGAGCGGCGCCACGTCGCCACGCTCCTTCTTGCGGCGCTTGATCAGCTCCGGGATGACCAGCACGCCCGACGTGCGGTCGGCGCGCAAGGTCGCTCCGCCGACCAGGAACGCATCGACGCTGGCCCTCAGCTCCAACTGCCCATAGCGGTCCGCCGGCACACCCGACATGCGACCGACGCCCCCCACCTGGCTGTCGATCGCCCGCCCGTCCTTCGACTGAATGAACAAGCCGTACGTGTAGGGGACCTGGTCGTGCTCGGCGCGGATCCGTCCTTCCTCCTCCGGCGCCAGGTCGCCCCATATCGTTCGCCCGCCGCGCCTCAGTATCTCGTCGTCGCGCCTGTTGTAAAGTACGGTGATGGGCTCGAACTCGAGCTGTCTCCCGTCAGCCATGTTCAGCCATGTCGGCCTGCTCTTCCACGGGGCGGAGGGCGCAAACCGCCGCCGGCTTCGCTGTCATATTGTTCGTGTCGGTTTTCGAGAGTTTCCCCGAAAGGCCTAAAGGTCGCCTGCCACCTCTTCGCAACCCCCCAGCGGTAGGGTGACCCGGAAGCTCGAGCCTTTGCCGACGGTGCTCTCCACCTCGATTGCACCGCCCTGCCGCTCGATGATCTCGCGGCAGATCCGTAGCCCGAGCCCCATTCCCGACCGGGTCCCCTTGGTGGTGAATCCACTGTCGAAGATCCGATCGATAGAATCCGACTCGATACCCGAACCCGTGTCGCTGATCTCGACCGCGGCGTGCCCATCCTTCTCGTAGGTACGTATCGTGATCTTGCCCTCGCCCTCGATGGCCTGGCTCGCGTTGAGGAGCAGGTTCATGAACACCTGGTTCGTTTGGCCGGGATAGCAAAAGACGGGCGGCAGCTTCCCGTATTCCTTTTCCACCTTGATCCGATTCTTCAGCTCGTGCCGCAGCAGGAGTAGCGTGCTGTCGATGCCCCGGTGCAGATCGACGCAGCGCTTTTCGTGCTCGTCCGGTCGCCAGCAGTTTCGCACGCTGGCCACCAGCTGGGCGATCACGTCAACCGCGACCTGATCGATCTCGATCACCTCGGAGATCGTTTGGGCCAGGCTCCGGACGTGCTCGATCTCCTCATCATCCACGACCCCATCGGCCAGGATGTCGGAAATCCTGGCGACGGCGCGATTCAGGACGTCCCGATTGCTCTGGATAGCGCCGAGCGGAGTATTGAGCTCGTGCGCCAGTCCGGCCATCAGCTGCTGCAGCGAGCCGCGATCCTGATCGCTCATAGCAGGGCTTTGATCAGTCGTTTCCTGATGCCATCCAGGTCGTCGTGGGCGGATTCAAGCTCGCTGGCCCGGGCGTCGAGCTCGCGGAAGAGCGCGGCCCGTTCCACCCCGTTGCGAACGATGACCTGGAGCTTTTCGTTATCCCACGGCTTCTCGAGGTAATAGTAGAGGCCGGCCTCGTTGATGGCGCGGATCGCGTTCTCCTTGTCGGCGTAGCCGGTAAGCAGTATCCGCGTCGCCTCCGGTCGCCGGTCCCTGACTTCCTTGAGAAAGGTCACGCCGTCCATCTCCGGCATCATGAAATCGGCGATCACCACGTCGATCGGCTGGCCGTTGACACTCTCGAGCGCATCGAGTGGGGACGTGTGCGTCACGACCTCGTAAGGGGTCTCCAGCTGCAGAAAACTTCTGAGCGCCGTGAGGACCATCTCTTCGTCATCTACCAGGAGGATCCTGGCTTCGCTTTCCTCCGTCATCTCTCCTTCTTCCACTTTAAGTCACCAGGGTTCTGACGCGCCGGGCCAGACCTTTCAACAAGTCGCGGGTCAACTCGCCGTGATCCGCGAGCAGATCGTAGAAGTCGTCGCGCGTGATGCGCAGCAACCGGCTGGCTTCGGCCGTTCGGGCCGTGACCAGGCTCGGCGACTCGTCGATCAGAGCCCATGTCCCGAACGGCGTTCCCTCCTGCGCCGTCAGCACGCGCTCACCCTCGCGCTTCAACTCGACCGCCCCGTCGATCACCACGTAGAGCGCGTCGGTCGGCTCGCCCTGCTCGATCAGCAAGGCGCCCGATTCGACATCCACCTCTTCCGCGATCGACGCCAGCAGCGCCAGGTCCTCGCTCCGTGCGTCCTGCAACAGATCAACTTGTTGCAGGAGGAAGACTTTTTCAATGAGGTTCATGTCATCAAGGCCCTCCGCCGGCCTGTCACCCGTTTCCCGTTCCATCTCGGCGATCGCTCGCTCCGCCACGAAGCTGAGCTCGGCGCTGGGCGAGTCGCGCAGCCGGCGGAGCTCTTCCAGCGCCCAATCGGCCTGCGATTCCGCGATCGCCCACGCCGCCGTGCTCGCCAGCCACATGTCGTCGTCCGCCGCGATCTCGGTGAGGACGTCCCGCAGGCTGAGGCCGCCTGCGCCCGTCCCCTCCCGCTCCTGAATCGCCGGGCCCAACCTAGAGAACAACGATCGGCCCAGCGTCTGTTCCAGCCACTCCTCGGCGTTCGCCCGCGCCGTCGAGCTCCCGGCCGAGAGGGCCAGATACGAACGGTAGATCTCCTCCTCCGGGTACAGCAAACCCAGGAGTCGGAAGATCCGCTCGCGACCGGCCTGCCACGCCTCGGAGATCGCCTGGACCAGAAGGTCCCGGGCGGCCCCACCTTCGCGGTGAGCGCGCAACGCACCCCGAGCCTCCGCGTAACGGCGGTTCGATTCGACCTCGCGTTCCAGAGTGGAGAGAACCAGTTCCGAATCGAAAGCCAGATCCGGGTCCCGTGCCCGGAGCTTGTTCAGCGCTTTGAGCGTGCGGAAGCGAAGCAGGCGATCGGGCGGAACCGATGCCAGAAAGCGAAGCGTGTCATCTATAGTGGCCTGGCCGGGGATCCTCGCCATCACCGACGGGATGTTCCAGCGCACCGCCAGCTCGACGGTCTCGTCGTGCAGGTAGTCGGAAAGCGTCCCCTCCACCCGCTCGCCCTGCACGACCAGAGCTTTGCGGGCGGCATCCCGAGTCTCGGCGACGCCCAACGCGTTGACGATGCGCGGCACGAACTCGCGGATTCCCAACCGGCCCGCCACCAGCAACGCCGTGGCCACCACCGCGGTATCGCGGTCGCGGAGCAGAGGGCCGAGCACATCCTTGGGCCGGATGCCCCGGTCGTGTCTCACAGCCAACAACGAAAGCGCGGCCTCACGCTTCGCCTGGCGCCCATCGGATCGGGCGCGCTCCAGCCGCTCCTCGAACTCGCGGCGGTCGATCAGGCCACTCCCCGACCGGGCCGCAGCGGTCGCTTCCTCGTCCTCCGCCAGGCAGGATAGAGCCGCCAAACGGACCGCCTGCTCCTGCGAGCGAAGCAGGGTGCCCATCGTTTCCTCGGGTCCCGCGTCATCGGCCTGACAGAGGGTCCGTACGGCGGTGCGCCGCACCTCGGGGTCAGAATCTTCGGCCTTGCGGCGCACCGCCGTCAGATCGATGTCCTCGGGGAAGCTCGCCAGCAGCACCAGCGCGCGCTGACGGATGTGCGCCGTAGGGTGCTCGAGCAAGCCATGAAGCACGTCCAGTGTCTGACGCGCGCTGCCTGGATCCACCTGCTCGATCAGATCGAGGGCGAACGCGATCTGTCGATCGTCGCCGCTGGCCAGCGCCTCCCGGATCGCCGGCATGGTGGAAGCGTCGGCCATCGAGGCGAACACGCCCTTGAAGCTGGCGAAGCGCCCCTGGATCGATCGAGCGAGGCTGCGAACGTACTCGGCGCGGACGGCCAGCGCCACGACCAGCCAGATGACCCCCAGAGCGATGCCGACGTAACCGACTTTGCGGTAATCCATGAATAGAAGGGCGATGAAGATCAGCCCGGCCGAAAGCACCTTGCCCAGCCCCTTCTCCACCGCCATGTCGATGTACGCCTTCGCCTTCAACTTGATGCTCTCAGGCAGCGGCACGTACAGGATCTCGCGGCCGGCTCGCTCCGCCGTATAGCGGAACGCCATGTCACCCGCCTTCGCCCCAATCGCCGCCCAAAGACTCCACGTCAGCGCCAGCGCCAGGTTCGCCCCCAGCAGCACGACCGGCAGCATCAAAACGACCAGCGCGATGCCCCAGCGCTGCAGGAGAGGCCGCAAGGCGACCAGCACGATCAGCGGCAGCCACTGCGTGGCCGCGAAGAACTTCCCCTGGAAGGCACCGATGGCGTCACGGCTCGTGTAGACTTCCTTCGAGATCTCGTTGAACTGGTAATCGACCAGCTGTTTCACCAGCACGGTGAGAAGGACGGCCGCCGCGATCAGCAAGACGTGCCGATTGCGAAACAGGCTGGTGAGCTCGCCCGCGGTCAGCTTCTCGCGGACGGTTCCCGCCCGCTCCTTCTTCACCCGCCGGGTGCGCCAGAAGAACGGCAGGGCCGCCGCGAACGCAACGACGAAGGCGGCGGCGACGAGCAACAGGTTCGGGCCGCCCACGGTCTGGGCGAAGAACCCGGTGATCGCGCTGCCCGCTACGCCGCCCAGCGAGCCGCCAGCGATCGCGATGGGGTAGAATCGCTTCGCGGCCTGAGCATCGAGGAACAGCTGCGTGGCCATGAAGAATTGGGTCACCATCACGGCCGCGTACAGATCGTACCAGCCGTAGAACACCACGCCGAACGCGGTGCTGCCCGTCCGATAGAAGACGCGGAAGGCCAGCAGGTTCAGGGCGAAGAAGAGAGCAATCGAGGGGATCAGGCGACGCCAGGGCACCCGGTCGGCCAGCTTGTTGTACGGCAGCACGAACAGCGTCACCGCCGCGCTGACCAGATAGACCTTGTAAAACTGGCTGTCGGCGAGGCCGTCGAGGGCGAAGGCGTTCTTGATCGGCTTCAGGATGCCGATCGTGCAAATCACGAGGAAATATAGGGCGGCGAGAGCGAGCGCCTTCGCCAGCTCCCCGTGCTGAACGCTGATCAGGTCCGAAAATAATCGGCGCGGAGTCTTCAACCGTTCCGCCTTCACGATCGGCTGAACCGAGGCGTCTGGACGTCTGGGAAGATAGGGCCGGGCAAGGGGTCAGCCATCCTTGCGTCCGCCGGCCGGAAGACAGATCTCGACCTGGGTCCCCTCTCCCGGTTCGCTCCGGATATGAAACTCGCCGTGATGGTCGTGGACGATCTGACGAGAGATGAAAAGACCCCACCCGGTACTCACCCGCCCGTCCTCGACTCGGAAGGTGGGATCGAAGATGGCCGTCAGCTGATCGGATTCGATCCCGCGGCCCGAGTCCGCCACCTGTATCCACACCAACCCTTTGCCATATCGGGTCGTGACCCGGATCTCCCCCTCGCCGTCGATCGCGTTGGCGGCGTTGCTCAGCACGTTCGTGAAGACCTCGCCGAGACCCGCCGCGTATGCGTTCACTTTCGGAACGTCACCGTAGTCTTTCACCACACGGACCCCATCTTTCCACGAGCCCGACAGCACCCCGACGGCGTCGTCGAGCAGCTCGTTCACGTCGACCGAGCGCTGTCGCGCGGAATCGATTTGACTGAATCGCTCGAAGCGCCGCGCCAGTTTCGCGATCCGCTCCACGGCCTCGCGCCACTTCGCCGCGACCTCTCTCGATCGCTCCAGCGTCTCCGTCAGCCCCTCGCCGCGCTCGCAGCGCACCACCGCTTCGGCCAGATAGCGCTCCAAGACCGACTGACTGCTCGCCAATACAGACACGGGGTTGTTCAGCTCGTGACTCAACGCCGCCGCCAATCGACCCTGCGATGCCGCCCGCTTCGACGCGATCAGGTTCGCCTGTGTCCGCTGCAGCGCCTCCAGCGATTCCCCCACCACGCGTCGGCTCTCGTGCTCCCTCAGGTGCAGCCTCAGCAGGATGACTCTCAGGGCCGCTGCCATGAAGCTGATCACCAGCAGCAGGAATAGCCGCTCGTACCAGCTCAGTGGAAGCGGCAGGGTCAGAGACGGATCGAGCCAGGCGGTGGTCGCGAACATCGCCGCGAAAGCCAGGCCGTACAGCAGCATCGAGAGGGGCCGCAGCGGGAATACCGCCGCCGAGACCAGGACGATTATGACCAGCGCGGTGAAAACCGTCGACTGGTGACCGCCGGAGGTCAGCATGTCTATCGTCGCCATGACGCCCAGCAGCAGGCCGAGCGTGACGGCGAGGCCACGCGAATGGACCCGGCCCCAGCTCGTGCGCGAGATCAGCAGCCCGAGCGCGCCCAGGGCCACGCTGGTCAGCTCTTCGCCGAAACGCAGCGCCCCCCGGTGCTCCGCCGCTTCGAAGTGGCGGAAGAACAGCGTGATCAACAGGACCAGCAGGATCGCCAGCCAGGCGATGACGCGCAGGGCGAGGAGGCCGCGGTCGTGGAGCTCGTCGCGAAACTCCTCATCCACCTGGCTGTAGTCGGTCCAGAGGAGCGACGGTATCGACCGCAGTCCATCCAACCGCAGTCCATCCAGAAGGGACATCTCAGGCCTCGCCGCCCGTCAGCAGATCGGGCGCGAGGAACCACGCCACCTGCCAGGATGAATCCGCGTCGCCGCCGGCTGCCCGCAGGCAAAGCACGCCACCGGCGGCAAAGTCGAACGCCTCTCGTTCCGCCGTACCCACCACCAGACGCGAGGCCAGGCGGTTCAAATGAGGCAGGTGACCGACGAGCATCAGATCGCCGCCCGAATGCGAGCTCAGCGAATCGATCGCCTCCTCGGGATCCGCCAGCGGCTCCAGGTACGGGGCTTCGGCAAGCGACGCTTGCAGCCCCGCACCCTCGGCCAGGGTCTGGGCGGTCTGTTTGGCTCGCAGCTTGGTGCTGTGGTGAATCGCGGTCACGCCGGCGATTTCCGCATCGGCGAGGAAGGCCGCGACGCGCTTCACTGTTTCCACTCCGGCCTCGGCGAGGGGACGCCGAGTGTCCTCGTCCTTGGACACCGCCTGGCCGTGCCTCACCAGGTACAGGTTCATGAAGACTCCTTTCTTCTGCGAAAACGTCAACATATCGACGGACCGGGCGCCTGTCGACATTTTCCTGACGGGCTTGTCCCCGGCTCGCCGACCTTACAGTATTGGGCAGCCCCACCACTCCCAACCGCAGCGTCGACGTTCGGGTTTCACAAGCTATCGACCGGAAAAAGAGAAGCGATGTACGGACTGGTACTATCGGGAGGTGGAGCGCGCGCGGCCTATCAGGTCGGCGTGCTGGCCTGCGTGGCGGAGCGCGCATCCGATGTCGATTTCTCGATCATCACCGGCGTGTCGGCGGGCGCCATCAACGCCGCCTTCATAGCCGGGCACCAGGGGAGCGGTCCCCCGGTGCTCGAGGATCTGAGCGCTCTCTGGCGGAAGCTGACGGTCGACAAAGTGTTCGACACCAAGCTCGGTGCTCTCGGGCTCAGCAGCATGCGCTGGCTCTGGACTCTGGGGCGCGGACCCAGACGCACGCCGACCCCGAAGGGCCTGTTCGATACTGAACCGCTGCGTGAATTCCTCGACTCCGTTATCGACGTCGAGGGGATCCAGGCCAACGTCGAAGCCCGCCGGCTGCGGGCCCTGGCGCTCACCGCCACACGCTACTCCACCGGCCAGACCGTCACCTTCGTTCAGGGGCCGGAGGGGATCCCCACCTGGGAGCGGGCACGCCGCTGCGGCATGCGCGCCCGGCTCACCGTGGATCACGTGATGGCTTCCAGCGCCCTGCCTCTCGTCTTCCCAGCCGTCCAGATCGCCGGCGAGTACTACGGCGACGGAAGCATCAGGCAAGCCGCACCGCTCGCGCCCGCCGTCCACCTCGGGGCGGATCGCTTGCTAGCCATCGCGACGCGGTACGAGGCGAGCCTCGACGAAGTACGAAACCGAGCCACCGACGCCTATCCGCCGCCCGCACGTATCGTCGGCCTCCTCTTCAACACGATCTTCCTCGACACCCTCGAGCAGGACGCCGAGCGTCTGCTCCGACTCAACGACCTTATGCAGGCGCTCCCCTACGGCATCCCCAACCCGGCCGGCCTCCGGCCCATCCGCCTGCAGATCGTCCGCCCTTCCCGCGACCTGGGGCTCCTGGCCGCCGGCCACAAGCACGAGCTCCCCCGCTCGGTCCGATTCATGCTCCGCGGCCTGGGGGCCTCGCGAGTTCAGGGCGCCGACCTCGTCAGTTATCTGGTCTTCAAGGAGCCCTACATCAGCGAGCTGATCGAGCTGGGCTACAACGACACCCGGGAGCGCTGGGACGAGCTCGAGCGCTTCTTCGCCGAGGAGGCCGAGTAGCCGGCGAATCGGCTGGGGCGGACGGGGGCGGAGCCTGCTGAGATAGCCCTCAGGAGCTGGCAAATTCGCCCGCTCTGCCCTTGAAATCCCTTAGTGTACTAAATATCTTATAGCAGACCTCTTTTGGCCCGAGGCGGTGCGCCCGCCACGCCCAGGTGGTTGGCGCGCGAGGATAGCGCGATGATCGGGCCCGTACAGCGCCCTGAGGGCGATGACCGAACTTCCAGCTTCCACACCCACCAACCCGGACGCCGCTTGCCATGCGGTGCTGGTCGCGCTGCGTCGAATCGCCCGTGGACTGGATCTGCACTCCCGCTACTTGTCTCAACATTACGGGCTGACCGGTCCGCAACTCCTGCTGCTGCGCGAGTTGACCGGCGGTGACAACGGCACGGTCGGGCGGCTGGCGGAGGCGATCAGCGTGAGCCAGGCGACTTTGACCGGGATCATCGACCGGCTCGAGCGCAAGGGGCTGGTGCGGCGCCGTCGAGACCAGGCGGACAAGCGTCGCGTGGTGGTCGAGGTGACGGGGACCGGAAGGCGAGCGCTCCAGTCGCCGCCGTCTCTGCTGCAGGATTCTTTCGTGGAGAAGTTCACGCGGCTCGAGGCGGAGGAGCAGGCACAGATACTGGCGTCGTTGGAGCGACTGCTGGCCATGATGGAGCCAGAGCGAGCATCGATAAGCGATCCAGCCGAAACGCTGGAAGCGAGGACGAAAGCTTAAAGTCATGTGCGGATTTAGTGGGGAGATCCGGTTCGACGGCCGGTCGCCATCGACCCGGCGCCTGGAGAAGGCGGCGGGCGTTCTCGCCAGCCGGGGGCCAGACGCGGGTGGAGTATTCGTGCAGGGGAACATCGGCCTGGGGCACCGTCGTCTGAAGATCATCGACCTTTCGGAGCGGGCTCAGCAGCCGATGGTGGACAGCGAGCTCGGGCTGACGATCGTCTACAACGGGGCGGTTTACAACTATCCCGAGCTGCGAGCCGAGCTGGAGAAAAAGGGGTACCGGTTCTTCTCGTCCGGCGACACCGAGGTGGTGCTCAAGGCCTATCACGCGTGGCGGGAGCGCTGCGTCGAGCGGCTGAACGGCATGTTCGCTTTCGCGATCTGGGAGCGGGACAGCCGCCGCACGTTCCTGGCCCGCGACCGGCTGGGAATCAAGCCGCTCTACTACGCGGAGCTGGAGGGCGGGCTGACGTTTTCATCGACGCTGCCGGCGCTGCTGGCGGGCGACGGGATCGACACCGACATCGATCCTGTCGCGCTTCACCACTACATGACCTTCCACTCGGTGGTTCCTCCTCCGCGGACGATCATCGCGGGCGTTCGCAAGTTGCCGCCGGGGACGACGATGACGGTGGAGCCGAACGGTCAACGGAGCGAGCGCACCTACTGGGAGCTGAGGTTCGAGGCGGACGCCGAGGAGTCGGGCTACGAGTTCGCCGATTGGAGCCGCCTCCTGCGCGACGAGCTCGAGCGTGCGGTCGACCGGCGGCTGATCGCCGACGTGCCGGTGGGCGTGCTGCTCTCGGGCGGCCTCGATTCCAGCCTGGTGGTCGGCCTTCTGGCCAACGCGGACCAGAAAGGGCTCAACACGTTCTCGATCGGGTTCGAGAGCGTCGACGACGTCCAGGGCGACGAGTTCCGCTACTCCGACGTCATCGCGGAGCGGTTCAGCACACGCCATCACAAGATCGAAGTCGATTCGGCCCGGGTGCTGCCGGCGCTCGACCGCTGCGTACAGGCGATGAGCGAACCGATGGTCAGCCACGACTGCATCGGGTTCTACCTGCTCAGCCAGGAGGTTTCGGCTCACGTCAAGGTCGTGCAGAGCGGGCAGGGCGCCGACGAGGTATTCGCCGGCTACCACTGGTATCCGCCGCTGATGGAGAGCTCACAGCCCGTCGACGATTACGTGCGGGTCTTCTTCGATCGTGACCACGAGGAATTTCTCGAGGCGGTGCATCCGCGACTCGCCGACGGCGATGCCAGCCGATCGCTCGTCCGTCGTCATTTCGACGAGGCCCCCGCGTGTCGCGCCATCGACAAGGCGCTCCACCTCGACACCACCGTCATGCTGGTCGACGACCCGGTCAAGCGGGTCGACAACATGACGATGGCCTGGGGCCTCGAGGCCCGGGTCCCCTTCCTCGACCACGAGCTGGTGGAGCTGGCCGCGCGCATCCCGGCCGAGCTCAAGGTGCGTGAGGGCGGCAAGTCCATCCTGAAGGAGGTCGCGCGCGAGATCATCCCGGCACACGTGATCGATCGGCCGAAGGGGTACTTCCCCGTTCCGGCGCTCAAGTACCTGCGGGGCGAGTATCTGGAGCGCGTGCAGGACATAATGCTCAGCCCGCGGGCCCGGGAGCGGGAGCTGTTCGATCCGGGATACGTCGACCGCCTGCTCGGCGCGCCCGAGTCGGAAATCACGCCGTTAGGCGGCTCGAAGCTCTGGCAGGTCGCGTTGCTGGAGTACTGGCTGCAGCGACACGACATCTAAGACCGATGGATCTCTAACATGGATCTCTAACCATGTCCGAACGAGCCAAGCACAGCCATCGTCTGGACCGCGCCAGCAGCCCGTCGCTCCGAAACTGGGAGAAGCCCGCGAAACCGATCGCCGAACGCATGGCGTCCGACGTGGCGGTGGAGATGGGCTGGGGTCGTCTCATCTTCGGCCACACGTTCGACTCGAACGAGAACCTGGCGGAAATGCTGTGCGACGAGGCCGAAGGTCAGCGCGACATCGCGCTCTACCTGCGGGATCCGCACGTCGTGCTCTCGTATGCGCCGCAGGAGCTGTTCCTCGACCCGTCGCACACTTACCGCCTCTGGTCGTACAGTTACCGGCCGACGCTCCGAACCGACAAGCCGTTCATCACCCGGCGCCTGCGGACACTCGAGGACGCCGAGGAGGTGAATCGCATCTACGCCGCCCGGCACATGGCCACCTGCGATCCGGCGTTCATGGCCGATGAGTACGCGACGCGGCTGCGAACTTACCTGGTGGCGGAATCGAAGAAGGACGGCCAGATCATCGGTACGGTAACCGGGGTCGACCACGTCGAGGCGTTCGACGATCCCGAGAACGGCAGCAGCCTCTGGACCCTCGCCGTCGATCCGCAGGCCGCGGCGCCGGGGGTCGGCGAAGCGCTGGTGCGGCATCTGGTCGAGCACTACTTCGCCCGGGGCCGGGCCTACAACGACCTCTCGGTCATGCACGACAACCGGGAGGCCATCCGCCTCTACGAGAAGCTGGGCTACCAGCGGGTGCCCGTCTTCTGCGTCAAGCACAAGAACGCGTTCAACGAGTCGCTGTTCGCGGCGCCGCCGCCGGACGCCGAACTCAACCCGTACGCGCGGATCATCATCGACGAGGCGCGCCGCCGCGGCGTGGTCGTCGAGATCCTCGACGAGGAGTTTCCCATCTTCCGGTTGACGCTCGGCGGCCGATCCATCACCTGCCGCGAGTCGCTGACCGACCTGACCACGGCCATGGCCTTCTGCCGCTGCGACGACAAGCGTCTGACCCACCGGGTGCTGGCGGAAGCGGAGCTGCGGGTGCCCTCACAGACTGCGGCCGACGGGCCGTCGGAAAACCAGACCTTCCTCCAGCGACACGGCACCGTGGTCGTGAAGCCGGCCCGGGGCGAACAGGGCGCCGGAGTCAGCGTCGATGTGCGAAGCGGCGAGGAACTGGAAGAGGCGGTGACCACCGCGCGGCAGCGGTGCGAGGACGTCATCATAGAGGAGTTCGTCGAGGGCCAGGACCTGCGGGTCATCGTGATCGGCGACGAAGTCGTCGCAGCAGCGGTTCGCCGGCCACCGGAGATAACCGGAACCGGCGATCACACCATATCGAAATTGATCGAAAAGTACAATCGCCGCCGCCTGGCGGCGACCGGCGGTGAGAGCCGTGTGCCGCTAGATGATGAGACGAAGCGGTGCGTGCGGTCCAGCGGCTACGACCTCGAGACCGTCCTGCCGGCGGGTGAGGTCCTGAAGGTTCGCAAGACGGCGAACCTCCACCTCGGCGGCACGATCCACGACGTCACCGACCAGATCCATCCGGCACTCAAGGAGGCTTCGGTCGCCGCCGCCCAGGCGCTGGAGATCCCCGTCGTCGGCCTCGACCTGGCGGTGCCGGACCTCGAGGGCCCCGACTACTGGATCATCGAGGCCAACGAGCGGCCCGGCCTCGCCAACCACGAGCCGCAGCCGACGGCCGAGCGGTTCATCGACCTGCTGTTTCCGCAGACCGCGACGGCCTAGGGCTCGACCAGCCGCGGCTTCTCGATCGGCTGCTCGGGGAAGCCTTCCGGCGGTCCCAGCGATACACGGTCGCGGGCGACGACCGGCTCGGACTGGGCGTAGACGGCGACCAGCTGAGCCAGTTGCAGAAGCCCGTCGATGTGGGTCCGCTCCCATCCGTGCGATCCGTCCACACCGAAACAGGCCAGTGCCGTGCGGATGTCGTTGCCGGCCTCGACGGCCGTGGCGGCATCGCTCCGATAGTTGCGGAAGACCTCGCGCCGAACCGGGATCTCGAACCCGTCGCACAGCTCGATGAGGCGGCGCGTGAGGTGCCAGTCGTAGGGCCCCGAGCCATCGAGCATCGCGATGTTCACCTCGTGCTCGCTGGAGTTCTGGCCCGGCGCCACCGTCGCGTTGTCGATGCTCACCATCTCGGCCACGTCCTGATGCAGTATCGCCGACGCGCCCGACCCCACCTCCTCGTGGATCGTGAACAGCAGGTGGCAATCCACCGGCAGCTCCACCCCGGACTCCGTCAGGGCCGCCGCCGCCGCCAGCAGACAGGCCACGCCCCCCTTGTCGTCCAGGTGACGGGCCGCGATGTAGCCGCTCTCCGTGACCTCCGGCTGGGCGTCGACCATCACGTAGTCACCGACCTGTATGCCCAGATCGCGCAGCTCCTCCTCGCTCTCCGCTCGCTCATCGACCCGGATCTCCACGTTGTCCCAACCGGCCGGCTGCTGATCGATCTCGTCACCGTAGACGTGTCCCGACGCCCGCAGCGGCAGGATCGTGCCGCGATAGCCCAGCGTGTCCGTACACACGGTCACCCGGGCGCCTTCCGCGAACCGACTCGACCATGTCCCGATGGGGCAGACACCCAGCCGACCGTTCGGCTTCAGGTACGAGACCATGGCGCCCAACGTGTCGAGGTGCGCCACCAGGGCCCGGTCGGGGCTCGACACGCGCCCGTCCAGATTGGCGCGAATGGCACCGCGGCGCGTCAGTTCGAACGGGACGCCGAGCTCCCCGAGCATGTCGCCGACCAGGTGGACAATGCTGTCGGTGTAGCCTGACGGGCTCGGTACCTCGAGCAGCTTGAGCAGGGTCTGCAGCAAGTAACTGCGGTCGATCTCCAGACGCTTCATGTGCTATCGTCCTCGCTGGTATAGTGTCGCGGCGGGGTTGCCCGCTGGACTCCGACGGCATACGCCGCCGTTACACTGATTAGCGACCCGGCACGGATGCGCAACCTCGGGGTTCACCTTTGCAGCTCGGGGTGCCGCTCGTGGAATCCCGTCGCGTTCTGGTAGGCCCGGGCCACCGCCATCATCTCCGCCTCCCCGAACAGCCGCCCCACGAAGCTGATGCTCGTGGGCGTGCCGTTCGCCCTGAATCCGTTCGGCAGAACGACGCACGGGTGGCCGGTCAGGTTCGTGAGCAGAAGATTGCTGCCGCCGAATGACGGGGTGACGTACAGGTCCACCTGCTCCATCACATCGGACATTCGCTGCATCAGTAGCATGCGAACGCGGTTCGCCTGCAGGTACTCGACCGCCGGGACCAATCGGCTCTGACGGAACACGTTCGGCCACGCGTTCCGGGTCTGTCGCACCAGAAGATCGTCCTGATCGCTCCGGGTGAGCTGGTCGAACGCTGCGGCGGCTTCGGCGTAGAGGATGAACAGCATGGCGCCGACAGGCAGATCGGGGAGCTCGATCGGCACGAGCTCGAGCCCCAACGCCTCGAGCGCGGCCAGCGTCCTTCGATCGAGTTCGGCCCACTCCTCGTCCCGACGCTCCGCTTCGAAGGCGCTCTTCAGATAACCGACACGCAGCCCCTGGATATCGATATCGGGATCCCAGCCGAACGGGATGTCGAAGAGCGACAGGTCGAGGCCGTCCGGACCCTGGATCGCCTGGAGCACCAGCGCGCAATCTTCGACGCCCCGGCAGATCGGGCCGATCTTGTCCATGCTCCAGGCCAGCGCCATCGCGCCGTACCGGCTGACCCGGCCGAAGGTGGGCCGCAATCCCGTCGTGCCGCAGCGCGTCGAGGGCGACACGATCGAGCCGTACGTCTCGCTCCCGATGCTGAACCCGACCAGGCCCGCCGCCGTCGCGGCCGCCGAGCCGGCCGACGAACCGCTCGACCCCTGTTCGTAGTTCCACGGGTTGCGGGTCCGGCCACCGTACCACACGTCGCCCCAGGCCAGGGCGCCCAGCGTCAGTTTGGCGACCATCACGGCGCCGGCCTCCTCCAGTCGCCGCACCACCGTGGCTTCCCGCTCCAGCCGCTGGTCCCGGTACGGCCTCGCTCCCCATGTCGTCACGTGCTCCGGAACGGCCAGCAGATCCTTCGCCCCCCAGGGGATGCCGTGCAGGGGTCCCCGGTAGCGGCCGGCGGCAATCTCCGCGTCGGCCTGCCGGGCCTGTTCCAGGGCCAGCGCCTCCGTCACCGTGATCACGCATTCCAGCTTCGGCCCGTAGGTCCTCAGCCGCTGCATGTACATGCGGGTGAGGTCGACCGAACGGACCCGACGCGACTCGATCAGCTCGGCCAACCGGGTAACCGGCCAGAAGGCGAGCTCATCCAGCTCCGCCGGCGCCCCATCGACCCGAACCCGGCTGCGCCGGAATGGTCGGGCCGGCCGTTCCACGGCCGTCCCCGGCGGCACCGGATTGAAGTAGAGCGCCGGCGGCACGCTGTTCGACAGCTCGACCGCTCGCAGCGCCTCGTAGCTCTCCAGGTACTCCTCGAGGCCCCGGAGCATCAGCTGCCGCTCTTCCTCGGTGAACGAGAGGCCGGCGAGCCGCTCGGCATCCTCCAGCATCTCGAGGGTCACCGTCGGCGCCTCCTGTTCCTGTACCCGAGACCAGAGGACGCCGGGCATCAGAGTGGAGGAGAGGCCAATGGCCGAGAAGTAGCCGAGGAAACGGCGACGCGTCATGTCCGTGCTGGCTGGCATCCCTCTGCCCTCCGGTTGAGCTCAGAACACATCCAGATCGTCGCCGTAGACGACGGCGCCGTCGTAGCCTTCCCTCACCTCCTCGAGCAGCTCCTCCGGCGTCGATCCCCACAGCAGCTGGTGATACAGGACGAGTAGCCCGGGGCGGGCCCGGGTCGCCAGTTCCGCCAGCTCCACGGTCGAGGTATGGAACGCGGCGTGATAGCGCTGCCACACGGGGGACCGGCGGTCGAAGCCGGCTTGCGAATAGACCTCGTGGATCAGCACGTCACAGCCGCCGCACGCTTCGACCACCGCCGAGCTGGGCCGCGTGTCGCCGGAGATGACCACACTTCGGTCCGGCGTATCGAAGCGGTAGCCGAACGCGTGCGTCCAGCCGCCGTGATCGACGGGAAACGCGGTGACGCGGACCCGCTCGTCCTCGTAGATGAGCCCGGGCTCGATCTCGTGCACGTTCACCTGATAACCCACGGGGTTCGCCGGCTCGAGCCCGTCGATCCGGACACGAACGTCCTGCCCGTAGGCGGCCAGCAGATGATCGGTCATGGCGCGGATACCCGGCGGCCCGTAGACCTCGGCCGGCTCGTCGCGCTCGAGCACCCACGGCGTGAAGATGAAGTCGGGGTAGCCCAGGGTGTGGTCGGTGTGGAGGTGGGTGACGAACGCGATCCTCAGGTTCGACGGCGCCAGCGCCTCGATCCCGGCCCGCCGCGCCGCCGTGGCACGCCGCACCACGCCCGGCCCGAGATCCACCAGGTAGGGCGTGTCGTCGACCACCACCGCCACCGCCGACCCGGACCGGTCCGGCTCCGCGTTCGGCGTTCCGGTGCCCAGCAGCACGACCCGCGTGCGCCCGGCCGCGGGCTCATGTGCCGCGCGCGACCCGGGCTCGGGCTCGACGGTGCAGCCGGCGATGACGGCGAAGCCCAGCAGAACCGCTCCGAGCCGCCCGCCTCGCAATATGAATGCTCTCATAGAGGCTCGAGTGTTAGCGGGTGAGCCTTTTTTACGTCGATCGGCGCCGGCTGACAAGACCCGCGTGTTGGGTATGGCGTGGGGGGTGGTGGGTTCGTGGTTGGCGGTCGGGCTTCCGCCAGTGACACAAACGAAAAAAGCCCGGCGGCGTCGCCGGGCTCGTTTCGTTTTTTGGGTCCCGCTGTCGCGCTTCGGACCTCGGCTACTCCTCCGGGAGCACCGAGATCAGCCTGCGGCCCCGGGACTTGCCGAACGACACGTAGCCGTCGGAAAGGGCGAACAGCGTGTCATCGCTTCCCCGCCCCACGTTGGCTCCGGGATGAAACTTCGTGCCGCGCTGCCGCATGATGATGTTTCCGGCCCGCACGAACTGGCTGCCGAACTTCTTTACGCCCAGGTACTTCGGATTGCTGTCGCGGCCGTTGCGGGTGGACCCGCCTGCTTTCTTATGTGCCATGACACTACCCTCTAAGATTTCTTCTTCTTCGAGCTGCTCTTCTTCGACTTCGAGGTCTTCGACTTCGAGGTCTTCGATTTCGAGGTCTTCGACTTCGACGAGCTCTTCGCCTTGGCCGTCGTCTTCTTGGCCGTCGTCTTCTTCTTGGCCGCTGGCTTCTTCTTGGCGGTCGACTTCTTCGCCGTCGTCTTCTTGGCCTCCGTTTTCTTGGCGTCCGCCTTCTTCTTCGTCTTCTTCTTCTTTGCCGCCTTCTTCTCCGGCTCCAGCGTCACCTTCAGGTCGCCGCCCAGGTCGATCTCGTTGATCCGCACCTCGGTGAAGTCCTGCCGGTGGCCGCTCTTCCGCCGGTAGTTCTTGCGCCGCTTGAACTTGTAGACGATGACCTTGTCGCCGCGGCCGTGCCGCACCACTTCGCCCCGCACCGACGCGCCTTCCAGCGTCGGACGCCCGATCAGGACCTCGCCGTCGCCGGCGCCGAGGAGGACCTCGTCGAAGGTGACCGTGCCGCCCGGCTCCGCGTCGAGCGAGGGCATGCGCAGCAGGTCACCCAGCTCGGCCCGGTATTGGAAGCCGGCCGCTTTGAAGATCGCGTATGTCACAACCGCCACATCCGGTGAAAGTCCACGTCTTGCTTGATTTTCGGAACCTTAAAGGGTATCCGGGCGGACCAGGCCTGTCAACGCCCGGTCGGCCGTCAGGCCACCGCGTAGCGGGCCGTGACGTCCACATCCGCCGGCCCGGCGAGGATGCGGAACTCGTCGGCCGCCATGAGCGGGTCGTCGCGGATCTCGATGTCGACCCGGTACTCGGACTCCAGCCGGCGCAGCAGGTTCGGCTCGTCCTCCAGCACGTGGAGCGCCACCTCGGGGTGCAGCCGAACGACCAAACGCTTTTCTTCCTTGGCCGCCGCCACGCGGCGCACCGCGCGCTCGACGCGTCGCACCACGGTGGAGGGCGTGGCGATGCGTCCGGAGCCGCCGCAATAGCTGCAGGGGCGCGTCACGGTGTGGTAGACGCTGGGGCGGACCCGCTGTCGGGTCATCTCGACCAGCCCCAGCTCCGAGATCTGGAACGCCTTGGTCCGGGCCCGGTCGCGCCCCAGGTGCGTGCGCAGCTCCTGCATCACCTTGTCGCGGTTCGCCTTGTCCTCCATGTCGATGAAGTCGACGACGATGATGCCGCCGATGTCCCGCAGCCGCAGCTGGCGGGCGACCTCCCGGGCCGCGTCCAGGTTGGTGCGCAGGATCGTCTTCTCCGGGTCCTTCTTGCCCGTATAGCGGCCGGTGTTCACGTCGATGGCCACCAGCGCCTCGGTCTGCTCGATCACGATGTAGCCACCGCTGGGAAGATCGACCCGGCGCTCGAACGAGCGGCGGATCTCCTCCTCGATGTCGTACTTGTCGAAGAGCGGCGTTGTCCCGTCGTAGAGGGTCACGCGCTTCATCAGATCGGGGTCCACCGCCTCCAGGTAGTCCCGAACCTCGATGTAGATCTCACGCGAATCGACGATCAGCGCGTCGACCTTCTCGCTGAACAGGTCCCGAATGATCCCCGCCGCCAGGTGGGCTTCCTGATGGATCCGAGCCGGCGCCTGGTGCTCACCGACCCGCGCCTCGATCTTCTTCCACGTCTTCATCAGACCCTTGAGCTCGCGCTCCAGCGGCTTGCGCTTCGCGTCCTTTCCCACGGTGCGCACGATCACGCCCCCGCTGCCCGGCATCAGGATGTTCCGCATCAGCCGGCGCAGCCGCGTCCGCTCGTCGCGCTCCTCGATCTTGCGGGAGACGCCGATGTGCTCGCTCTTCGGCATGTAGACCAGGTAACGGCCCGGGAGCGAGATCTGCGCCGTGACGCGCGGGCCCTTCGTCCCGATGGGCTCCTTGGTCACCTGGACCAGGATCTCATCGCCCTTCGAGACCAGCGTCTGGATCGGCGGGTACCGCTTGACGCCCTTCTCCTCTTCCGACGCCTCGGGATCCTCGTCGGCCAGGTCGGAGACGTGTAGAAAGCCGGCTTTATCCGATCCGATGTTGACGAACGCCGCCTGGATGCCAGGCAGCACGCCCTCGACCCGACCCAGGTAGATGTCCCCGACGATCCGTTGCGAGTCGGCGCGGTCGAGCATCAGCTCGACCAGGGCGTTGTCCTCCAAGATGGCAACGCGCGTCTCGTGGGGAGCCGCGTTGATGAGTATCTGTCTTTTCATGTCCCCTGTACCACTCGTTCATTCGGCGCCACCTCCCTGCGTCGGTCGCTCCGGGCCCAGGAGCTGGCGCGCAATCACAATCCTCTGGATCTCGGAGGTTCCCTCTCCGATCTCACCGATCTTTGCATCCCGCATCAACCGCTCCACGGGATATTCCGTCGTGTAGCCGTAGCCGCCGTGGAACTGGACGGCCTTCACCGTCGCCCAGTTCGCCAGCTCCGAGCAGTAGAGCTTGGCCATCGCCGCCTCCTTGCTGTGCGGCTTGCCCGCCTGCCGGAGCATCGCGGCATGATAGGTCAGGTGCTTGCCCGCCTCGATCTTCATCCACCAATCGGCCAGCTCGAAGCGGATCCCCTGAAAATCGCAGATGCGAACCCCGAACTGCTCTCGTTCCTGCGTGAAGTCCAGCGTATATTCCAGCGCGCCCTCGGCGATGCCCAGCAGGTGCGCCGCCATGCTGATGCGGCCGCCGTCCAGCGTGCGCATGAAGTTCTTGAACCCTTCGCCCCGCTTGCCCAGCATGTTCTCTTTCGGGACGATCGCGTCGTTGAACACCAGCTCGCTGGTGTCCGAGGCGCGCCAGCCCAGCTTGTCTTCCTTCTTGCCGTGGCTGAAGCCGGGGGTGTACTCGAGATCGTCGGCGTGGCCCACTCCGACCGCCTTCGCCGCTTCCAGGTCGCAGGTCGGCTTGGTCAGGATGAACGAGCTGATCTCCTTGTCACCGTTCCGCTCGCCCGTGACCGCGGTCGCCACGAAGATCTCGCCGACGCCCCCGTTGGTGATGAAGATCTTGGTCCCGTTCAGCACCCAGTGGTCGCCCTTCTCCTCGGCACGCGTCTGCGTACCCTGGGCGTCCGAGCCCGCCTCCGGCTCCGTCAGCCCGAAGGCGCCCAGCACCTCGCCCCGGGCCAGCTTCGTCAGGTATTTGCC
>JABAHS010001243.1_pt2 | contig 64797 bp, 65 predicted proteins | sample 7062111 | NCBI WGS metagenome assembly JABAHS01 (sample SAMN14534600, study PRJNA622989) | marine sediment metagenome | biome: marine biome [ENVO:00000428]; feature: marine pelagic biome [ENVO:01000023]; material: deep marine sediment [ENVO:00002113]; isolation source: pool of 4 deep marine... | reverse complement strand
TGCCGGAACTGAAGAACCGCACGTATGTCTTTCGCAACCGGAAAGACGCCGGTGAAAAGCTGGCCGGGATGTTAAGTGATTTTCGCGGTAGTGATGCCATGGTACTGGGAATACCTGCCGGCGGTGTCCCGGTCGCAGTACACATCGCGACAAAGCTTGAACTTCCTTTCGATGTCATACCGGTCAGCAAGATCCTGTTTCCCTGGACCACGGAATCCGGCTTCGGTGCCGTTGCATTTGATGGCACCGAATGGATCAATACCGATGTGGTCGCATCCGGCCAGCTGAATACAGAGTCGATTCAATCAGCAATCAAGTCAGCACGGGAAAAAGTCCAACGCCGTGCTCAGCACTTTCGCGGCGATAATCCCTTTCCCGAACTCAAAAACCGGACCGTCATACTGGTAGATGATGGCATTGCCGCAGGTTCCACCATGCGCGTCGCCATACTGGCGTTACAGAAGCAGCAGGCAAAAAAGATAATCATTGCCGTACCCACCGGTCATGCCGAGGCACTCAATCGCCTCGCTGATCTGGTCGATGGTATCTACTGCGCCAATTTACGCGGCGGCTTAAGTTTCGCCGTCGCTGATGCCTATGAACACTGGACTGATGTCTCTGAAAAAGAAGTCATGGAGAGCATCCAGGGATTGCATTAGCTCTTTATTCCCTGCTTTCTACTTCCCCTTATAGCTACTAGCTCATTCATAGGGTAATAAGCCCGCACTATCCTTTGCTATACTTTAACTCTAGCCACTTTCCATTCTGGAGGTGCATCATGACAGGAATGGACTTTTACAGTTTCCTGATCTTGTTGGTAATCGCCGTTGTGGTCGCCGGTGTCGCTCACTATGGAGTTAAGTACTACGTGGTCGGCGGAACGGCGTCTTTTCTTTCAAAAGTAATCGTCGCCTGGCTTGGCGGCTGGGTCGGTGGACCGGTCTTCGGATACTGGTGCGAAGCCGTCAGTTACCAGAACGTCTACATCATCCCTGCCATTCTTGGATCCGCAGCAGCGGTTATCCTTTGTGTAGACATAGCAAAGACGTTTGGATCCCGGTAATACCTGACTGCGATTCCATCCAACCGGTGTATGTCTAGACTTAACAATGTCAATCGGGAAAGGAGGTGACATATGAAACTGCTTGCAGATATTCTGTTCTGGCTTGGGATAATCTCCATACCGCTGTCCTGGCTCATGTGGTATTTCGGCAACCGGGTTGAACTCGCCCGGCACGTGCTGGCTGACATAGCTGATCCGGCCTTGAAAGCTGCGCTGAAAGAGGCCCACGCTGAGCGTTGGGGGTTATTTATCGGCCTATGGCCGGTCACACTATTTGTACTGAGCTATCTCATCGACCAGGGGATGTAGGGATAGCGACGGGGGCACGCGGCGGCTTTAGTTTAGCCGTCGCTGGTGCCTATAAACACTATAAAATACACAATTTTCCATATCACGAATATGGAGTGAGTCATGTCAGAGAATCCAGAAAAACACGTTGTCATAGTAGGCGGGGGTACGGCTGGTATTTCGGTCGCATCCAGTCTGATGCGCCATTCCAGTCAATCACAGCTTACGATTACTATCATTGAACCCTCCGATAAACATTACTACCAACCGGCGTTTACACTGGTAGGTGCAGGTGCCTATACCCTGACAAAAACCTGTCGTGATGAGCAGGGACTGATTCCTCCGGGGGTTAAATGGATTAAGGAACATGCCACCGGCTTCGATCCGGAAAATAACAAAGTCAGCCTGGTATCGGGCAACACCTTACAATATGACTACCTGGTCGTTTGTCCCGGTCTCGAACTCAACTGGGAAAAAATAACCGGCGCAAAAGAAACACTGGGGAAAAACGGTGTTTGCAGTAATTATTCCAAAGACTATGCAGATTATACCTGGAGTTGTCTGCAACAGCTTGGCCCCGGAGCAAAGGCCCTGTTCACCCAGCCACCACTCCCCTTCAAATGTCCCGGTGCGCCACAAAAAATTGCCTATCTGGCCGCCGATTATCTGAGGAAAAAAGGGATCCTGGATAAATGCAGTTTGAGTTTCCTCACGCACGGAGCGGCAATGTTTGCCGTACCGCTATTCGCGAAAGAACTCGAGAAAGTCGCAGCGCGATACGGGATCCATGTTTACTTTCAGCACAATCTGATTGCAGTCGATGGCGAAAATAAAAAAGCCACTTTTGAAATAGTGGGCGGCGACAAGCAGGGAGAGAAAATTACCATGGACTTCGATATGTTACATATCACACCACCGCAGTCACCGCCGGCTGTAATAAAAACCAGTCCACTTGCCAATGAGGCAGGTTATGTCGATCTCAATCAAAACACCATGCAGCATACAAAGTATAACAATGTGTTTGGCCTCGGTGATGCCGGATCAACACCAAACTCAAAAACAGCAGCAGCGGTACGCAAACAGTCCCCAATAGTAGTAAAGAACCTGCTTGCCTTGATGAAAGGCGGTTCACTGGATGAAGGTTATGATGGCTATGCATCCTGCCCCCTCACCACAGCCTATGGCAAGGTCATCATGGCGGAATTTGTTTATGGAGCGAAAGTCACGCCGACATTCCCGCTTGATCCAAGGAAAGAAAGATTATCTTACTGGTGGATCAAGACAACCGGCTTGCCAATGATGTACTGGAACTACATGTTAAAGGGACACGAATGGTTCTTTAAACATAACACGGATTACGTAGAACCAACTTCCTGAAATAGTTCTTCCTTATTATACGCCAGAGAAAGTCACTCACCATGAAGTGAAACTTGATCAGGTCAGTAATACCGCGATTAATCCGGTCAAAAATATCCCGTCAAAGCTCCCGGCGCCACCGATGGAGGCAAAAGGTGTAGCCAGCTTGCGAATATCTTTCAGTCGCAACAGATCGGCACCGATGAGTACCCCGAGCGTGCCCGAGACATAGGCCAGTGGCGGACTTTGTTCCATGTTGATAATGAGTGAGACCACGGCGGCGGTCAGCGGGGCAATCAGGATGGGCATCCCTATCCCCAGGCCCATGATCGGGCGACTCATGAAATAACAGACGACCGTGACCAGGCTGATGGCAATCATGGCTTCAGGCAGACTGAGTCCGCTGATATTGAGCAGATAGAGGGAAAACAGAATCGGGATCACGGCACCGCCGAGGTTGATGGCAATCAGGGTCTGCCCGGTAAACTCCTGTCTGGGTGGACGCAATAATCCGTAATACCGTTGTTCAGGGAATGGTCCGGCTTCGCTGGCACGTATGGTAAAGAGCGGAATATTGATACCACTGCCAATCAGGGACCCAAACAATAACATAAAGGCAAAACCGGGGGTGAGGCCAAGTTTCTCCACGCTCAGGCTGACCAGCCCATAATAAAACGCACCCATCAAAAACGACAGGATGAACAGGAATAATACAAAATAGAAAGGTGAAAATGGCACGTTAATTATTTATCACTTATTACTTGTAATTATCCTTGATCCCGAACCCAGTCCTGCTCATTCCCCACTACGGTACATGGTCAATTCCCAACGCTGCGAGGCTTCATCATGGTGCAGGATATAGTGGCCGCCATCATCGCCTTTAAGTTTGAAATAGCGGTAATTTTCTCCCTGCCATTGATCAATAATCTCTTCCACTTCGATGTTTCGTTGACCAAAACTGAATCGCTGAGGACGCTCATCAGCGCGATGACCGGCATAACATTCGACATGGACTTCTATTCCATGTTTTATGTCTTGGCTTTTATCTGACACAATATTTTACGATGCTTATTACTTCCTGTTATTTCTTGTTTAATAAATCCTTCAGGTTCGCAAACGGCCTCGAGGTCGCATGTTTTCGTCTGGATTCATGACTTGCATCTGACTTCGAATTTCCGGCATCAAGATATTTCGAATGTTCATGATCATGACAATAGACACACAATAATTCCCAATTACTGCCGTCGGCAGGATTATTATCGTGGTTATGATCCTTGTGATGAACCGTGAGTTCGCTGACATTTTCCCGGGTGAATTCGCGGTTACATTTTCCGCATACCCAGGGGAACATTTTAAGCGCCTGCTCGCGATAGGAATGCCCCCTGGCCTCGGCGTTGCGCCTCGATTCAGCAATGATTTTATCGTACTTGTTCACTGATTAACTATAGTATAGAAAATAACAGACCTTGTAATTATCATACGACGATGAAATTCCCTTTGCATTTGCTGTTACCTTTGTTCGCCCTCGGCGCCTGTGACGAAAACCTGCCGCACACTCTCGTCACGATTGCTGATGCCAGGGAGCAGCCCGCACAGATGACTGATCTAGATCCTTCCGGGGATTCGGTGGGCGATATCCTGACTTTTGATCAACCTTTGCTGGACGAGCATATGAATCCCATCGGCAATAACAGCGGTTTCTGCCTACGGACCGAGGTGGCACACCGTTTCCAGTGCCAATGGACACTGACTCTGGCCAACGGCTCCATCCAGGTAGCCGGTCGTGAATTCGACCAGGGTATGTCGAGGCTCACGATCGTGGGCGGTACCGGTGAGTATTCCGGAATTCACGGCGAGATGATTTCAACCAATAATAACGATGGGACGTTTACCCAGATTCTGCACTACGGGGTAAAATAATTTTACCTTACGGCGTAGACCATCCAGACGTGTTCCCAAACAAACAGTGAGAAGATGATGATCAACCCGCCAGAGGCGAAGACACCGCCAAAAAACAGGCCGAAAAGGGAACGTCGTAGATTGATCGACCTTGGTGAATGGATAAATGAAAAACACAAAATCAATGACCCGAATAGGCCAGATATTCATAACAATATCCACTAATACGCTGCCGCCACGCAGCGGTAAATCNNAGAGGCGTAGACACCGCCAAAAAACAGACCGAAAAGGGGCGCACGGAGAAAATCAGAGAAGCCCTTGCGCAGACAGTCATTGAGGTCATCAAAGCCAAGCGCGTTGACCTCGGGCATGGGAGGGGCCTCCTCATGCTCGGCAGGCTTCACCTTGTCTTTATCCNNTTCAACTTCTGCTTCATTAAAGATTTGATCAAAATATTTTATATATCCATTTAGTTCATTAAGAGTTAATACTTTAACATTTTTGAATTCTTCTTTAGGTTTTTCACAAGTCATAATGATAATATTTCTAATTGGTATTTTTTTACTACCCCAATGATGGTGTTGCAAGCTAATATTGTTAAAATTTGATTCACTATTCAATCGAACAAATAACGCATAACTAGTTCTTAAAATTTGTTCGACAGGGGATCTTAGATCAAGATTCTTTAGTGACTGTTTACTCCAATTTTTGGTTTCAAGAATAAATACACCTGATTGACAAATTAATAGATGATCTATTTGGATACTAAAAATTTTATCATTTTCTTTTTTGTTATATATAGGTGGATTAAATTTTACTGAAAAATCATTAATTAAATAATAGTTATCTGATAGTTTTTGTAATTCATTTATAACTGAATTCTCTCCAATTGCTCCAGCTATTAGCGTATAAAGCCCATCAACTACTTCTTTTATATAATCCAGTTCTTTATAGGACTCATCACATCGCGCTGAAATAATCTTTTCCTTGTTTTCTCTATAATCATTTAATTTATTTTTGGCCTTAATAACTTCATGTTTTGTAATATGTATTTTCTTATCTAGAATTTTTTCTAAATTTTTTTCTAGATATGATTTTTTATTGGATAGTTTTCTAATTTTTAGGTAATAGACTATTTTATTGAATAAGTTTTTATTGCTTTTCTCTATGGCCTGTTTTAATTTTTCTTCTAGTTTTTTTATATTATAATTTAATTCATTTAGAATATTGGCTTTTAAAGCATCATGAATCTGTTGGCGCTTGACAACTGTAGACTGCAGATTATTTATTTCTTTATCTAGTAGGTTTTCAATAATTTTAAGTGTTTCTTTCTTTTCAGATTCATAATTCTTTATAAAATTATTGATTTCACCAATAGAATTAAACCTAGTAATGCCTTTCTCATTTAATATTTTTTTTAATTTCTTAAGGGGTTCTATTTGTCCTACAACAATAGTCATAATTCATTAGTAATTACTGCATAATATGTCATAAGAAACTAAAAAATAGGTAATCATCAAGCCGCCCTTTCCCGCTTCGCCAACTCTACCAGGGCCTGACGGACCTCGGTGTTTGTGGTGACCGGCTTTGAAAAGCTGATGCGGTGGATGCGCCTGCCGATGCGCAGGTGAAAACCTTCGCTGTCTATACCGGCCATGACCGGTGTGTCGGTTTCTTTTAACGTGATGTCGTAGAGCTCGCAGTAGTGGCGGATGGCATCGACGTGGTCGTTGTTCATGTGCCGAATCATGGCCTGTTCCTCATCGAAGCTAAACGGGTTCGGCCGCAGGAATGCTTTACGGTCCAGCCAGTGGATATCGCCGAAACCGCCGATGTAACGGACGCGGTTGAGTGAAAGGGTATAAAAATGGAAGTCATGGGTCTTGTGATAATCGCGCGTGTGCGGGAAGTACTCATAGTAGCGCTGCATGGGGTATTCGTCCCCGTCCGGCAGCCGTGTCGCATCGCCGATGTAAGTCACACGACCCACGGTCTGGATATCGTCCGCACCAGTCTCGGTCACGATCAGCGAGACCTTGTTGTCCGCATTAATGTTTTTCGTGTGTTGGGCGATGGTGCTGATGAGGATCACGGGTTGGCCTGTGTAATCGATCACATACGGCACCACCGAACCGAAGGGGTAGCCCGGCATCTCCACCGAGTTGGTACAGAGGATCCCCTGGTACTGCTGTAACAGCAGATCACGGGCCTCTTTTGCGCTGGCTTGTTCAGTCATGACTTTGCAGGAACCGAGGCCAGGTTTGTTTCAACCAATCGCATGAATTCCTTGAAATCGTTGACCACGGCATCCGGCATGTGGGGATGTTTATCGGTGTTGGGGAATATTTTTTTTAGCCAGTCACCTTTCCATTGTGCCCCGTTATAAAAAATGTTGGTCACGCCGGCCGCCTTGGCACAGGCGGTGTCCGTGGTGCTGTCGCCGACATACCAGCAACTTTTATCCGCATGTTCGTTCATCTTTTCCACTGCTTTGAGGATCGGATCCGGTGCCGGCTTGCGATTTTCCACCTCGTCACCGCACACCGAGGTCTCGAAATGATGTGACCAGCCGTTAATCCCGATCTTTTTAATCTCGTGGCGCAGGAATTCCCGGTTGCGGTTGGTCAGCACCGCAAGTTTAATGCCCCTGCCTTGCAGATTGGCCAGCATCTCCTCGATGCCTTCTTCAAACGGGTGGATTTCGCCGAAATGCTTGCGGTAGTTATCATCGAAGGCAGCGTGTGCGATCTTCTTGGCCTCTTTATCTCCGTCGAACAGGATTTCGAAGATATCCGTCCTCGATATCTTTCCTTGCTCTTTGATCTTCGGATGCAGTTTATGGTGCTTGCGCACGTAGTCGACCAGCTTGCCATCTTCTTTGGTCTTGCTTTCGCCCTGCGGGGTCAGCCGATCCATCAGGCCCAGCTCCCCGAATTCCGCGATGGTATCGTCGACGGCGTGATACATGGCCTCCAGTGTATCCACCAGCGTGGAATGCCAGTCGAAGATGATGACCTTCGGTGGCGTGAGAATGATCGCTTCAATCCCTTTTTTATGTCTTTTTAATAATTCTTCCATAGTCTGACACATTCAGTAACTTATCTGTCTGCACCCGGTTCATGATGATATCGACCAGCGTCGTGGTGTTTGGATATATAAACGTCATTTCCGGTTTGTTCTGACTTTGTTTGCCATCGTAGATGACATAATCTACTGCCGGCGTGTGATTTCCCCGCTCGCTATTTGAACACTCGCCCGCCAGGCCTGCAAGTGATCGAGGATGGCCTGGGGCTTGTGGATCTGCGGATTGGAGTGTTCAAAGTCTTCCGCCTCCTCCCGCGCACGCAAGATCTCGACGGCGCGGTCGAAGGCAGCAAGGAAATTCTGTGTGTCCGGCAAGGCGTCCTTGAAATAGGCCTCGCCGAAATAGGTGAACTCATTGCGATCTTCGCAACCGAAGGAGGTCTTGTCGGAGGCGGCTGCCGTAATAATTAATGTCTGGTTATTTTTCAGGTGGGGAATATAGCCCCCGGAGTAACAGGCCGAGACCACGATGACCTTCCACTGGATGGGCAATGCCTCCAGCATGGCGGCCAGCTCCTGGACCGGCAAGTCCGGCAGGGGCAACTCCTCCTGTTTCAGGCTGAACTTGAAATCGTCGGTGCCGTGGCTGCTCAGGTAGAGGAACAGGATGTCGTTATCCGGATCCATCTTCTGGCTGATCCGTTCCAGGGTCTGGCGGATACTGGTCTGGGTGGCCAGGGGGTAGTCGGTTACCGTTTTGACATTATTAACAAGGGCCATGGACTTGCCCTCGGTATCGAGAGTGTTATCGAAGTAGTCACGGATGTAGAGCACTTCGCGGCGAAATACGGATTCGGTACCGTCACCGGCGATGCCCAGGAAATACAGATCAATGACACCAGGATCGTTTTCCTCGATCTGGTTCCAGTGGGTTTCCAGTAATGCCGACTGGTTATAGAGGACGAGTTCGTTATTGGCTTCCGTATCAACCACCAGGTCCATGTTATTGGCCTCGACCAGCTTGCCATTCTGCCAGCGGCCGCGGATGACCTTGGTGCCGTCGACCGGTTCGGCATAGGTGAGAATACCGCGGCCATGATACTGGCCGTAATGGAAGCGGCCGACGTAGTGATCACCCCGCGCGGTCATGAGCCGACCGCGGCCATGATAACTGCCGTGTTCAAAGTCACCGACGTAATGGCTACCGTCTTTGCCGATGAATTCCCCTTCCCCGTGCAGGGAACCCTGGACGAAATAACCGAGGTATTGATCGCCATTGGCTTGGGTAAGCTTGCCTTCGCCGTGAAAGACCCAGTTATCGAACATACCTTCGTATTTGAGGCCGGTGCCATCCGCGTACTTGCCCATACCGGTAAACTGGCCTTTGACAAACTTGCCCTCGTAATGCCGGTAGTCAATGGAGGTGTAGGTACCCTGACCATCTAACTCACCTTTTTTGAACTGGCCGCTGTAGACATCGCCGTTGGCCATCTGGAAGGTACCGGTCCCTTCAAACCTGCCCTCAACAAAATCGCCGGTGTATTCCATGTCAGCGTCAACGTAGGTGCCGTGGCCGTGCTGTTCCCAGTCCTTGACCTCGCCCTGGTAATAGCGGTCGCCGGAATAACGGATGGTGCCCATGCCGGTAAAACGGCCGTTGGCAAACTGACCTGAGTAAACAACGCCATTAGAACTTTCGTAACGGCCCTGACCATGGAACAGGCCGTTTTCAAATTCGCCCTGGTAGATATCGCCGTTGGGCCAGCGCATGCGGCCCTGGCCGTGGATGACACCGTGTTGCATCTCACCGTCATAGATCGCGCCGTCCGGGACGATGGCGACCGGTTGCGGCAATTGGAAATTGAGGTGCAGCAAGGTGGCCAGTATGATGGTGCCAGTGATGCTGCCCACGATAAAGGCGACGAGGGTTTTCATGCGCGATTAGCTCTGGGAGTGCTGCTGTAAAGGATATCCACGGTTTCATCTTACTGAATAATCCCAGGCATAGCAGCCATTTACCCGCGCGATGGGCATAATGCCCGGAACGAATGCCAGAGGCGGCAGTCATTTATTACTAACAGACATAATTCATAAGGAGTCATTGATGATACCCCGTGGTTTGAATGCAGTTTTTATTTTCCCCCTGTTACTTGGCGCCCAGGCCGTGTCGGCCGATGTGGCGGACAACCTGAAGAAACTGACCCTGCCCGATGGCTTTGCCATTGAGATCTATGCCGATAACGTGCCCGATGCCCGTTCCATGGCACTTGGTCAGTCCACGGGGACGGTGTTCGTCGGCAACCGCGGTGGCGACAAGGTCTATGCCGTGATCGACAAGGACAAGGACCGCAAGGCGGACAAGGTGGTGACGATCCTGGACGGCTTGAAGTCACCGAACGGTATCGCCCTGCACCAGGGCATGCTGTATGTCGCCGAACAACACCGCATCGTGCGTTACCCCGCGCCCGGCTTCAGCCTGGACCTGCCATTCAATGAAATGGGTGAAGTCATTTATGACCAGTTGCCGGACAAGGCCCATCACGGCTGGCGTTACATCGAGTTCGGCCCGGATGAAAAGTTGTATGTCACCGTAGGTGTCGCCTGCAACATCTGTGATGCGAAAGAACCGGAGGGTACCATCCTGCGCATGAACCCCGATGGCAGCGATGTGGAGATCTTTGCCCGCGGCCAACGCAACTCCGTGGGCCTGGGCTTTCATCCGACTACCGGCGTCTTGCATTTTACCGACAACAATACCGATATGATGGGTGATGACATCCCGCCGGGTGAATTGAATGCCGCACCGAAAGCGGGCATGCATTTCGGTTTCCCCTACTATGCTGGCGGTGATATCCAGCACCGGAAATGGAAAAAAAAGACGCCGCCCCAGGCGGTGACGTTTCCGGTGGTTGAGTTCGCTGCGCATACGGCCCCACTGGGCGTCGAGTTTTACACGGGGGATATGCTACCGGCGTCCTACAAGAATACCGCGTTTGTCGCCCAGCACGGCTCCTGGAACCGCAGCACGCCGATTGGTTACCGGCTCGAGCATGTGGATTTTAATGACAAGGGCGAGGTGACGGGTCACCGGATCTTTATCGAAGGCTGGCTGCAAAACAACCAGGCCTGGGGAAGGCCGGTCGATATCCTGCAATTACCAGATGGCTCGCTGCTGGTGTCCGATGATTACCAGGGTGTCATCTACCGGATTTATTACAAGGGCTGACCCCCGGCTTTGAACATATCCAAAAGGGGACAACTTGATTTCAGGACTGTATATTTATTTTTATTACAATCCATCTGAATTCAAGTTTATTTAAACCGGTGAGCTGTTATGAATACCACCATTATTGGTAACCGCAAGGCGGTAAAGCGGAATTGCCCAATCTGTGGAAGGGACTCGGACACCGCAATGAATAACAAGTATTCGGATCAGATGTGGGTCATGAAAACCTGTCCAATATGTGCATTGGTTTATCTGCAATATGCCCCGGTCTACGAAGAACTTATAGAAGACTTTGCCTGGGAAGTGACTGCGACCTCCAGAGGGGTTGAACGCAAGAAAAAACACCCAATCAAAAGCTGGTTCAGCAAGCACACGCGCTGGCGTCTGCATCTTTTCAAGCGCAACCGTGTCGAAGATATTATCACGCGTTATGTCTCAGGCGGAAACGTGATCGATATCGGTTGCGGTAAGGGCACTCAATTAAAACAGTTACCAGATCAGTTTGTACCATTTGGTATTGAGATCTCAAAAAGCGAGGCCAATTTCGCCATAGAATACGTCAGTCAGCACGGGGGACGAATCGTAAATGCATCAGCGCTGGAAGGTTTGCGGGAATTTAAACAAAACTTTGCAAGCTGTATCGTCATGCGTGCCTATCTGGAACACGAGGCCAACCCAAAGGATGTCATGGATGAAATTTACCGCATTCTAAAACCAGGTGGCGTAGTCATCATCAAGGTACCAAACTTTGCCTGTTTTAATCGTGTGCTACTTGGTTCTTACTGGTCCGGTTTTCGATTTCCTGATCATCTGAATTATTTCACCCCGCAAACGCTGTTGCGCATTTGCAGGGATGCTGGTTTGGATATTCTCTCTTTTGGAATCATGGATCGATTATCATTACGCGATAATATGTGGCTTGTTGCAGGTAAGAGTGAGTGATTTCAGTTGATACGCTAATGAATTACATTACACTCACTGCTCTGAGTTTTAAAAAACAAAAAGATTTTGGAGGGTAATATGCCGGAACTTGACCAGGACCAGATCGAGGAAATGAAGGAAAGCTTCGATTACTTTGATACGGATAAAAATGGACAGATCGATTTCAACGAGTTTGTGCAATTCATGGGTGTGTTGGATTCAGAAATGTCTAATGAGGAAATGGAGGTCGGCTTTGATATCATCGATTCAGACAATAACGGGGCAATTGATTTCGATGAATTCATGGACTGGTGGAGCGAACTCTAAGCTAACGCTCATTTAATAATACCGGCCACTGTTTTGCTCAATGCCTGTCCCAGCTCGGCGTGTTGTTTGGCATCCAGATGAATCCCGTCTTTTGCACTGGTCTTGATGACTGCTGCCGCATCAAAGTAATGGGTGTTGTTTTCCAAACAGACCTTTTTTAATTCCCCGGCCAGTCCGGCAAAGCGTTTTCCCGCATCTTCGAATTTTTCCTTCATGTCATTCACTGGTGCCGTGATCGTGGGCGGTGAGACGACCAGAATATCCGGCACCGGCATACCGGGTTCGATCGGGGCCTCGCGGATGATGCTGATCAGTCTTGCCGTACCCTGTGCCGAGAGCCAGGCGTTGTTGTTATGCACACGTTGAAAATCATTGATGCCCAGCATCAGGATAACCAGGGCCAGAGGGGAATGCATTTCAATCACTTGAGCCAGTCCCCGGGAGCCGTCACGGCCGGACTTTAACGGGTCCTCCCACACCGTGCGCCGGCCATTGAGGCAATTCTCAATAACCCGCACGTCCTCGCCCTGTTCCTTTAATCCGATCTCAAGTATACCCGGCCAGCGCTTTTCAAACGGCAGGCGTTGCCGGGTACCGGGAATAATGCCCCAGCTTAAACTATCCGAGTACACCAGGATCTGTTCCATTATGTCATCTAATTCCTGTTACCATGGGCCCCTACTATAAAACGTCCGTTGAAAGAGCGTCATATGTTTGCAGGCTTTGAAGAACATTACATCGATGTTAATGATGTGACAATTCATTGCGTCACGGCCGGTGATGGTCCACCGGTGTTGATGTTGCACGGCTTCCCCCAGAACCTGGCAATGTGGACCCGGGTTGCACCCATATTGGCGGAACAGTTTACGGTTGTTTGTGCCGACCTGCGCGGTTATGGGGACAGCAGTAAACCGAAATGCCTGCCAGACCATTCCAATTATTCTTTCCGGACCATGGCGAACGACAATGTTGAACTGATGAAGGCACAGGGTTATGACTCATTTCACCTGGTCGGCCATGATCGCGGCGGCCGCACCGGCCATCGCCTGGCGCTGGATCATCCCGATGCACTGGAGTCACTGGTGGTGATGGACATCGTGCCGACACATACCATGCTCACCGAAACCAACCGCCATATTGCGAGTGCCTACTGGCATTGGTATTTCCTGTCGCAAGCCGAACCCTTCCCGGAACACATGATTGCACTGGATCCGGATTTCTTTTACGAAACCAGCCTGTTCGGCTGGGGCGCGACCGATATTAATGATTTTGACAAGGAACAACTAAATGATTACCGGCGCTGCTGGCGCACACCGGAGATGATTCACGGTTCCTGTTCCGATTACCGGGCGGCAACCACGATTGACCTGGAACATGACGAGACGAGTCTTGGACAAATTGTTGAATGTCCCACGCTGGTCTTTTACGGCAGTAAGGGAACCATGGCACAGTGTTATGATATCCCGGTAACCTGGCAGTCACGCTTCAAGAATATGGAAGTAGCCACCATTCCCGGCGGGCATTTCTTTGTCGATAATTTCCCGAAAAAGACCGCCGAGATCCTGATTCGATTTTTGAGCTCTCACGTATGACAATCAGAAAAGATATCAAGGCAATCATTCCTCTGATACTGGGCATCATCAGTGCCCTGCTGATATTCCTGCCAGATATCCTGGGGCTGGGTATCATGCACCAAACTGAAAACATCATCTGGACAGCACTGATGTTTATTACTGCGATAGCTGGAATAGCCTATGGTGTAAATCTCTTTAAAGGCGAGTTTACTCTGATAGGCAAGATATTTACGATCACAGGCATCATGTTTTGTTTGATTGTTTTTGGATTAGAAGTGGCCTTGATGGAATTCTTACTTACTGGTGGTGGCTAAAGTAAGACAATATTTATGGCGATCAAACAACAGCTCTGTAGCTTATTACCGTATATAAGAAGAATCGTTGCAATCATCATTCTCTTGCTGATATACATAATGCTGATTAATGTTTTTGATATTTTTCCATTGGAGGTTAAATTTTCTCAGCATTGGTATACCCTGGCGGTGATATGTATAGCATTAACCTCTGTCGGGGTATCTTACCAGATTTCCCCTCTCTCACCTTTGACAATTACTCTAGTAATGCTGGTTTTTATAACTTACTGGAAGATACTGGATCCTGCCTTTTTCATCAGCTTGTATGCGGGCGTTGACCTATTGGAGGGCATTAAGGAAGTAATGGATGGCTTCGACTGGTATCGATACCTTTCAGCTGTGTTTGCCGTTCTCTTTGCGGCGCTTTTTTTCAGATTTCTGAGACATCATAACTAAGCTATTTTTCTATTGATCCTTTGAATTGTTCTCATTGTAACTTTTCGCATAACAGGATCGAAAATAGTTAACTAATGACGTATCTGTTAATGATATCTTTTTATATCTGAAAAGCTTGATACTGGTCCATCATATCGAGTGATTTAGCGGCACTCTTTAATGTGATCTTGCCCTGGTAGGTATTTACCCCCCTGGCAAAGCCTTTTTCACCCTTTAAAACGTCATGACCATGATGAGCGAGCCTTTGTATGTAAGGTAACGTGACATCGGTCAGGGCTATTGTTGCCGTTCGCGGAAATGCCCCGGGCATATTGGTAACACAGTAATGCGTGACACCGTGTTTAATAAACACGGGATCGGAATGCGATGTCGGTCGTGAGGTTTCAATACAACCGCCCTGGTCGATACTGACATCGACGACGACCGATCCCTTTTCCATGGTCTTGATCTGCTCCTCGCTTACTACGTGCGGGGTCCGGGCACCAGCCAGCAACACCGCACCAATTAATAAATCGGTATCCTTGATGTGTTTGCTGATACTCCGATCATTGGAAACGACGTAGTGGACGTGCTCGGTAAATTCACCCTTGTAGGAATCGAATTTCTTTCTTTGCCGGCCCAGAAGCAGGACGTTGGCACCCAGACCGTCGGCGCGCTTGGCCGCATGCAAACCGACAATGCCATCCCCGATTATCATGACTTTGCCATGGCGCTTGCCGAAGATGCTGCAAGGTTGTACGCCCTTGCCGCCTTGCGGCCTTGCCAGATAATAACCGCCGATACTGGTCGACATATTACCGGCAACGGCACTCATGGGGGCCAGCAAAGGATATCGGCGCTCTCCATCTTCAACAGTCTCATAGGCAATCGCGGTGGTACCTGCCTTTAACAAGGACCGGGTCAAATGTGGATCGACACCGGCCAGATGCAGGTAGGCAAACAGAATATTATCACTGAGATATTGATACTCGGCCTTCAGCGGCTCCTTGATCTTGATGACGAGTTCCGAGTCCCAGGCCGTTTCCGTGTTAACGATTCTGGTACCAACGGATTTATAGGCCTCGTTTGTGAAACCGGAACCAACACCGGCATCTTTTTCAATACAGACTTCATGTCCCTCACAGATCAGCTGTTTCGCGCCATGCGGTGTGAGGGCAACACGGTTTTCCCTGTCCTTGGTTTCCTTGATGACACCTATCTTCATAATCAAATCAGGCCCATTTCATTCGGCACATTCTGGCTATCAGGATAGCAGCGAACGGCATGACCAGACCAAGAATTATTGAGACCAGGATGAGTTCACCGAGTTGACTGTAATCGGCGGCGACCTGGATTTCCTTGCTGACCGGGTCCCTGACTTCACGGGTGACGATATAGATCTGGTTCAGGTACTTGGTACCAAGCTGCGAGCCGGCCAGGGCCAGATTGGTAAACGAGGCCATCACCGCGAAGAAGGTGGCCTTGAGATTGGCCGGTGCGGAATGTGCTATCCAGGCCAGCATGGGAATCATGGCAATCTGCCCCAGTGGCGATTCGAGCGCGGTGTTAACGACGGCAATAAACTTTGCGTCCACCACACCATTGGTGACTGATGCAGTCCACTCGTGCATACCGTAATACATACCCAGGTAAGGCAATGAAAGGAGCGTTCCGGCAATGGTCAAAGCTCCAACCACATAGGCAATGGAATGGTCTGCCATGAAACGCCGGAAGATAAACATGCCGAACAGGGTGAGAATACTGCCAATGATCGCCAACAAGGAAAAGAACTCCTGGTCGAATTGCAATTCATCCATCATCCACCAGGTCATACCGGCACCCTGAACCGGGATGACACGAAAAACAAAGATGATAATTGCAGTGCCAACCAGGGTATTGCGGGCTCGCGGGGTCAGCTCCCTGGTCAGTTTAGCAATCAAGAAACAGACAATACTCATAGAACCGGCAAAGATGATTTCCTGGTTGTATTGGTAATTACTAAAACCCATGCCAATGGTAAAGATGACGAAGAACAGACTGCCGCCGAGTATCCACCAGTTGGGATCGGTCTCTTCCGCGTATTCCAGCACGATTCGCTCCACTTCCTCATGCGGGATACCTTGTGCGAGGAGTCGAAGGCGCTTGTTACGTTTGATAAAGGTAGCCAGCAAGACACCAGCGACGGAGATGATTGGAATCACCAGCGCAATGAGATAGACATTGCGGTAAAGCACCTGTTTATCCGCCTGCGGTAAATCACCTGTGCCGGCAAACACGTAAAGGTTAATGAAGCCGACCAGTACCGTGCCACCGATGATGGCGACCCGACCCAGGGTCTGCATGGTCGTGTGCATGAGCTTGAGTTTGTCAGGGTCGATGGGGTTACCTTCGATATCCACCCGCGGCACGGCCTCGACGGTCATGGCATCGGCCACAGAGTCCTGGATCACATAACCGATGGGTGCGAGCAGTACACTGATCACAAACCAGGCGCCGGCCGGCATCATGGTTTCCATGGCCTCGCGATCCGTGAGCAAGCCGATCATGATCAACAGACTCACCGCGATTAATCCGGCACCCAGATAGACCAAGAGACTTTTCCAGCGCCAGATCAGATCGACCAGGTGGCCCATGGGCATTTTCAATGACCAGGGAATGGTCGCCCAGAAACCGAGGGCGGCCAGGAACTCCGCAGACAGATCCAGGTATTCCTTGATGAAGAAAGTACCAACGATCGCGGTCAGGCCCGAGATACCGGCCGCCATGTAGACCATGAGTGGCGGCAGATATGACCAGCGCATCTCGCGGCCCAGCGAGAGGATATTGATCTCTATCCAATGGAGGATGGCTTTAAACAAGGCAGGGTATCCTTTTATTATTAACTCTTTTTGTCACTTGCCGGGGGCGCGAGTTCATTATGCAGAAAAAGCCGGCACAAAAAAAACCAGGCCAGGGTGTTACCCACTGGCCTGGCTGGATGTCAGCTTCTACAGGAGGTACTACTTACTCAAGACGCTGCCATTCTGGCACTTCTGAAGATGCCGCAGAGTTATCCATGGCAGCCATACTCTCTCCACATTCCCAGCCCCAGCCACGCTGTTTCTCAACGAAGTCCCCGGCCTTTTCATCACAATAGCCCTCCTGGGCCTGGGCACTCCACAAGACCTCGGTATAGCCATTCTTGGTATAACGCACTTCACAGGGAGCTGTGCCACTGCCAAGATAAGCTACCTCGATGGTGCGTTGACGGTCGCCATGGGTACACACATAGGTGGTATCGGCCAGGGCGATCTGGCTGAAACAGAGGATTAACAGGGTGCTGATAAAAGTCTTCATCTCTTTCTCCTATTCCAAGACTGAATATAAAGCAGTTAGAAAGTTATAGCCCATATCCGGGCACGGTGCGGTGTATCTTGTCACAAAACAGCAGATTATGGCTGGCTCATCTGACGCATGAGCTTGTAAGACATCAGGCCAACCACCAGAACGCCTGAGAGAAGAATGACCCAGAGAAACACTTCCCGCCAGGGGAAGTGCTTGACCGGCACCAACGCACTCTCACCCTTGAGAATCGTCGGCTCGCCGATACTGGCCTGCTGGACGAGCTCCTGTTCCCGATCACTGCCGAGGACATTCATCAAGGTATGAACGGGTTTCTCCGGCGGCTCGGCACTGGCATTGCCATATGCCAGCAGGTAAGGGCCCTTGCCCCGGGCCAGGAAATAAAGATAGTTTGGCTGCCAGGCATAATGCAACTCCGGCATGGCAGATCCGATGCTGTCGCTTGATTTGACCTCGAGTTCCCAGTAACGGTGGCGGCTCAGCCGTACGCTGATGGGTTCACCTTCGAGGTGTGTGCCTTTCATGTTCAACCGGTAAAACAGGCCCGCGTACTGCGTCCGCCATTTTTCGTCCTGGTCATGACGGGAACGGACAATGGCATCAATCAGGGTATTGTCATCCGGCAGGGTCACATTGATCTGTTCCACTGGGAAATAACCACCGAGATCAAACTGGTAGATGTTCTCATTGTCTTCCGAGCGGGTGCCCGTGACCGATGACCTGCGATAATGATTCTCATGATGCGCCGTTTTTAACAGGGCGCGAATATTGGAAATGCGTAAACCTTCGTGATCATCCAGCCAGCTGAACCGAATGTATTTCATATCCCGTTCCGGCAGATTAATCTGATTTTTTTTCAACGAATGTGTGCCATAGCTGAGTTCAGTAAGAGTTGCCCCATCAACCAGTGTTGACCAGTAATTGAGGTCGTTACTGGATTCCAGCCTGACCTTCTTCAAATAACCTTCTTCGTTTGAGTGACTGATGATCACTTCCAGCGCATCGACCGGTTGTGAAATACCGCTGATATCGAGCAGGTATTGGTTCTGGTCCTGATTAAGCGTTGCACCATTACCCCTGTAATGTAATTCAAGGATCTTGCCATCTTCACCCAGGCTGAGGTCCAGTGACTGGTCATCAGCCAGTTTCTCTACATTACCCCGCAGGGGAAACACCGGCAAATCAAACCAGGCCGTCTTCAGAACCTTCTTCTGTTCCTGGCGCTGTATGGCAAAAGGGACGCGTTCACCGTCCTGGTTGAAGATCCGAACATCTCCCAGGTCATACCTTGCCGCGGTCTCATAGACTTCCGCAGGCAGTTCTACCCGGTAGATGGCACTGCTGCCATCCGTGTTAATGGGATTTGCCTGGGCATAATCCTGCATATCCGGTTCTACAGCGGCATAGGCCAGTGAGGCCACAAGCAGCAGGCAGGGAGCAAGCAACGGCATGCTCATTCAGCGGCCCGGGTTTCGGATCGGGGAGGCAAGGGACTGAAATAACCGATCAACAGCATCAAGATACCAACACTCATGAATGAAATAATACGCGTTACCGTACCACTGTCGTCAAGATCAATGATAAACAGTTTCAGGACCACAGCGCCAAGCAGTGCACCCCCCGTAAACCAGACCTTCCTGTAACCCAGTCGGTTGGCCAATCCCATGAGCAGGAATGCCGTCAAGGTCCAGACGATGGAAATGACAGTCTGGAACAGGTCCGAGTTGAATATCTGCCAGGCCCGGTAGGGCACGCCGGCATAAAAATGCACCCCATGGGCCACCAGGGAATTCAACCAGACGAAAAAGACCATGCCAATGGCGGCAATGACAGGCAGCCTCTGCACAAAAGCGGGTTCCGGTATCACCTCTTTCTTCCAGTTGGCAACCCATTCAATGGCAGCCAACAAAGCGAACAGTTGCGCGACATCCTGGGGATTGATCACGGGATAATATGGCAAGGGTGACGGGTCACCGCTGCGCGTACAAACAACCAGCGTCCAGATGCCAAGATAGATAATGACCGGCAACAGACCGGTACCCAGATAGGCCGGCGCAAACTCGGTGATGGGCCAGCGCAGTCTTGATTTCAGGTTCATGACCGCGAACACCATAATGGCAGGGACCAATCCCCAGAAGATGTGGTCCCAGTTCTGCAGACCGGTCACATGGCGGCTGATGCCATGGGCAACGATCCAGGTGAGGATAAAAATCAGTATATATAAAGTACCGGCATGCCATTTTTCCAGGAGGCTGTGCCGCCAGGAACCTGCTGCCCTGTGCAGTATGCGGTACTGAATCACGAACGCTGCAATCCAGGCAATGAACCCGAGGTCTGCAAACGGGTTAACGCCATAATAGTATTGAATCAGGCCAATGATGATCATTACTGGCAGCAGGAACAGGGCCGGGAATTCGGCGGCAGTCCAGCCCAGGCGCCGGGCGAGGACGGTGGCCAAGAGAAAACTTAAGGCAATAAAGAACAGGCTGGCATTAAGTTCATAATGGGCCAGTAGATGATAATCGATCTCCATCAGTCCGGCGCCGAACCACCAGAGCAGTCCCCAGGCCAACAGCAGATAATGCAGATCTTTTTCGGGTTCTTTTACTGCCTCCCGGTGGCGATAGTAATTTAAACCAATAAAGAGTCCGGCGATGGCGATCAGGACTGAACCAACATAATCACTGTTGAGGACCGGCAAGTTGCCATGTGGGTGACCGATCGTAGAGAAAAAAGCCAGGCTGGCACCGATCTGCAACAACAGGCCAAACACGCGGGCCAATAGACGCTGTTGCCGGATACCGACCCAGGTTATGCCCGCACCTTCGAGTGCCCAGGCCGCGGCCGTCCAGCGGCCATCGAGCACAAACGGTATAGCCAGGCTAAGGAAGATCACGCCGAGAGCAAGGAATGACTCTGTCAGCATCCGCATGCCATCGACCTGCCGCTGCCAGAGTGCGGCGGCCAATACCGTATAGATAGCACCCATGCCCAAGGCTGAATAGGCCTGACCAAAGGCAAAGTCCTGGACCAGGGCGCTTTGCAGGACAAAACCCACCAGCGGCGTGCCAAACACCAACGACCCATCAACCACACCTTTTAAACGGGGAGGTTGTTGATGAGCGAAGAGGATCGCGATGGCCACGTAAAAGACAAAGAACAGGATCAGGAAAGGCTCCGTGGTCGCGAACTTCTCCGGTGAATAATATTCAATGCCCCACAGCGAGCCGATAATAAATGTGAACAGAAAACCGAGCCAGTTCAGCCCGCGCCAGGACTTGTACCAGGCGATACCGAAGATACCGGCATTCAGGAATGCGTAGTAGGAAAACAGGGCAACGTGATTACCGGAGTCCGTCGACACCAGGATCGGCGCCAGAAAACCACCAGCCGTGGCAAACATGGCAAGCGACCTGGAATCCTGCAATATAGCCAACAGGCAGGAAAAGATCACCAAACCGAGCATGATGAAAAAGGCCAGGGTCAATGGCAAGACGTTGAGCTTGGCCGAGGCGAAGACCGTGAGATAAAGAATACCGACAGCACCGCCCTGCAATACCAGGGCATAGTTGGCGTTTTTAAAGCGCAAGCGCCAGCCGAGGATCAGCATGACAATGGCGCCTGCCGCTATCGCAGCAAGCCGCAACTCAACCGGCAGCATCTCGCGTTCCGCGGCGTAGCGGATGAGGAACGAGGCGCCGAAGATAAGCAATATGACTCCAACCTTGACGACGACATTGCCCGTGGTAAAGAACCGTTTGATGAATTGAATCATGCGGTTTTCCGGTTGGTCCGGGATATGAGCATCCGCTGCTGACTGCCAGCCGACGTCTGTCGCTTTGCTGGCAATCTGGGCTGCGGATGGTTTGGGTATTTCCGTGGTGGCAGTTGTATCTATTTCAGAAGTATCTTCAGATATATCTCCGGTGCCAAAGTCTGGCGCAGTGGTCGAAGATTTTTTTGCCGGGCTGGTGGTCACTGATGCGCTGTCGACGAGTGTTTCCTGGAACTGCTTGAGGCGTTTTTCCAGATCCAGCAAACGGTTTTTGGTATTGATCAGGGCACCGGCCAGAAGCCCGATAAAGAAACCGATGGCCGCACCGCTCAGCGGGTCATTTTCCCATTCCCCTATCCAGGCACCAATGACGATACCGATGATTCCAAAGATGGTTTTCATCCCTTGCTACACCTTGTGGTTTTTTATTGATAATACAATGTTTCAGCAGGATCACCCGGTTAATACGGAAAGCTGTGTCGCTATTCACCTTTTGGCTGGATCTGCCCAGCCAGTAATTTGAATTCTTTTGTACGCCGACTGCCCTTGCGCCAGACCAGGCCAATCTCACGGAAACTGTTTTTTGCCAGGGGCCTGGTGATGATGTGGGTATGTTTCAAAAGATTGGAATGCAGCGCCATCTCGGGAATAAACGTGACGCCGAGATCCGCGTCCACCATCTGCACCAGGGTCAACAGGCTGCTGGCCGTAATCTTGCTGACCTTGTCCAGACTGCGGATCTTGCAGGCAGAGAGCGCATGGTCTCGCAGGCAATGACCGTCTTCCAGTAACAGCACACTTTCCTCCGGCAGGTTATCGATGACGTAATTTTCCGGATCTATCAGCCTCGAGCCTTTGCGGCAGGCCAGGTGGAAATTGTCCCGGAACAAGGACAGGGACTCGACACCACGAAGGCGGTAAGGCAAGGCGATCAAAATTACATCCAGTTGACCCTGCATCATGAGCTCATAGACCCGTTCGGTCTGGTCCTCATGCAGAAACAAGTCGAGTTTCGGGAAGGACTTGCGCAGTCTCGGCAACAACTCCGGCAGCAGGAACGGGGCAATGGTGGGAATGACCCCCAGGCTCAGGTGGCCGGAAAGTGGTTGCTGGTTTTCCCGGGCGATATCGATGATCACTTCCATGTCGGTGAGTGCCAACCTGGCCTGGGTGGCGATCGCCTTGCCTATGGCCGTAATGGTCACCTGCTTCTTGTTGCGATCGACCAGCTGGACGTTGAGCAGGGACTCCAGCTCCTGGATGGCAACACTGAAGGCCGGCTGCGAGACGAAGCAGGCCTCGGCCGCTTTGCCAAAATGGCGGTGCTTTTCCAGGGCGATGAAATATTGCAATTGACGGTTGGTAGGCAGGTTCAGACGCATAGGATACTCCGTAAAACTAGTGATAGCTATTTTCTATTATAAACATAATTATAATCCATTTTAATTATAATATGTCTGTCCCTATACTGCATCTATCGAAATGAACGAACCTGTTTATAAAGAGGATAGCAATCATGAGCATCAATATAGGAATCAAAGAGAAAGACCGAAAGGCGATCGCCGATGGCTTGTCCAGGGTGCTCGCCGACAGTTATACGCTTTATCTAAAGACGCATAACTATCACTGGAATGTCACTGGGCCAATGTTTAACACGTTGCACCTGATGTTTGAGCAACAGTATACCGAACTCGCAACTGCGGTTGATGAGATTGCCGAACGTATCCGGGCACTGGGTGTGTATGCCCCCGGTTCCTACAAGGCCTTTGCCAAACTGACCGACATCGAGGAAGAGACCGATGTGCCTGCCGCGGAGGAAATGGTCAAGCGGGCTGTGGATGGACAGGAAACTGTGGTCAGAACAGTGAGAGAAGTATTCAAGCTGGTCGACGCAGCCAATGATGAAGCTACGGCCGATCTGCTGACCCGGCGCATGCAGGTGCATGAAAAGAATGCCTGGATGTTACGGAGTTTGATTAACAACGCTAACTAATCCCTCCTGGTTAGCACAACCAGGGCGGTTCCCCCGCCGCCCCGGTATTTTTACAGAATCTTTTAACCATTAACTTTTAACAAACTGCAGGAGTAATTGAATATGACAAATATGGAAGGAAAAAGAGTACCGGAAACGATATTCCGTACCCGTGTTGATCACGAGTGGGTGAATGTCAGCAGCAAGGATATTTTTGATGGCAAGACCGTCGCGGTGTTTTCACTGCCCGGCGCGTTTACACCGACCTGTTCTTCGACACACGTGCCGCGCTATAACCAGCTGGCACCGATTTTCAAAAAGTACGGCGTCGACGATATCGTTTGCATCTCGGTAAATGATGCTTTCGTGATGAACGAGTGGAAGGAAGCCCAGAAGGCCAGCCGCATTACTTTCATTCCCGATGGTAACGGTGAGTTTACCGAGGGCATGGGCATGCTGGTCGAAAAAAACGACCTTGGCTTCGGCAAGCGTTCCTGGCGTTATTCCATGCTGGTGAAAGACGGCGTCGTCGAAAAAATGTTTGTCGAACCTGAAGTTCCTGGCGACCCATTCCAGAATTCAAACGCCGATACCATGCTGGAATATCTAGCACCTAAGGCAGACAAGCCAATTGATGTGACCGTGTTTTCCCGCAAGGGTTGCGTCTACTGTGCCAAGGCCAAGAGCCTGTTGCATGATGCCGGTATCGATTTTGAGGAACTGGTCCTCAACCAGGACTATACCGACAACACTTTGCGGGCGGTTGCCAACGCAACCACCTACCCGCAGATCTTCATCAATGGTGAACACATTGGTGGTTCTGAAGACCTGGAGAAATGGATGGCCCCCAGGAAAGCTGCTTAACCATCGAGGCAGCGTTGCAAAGACAACGGCGGGGAATACCACCCCGCCGTTTTTTTGTGCCTTAAAAAAACAAACTTCTTAAAGTCCAGGGATATCTCCTGCTAGAATTCGCCACTGAATTAAAGCTAAAGGATCATCATGATGGAAAAACAATTCGAAAACATGCTGTTTAGCATGCGCTGATTACTGGCACCGATTTACTTTGGCCTTTCACTGGCCTTGCTCGCCCTGGGTATCAAGTTCTTTCAGGAACTGTTTCATGTGTTCCCGATTATTCTCAATATGTCGGAATCACAAATCGTACTTACCGTGCTGGCACTGGTGGACATCTCGCTGGTCGGGAGCCTCATTATCATGGTCATGCTGAGCGGCTATGAAAATTTTGTTTCCAAGCTCGACGTAGATGAGGGAGCTGATAACCTGGGCTGGCTCGGGAAACTGGATGCCGGCAGTCTCAAGATCAAGGTGGCTGCCTCCATCGTTGCCATTTCATCCATCCACCTGTTACGGGCCTTCATGAATTTGCAGCAAATCGATAATGATAAACTGATGTGGTATGTGGTCTTTCACATGACCTTTGTATTTTCTGCCCTGTTGCTCGGTTACCTGGACAAGATTGCCTTCGCCTCACACCGGGATCATTAAGCAGTAATAATCAACCGGCTTCACTCTCCGGCATGAAATTTTGCAGGAGATCGTTCAGGTAACGCTGCCCGGTCTCCGTCGGTTTGAGCGTGGCCAGGTCCCAGGTCAGCATACCCTTATTCTCGGCGTGCTTTAATTCAGCCTCGATCACACTGAGGGGCATGCCGGTCCGCTGCCTGAAGAGGTCGGGTGAAACACCCTGTGTCAATCGCAGGGCATTCATCATGAATTCCAGCGACAGGTCAATGCGATACAGTTGCCTTTTTTCAGTAATGACATCTGTCGTACCGGCAAGCTGCATGTAGCGCTCCGGTAACCGGTGACGGGCAAAACGGGTAACGGTACCGGCAGAAACATCGGTCAACTTGCCATGGGCACCGGCACCCAGACCCAGGTAATCACCAAACTGCCAGTAATTGAGGTTATGCAGACATTGTTGATCCGGTCTGGCGTAGGCAGAGATTTCATATTGTTGATAGCCTTGCCGGGCCATGAGTTCATCTCCCGCCTCCTGCATCTTATTAATGACATCATCATCCGGTAATTTCGGCGGGCGGGCATAAAACACCGTATTGGGTTCAATGGTCAACTGGTAACGTGAAAGATGGGACGGTTCATGCGCAATTGCTGCCTCCAGATCCCGGAGTGAGTCGGCAACAGATTGCTCAGGCAAACCGTACATAAGATCTGTATTCAGCGATTCGAAGCCGGCTGCCTGTGCCAGGTCGATGGCGGCATGGGCTTCGCTTGCCGTATGGATACGCCCAAGTTGCTGTAAGCGCGCATCGTTAAAGCTTTGTACACCAATGGAGAGACGATTGATGCCGAGAGCGCGAAAGGCTTTGAACTTGTCTGACTCGGCTGTGCCGGGATTGGCCTCCAGGGTTATTTCAATGTCGGGATAAAAATTAAGTCTTGCCCGTAAACCGGCCATGAGCTGTTCCATAGCCTTGACTGAAAACAGGCTGGGGGTGCCGCCGCCGATAAAAATGGTATTGATGCGACGGCCCCAGATACGCGGCAATTCCTGTTCCAGGTCACGGATCAGGGCATCGATATATTCAAACTGCCTGGTTTCATCCTGCCCGCCTTCATGCGAGTTGAAATCACAATAGGGACACTTGCGTACACACCAGGGCAGGTGAATGTAAAGCGACAACGGTAAATTGTCATGGAATGTTAATAACGGTGTCATGGGAGTGGGAGAGTATAAACCTTCCCTGTAGTTCCGGGTAAATTCCCCAAAAAGCAATCTTTGCATTGTCCTCTCTTATCCCGGGGAAGGGATTTGAGAGTTTCCTAGAATTCCAGCTTGAGGAGGTTGACCAACCGACGCAAGGCCTTGCCGCGATGACTGAGGTTGTTCTTGTGCTCGGGTGACAGTTCCGCCGAAGTACACAGGTTATCCGGTAAATAAAATATGGGATCATAGCCAAATCCGTTTTCCCCCCGCGGTTCGGTAACCGCAATCCCCTGCCAGATGCCCTGGGCAATCAGAGGGACGGGATCCTCGGCATGACGCATGTAGACCATGACACAGACAAACTGTGCCTCACGCTGATTTTCGGGCAGCGGCCGAATGTCTTCAATCAACTTTTTAAGGTTAGCTTCATCCGTTGCACCTTCCCCTGCATACCGGGCCGAGTAAATTCCCGGACGGCCATTCAGGGCCGGCAGTTCGATACCGGAATCATCGGCAATGGCCGGCAGGCCCGTCAACCGTGAGGCATTTCGTGCCTTGAGGATGGCATTCTCGACAAAACTCAGTCCCGTCTCCTCGATCTCGGGGACCTTGAGTTCGGACTGGGAGATGATCTCGATGGATTCGCGAGACAGCATTTCGCTGATCTCCCGAACCTTGCCCGGGTTATTACTGGCCAGGACAATCCGGTGTTCAGACAATTCAGTTTCCGAGTGCCTGATGTTGCATGTTAAACAACTGGTTGATTCCCAGCCTGGCAAGTCCCAGCATGCTATTGAGTTCATCCATGCTGAAAGGATGGCCCTCCGCTGTCCCCTGGACCTCAATGAATTCACCATTGTCATTCATGACGATGTTCATATCGGTTTCAGCGCTGGCGTCTTCCTCATAATCCAGGTCCAGGACCGGTATCCCGTCGCAGACACCCACCGAGATCGAGGCAACCGCCGCCAGCACGGGGTCTTGAGCGAGCGTGCCCTGGTCTCTCAGGCATTGGACAGCATCCCTCAAGGCCACATAGGCGCCCGTGATCGAAGCCGTGCGGGTTCCGCCATCGGCCTGAATGACATCACAATCCAGGGTAATGGTGCGTTCACCCAGGGCTTTCAGATCCACTACTGCCCGCAGGGCGCGACCAATGAGTCGCTGGATTTCCATGGTCCGCCCACCCTGCCGGTTCTGCGAGGCCTCGCGGCGCATGCGTTGACCGGTGGAGCGTGGCAACATCCCGTATTCCGCGGTGAGCCAGCCTTGTTCCTTGCCCTTGAGAAAGCTGGGGACACGATCTTCAATACTCGCATTACAGATAACCCGGGTCCTGCCAAACTCGATCAGGACCGAACCCTCGGCATGACAAGTGTAATGTCGGGTGATCTTGATATCACGTAATTGATCCGGTGCTCTGCCGCTGGGTCGCATACCTTCCCTCCAGGTAAAAAAGCGCGGATTATAGCCTAAACCATCGGGCAGTGTATTTGCCTCCATGGTGAGACGCGTTAGTATTACGCCCCACTCCGCTTTCGCAGTAAACAAGAACAACAATACTAGAGGATTGACCATGATTACCAGCATGACCGCCTTCGGGCGTACGGAAGAGACCGGAGATGCCGGACATGTCATCTGGGAAATCAAAACCGTCAATCATCGCTACCTCGAGATCAACCTGCGCTTTCCTGATGAACTGCGAATGCTGGAAACTGCCGTTCGTGAAACCATCAGCCAGCGTATCAGCCGTGGCAAGGTGGACTGTAACCTGCGATATGAACCGACCATAACCGAAGACAATGGCCTGCCTGTTAATGAATCGCTGGTCAAGGGTCTGCTTGATGTAACTGACCAGATTGCCGGACGTATTTCCCGCGCTATTGCTGTCAATCCAATCGATATCCTGCGCTGGCCCGGGGTGATCGAATATGAATCACCGGACCCGGAACAGGTGGCTGGCCCGTTACTGGCGCAACTGGAAAAGACCCTGGACCGGGTGCTGGAGACCCGACAGGCAGAGGGCAGCAAACTCAGGAAGATGATCCTGGAACGTTGCCAGGCTGCGGAGAAAATTGTCGCTGACATCAAGCAACGACTACCGGAAATCATCCAGGGGGTAAGGGAACGCCTGCAGACACGGGCCGCTGAAATGAAGGTTGAAGTGGACCCGGAACGACTGGAACAGGAGATCGTCTTGCTGGCACAAAAATATGATGTCGCCGAGGAGATGGACCGCCTGGAAACCCACCTGTTTGAAGTGGAGCGCGTGCTGGATCGCGATGAACCCGTGGGCCGGCGGCTGGATTTTTTGATGCAGGAACTGAACCGTGAGGCCAATACCCTCGGTTCCAAGGCCGTGCATTATGATTGCAGCGCGGCCTCGGTTGAACTCAAGGTACTGATCGAGCAGATGCGCGAACAGATACAGAATATTGAATAACATGCCCGGCACCTTATTTATCATCTCCGCGGCATCGGGTACCGGCAAGACCACGCTGGTCAGAAAACTCTGTGCCGAAGTGCCGGACCTGCAGGTATCGATTTCCTATACCACCCGGCCGCAACGCACCGGCGAGGTCGAGGGCGTGGACTATTTCTTTGTCAGTGAAGAGAGGTTCAGCGAGATGGTCAATGAGAACGCCTTCCTCGAACATGAAATTGTGTTCAGCTATCGTTATGGGACCCCGCGGGCCTGGGTCGAGAGCCAGATGAATAATGGCAAGGACATCATCCTGGAAATTGACTGGCAGGGTGCGCGCGACATCAAGGCCCTGTTCCCAGATTGTGTCAGTATTTTTATTCTGCCACCGAGCCTGGAGGAGTTGGAAAAGCGCCTGCGGCTCCGGAAACGCGAGGATGCGGCCACAATCCAGGAGCGCCTTGACGCGGCCCTGGAAGAGATATCCCACTATGAGCTGTTCGATTATCTGGTCATGAACGATTGCCTGGAAAAGGCCCTGGCTGAGCTGACCGACCTTATCAGGTCGACACGGAAAAATGAGCGCTATCGGGGCCCGGATCACCTGGATTTGGCCAGACAATTGATGACAGAGGGTGATGATATTCAGTAGAATGGCCGACCTTCAGTAACTCAGAGAGAATCAAAGAGGACAAACATGGCCCGATTGACCGTTGAAGATTGCCTGGAATATGTTGATAACCGCTATGACCTGGTCATTCTGGCCGCCAGACGCGCCCGCCATATTGTGTTTGGCTCTGAACCCCTGGTCGAAGAAGAGAATGACAAACCGACTGTCCTCGCCTTGCGGGAAATCGCCGACGGCCTGGTGACATCGGAGAATATCGACAAGATCAACAAACCCGAAGACCTGCTGGATGATCTGGAAGGGGAAGAAAGCATTAACTTTCCCGAAAACGAATAAATACGCATCCCGCCCCAAAGGCGGGATTTTTTTATCCCCGCCCGGCAATTCCCCGGATTGTCGGCACCACACCCGGATTTCAATGTTATATTGAATATATACATCTGAAATTGTTGAGTAAGTATGCAGGGACTGAATGATCTTCTGAAAAAAATCCGCACCTATCTGCCTAATGACCAGGTGGAGGAAGTGCACAATGCCTACCTGTTTGGTGCCGAGGCGCACGAGGGCCAGCATCGCGTCAGTGGTGAACCCTATATTTATCATCCCCTGGAAGTTGCCTACATCCTTGCTGATATGCATATGGATCACCAAACACTGATCGCGGCGCTGCTGCATGATGTGATCGAGGACACCGATACTGCGAAAAAAGAAATCAGCAAGCGATTCGGAAAGAGTGTTGCGGAACTGGTGGACGGGGTCAGCAAGCTCACCCAGGTAACCTTTGACAGCGTGGAACAGGCCCAGGCCCATAACTTCCGGAAGATGTTAATGGCCATGAGCAATGACATCCGTGTGATCCTGGTGAAGCTCGCTGATCGTCTGCATAACATGCGCACACTGGGTGCCCTGCCCCCGGACAAACGTCGACGCATCGCCCGTGAGACGCTGGAGATCTATGTGCCGATTGCCCAGCGCCTGGGGCTCAACACTATCCGCCTGGAACTTGAAGAACTGGGATTCACCACGCTTTATCCCATGCGTCACCGAATTCTGGTAGAACAGGTCAACAAGGCCCGCGGCCATCGAAAGGAAGTGATCGACAAGATCCGCAATGCCCTGCGCCGTCGCTTGCGCCAGGAAAAGATTCCCGCAAAGATCTATGGCAGAGAAAAACATCTGTATGGTATTTACCAGAAGATGTGGGAGAACCACCTGTCATTCAATGATGTCTATGATGTGTATGCCTTTCGCATTATCGTTGATTCGGTCAATACCTGTTACCAGGTAGTAGGCACCGTACATAACCTCTATCGTCCGGTCCCGGGCAAGTTCAAGGATTACATCGCCATTCCTAAGGCCAACGGTTACCAGTCGCTGCATACCGTGCTTTTCGGTCCGTTTGGCGTGCCGATTGAAATCCAGATACGTACTCACGAAATGAATGACGTTGCTGAAGATGGAATTGCCGCGCACTGGTTATACAAATCGGAAAGCAGGGGTGATCGCAGCGGTGCGCATAAACGGGCACGCGAATGGTTGCAAAGTATTATTGAGATGCAACAGACCGCAGGGAATCCTGAAGAGTTTCTGGAAAATGTGAAAGTTGATCTGTTTCCGGACGCGGTTTATGCCTTTACCCCCAAGGGGCGCATTATAGAATTACCGCGCGGCGCAACGGCGGTGGACTTCGCCTATGCGATTCATACCAATCTGGGCAATTCCTGTACCGGGGCACGCATTAACCGCCGGCTGGCTCCACTAAGCACCCAGCTCACCTCGGGACAAACGGTCGAGATCATCAAGTCACCAGGCGCACAGCCAAATCCGGCCTGGTTGAATTTCGTAATCACGGCCCGGGCCCGTTCCAATATCCGGCATTACCTGAAAAACATGAAGGCCAACGAGGCCGTTGCCCTGGGCAGACGCATGCTCAACCGGCAACTGGAACTCCTGAACAAGCGGTATGTGGATCTGGAACACGAACAGATTGATCATGTGCTGGCGGAATACAAAATGGACTCAGAAGATGAATTGCTACGTGATATTGGACTCGGTAACCGTCTCGCCCCGCTGATTGCCAGAAAACTGACGCTGAATGGTGAAGATATCCTGGTGAAAGAGGAGGATTCACGGGATTCCTCTGCCCCATTGCAGATCAAGGGGACGGAAGGCATGGTCGTCAGCTTTCCCAAGTGCTGTTATCCAATTCCCGGCGACCCCATCATCGGCTTTGCCAGCGCCGGTCGCGGCATTGTGATTCATACACAAACCTGCAAGAACATCGCCGAGTATCGCAATCACCCGGAGAAGTGGATTAATGTGAAATGGGAAGACCACATTGACCGTATCTTCCCCACCCTGCTGCGAATGAATGCAATCAATCAGCGCGGAGTGCTGGCTACCGTGGCCTCTGCCATATCCGATCAGGAAGCCAACATTATAAACGTTGACATCAAGGACAAGGGTGACCGCTATACCAAGCTGGAATTTGTGGTTGAGGTCCGTAACCGCAAACACCTCGCCGATGTCATGCGGCGGCTGCGCGGTATCAAGAACGTATCAAATATCTCCAGGCGTTAAGCCTGAGTAGTATCAGGATAATAGGCTGGAATAGGAATGCCCTTTTCAAGCAGGAGTTCCCTGACCTTTTTCACTACATGAAAAATTTCCTGGTTCCAGTCTGCACCCTGTTCATCAAACGCGGCCTGCTCCATTTGCACGATCCACCGGTCCTCGGAGAAGATGCCATTGGTAAAGTAGATAATGAAAGGCCAGAACAGATGTATCAAACCGGGTATGGAGGGTTTGCGTACGTTTATCAGGCCGAAAGTATGGTTGATGCGTTGTTTTTCATCCACTGGGACATAGGTAATCCAGAGATCCAGTGCCGGGTGTTCGGCACCTTCAGTCCAGAATTTCAGAATCTGGTAAGGGTACTGCGTGCGGATGGTCATTTTGTCCTTGACCCGATCCTCTTCCTTGCCAGTACGTTTGCCGAGCATAAACTTTTCACCAAGCGGAGTATCGCCCTCACGCGAAAACGTATAATCCACTTCTACCCAGCCATCGCCTTCCCGCAAATCCAGATAGGTTGTCTTGATCCTGGACATGATCCGGCGATGGAGAAATTGATGATTCATGTCCATCAGGTTTTCATGCAGGAAGGAGTAATGGCATTCCACCTGGTCATCCAGGAACCGGGTTTTATATTTGAGATCGTCCCAGGTATTGATCTCGGGGAAAGGCACAGAATCTACAATTTCCGGGTTACCGGGAAACACAAAGATCAGGCCATAAGCCTCGCGGCAGGGGTAGGCACGTACGCCACGCGGGACCATCTTGCTGCTGCCAACATAAGGAATATTCACGCAACTGCCTGAGCAGTCATAACGCCAGCCATGATAACCACACTGGATTTCCTCACCATCAACCACACCGGCATGCAGAGGAATCTGTCGATGGGCGCAACGATCTTCAAGTGCAAACATTTTTCCAGTCTTCGTCCGAACCAGCGCAATCGGATCTCCGGCGAAACGGCGGCCGATAACTTTCCCCGGCTTAACGTCTCGGCTACGCGCCATCGGGTACCAATAATCGGGATGGGCACCGGTCTTGCGCAGATCAGGAATGTTTTTTTCAACCTCGTTGCCGTGTTCCTGGCTTATCCGGGTAACCGTTGTCATGATGAATTCCCCTGCAATTTTCTAGAGCTTATATATTTTATATCTGACCACATGTCGCAGTTGTATTGTATGACAAGGATCAAAGACTAATCATTGATTTCAAAATTATTCCCGATGTCTCCCTGCTGACCACGGTATTACCTCAGGGAGAGGTAATGGGTTAAGATAATCGCGGCAGCAACTATAACATAATTGAAACTGCAGATTACCGTACCGTCTTTGCCAATCAAATATTAACCATCCAATTTCAAGAGGTTAGCCATGAGCAGAAGCATTATTTCCACGGATCAGGCACCGCAGGCCATCGGTACCTACTCACAAGCCGTCAAGACTGGTAACACTGTCTACCTGTCGGGACAAATTCCACTGGTAGCAGAAACCATGGAACTGGTTGAGGGAGATATGCGGGCCCAGATTACCCGGGTGTTTGAGAATCTATCTGCGGTAGCCGCAGCCTCGGGGGGATCACTGGCAGACGTTGCCAAGCTGAATATTTATCTCACCGACCTGGCCCACTTTCCCCTGGTCAATGAGATTATGGCTGAATATTTCCAGGAGCCTTACCCGGCGCGAGCTGCGGTCGGCGTTGCTGCCTTACCCAAGGGTGCACAAGTGGAAATGGATGCGGTGCTGGTCCTCGAATAATCGGATCGAAGGTGGCCCATACAACCAGCAAGCGAACACCGGCCAGCCTGACGCTTGACAGTCCCGTTAGCGAACTCCGGGGCGTCGGCCCCCGGATCCGGGACAAGCTGGACAGACTTGGCCTGAACGTAATCGCGGACCTGCTGTTTTACATGCCCAGGCGCTATATCGATCGGACCCGCCTGTCCCCCATTGGTAGCCTCCGGCCAGGCACCAGCGCACAAGTCGAAGGCCAGATTGAGATGACACAGCTTAAATACGGTAAACGCCGTTCCCTGTTATGTCGGATCAGTGACGGTACAGGTGCCTTGACCATTCGGCTGTTCTATTTCTCCAGATCACAACAAAATCGCCTGCAGCGAGGCATGAAGATTCGGTGTTACGGGCAGGTACGATTTGGTACCAGCACACTTGAAATGATTCATCCCGAATACCAGCTGATTGAAAGCAATGAAACTGTTGCCGTCGATGAATCCCTGACCCCCGTGTACCCGACAACAGGGGGACTGCAACAATCGACCTTGAGAAATCTTACCCGGCAATCGATCGAAGTTTTAATACGGGCCGAACGGGGACTGAATGAATTATTGCCCGATCATTTATTAAATGAATTCACTCTACCAGAATTGCAAGCGGCCATTGCTTATGTACATCAACCTCCACCCGATGCCCGGGTAAATGAGTTACTGGCCGGGACTCATCCCGCGCAACAGCGCCTAGCCTTTGAGGAACTGCTGGCGCAGTACTTGAGCCTGCAACGATTGCGACAGGCAACCCGATCCCACCCGGCAACGGCGCTGGTTGCCAAAGAAAACCTGAGTGATCAATTCCTGCAAAGCCTGCCCTTTACCCTGACTAATGCACAATCCCGTGCTTTTGCAGAAATAACCGAAGATCTGGGTAAAAGCCAGCCAATGTTACGCCTGTTGCAGGGCGATGTGGGTTCGGGCAAGACCGTGGTGGCGGCAATGGCAGCATTGCGCGCCATAGAATCAGGTTATCAAGCGGCCATCATGGCACCGACTGAACTGCTGGCAGAACAACATTTCAGAAACCTGAAAGACTGGTTCATTGGCATGGATATTGAGGTGCTTTTATTTACCGGCAAGCTTCGGCAGGCAGAAAAACAGGAACGGCTGAACATACTCTCCAGTAATCATCGCTGTATTGCAATTGGTACCCATGCGCTATTCCAGGAAAGCATGGCCTTCGCGGCTTTGGGTCTGGTCATTATTGATGAACAACACCGCTTTGGCGTGCACCAACGACTTGCCTTGCTGGAAAAAGGCAAACAGGGAGACACTGTACCGCATCAGTTAATCATGACCGCCACCCCGATACCACGCACGCTCGCGATGACTATGTACGCTGATCTGGATATAACCGTCATCAATGAATTACCTCCCGGTCGGCAAAGCATAAATACCGTTGCTATTCCGAGTAGTCGTCGGGATGAGATCATTGAGCGCATTGAAAAGGCCTGTCATGAACAAAGGCAGGCCTATTGGGTCTGTACCTTGATAGAAGAGTCCGAGGCTTTACAATGCGAGGCAGCTGTTGACACCCGTGATTACCTGGCAAATTGCATACCCGGTATTTCAGTCGGCCTGATTCATGGAAGGATGAAGGCAAGTGAAAAAGAGCAGGCTATGGCGGCGTTTAAATCCGGAGAGATACAGTTGCTGGTTGCAACCACAGTGATTGAAGTGGGTGTCGATGTGCCCAATGCCAGCCTGATGATTATCGAGAACGCAGAACGGCTTGGCCTGTTTCAACTACATCAATTACGAGGCCGCATTGGGCGGGGCAATAAGAAGAGCGATTGTGTACTGATGTATCTGCCACCACTCAGCGATACAGCACGGGTTAGACTGGATACGATGCGCCAGACAAATAACGGTTTCGAAATTGCCAGAAAAGATCTCGAGATTCGTGGACCCGGAGAAATGATGGGCACCCGGCAAACCGGTTTACCGGAGTTGCGGATCGCAGATCTAATGCGAGATTCCGGACTGCTGCCAAAGGTGCATTCAGCTGCCGGCATATTGCTTAATGACTATCCGGACAGGGTTCCGGCCCTGATTCAGCGTTGGCTGGGACCCGCAACCCGATACACCAAGGTATAAAAAATTGAAACTTCAGTGGCAACCCATCTCACGCTTTAATCATTCCACGCTGGCAGGCAAATTACGCCGACTGCTTGCTGATCATGGATCACTTACCCGTCACCTTAATCGATATTGTCCGGAAAAAGTGAGCATCTCAATCAAGAACCAATCATGGCAAACTCCACTTATGGAAGAAAGAAAAAGCCTGATGCTTCCCGACAGAACCAATGCTTTTGTCCGGGAGGTGTTCCTGACCTGCCAGGAACAGCCTTGGGTTTATGGACGCAGTATTTTACCGGCAATGACGGTATCAGGCAGCGAGCGACGCTTGCTGAACTGGGGAAACAAGTCCCTGGGGGATTACCTGTTTACTACCGGATATTGTCGTCGGGGGCCGATAGAAGTTACCCGGATTCCTTCGGGAAATGCATTGCATCAAATGTGCGGGTTGAGAAAGAACATCAGCTCTCCACTCTGGGGCAGACGTTCGATATTCTATATTCGAAACAAACCTCTCCTGGTAATTGAAATACTGTTACCGGCCTTATACAAAAGTATCGCGTAAGTACATTTCTTGATATGTTCAGGAAGCAGAACCATTCATATAGCGGCTACTCACGCAAACGGGTCAAGATGGAATGCCGGGATTGAAAGACTTCACAGTGATGCTTTCACAGAAATTCAAATCTGCCCGCAAAAAAACCTGGCCGGTAATCAAACAACGATTGTATGAATACTTTCTGCTGACCCGCCTGCACAAACCCATTGGAATTTTTCTTTTACTTTGGCCGGCGCTCTGGGCCTTGTGGATTGCCGCTGGCGGCGTGCCGGATATCAGCATATTGTTTATCTTTATTGCTGGCGTCATTCTGATGCGGTCGGCAGGCTGCGTGGTCAATGACCTTGCTGATCGTAATATTGATCTTCATGTGAGCCGGACCAATAAAAGGCCATTAACAGCCGGGAGGATAGGTTTTACAGAAGCCCTCACTGTCGCTTTCTTCCTGGTATTGCTGGCATTCCTGCTGGTTCTGACTTTGAACCCGTTTACCATCAAACTGTCTTTTGTAGCCCTGTTTCTTGCCATCATCTATCCATTCAGCAAACGGTTTACCTATTTGCCACAACTTTTTCTCGGCGCAGCCTTTGGCTGGGCCGTCCCCATGGCTTTTGCTGCACAAACCGGCCAGATTCCGGTGGTGGCCTGGATGCTTTTCCTGATTACGGTGCTCTGGGCAGTTGTCTACGATACGATGTATGCCATGGTAGATCGGGAAGACGATATCAGGATTGGCGTTAAATCCACAGCCATACTGTTCGAGGAGGCAGACCGTCTGATTATAGGTATATTGCAATTGCTGGTATTGTCTGCACTGGTTCTGGTGGGGCAACGAATCGATGCCGGGACCATTTATTATGCTGCACTGGCAATTTCAAGTGTCTTTTTCTTCTATCAGCAATACCTGATCAAAGATAGAATACGTGAAAAATGTTTCCAAGCCTTCCTGAATAACCATTGGTTCGGGGCAACGGTATTTGCAGGCATTGTCCTGGATTATTACAGGGGGAGTTAAATGATCTTGAGAAGTCAGATGTTGCTGGTCTCAATGCTGCTGTTGATCGGTGAGTCAGCTGCTGAGACCGCTATTGTGGAACAGGAGTGCAGACGCATTGCGGGTAAACTGGCCAGTGTGGCCTTTACTGAATGCATGGACAGGAACCTGCAATTAACTGACGGTATTTCTGTGAAGGATGCACCGATACTAATCAAGGAATACCCGCCACTGCTGGATCAACGACAACCTGTCGGGCGTGTATTGCTGATTGGAGGTATTCATGGAGATGAATATTCCTCGGTCAGTGTGATTTTCAAGTGGATGCGGACTCTGGACAGTTATCACTCGGGGCTGTTTCATTGGCGAATAGCGCCCCTGGTGAATCCGGATGGTCTATTGCAGGATGATTCTCATCGGAACAATGCCAACGGCGTCGACCTGAATCGTAATTTCCCCACCCGGAACTGGGAAGATGAGGCGCAGGTATACTGGATCAATAAAACCGGTCGCAATCCCAGACGATACCCGGGGCCAGGTCCTCTCAGCGAACCGGAATCACGCTGGCTGGTTCGTGAAATCAATACCTTCAAGCCGGACGTGATTGTTTCCGTACACGCCCCGCATGGTATCGTTGATTATGATGGTCCCCAAGACGGGCCTTATAAACTGGGACGGCTATACCTGAACCTGCTGGGGACCTACCCCGGTTCATTGGGACGCTATGCGGGTGTGCAGGAACAGATTCCGGTTGTGACAATTGAGTTACCTTATGCGGGCATTATGCCAACACCAGCAGAAATCAATAATATCTGGCTGGACTTGGTGAAGTGGTTAAGTCAAAACCTGCCCGTAAGTACCATGGCCGATGAAAACCGTTACGATATGGATCCTTCGTAGATAATCTTCCATTCGCCATTGCTATCCTGCCGCCAGTATTGACGCTTGATGAACCGGCTGCTGAAATTATCACTTTCATAATCCTGAATAAAGGTAACAACCAGCAGGTTATTTTCACCCGGATAAAGGAAGGCACTGGTGCTGGACAGATTGACCTTGATATAACGCTTGTTTGAATTAACCCGTCGCTTGTGCTCGACCCAGCCATCATAATCCTTCCCCAGACCGACATAGTCTCTGGCATAGTGGCGAAGATACAAATCCATATTCTTGCTTTCCCAGTCCCTGCGCCAGGTTTCGATAAACGAGTGATAATTCGCCTGTCTCTTCTGCCAGTTATTACGGTCAATCCAGTGTAATTGCCTGGCGAGTATCACCGGTGTTTTGCCTACAGTAATGTACTGATGCAAGGTCCGAAGGTCATCGTTACTAAGGACCACACAGCCATTACTGTCCCTGGGGGGACGGCTGTAGGTACCCAGCGGTGTACCATGCAACCAGATGCCATAGCCATTGCGCTTATAACGTTTGTCCATGACATTCGGATAATCAATCGGGAAGGCGCCATCTCCGTAAAAATCTGGTAATTCGTCCGGACTGATAAAGCTTTTGACAAAATAAACGCCGGTAGGAGTTTTTTGGTCACCTTCCTGATATTTACCAATTCCCTTCTTGCCAATAGAAACATAAAAATCGTTCACCAGATAAGGAATGCCTTTCCGGTTCTGGAACAAGTACAGGCGTGAAGCTTCAAGATCAATGGTAATGACATACTTTTGATCGTCACTGAGTTGTACCAGTGCTTCAGGCACCTTGTTTTCTGACGGCGGATTGAGATGATGACGCCAGCGAACCTTTGCTTCTTCTTTCAGTGAATCGATATATTCATAGGAGAGTGATGGGAAGTTACCAAAGTCTGTAATGGGCCGGCTATGCGCCAGTAACAAATCTCCATAGATTAACTGGGCCAGCCGAAAATTTGGTTCCACTTTGATGAGATGTTCAAGACTGGACAAGGCCTCTTCCATCTGGTTATTGCTGATGTTTTCGAGAGCATCAATTAACAGTTTCTCATACTGATGAGTCATGGTGTGCGCAGGTGTTGCCTGGGAAACCAGGTCCTGGGCAATACCGTGCATTGGCGCAAACAGTAAAAATAGGATACCTGTCAACAGAGTCCGATAGTTTTTAAGCTGTAATATTTTCATACTCTAGTTGCTTTCTTCCCGAACAATAAGCCAGCGTCCATTAATATGGTTCAGCATTAGTGTCTTCATTACTGTATCACTATAGGTATCGGATTCGTATTTTTGCAAGAAATTAACGCTGACCCGGTCAATATTTTCCACATTCACATCAATTTTTGAAAGAGTGACCTTGATATATTCGGGTGTTTTCAACCGCTCTTTCCTCTTCACAAGCCATTCTTCCCTGGTCATGTCATAAGGATTGTAATCCGGTGAATAACTGGAAATGTACTTATCAACATCCTGGCTCGTCCAGGACATGGCCCATTGCCTGACACTATTCATGGCATCATTCCGTACCTGATCATATTCCGGGGGTGCTTTTACCGGAACTGTTTCTTTTGCCTCGACGACAGCTGCAGTTTCAACAGCTGGCTCTGCCTTTGCCACAATCTCAGGCTTTTGAGTCATGGACTGTTTTTGTATTTCAGTTGTGGCTTCACTGGTTCTGTTGCTTGCCTGACTGCCCATGGCCTTTATCGAGAACAACTCATTTACCAGTGACAGTTTTTCACGAGCTGTCTCGTTTGTGTTATCCAGTTCCAGGGCCTGATTGTATGCCTGGCTTGCCATCTTGGCATAAATATCCCCCATATTCTCATGGGCCGTTGCATAACTCGGATGGGTATTGATTGCTTGTTTGAGTGCCTTATTGGCTTTTTCGTATTTTCCTTGTGAAGCATATATAACAGCGAGGTTATTATATGGTTCGGGTAACTCGGGATGATCATTGATGAGTTGTAAAAAAATAATTTCCGCATCCTTGAGCCTGTTCATACGAGTAAGGATTATCCCGCGGGTGAACCTTGCCTGTATGTTCTCGGGTTCTTCGGCAAGAATGTCATCAACATCCGAGAGTGCTTTATTAAACTTGCCTTCATTGATGAGTGCCCTGATCTCTGCCAGGCTGGTTGCAGCGAGCATCGGACTGAACATCGGCAAAGAAACAAGGCTCAACAACAATAGCCAGCTGGAAAATTTCATCTGATCAGATCACCATTAATTATGATTAGCTGCAAATTCCGGATTGTGGAGCCCCGAGAGGGAATCGAACCCCCAACTGATGATTACAAATCAACGGTTATACCATTTAACTATCGGGGCAATATCTTTATATTTTACGGCTGTCGGGCTGGCGCCGTATTCTAGAGATTAAGCTATTTTTGTGCAATTTTAGTGCAATTGACCGGAACCGAATTATACCGGGCAGGAAATCCGGTAAACATTTCGCTCATGACATCGGTTTGCGATGACAGCTTAATGTCGACCCAATACACCATTTTGGCATCCCGGTATGGGACAACGACGGGCTGATAGCCCCTGTCCTTTAGTTCATTGAGGCGCCGGTTAACTGCCGCCTGGGTGGAAAACAGACCAAGCGATATGGCATTCCTGAGGTCACCCGTTTCAATGAGGCGGTAGTCCCTGATGCCCTTGCTCTTCAGGTCCTCGATAGCCTTTATCGCACTGCTGCGCGATTCCTGCTGTGCCAGGTAAACCCAGAAAAGCCGGTTCTCCTGTTCCCGTTCCAGACGTTGCTGGACATTTATTCGCCTTTCCTCGAACCAGGCAATCAGGTCAGCGGTTTGCTGATCATCTGGAAACGGACCATAAGAAAAACAGGTCTGCTGTGTTTCGGATAGATTGTTGCTGATACTACGGGTACTGATATCCGGTAACTGTGATACCAGCAAGTTCACGATTTCCTGCTCAATTTTCACATCGTTGGTCATACCGGAAACACCAGTCTGGATATCAGCTGCTGTTTTGGCAGCTTCCGATATATCAGTATCTACTGTTTCAATATCCGGTGAGTCATTGTTGGCGGATTTTGTCTCCGGTGTTTTATTCAATTCACGAACCAGAACCAGACGATCGACACCCCTCGGCACCGGCAGGGCCTCCTTGCGGTTATTCAGGTTGATACGGGTCTGGTGATCAATTTCCCAGCCCATATAGGCCACATTGATCACCAGTAAAAAGATAAATAACCACTTCATTCCAGATTCGCCGCGTAAATCGCCAGACCTTCCAGCACCAGGTGTGGTTCGATGCTGTGCCTTGCCTTGAGCAAGTCACTGATCAAATCCGCCTCGCCACCGGTTAAAAGACACATGATATTTTCATTTACTTCCGAGGTGTTTATAACATGCTCGACCAGGGATACCAACGCCAGTGCACAACCATTGGCCACGGCCTGCCGGGTATTTATCGCAAGGTCAACACCCGCCGGATCGATGGATTCAGGTATCCCCGACGTCTGTTTGAATAATGATTGCTGCATGGTATTCAGACCGGGAACAATCAAGCCCCCTATGTGTATGCCGTTTTCCCCCAGGACATCGATTGTCACCGCCGTCCCACAATCTACTACACAGACCGGTGATTGATATTTTTTCCATGCAGCAATCAGGGCCATCCAGCGATCGATACCGTATTCACTGATATCACTGTAGGCATTTTGCACACCGAACGCAGAGCATGATACCTGAGCATAAACAGGTTTAAGCTTCCAGTTATGAGATATCCAGTCATCCAGTGTTTTATTCAAGCTGCTTGCTGCGACACTGGAAACTATAATCTGTTCAGGAATTGCAAGTGCAGACCAGTTTTCTGCCAACAGAGCTGAAATATCTTTCTGATTATGGGCAACACTGCAATGCTCTGTTAAGTTCTGATCAAGCAACGCCCATTTAATTCGTGAATTACCGATATCAACCAGAAGCTGCATCATTCCACTCTCATGCTGATCTCACCGATATGGAATCTTCTGACCTGATGATTGATTTCCATCATCAGGGCCCCGTGATCATCAATGTCCAGTATCCGGCCTCTCAGGGTCTCATCCGGTAATATGAGGCGTGCCAGTTTTCCTTTCATACAATCATAGGTTCGCCACTCTTTCATGATTGATGCTGGCTCAGCCTGACTGATTTTTTCAAGCAACATAACCAGATTATTGATAATAATGGCAGCGCACTCGTTTCTTGAAAGACGATTCTCAGATACGCTGAGAATGTCGGTCCAGGGTTGATCAATGGCATCAACATCCATGGTCCTGATTGCATAATTGAGTCCGATGCCAATAACTGCATTACAGGGTCCTGCAGATTCAGCCCTTATTTCAACCAGTATGCCGCCAAGTTTTTTTCCGTTTACGAATATATCATTTGGCCATTTCAGCCCGGCATTGGTGATACCAACTTGCTGCAGTGCCCGGATAATTGCAACCCCGGTACCGAGGGAAATGACCGTTAATGGTTCAGGAGAGACTGGAAAATGCCATCCCAGTGATAAACAGATGCCCGAGGCAAAAGGAGATATCCAGGAATTGCCGTGCCTGCCACGGCCGGCAGACTGGTATTCCGCCAGGGCCAGACGACTATGGATGTTTTCAGTTCCGATTAATTCAGATAAATAGCGGTTGGTGGAATCAATTTCGCTGAAGACCTCCAGGCTGCTTAGTCTATTTCTGACAGCAGGAATAAGCCCTGAATCAAGTTTTGCTTTATTCAGTAATTCCAGGGTATCGGGCAAGCGATGCCCCTTACCTTTCACCGAGTGAATAACCAGTCCATACTCTTCCAGCTGTCTGACCTTTTGTGATATCGCGGCACGTGATATGGATAATTTTTCCCCCAGCTCTGATCCCGAATGAAATTGCCCGTCCGCCAGCAAGGCCAATAATTGATGATGTGACTGGTTCATGAAATGCCGGAATTTTTGAGCTCAGAAATCCCAATCAGAATATTGGGAGAAACAAGTAAAGGTAATCCCGGTAATACTATTTATCTTCCTTTTCATCCAGGTCAAGAAAATTATCAAGCGTCATGTCATCATCAGGATCAGATCTTAGTGTTGCATTCTTATCTTCATCACCAATGGTCTCGTCATCACCGTCCAGCATGAGTGTCTCTTCCTCTGCAAATTTGCTGCCTTTAGGTTTCTTCCTGGAAGTATCGTCTTTGTCCTTGTCAGGCGATGATGAATCGCTTAGATCAAAATCAGCAGACTTGATATTACCTGTTGTTGATGCCAATACCGTATTTGACAGCACCGTCTTCTCGGCTTCAACCATATCAGGCATAACGAACTCAAATTCAGTCTTATAAAGTCTGATTCTGTCTCCATGTTTCAAGCGTACTTCACCGGTAATCATTTTATTGTTAACAAACGTACCGTTGATGCTCCCCTGGTCAGCAATCCAGTAAGAATAATCCTTGTAAGTAATAAGTGCATGACGACGGCCTATTGTTGATTCGGGGACGATAATGTAATCCATATGATCTGTGGCTGTTCCGGCTACACGTCCAAACATTACTGGCTTTGTTCCCAGCTTATAATTAGGTAATAATGTCTTGCCGCTTAGGTCATTAATGTAGGCTTCCTGTACTTGATCCTGATCTTTTCTGGACTTATTACTCCTGAATACAATCCAAACCATTACGACTACCGCGATAATCAATACTGATAAGGCCACAAGTATCAGCATTGATCGCATGCGTTCTTCTTCACTCATCTTGCCTTGATCGACTGGAATCTCAATATATATGGGTTGTTGGGCAGGCGTGGAGGTTTCCGTTTCTGCGGTAGTTAATTCACTTTCCGCCAGGGGAAGATGATTTACCTGATCATTAATGCTGGTAAAGACATTCTCCAGGTCTTCAGCCTTGAGTACACGGTAATACTCACCATTGGTTCGTTGTGCCAAAGACTGTATCAGCTCAAAATCTGCATCTTCGGTAAATGCTATGCCATAAATTGATATATCAGACTCTCCAGCATCATCTGCGAGGTCAGTTTTCAACCATTTCGATTTCTCAATATCACGTTGTGGATTACCCGTATCGACAATACCATCAGTCATAAAAACAATCAGTTTCCTGGCATCCGTTCTCGCAGTGGTTTTCAATTCATAAATGGCGCGTTCTATTGCCGCCGGACTGTTTGTGTACTGGCCCCGATAATCAATTTGGTCAAGACTGTTCAGAATAGTTGCCCGGCTGTTCTCATTAACAATAGTCAGCGGCACTGAAAGGCGGACATTTTGATCGAATACAATAATTGCTACCCGGGTTTCCTCATCGAGCCCATTAATAAATTCAATGACTGCCTGGCTGGTTAGAAAATCAGGGTCATTCTTTTTCATGCTGCCAGAATTATCGAGCACCAGGAATACATCCTTCTGGATTATCGGCATGGTTAGATCGCCTGCGTCCTTCATATCTTCAGGGATGATGATTGACACTTGTGCCTCTTCTCCTGCTGCCGTGATGTTGATATCGGCATTGGTTTCTGAGTCCAGGGCTTCCTGTCCCGGATCAATCTGATTCGGGACTTCTCCGGCAACCGCAGGTGAAACAGCGATCGAAAGCAAGAGAAAACCAAGAATAAGTTGCGAGGCTAGATTCATGATGAGAGAGGATTCAATGACCACCTGCCAGTAATCCGTGAAGCTTGCATGCAGTAACCCGTTAATTTGCTGTATTTTTCCCATTATGACATAACACCGGGGGTGTTTCCGGTCTGGATCGGCCTTTGAGGATCAGAACACCAATCGCTCCATGACCCCGCATACAGCCTGGCCGCCGGCATACCGGCACAGGCAATGGCGAGCAGGTTATGACATGCCGTGACGCCGGAGCCACAATAAAATACCACCTCATCAGAGGGGACATCGGCAAACAGGTGTGCGAACTGTTGTTTCAATTCTTCGGTATTCTTGAAACGGCCGCTTGCATCAAGATTCTCCTGCCAGAAATGATTAATGGCCCCCGGGATATGTCCCGCCGCTGAATCGATGGGTTCATGTTCACCCCGGTATCGCTTCGGATCTCTGGAGTCCACGAGCAAGGGACAGCCTTGAACCTGATCAACGGTAATCAGCCATGATTTGTGTGGAGAACCGTGATATTCAGTCTTTGGATTTCTTTCTTCGCCATCCAGTACCGGGTAACGATTTTCCTGCCATGCCGGCCAGCCACCATCGAGAACGGCCACCGCTTGGTGACCCATGTATCTCAGTAACCACCAGAGACGCCCGGCAAAGGCACCGCTGCTGGCATCATAAACAATGACCTGGGTATGTGGCCTGATGCCTAAACGTCCAAACAATCGATTCAGGTGATCCGCGGAGGGCATGGGATGGCGACCGTGATCAGTCAAGGGCGGGCCACTCAGATCGTCATGGACATCGGCAAAAACAGCTCCGGGAATATGTGAATCCAGATAGGAATCTCTACCCTTGTTTGTGTCCGCAAGATCATAACGGCAATCCACGATGACCCACTCCGGGTCTTCCAGATTTGTACGCAGATCTTGTGCAATTATCAGAGTTGTATACATTAATACTGGCTTAAACTGCCTGCTTGGTTTCAACGGTTTAAGGATACATTGATGGCCACGGCCGGGGAATAACTTACTGTTTTGATTTCCAAGACTGATACACATTACTGCAGAACATTAGCACTGATCCTGCTTACTGCCACGCTGTCTGGTTGCAGTTCTATGGACTATTACACAGAATCCATGATGGGCCAGATGGAGATCATGCAAAAGCGGGAGTCGATTTCAACTCTCATAGATTCGCCATCTATCGACACAGAACTGCGTAATCAACTTCAATATGTTCTTGCAGTCAGGGAATTTGCCAGCAAATCACTGGGGCTGCCTGATAATGAAAGCTACCGATACTATGCCGACTTGCAACGAGAGTATGCGGTCTGGAATGTCTTTGCGACACCTCCCCTGTCTCTTGAGAGCAAGCAATGGTGTTTTCCGGTTGCCGGTTGCCTGAGCTATCGTGGCTTTTTCTCACCTGAGGATGCCGCCCGATTTGCAGACAAGATGGATAAAGAAGGTCTGGATGTGTTTGTGGGTGGCGTCAGCGCCTATTCCACCCTTGGCTGGTTTGCAGACCCCTTGCTGAATACCATGATGAACCGCACGAATGTAGAAATCGCTGAGATCATTTTCCATGAACTGGCACACCAGAAACTGTTTATCCGTAATGAAACCGGATTCAATGAAGCCTTTGCCGAGACTGTCGCACTGGCAGGTGTCAGACACTGGCTGCAATCACACGGAACTGCTGATGAGTTATTGCAGTATGAGAGTCAGAAAACAATTGAAGCCCGGTTTGTCAGTATGGTCATGCAGACCCGAAATGAACTGGAGAAACTATATCAGTCTGATCAGGATGAGACGACCAAACTGCGTGAGAAAAACCGTCTGCTGGGAAACCTGAAAAGGAGATATCAGGATCAGCGCTGGGAATTCCCCGGGCTTTCCAGATACGAGGACTGGTTCAGTGAAGACGTAAATAACGCAAAGCTCTCGGCAGTCGCCACCTATCGGGAATACCTGCCCGGTTTTATTGCCCTCCTGCATTCTGTCGATGGACAATTCCTGCCTTTCTATCAACAGGTCGAGGCACTGTCCCGCTGTGACCGTCCAAAACGAGAAAGAATTCTCAAGGATCGGGTCACGGACTTTTATTGCCCTGATTAAACGCCTATCATGCCTGTCCAGCGCCAGAATATGGCGTCAGAAAATACTCTGGTAAATGATATTTCATTATGTTTATCATGGATTTGGTTTATTATTCGCCTTTCAAGAGACGCTCCGGATGCTGACATATGCTTAACAAGTTCTTCTCCAAACCGGTAGAACTTTCAGTCGGGGATCAGATCCTCAGGTTTTGTTCGATCCCGGATTTTGAATTCAGCCTCAGCGGCCGGACCTCAGTTCCCACCAAAAAGATCAAGGAACTGGTCAAACTCTCAACCAAGAAACTCAAGAACGAGGCGATCACCATTAAGGATATTGAAAAACGCTTCGTATCGATTCTTTCACGCTCCATCGAGGAACCCGGCAGCATTAACCAGGCTATGCGGGAACTGGATCCCTCGATCTTCTCCCAGGACCATGGCTGGCGCAGTATCATCGCTGCCCTGAACGAAACCAGTGATGATCTTAACCCGTTTCGCCGGGTGGCCTTGGTGAAATACATGCAATACCTCTCGGCCCGCCAGGAAATTATCAAGTACATTTACTCTGAAAAGCAGGCCCAGTTGAATGGCAATGGCAAGGGAGGGGATGTAAGCAACGACAACCTTAGCGGCACCCTGATCCTCGAAAGCACCCTGTTTGAGCCTGAGAATGTTGGCAAGCATGAAGAATTGGAACGGATGCCAAAGGGTGAGGTTATCTGCCTGAAAGTTCCGGACGGGAAAGAGGTCGACATATGCCTTTCCAGGCATCACTGCAAACTGACCTGCAAGGATGGTGTCGGCTTTATCGATCAGGAAAACCGGCGCCACCCACTGAAAAAAGGTAAAAATTACATTGGCAGGGACACCGGCAGCACCGTGAAAATCGACCCGACATTGCGGGACATCTCCCGGCTTCACTTGTTGATTGAATATTCGGACGACAATCAATTTTTACTGACTGATATGTCCTCTCACGGCACCTACATTCATCCACGGCTGCTGGAGCAACACACCTCCTGAGCCAACGGCGCCCGGGCCTTGTACCCGGGGCAGGCATATATTAAAAAAAACGATATCAGTATAATTACTTATTATTTAATGGAATATAGAATGTTTGCTAGGATATGCATCCTGTCGAGACAACCAAATAATTGGCAATTAAGATGACTAAAGAATTCGATACTGAACAACTGGCAAAGGAATACAGGGACAAGAGCCCGCAGGAGATCCTGGCCCTGGCGCTGGAACACTTTGACACCGCAGCAATCTCCTTCAGCGGGGCCGAGGACGTGGTCCTAGTGGACATGGCCTCGAGGATCCGCCCCGATTTCAAGGTATTTTCCCTGGATACCGGTCGCCTGCACCCGGAAACCTACCGCCTGTTCGAGCAGGTCAGAAAGCATTATAAGGTAGACATTGATGTCCTCTCACCAGACAAGGAGGCCGTCGAACAACTGGTCCGGGAAAAGGGCCTGTTCAGTTTCTATGAGGACGGTCATAAGGAGTGCTGCGGCATCCGCAAGGTTGCCCCGCTGCGCAAGAAGCTGGCGACGCTGGATGCCTGGATTACCGGCCAGCGCAAGGACCAGAGCCCGGGTACCCGCGCGGATGTCCCGGTGGTGGAAAAAGACATTGCCTTCTCGACCCCCGACCATTCGCTGATCAAGTTCAATCCGCTGTCTTTCTGGAGTTCGGCCCAGGTCTGGCAGTACATTCGTGAAAATGATGTGCCTTACAATGAACTGCATACCAAGGGTTTCGTCAGCATTGGCTGCGAACCCTGTACCCGCCCGGTATTACCAAANNTGCGGGTTGCACGCGGGCAACATCAAGCAACAGACTGGATAAGCCCAATGCAGATTTCGATGGTCAAGAAAATCAAGGCTGATGGCTCTCCCTGCCGCAAGTGCCAGGAGGTTGGAGAGCGCCTGAAATCGGCGGGTCTGGAAGACCGGATTAACCGGGTGATCATTGCCGACGAACGTGAGCCCGACAGCGAGGGGATGCAGCTTGCTGTCCAATACCAGATAGACAGGGCCCCGTTCTTCCTGGTTGAGGAAGAAGGCCAGGAACCACGCATCTATACGGTCTATATGCGCTTTCTCAAGGAAGTACTGCAAACCGAGGCCTCTGAAGAAGAGCAACTCAAGGACATCCTCGACTCCTCTCCCGATCTCGATTACATCTAGCGTTAATTAATGAGTCGGTAGTTTCAGGCCATTGAAGAGCTTATCCAGCTCGTCTTTGCTGTCCGTGGCCATCGCTGCATCCACGACTTCCCGGTTGAGATGGGGTGCAAACAATTCAATGAAATCGTACATATAGGTTCTCAGGTAAGTCCCCCGGCGAAATCCGATTTTCGTGGTGCTGGCCTCAAACAAGTGACTGGCGTCACGGGCTACAAGGTTGCTATCGAGATCCGGATCATAGGCCATACTGGCCACAATCCCCACGCCCAGACCAAGCCGGACATAGGTCTTGATCACATCGGCATCGGTCGCGGTAAAGACCACCCGGGGCGTGTAGCCCGCCGAATTGAAGGCCTTGTCCAGCTGGGAGCGACCGGTAAAACCAAAGACATAGGTGACAATCGGGTGTTTCGCCAAGGCCTCCAGGGTCAGGGTCCGCTCGCTCGCGAGCGGGTGATCATGGCGCATGATCACGCTGCGGTTCCAGCGGTAGCAGGGCATCATGACCAGGTTTTCAAACAACTCCAGGGCCTCGGTCGCGATCGCAAAATCCACTCCACCGCGGGACGCCATCTCGGAAATCTGGACCGGTGTGCCCTGGTGCATGTGCAGGGAGACTTCCGGGTAGCGGCCGATGAATTCCTTGATGACTGTCGGCAAGGCATATCTGGCTTGTGTGTGAGTAGTCGCTATCGATAAGGTGCCCTTTTCCCTGTCCTTATATTCCTGGGCGATCCGCTTAATGTTGGCCACCTGATCCAATACCTGGCCGGCGATTTCAATGATCTCCTTGCCCGCCGGGGTAATCTCAGTCAGGTGTTTGCCGCTGCGGTGGAAGATCTTGATGCCCAGTTCGTCTTCCAGGATGCGGACCTGCTTACTGATGCCCGGCTGTGAGGTAAAGAGGGCGTCGGCCGTGGCCGAGACATTCAGGTTATTGCGGGCCACTTCCCAGATATAGCGCAGTTGTTGCAGTTTCATAGGACGGGCTATTTATTCTAAATAAATATAAAAATATTCATAATAATTACTTTTCAGTATAGAAAACCACCGTTACATTACAAGTCCCCAAAATACAGCCAAAGTTGGTAAAAAATTCAGCCGCTTATGGACTTCGCTTTTACAATTGCCGGATTCATCGTCGGTTTTATTGTCGGTCTGACCGGTGTCGGCGGTGGTTCGCTCATGACCCCGATTCTGGTCCTGTTTTTTGGCATCACACCGGCCATCGCCGTGGGTACGGATCTGCTGTATGCAGCCGTCACCAAGTCCGGCGGCATCGTAGTCCACCACCACCGTAAAACCATTGAATGGAGTATTGTCGGCCTGCTTTGCCTGGGCAGTATCCCGGCGACCTTTGCCGCCATATCGATCCTGAAATACCTGGGCGAGGCCGGGAAAAATTATGACCAGCTGATCACCACGACCCTCAGTATTGCCCTGATTCTGACCTCACTCGTGCTGATCTTTAAAAAGCAATTGTTGGTCCTGGGACAGAATGACCGGTTTGCGACAATGCGGAACATTCACCATCGTTACCAGAAACACATGACCGTGTTGTCAGGTGCATTGATCGGAGTACTGGTCTCCTTTTCTTCGGTTGGCGCCGGCGCCCTGGGGGCAGCAATCCTGTTGTTCCTATACCCAAGAATCCGTTCCGCGTCCATCGTTGGCACCGACCTTGCCCACGCGGTACCCATCACTGCCATTGCCGGCCTCGGCCACCTGCATCTCGGCACGGTGAACCTGACACTGCTGGGCAGTCTGTTAATCGGCTCCCTGCCGGGTATCTATCTGGGCAGTCACCTCGGCAGCTATCTCCCGGAAAAAATCATGCGCCCGGTGCTGGCCAGCATGCTGTTCATGATTGGTTTACGGATGGCCATATAAAAAAAACCCGCAGATGCGGGTTATGTGTAGTCATAGTAAGCGATCAGGCATGCTGTCGTTTATAGTCTTCTATCATCACCGACATCCTGTCTTTTAACAGCAGTTTTTCCTTCTTCATATTTTCCAATGTCACGTCATCGGTGGTCACGTTCCCCGAATTAATCTCATCTACTTGCTGGTTTAACACATCATGCTTTTCATAAAGCCGTTTAAAATCGATGTTTTCTGATAAGAGTGAATCTACTATTTGCTGATCGAATTCAAACATAGGCCCTCCTGGGTAAAGGGTTAATGGAATATAGATAATCTAGCAGGGTTGAAACAGAGTGCTTTTCAATAAAAGAAGGCACAGATTTCAAATCTGGCCTGGAAGGGTTACTGAAAGGTGAGGTGTTGTTATCATTCATCCCTGATTATTAAAGTTAGATCATTATTTACCTTCCGGCAAGCAATTAAAATCCGGCTAATTAATGTATCGCCATATATTTCAATAAGTTAGTCTGTGGACGACATGAAATTACGGAAAATTTCCCGCCACGATACCCATGGAACATCCCGACCTGAGAATAATCCAAGTTGAAGTGCAGGAGGAAATACTTGAAAGATCATAAAGCGCAACAATCATTCTCAATCAAATATTGCTTATCATATCCGTTGTTTCTGGCAAGCCTGGTTTTCAGTATAACAGCCGTTTTTGCTGATACTTTGAATCTGGATGAAATCTCGCCAGGTAATTACCTGCACCAGGGAAAGCATGTTGGTCTCTCTGCAGATGGGCGTGAGGATATTGCAAATATCGGTTTTATCATCGGTGAACGTTGTGTTGCCATCATTGATACCGGGGGGTCATTACTAATTGGCCGTACATTACTTGAGAAAGTGAAGCTTATAACAGACAAACCCGTCTGCTATGTGATCAATACTCACATACATTTCGATCATGTTCTGGGTAATGCGGTGTTTGCAGAATTTAATCCGGAGTTTATTGGCCATCACAACCTGCCTGGTGCGATGGAGGCCAACCGGGAATTTTTTCTCCAGGAATTCAGTAAAGAGCTTGGTTCTGCTCCATCCGGTCAATTAATCATTGCACCAGATAAAACCGTCATGGATGAAATGACCGTCGACCTGGGCAACCGTCCCTTGATTATAAAGGCGTATAAGGCGGCTCATACCCACACAGATATCACGGTTTTCGATCCGGAAACCGGGACATTCTGGGCCGGAGATCTGGTATTCCGGGATCGCGTGCCTGTCATTGATGGAAAACTCAAAGGCTGGCTGGAGGCTATGAAACAAATGCAAAAAACCGAGGTTAATCTTGTCATTCCCGGTCATGGGCCACCCGCAGATAGCTGGCAGATCGCCATGGAAGCACAGTCCGCCTATCTCAACATGCTGCTCAATGAAACGCGCGAAGCCATCGCAGAAGGTTGGTTCATGGAAGAAGCTATCGACAGTATTGGCACCGATGCGAAAGACAACTGGCTATTATTCGATGAACATCACCGGGGAAATGTATCGAAGGTATTTGTTGAACTCGAGTGGGAGTAGTTTGAATCAGTCCTCGACCTTGCCCTGGATGTCAGGGACAGACGTCGGGTCATCGGATCTGAAGTAGCGTTTTTCATGATCCAGGGCCGTCACGTTTTCCATGACACCCTGATCACGCCTGACCAGCTTGGTAAACCCCAGTTCCTTCAGCTTGCTGTTACCTATCGGGATCGCGATTGCCGGGGCAGAAATTAACTTGCGAACCGGGGCCATCGGATCCGTATCACCTAACGGAATCTGTGCAACATAGCAGACCTCGCCCCAGGTCTGAAGGGTTGCATTGACCGTATGATTCACTTCTACGGTACGGTTATTGGCTTCACAGTAATAATCGTATGATGGCATGCCGTTTACAGGGTAGTTCGCTACTGATTTTCATAACATAGCATATGTCAGGCTATATTGTAGTGAACCGGTTCCACATTAGCTGATCCGTGTCAGTGGATCATAACGTAGTCCATAATTTATAACCTTCTGTAACAGGGCGTCATAGCTGATGCCCGCAGCCTCGGCTGCACAGGACAATTCCTCGCCATAGGCAATGTCAGGGTTGGCGTTTGCTTCAAGTACATAGATATCACCCTGTTCTGTAAGGCGCAGATCAATCCTCGCATAACCGGTCATTCCGAGAATTTTATAAACTCGCTTGGAAAGATTGGCAATTCTTTTTCTGGTTTCTTGCGGGATGTTTTTAGCCACTACAGTATCAATGCCATGTTTCTTCTGGTAGGCCCAGTCCCACTTCACTTTGGATGTAGCAATCTTGAGAATATCATCTGAATTTTCACCGAACATCAACTCAATCACCGGATAGGTTTCAAGTCGAGTATTTCCAACTACCGAGATATAAAGTTCACGACCCTCAATATACTCTTCAGCAATAACCGGCGTGCCTAGCTGCTCATGAAGATAACTCACCCGCTCACGAAATTTCTCTTCATTGTAAACGACCGATGCCTGCGAGATCCCATACGAGCCATCCTCTACCAGGGATTTAACAAACAGCGGAAATTTGAGGCGTTTGGGTACAGAGTATTTTTTGTCCAGAGGTAAAACCTGAAACTTCGGGAGCCTGATTCGATGAAAATAAAGTAGTTTCTTACTGAGCGCCTTGTCATGGGCCAGCATTAGTCCCCGCGGATTACAGCCAGTATAGTGTTGTTTTCGCAGTTCAAGATAACTCACCACATGGTAATCAAATAATGAGTTACCATGAAACTCTTCCAGTAAATTAAATGCAATGTGTGGTTCAAATTCATCAATTGCCTTGCGAACAACACCAATATCATCATAAACACCCAGAGGCCGGACCTCATGGCCCATGTCCTTCAATTCCGATACCACATCATACTCTGTTTTCCACTCGACAATTTCCTTGTCTGTATAACCCTTGAGACTGTCCGGGGGAATCAGGTCCTCGTGCATCAAGACCAGAATGCGAAGTTTTTTCATATCGCGACCCTGTGCCTGGCCTTGTTAAAATAATTCAGTGTTTGCATGCTCAGGAATATCGCCAGTTCAATTTTCATTTCCTCATCAGGCCTGGTGACATAGAGTTTCAACTCACGACAACGGATGATCATGTCATTGATCACCTGGGCAATGATATAGGGTGGTTCACCGATACCTCTGGCACATAACTGGGATAATGCTGTTCTGTGTTTACCCAGGAAGGCCGAGGCGGTTCTGCGCATACCATTGTCCCCGGGTTTTCTCTGAAACAGTCTTAACAGTTCACTGTCGTATACTTCCGGAACATTAATGCCATACAGGTCACGCTTGTCCTCATAATGTTCCCTAAGTGTCTTTTTATTTGTGGACAATGGTTCAACCCGTTCTCTTGATTTCTTCAGTGCAGGCTTCCTGCTTATGGAGGCCATCAATTCATCCATGTATTCAAGCTTTCTCATGGCCGGCCATCCTGCATAGGTCTTTTGCCATTTTTTTCGCTGTTTTAACCAGACTGCAAAGGTCTCTGCAAAATCCTCTGCCGGATGACTTTGTGCATACCACCAGTCCAGGTGGAATACATAATTTTTACTCTTGGGTTTGGGAATATAGTGGGTAGGGTAAGGTCTGGTGAATGAGCCAAACAACTGTCTCCAGCGTTTCCTGCGATGCAGTGAATAAGCCGTATTAATGGCATGCCCGGCTTCATGTCTGAGCAGTTGCATGCACCAGTGGGTGTTGCCGCCCTCGACTTCAAACATCTGCCGGTATTCGAGTTTCGCCAGCTTCGGGTGCGCCAGATAAAAAGGGATCGCAATTCCCGGCACCCCGTCCGGTGAGAACCATTCCTCGGACAACCAGCAATGAGGTTTGAAACGTATTCCGCGGGATTTTAACTCATCGTAAAGCAATTCTATCCGATCCTGCAGCGAGGTATCGCTTAGCTTCAGCTTCAGATCGCAAAATCTTAAATCAAGCAATTCATCATCGTTATAGGATTGCCAGAAAAGCTTGTTTTTTCTGGTTGCAGGCATGTCCCTGATATTACCAAAATTTCCAGATGATTATAGCTATTAAGCAATTTGGCCTATGCTGTCTGAATCTTGTCCCGGAAAAAGTTATAATCTCGCATAACCGAATTCTCAACGCGAGGATTGAAATGATATTGACTGCTCCTGCCATGCAAATTCATTTGTTTCCATGCCTCAATGACAATTATGCCTTTCTGCTGCATGATCCTGAAAACAGACTTACTGCCGTCATTGATACGCCCGAGGTTAGTGCAATTAACCGGGCATTGAATGAGAAGGGCTGGGAGTTAACCCATATTCTGAATACCCACCACCACTGGGACCATGCCGGTGGTAATCTGGAACTCAAGGAACAGACCGGTTGTATAATTGTCGGCCCCCGGGACGAGGCCGGGAAAATACCGGGAATTGATATCGAGGTTGGCGAGGGAGAGACTTTTCAATTCGGCAATTACCTGGCCCGTATATATGATACACCGGGACATACCTCTGGGCACATTATCTATTATTTTGAATCCGAGCATTGTGCTTTTGTTGGAGATACCTTGTTTGCGATGGGTTGCGGCCGCTTATTTGAAGGCACGCCAGAACAAATGTGGCATTCCTTGCAAAAGATCATGGCCCTGCCGGATGATACGAAACTTTACTGTGCCCATGAGTACACCCAGACCAATGGCAGGTTCGCCTTAACAGTTGATCCGGATAACAAGGACCTGATCGAGCGAATGTCCGAGGTCAATGCCTTGAGAAAGAAGGGAACTCCAACCATACCGACGGATCTCGCGCTTGAAAAAAAGACCAATCCCTTTCTCAGGCCGGGGGATGAGAATATACGCGTGCGTCTTCAAATGCAGAATAATACAACAACAGAAGTCTTCGCCAGGATCAGGGAAATGAAGGATAACTTCCGCTCCTGACTTCCAGGAAATCTTGAACCATGTCCCACACCTACCGTGGTATCTCCCTGCTTGTGTCTGTGTTTATGACTGGCATGTCGATACTAATCATAGAAATTCTGGCGATACGCATCCTGGCACCATATTTCGGGAATTCGATCTTTACCTTTTCCAGCGTCATCGGAATCATTCTGGCGGCTTTGAGTATTGGCTATTACGCCGGTGGCAGGTTCTCTGATCGATGGCCCAGCTTCAGGCTATTCTATGGCCTGATACTTCTCGGCGGCATTACCGTATTGCTTATTCAACTGCTTAATCTCCATCTTTTGCCGGTACTTGGCTACAGGCTCTCGATGATTAATGGCCCGCTGATAACATCTATTTTATTGTTTCTGCTTCCGGCATTCCTGCTGGGCATGCTGTCACCCTATGCAATCAAACTCCTGCATAACGATAATCCAACTCTGGGTATCGGCCGGGTCTCAGGTCTGGTTTTTTTCTGGTCAACACTTGGAAGTATCATCGGCTGTCTTGGTGCAGGATTCCTGCTTATCCCGTACTGGGGTGTCAGCCAGATTGTGATCGGTACCGGTGTGTTATTGTCTATACTGGGTTGTCTTGGATTAATACTTCTACGTCCCCACAAAAAACCAGTGGCAGCCTTACTTGCCCTGTTGGCAGTTACGTTACTTGTTTCAATTCATTACCTCATACCGCAACCTGATCCGGAAATCATTTATCAGGATGATGGGCTTTATGAGCAACTCACGGTACAGAACATCCAGCTGAATAACAGGGCGACGAGAATCCTGCTACAGGACCGGAACGTCAACAGTGGCATGTATCTTGATAACGGCCGCATGGCCTTTGATTACACCCGGTATTTTGATTTGTACCGGCTCTTCACAGCCGGGCTGGATCGGGCCCTGGCCATTGGTGGTGGCGCCTACTCGGTACCCAAGGCCATACTCAGGGACCATCCCTCCGCTTATGTGGATGTCGCCGAAATAGAGCCCGATTTAATTCACATTGCCCACGAATATTTCGGGCTTCCGCACAGTGAAAGGCTGGATAATCACATCATGGATGGCCGGCGTTATCTCTATGAAACCAGGCATCGATATGACCTGATTTTTATGGATGTGTATCGTTCTTTTGCGGCGGTTCCCATGCAGTTTGCCACCCGGGAATTTTTTGAACTGGCACGGAACAGGCTGGATGATGACGGCGTTTTTATCGCCAACTATTTCAGCAGCCTGGCAGAAGAAACCCGCCCCGTGATTCTCTCGGTCTACAAGACCATGGAAACTGTTTTTCCGATCCTTTACGTCTTTGCTACGATAGATCCGGAAAGTGAGATATTGCAAAACTTTATCTATGTAGGATTAAAGAAACCTGTCCCGATAAATGCCGAAGCAATTGCAAGTGCGGGATTTGTTTATCCTGAACTGGAAACCATACCTGAAAAGCTCTATCAACCCGATCCAGCCTTGATAGATGCCGCAGCTTTATTCACGGATGATTATGCGCCGGTTGAATACCTGGCCGCGAATGTGATTCGACGCTATGTCAGATTACAAAAGACAGATTAGAAATCGCCCCGGATTATCAGCGAGAATCTGTCCTCGTCAAAATTATCACGTCCCAGCCGCCGGTCCCATTCCAGGGAGGCGCTGAGTCCTTCAGTGCCGAAGTAACGAACCCCGGCTCCCACCAGGTAGCTGTCTTCATCGTTGGAAGGTTGCGGCCCGGAGGTGAATGTTAATTCTGTAGAATCAAATTCCCGCTCATACATAAAACTGGCAAAAGGCTCAAATAAACCGACTCCGTAGGCAACATCTCCTCCCAAATACCATTGTTTTAGCTTTGACTCAGTTTCTTGTACGGGAGCAGGTACAACGAGAGGACTGCTGCTGGTCTCGGTAAAGGCATCTTGTTTATTTTTCGCATACAATGCCCCTCCCCTGGCACCCAGTACCCAGTTACCCACGTAGGTAATGGCATTTAAATTAAGCGTTGCAAAATATCGCTCGGACGAGGGAGAACTGCTAATTATTGCACCTGCACCTGCGCCAATGGGGGCAAATCGAAATTGATCCGTATCAATATCCGAATAACCAAATGAGCCGTCAATACTGAAGTAATTATTCAGAATGATCCCGAAATAAGGTGCGACTGTATAACCATCGGACTCCTGTGTTCCCGTATTAAATGTGGTGGTGATATCGCTGTTCTCATAGCCAAGGGCCACGCCCAGCAAAATATTATCTGTGGGCGCTATATCAATGCCCACAAGACCCAGCACGGTATCCCCTTCGAATGCTGTTGAAGTAAAATCGTCTTCATAGTCCGTATAGGAACCGCTGACCCACATACCGACATTTACCATGCCATCGCCGGCATTGATACCGGTCATATCCATCAGTTCATTCGCTGCTACCTCCTGTCTCCGCATTGTTCCCCTGATAACACCCTGAATATGTCCACCTATAGCGCTAGTGACCGTCTGGACCTGAGTATCCAGAGTTTCAGTATCAGTTACTGTATTACTGGGGGTATCGCTGGGGAATATTTCAATCAGGGTAAATGCGGAAACATTGTGACTGATAAGCAACGAGGCAAACACAAGCAGGGACCGCAACAGCTTTGAATATGAGTCTTTCACTTTCATCCGCCTTGCCCCTGGATTTGACATGATTGACTTGAATAATAATTGAGTATTCATGAATTTGCAGCCTTTTCAATGAAATTGGCTGAAAAAAATCAGGGTAACTCAAGCTTCCCCAACTGAATTTACTTTAACGAACAGGACATCCAAGGACATGGTCAGCTACATAAACACCCTGGAGTAGCAGAACATCAGGGGACGACGGTGGAGATAGTCAAGCTGACAGGGTCTTCCTGCTGATTTACCGTTAGCTGTTTTACTTCGCCAACGAGGTCTCCTGATTGGCGGGCCGCCGCGCCGCTTTTACTGATACGCGCCAGGATATCGACTGTGGTAAAAGACGACAGCTTCATCGCCGGCGACATGGCCATGGAGTCATCCAGTGTCACGACAAGCGGCAGATCCCCGGCCTGTTTCCTGACGATGGCCAGAGGCATTGCCGGACCCTCACTGGCCCGCGCATATATAAATAATGTATCCTGCGCTGAAATCACCGGGGCCAGCGCCGGTGTAACATCAACCCTGACTGAAATAGCCGTGGGTGTTTCTCCGCCGGTTTCATCGACTGTTACCTGATCGGGTCCTGGCTTCATTTTTTCCCGGACCCGGGCGATCAAACCCTCGATACTTTGTGTAGCTTCCGGGTCATCTGTCATCGTGGGTAACAATTGCTCCCAGATCGTTAATGCCGATTGGTAATCACCGCGTTGTTCCGCAGCAAGTCCGGCCAGCCATTGACCCGCCTTGTTGTCAGGGTCAATCGTCAGTAATTGTTCGATGAGTTGATCGGTCCGGGAATTGAATTGTCCGCCATTACTGAGCACAAGGGATTGAATGTAAATCAACAAGGTCTCGGGCTCATCAGCCGTTAAACTGTAAAGCTTCTCAGCCGCCTGCAGCGCCTTGTCGCCTTCACCGAGCACCAGATAGGTACGGGTTAACATCAACCATCCCTCTGCATCATCCGGTTGCCTTGATAAACGCGACTCAAGCTGCGTGACCATCTCATCGATTGGCGGCAGGGCGGTGTCCAATGGTGCCTCTGCGGGTATCGATTGCACAATCAGGCGTGGCTCTCCCAGGTTCAGGTACAAAGCAACAGAGAGTATGGGTACCAGCAAACACAACGAGATTACCAGGGAGCGACTGACGGGTTGTGCCGCAGGCTGACTGATGGAGCTCTGTTTGTCCACGGCCTGTAACAATTCATTTTCAATCTCTTTACGCAGTGATTCAGACGATTCTCGCGGCAAGGTCCCGTTTTCAATATCCCTGTCAATTTCTTCCAGCCGTGTTTGATACAGCCTGACCGTTGCCTTCTGTTCAGTTTCTGCAGACCAGGAGGGATGATGTCGTAACGCACGTATGATGATGATCAGGGCAAACAGGGTCATACAGCCCGCAACAAACCAGAATAACCACATGGTTTATTCTTCCTTTGCCTGCCGGTAAAGTTGATCCAGCCTTTCCCGATCCGAGGGATTGATTACCTGTTCCGGCAAATCGCTACTCTTCCTGGATTTGACCACACGAAAAACAAACATGGCTGCGCATATGAATAACAGCAGGGGCCCAAGCCAGAGTAGCAAGGTACGGTAATTAAAGAGAGGCCGGTAAAGTACAAACTCGCTGTAACGCGAAACCAGGAAATCAATGATCTCCTCGTTGCTCTTGCCCGCTACCATTTGTTCATGGACTTCCAGCCGCAAGTCCTGGGCAAGACTGGCGTTGGAGTCCGCCAGCGACTGATTCTGGCAGACCAGGCAACGGATTTCTTCCAGCAAGTCCTCGTAACGCTGCTCTTGGCGGGGATCGTCAAACTCAAGCAGGACACCCGCAGCCTGGACATTCATGGTGGCACCCAGTAGTACCACTTGCAGGCAATGAAGGATTGCGCGAATTACCGTGCACAAGTATGGATTCTCATCAGTGTTTCGGTTGCTTGTCATTTTTGTGATTCATTCAGTTGCCTGATCAACGGCAAGATTGTTTCATCGAGGTCTTCACGGGTCAGCGGACCGATATGCTTGTGGCGGATAATACCCTTTTTATCGAGGACATAGGTCTCCGGTACGCCATAAACACCATAATCGATCCCGACCCTGCCCGCCTCATCATAGGCGCTGGCCTGATAAGGATCGCCCCGCTGCTCTAGCCAGGCAATGGCCGCTTTTCTTTCATCCTTGTAGTTAAGACCGTAGATTGGGACCACCCCTTGCCTGAACAAATCCATCAGCAGAGGGTGTTCGTAAAGACAGGAAACGCACCAGGACGCCCATACATTCAGTAAAGTGACCTTTCCGATAAAATCACTTGTGCCGACACGGGTATTTTCATCCCTGAGAGAAGGCAAGCTGAATTCCGGAGCAGGCTTGTCAATCAATGGTGACGGTACATGTCTCGGATCAAGCCGTAAACCGATCACAAACAGAACAACAATGAGAAGAAATATCCCGAGGGGCAAATGATAGCGAATCATTTCAATGCTTCGGCCATATCTCCGGATGAGGATGTCGCGTAAGACCGGATTCTCAGTCGATATCGCTTGTCTGATGCAGCCAGGATACCGCCCAGGGCCATGAAGATGGCGCCGAGCCAGATCCATCGGACAAATGGCTTATGATAGATCCGCATGCTCCAACTGCCATCCCCCAGAGGTTCTCCCATGGAGATGTAGAGATCCCGGAATAAACCGGCATCAATGCCCGCTTCGGTCATGGGCATGTCACGAACAGTGTAAATGCGTTTTTGTGAGCGTATTTCACTGACAAACCGATCACCTTTATATACCCGCATCCTTGCTTCAGTCGCGTTGTAATTTGGACCAGGAATTGAATGGTAATTGTCCAGAACAAAACGGTAACCTGCCAGGCTGAGGGAATCTCCAGGGGCCATACGTTTATCCAGATCGGTACTGAAGTGACTGCTGAGCGTGATCCCGATGATGGTCACCGCAAAGCCAATGTGAGCAAGTGTCATGCCATAAAATGCCCGCGGCTGGTTAAGCAGGGCGACCAGCCTGTTTTTTTGTAACCGGATGCGTTCATAGAGAAGATTAAAACTGCTGCCAATGATCCAGAATGCCAGAACAAGACCAAGGGCCACCTGAAACAAGGCACTCCCTGACAATGAAACAGCAATCAATACACCGATCACGAGACTGGCAAGCAGTACATACTTGATTGAATGCCACAAGCGCTGCCATTCGTCTGCCCTCCATCTGGCAAGCGCGCCAACACCGATGACAAGCGCGAGCGGTACCATCAACGGCACGAACACAAAGTTGAAATAAGGCGCCCCCACCGACAGTTTGCCCATACCCAGCGCGTCAATGACCAGGGGATACAGTGTCCCCAGTAATACAGCGGCCATAGCCACCGATAAGATGACGCTGTTGATCAACAAAAATGTTTCCCTGGACAACAGGCTGAACGGACTGCTCCTGAAGTTTCCGGGTGCACGCATGGCATAAAGTAACAGGGAACCGCCAATCACGATGCCAAGCAGCACCAGAATAAAGATGCCGCGCGCGGGATCCGTGGCAAACGCGTGCACGGAGGTGATTACGCCGGAACGCACCAGGAAGGTCCCGAGCAAACTCAGTGAAAACGCGGTAATGGCGAGCAATACCGTCCAGTTTTTAAAGACATCCCTTTTTTCTGTTGCCGCCAGAGAATGAATCAGGGCCGTGCCAATCAACCAGGGCATGAAAGAGGCATTCTCAACCGGGTCCCAGAACCACCAGCCGCCCCAGCCCAGTTCGTAATAGGCCCACCAGCTCCCCAGGGCGATGCCTGATGTCAGGAACACCCAGGCCATCACGGTCCAGGGCCGCGACCAGCGGGCCCAGGCGCTGTCCAGGTGGCCACCCAGCAGGGCGGCGATGGCAAAGGCAAAGGCCACTGAAAAACCCACGTAGCCCATGTACAACATGGGTGGATGGATGATTAATCCCGGGTCCTGCAGCAGCGGATTCAAGTCCGCACCATCCATGGGTGGTGTGGCCAGGCGCTCGAAAGGATTGGACGTCGCCAGGGTAAATAACAGGAAACCGATGCTGATCAAACCCATCACCGCGATGATCCTGGCCAGCAACACCGGTGGCAGATTATGGCTGAAATAGGTCACCGCAATCGTCCAGAATGACAATATCAGCACCCACAATAACAGCGAGCCTTCGTGTGCTCCCCAGACGGCCGAGATACGATAGGGTAACGGCAGGGCGGAATTGGAATTCTGGGCGACATACGCCACGCTGAAATCATGCGTGATGAAGGCGTAGGTCAAGGCCGCAAAGGCCAGCACCAGAAACAGACACTGCAACCGTGCTGCCGGACTGGCGAGCGCCATCCAGGCGGGCCGATTGAAGCGGACGCCAGCCAGCGGGAACAGCGCTTGTATCAGGGCCATACACAATGCCATGACCATGGCAAAGTGGCCCAATTCTGGAATCATGATCCTGGTTTAATCCCGATTCGTTTTCGCTTAGGGGCTGTTTGAAGCGGCCTTTTCCATGGCCTCCGCCACTTCCGGTGGCATGTAATTTTCATCGTGTTTTGCCAGGACTTCAGATGCCACGAAGACACCCTGACTGTTCAGACGACCGTTGGCAACAATCCCCTGTCCCTCCCTGAACAGATCCGGGAGGATACCATCGTAGGATACCTTTACCTGATTGACCGTATCTGTCAAAACAAATTCAACCAGCAGGGAATCCCTGTCCCGCACCACACTGTCCTCGACGACCAGCCCGCCAATACGGAAATTCCTGGTTTCCGGGGCCGCCCCGGCGATGACTTCAGACGGGCTGAAAAAATACATCAGGTTTTCCTGAAAGGCTTTCAATGCCAGGGTGACGGCTAGCGAAATACCGATGACCAGTGCAACCACGCCAACCATTATTTTCTTTCGTTTCGGATGCATCAAAGATTGTTCCGGGAATGATAGGTCCTTAGACGGGCAATGAGATTCTTTTCCTTACGTATGGGCAGCACAACGTTCAGTAATAATACAATGGCCGTTAATACATAGGCCGGCCAGATGAACCTGGCATAGCCGCCCATCGCAAGAAAATCAATTATTTCAGACATTTGTGTTCTCCTGGACAATCGCCCTGGCCCAGACGCTTTTGCCTTCATTTTCCAGCAGTTCGGTCCGGGAACGGATCAGCAGCATGCAGAAAAAATAACAGATGAAGGCAAAAGCCATCAGCAACAACGGTATCAACATATCAATATGAATCGAGGGACTGTCAAATTTAGTGACCGTGGGTCCCTGGTGCAGGGTATTCCACCATTCGACTGAGTAATGAATGATCGGGATGTTGACCAATCCCACCAATGCAAGCAGTGCACCGGCACGTGCTGCCATGCGCCGGTCATCAATGGCGGACTGGAGGGCAATGTATCCCAGGTATAAAAACAGCAGTATGAGTTCCGAGGTCAACCTGGCGTCCCAGACCCACCAGGTGCCCCACATGGGCCGGCCCCACAAGGAACCGGTGACCAGGGTCAGCAAGGTAAAACTGGCACCGATCGGGGCACAGGCGCGGGCCAGGCTGTCACTCACCTTGGTTTTCCAGATCAGACCTGCAGCGCCGCAGCCTGCCATGAACACATAAATAAACATCGACATCCAGGCACTGGGAACATGGACATAAATGATCCTAAACCCCTCGCCCTGCTGATAATCCGCCGGGGCATAGAAAAAAGCACCGGCAACACCGGTCACCAGCAAGATGACAGTCAACCAGCCAAGGAGCGGGACCAGGATCTGGGTGAGTTCATAGAACCGCGGTGGCGAGGCGTATCGTGTGATTGTTTGCCAAATCATCCCAGTCGTATCCTGATGGCAGCGGCTGCCGTCATCGGCGCCAGGGTGACAGCGAGTATCAGCAGGGAAAGCAGAAAATAGAGTTCACCATGAATCGACAGACCCTTGCCGGCATTCTGGACCGCACCCACCGAGAAAATAAGAATGGGGATGTACAAGGGGAGTATGAGCAAGGAAAGCAAGCCCGCACTGTGACGCAGGCCCACCGTCAGGGCAACCAGGACGGCGCCCAGCAGGCTGAACACCGGCGTGCCCAGACACAGGGTTGCCAGCAAGGCAGACAGCATGGTCTTATCAAGATAAAGAAATAAACCCATAAAAATGCTGATGACAATTAACGGGATGCCACTGATCAACCAATGGGCGAGTATCTTGGCGGCAACAATGATCGACAGGGGCTGGCGGGATATCAGGAATTGCTC
>JABAHS010073185.1_pt1 | contig 64862 bp, 61 predicted proteins | sample 7062111 | NCBI WGS metagenome assembly JABAHS01 (sample SAMN14534600, study PRJNA622989) | marine sediment metagenome | biome: marine biome [ENVO:00000428]; feature: marine pelagic biome [ENVO:01000023]; material: deep marine sediment [ENVO:00002113]; isolation source: pool of 4 deep marine... | reverse complement strand
CAGTATGATTGGACTCCTTATGGCAGGAGGCAAGGGAAGCCGAATGAAACTTGATAAGGAAAAACTCCTTCTCAAATACAAAAAACCGGTAGTATTTCATGTGATAGATGCTCTTGTAAATTCTGGATGTTTTTCAAAAGTAATTGCACTAACTAGTAAAAATTCACCTGAAACCAGACAAAATCTAATAGAATCTGATGTGCCGATATTTGATACCGCAGGTAAAAATTATGTAAAAGATCTAAACGAATTTTTAAAGACAACCAACGAGGCCACATTTGTTACGTCTGGGGATCTGCCTCTGATTGATTATTCAATAGTATGTGATATTGTGAAAAGATATGATCCTGAAGATATTTGGAAATCATTTGTAGTGACAAAAGACTTTCTTTTATCTCTGGGATTGGATTCCTCACTTCAAATTAAAGTTGATAATCAAGATTGCGTATATACAGGAATTTCACTTGTCAATGCCAAAGCCATTCACGATATAGAGTCTGTTACGGAGACCTATGAAATTCTAAATGATAAACGTATAGCATTTAATCTTAATACAAAGGATGACTATAAGCTACTCTGCAGTTCCTGACACCTTTCCAAAAAGCTTTGCCTTGGAACCGGTAGGATTGGCAATTGTATTACCGCAAGCTTTGCAGGCAACTTCAGTTGACGCATGAGAATAAACAATCTGCTGCTCTCCACATTCTTTGCAATTTACTTTCAAAAACTTTGAAGAAGGTTTTGGAATTTCAATATGTGTCTTTTTCATGCTGTCACCAACTCAAATTTCTTTAGTCTAATGCCTGGCTTGTTAAATTTTTTCTTACATACAGTACAGGTTAACAATGGAGTTATCTTTTTAGTCACCTTTGCTGGTTTTGCAAGTTTTGGAAACTTTTGCCCACCGTAACCCTTCTTATCTTCGGCATGCCGCCTCTCTCCAATGGCAGAGCCTCTTCTTTTGCCTGCTTTGTATATGGAGATCTTTTGTTTGGTATGTGTCTTGCACTTTGGACAGTATTTTCTGATCTCCTTGGGTATGTTCATTATAGAAAAAGAACAGTCTTGTCGGTAATTTAAGCATTGAATCTATAATAATCTCTAAGGACTAGAACCATTCGTGAAATCTACACTTCCCCCTATATCGCAAGTGAACTCTGTAGCAATGGGAGATAAAAAAGCAGATCTAATATTAGAGAATTGTAATCTTGTAAATGTCTATACTAGAGAAATCATTTCAAAATCCCAGATAGCCATTACCAAAGATAGAATTGCCTATGTTGGAGATGATGCTTCTCATACTAGGGGTCCAAAAACAGCTGTTGTTAATCTGGAGGAGAAGTTTGTTACACCAGGATTTGCCGATCCACATATACACATAGATCAATTTGTAAGTCCCTATGAATTTGCAAGGCAGTCTTTGTTACGGGGAGTTACCTCATTATTTTCTGATCCAATTGATGTTGTAAGCGTCTGTGGTAACAGGGGGTTCAACGAATTTTTGAAGATGGGCCAAGATCTGCCAATCAGAATCTTTCAAGTTGTACCAGGCGGTTTGCCAGTAGATCCGAAATTTAGCCATGGCAAATCCATGACTGAAACTCAGCAAAAAAAGGCAGTAAAGAACAAAGATGTGTTAGGAATGGGCGAAGTGTTTGCCTGGACCAAGGTTACCCTCAGAGAACCTAAGACGATAAAATCATTGCTTAGTATGCTCGAAGGCGACTGTATCATCAACGGTCACACCGCAGGAGCAAGCGGAAAGAAATTGCAAGCATATGTTTCTTCTGGCATACTGTCTTGTCATGAACCTATTAACTTCGATCAAGTCTTTGAAAGGTTGCGACTTGGAATGTGGATAATGATGAGAGAGGGTTCTATTCGACGGGACTTGAAAGATATTGTACCTATGATTCTCTCACATAACACATATCTGAATAGGCTTATGTTTTGCTCTGATGGACTGGATCCACTTGATCTGAAAAAGTTTGGTCATATTGATCATTGTATCAGAGAATCAATCAAACATGGAATGGATCCTATTGACGCAATAAGCTCAGCATCAAAAAATGTATTTGATTATTATAACATGGGAAAGGATCTTGGGGGGATTGCTCCAGGCAAGTTAGCTGATCTCTTAATTTTAGATGATTTGAAATCGTTTACACCAAAAAAAGTCTTTGTTGGCGGAAAGCTAGTAGCTTCAAACGGAAGCATAGTAACCAAAGTTAAAAGAAAATCTGTTCCATCATGGATAAAAAATACAGTCAAACTCAAAAAACTCTCAAAACAAGATTTTGAAGTAAAATCAAAGGAAAATTCTGTAACTGTAAAGGCCATCTCTCTTGCCACAGAGATAATCACAAAATTAGGCTCATCTGAACTCTCTGCCAAAGATGGTAACGTGTTGCCATCCTATGACAAAGACATTTGGAAGGTAAGTGCTTTTGATAGAACCTTTGGAACATCAAAACACGCCGTGGGATTTTTAGAAAATTTTGGTGCGGAGGTTGGAGCATTTGCATCGACATGGAGTTTTCATGAAAATGATCTCATTGTCATAGGGTCAAATGAATCAGATATGGCAAAGGCTGCAAATGATCTAATACATAGTCAGGGTGGGATGTGCGTAGTAAAGAATGGCAAAAACCTAGCTCAGCTTTCACTCCCAATAGCTGGAATAGTATCAGACAAAAAATTTGAAGACGTCCTGTCCGATTTTGCGTCTTTAACTAATGAACTAGTCGATGCCGGCTGTAAATTTGAGCGACCCCACTTGATACCATTATTTCTGCCTTTTCTTGCCCTACCCTCGATTCGAATTCTTTATTCTGGAATAGTAGATGTAAAGAAGAGGAAATATGTTGATCCCATCACCTAGGAAGCTTAAAAAAGGGGAATCAGAGTTTTTCTAGTTGAAAACCTATGGCATCAATTCAACAAACCCCTCAAGGTCCAGTATTAGTATTAAAGGAAAGCGCGTTACAACAAAAAGGTAAGGACGCCCAAGAGAATAATATTCAGGCTGCAAAACTTGTTGCAGATTTGATCAGGACTAGTCTTGGTCCTAGAGGATTAGATAAGATGTTAGTTGACTCTATGGGTGATGTTACTATTACAAATGATGGCGCAACTATTCTTAAAGAAATTGATGTCCAGCACCCTGCTGCAAAAATGATGGTCGAAATTTCCAAGGCGCTGGACAACGAGGTAGGTGATGGAACTACATCATCTGTTGTGTTTGCTGGCGGTCTATTATCAAAGGCCCAAGAACTACTAAAGAAGGAGGTACATTCTTCAGTCATAGTTGAAGGCTATCAGGCAGCTTCTGAGAAGGCCTTGGAGATTCTAACTGAGATGTCAAAGAAAGTAAAACCAGATGACAAGGAAACACTCCAAAAAATTGCTGTTACCAGCATGGAATCAAAACTTGTTTCAGAAGATAGTGATTTTCTGGCAAAAATAATAGTAGATGCAATTCTTAGAATCGCAACAAAGAGTGGAGAAACATACTCTGTTGATTTAGATAATGTAAAAGTTGAAAAGAAATCTGGCGCCTCAATCCGTGATACCCAGCTCATTAAAGGAATGGTCCTTGACAAGGAGATAGTTCACAGTGGGATGCCCACCAAGATTGAAAAGGCAAAAATCGCTCTTTTGAACTCTGCCCTCGAAATAGAAAAAACAGAGATGAGCTCAGAAATCAGAATAAATGATCCAACTCAAATGCAGATGTTCCTAGAAGAAGAGAACAGAATGCTAAAGGAAATGGTTCAAAAGATTCATGATACTGGCGCAAACGTACTCCTGTGCCAGAAGGGAATTGATGATATAGCACAACACTATCTTGCCAAAAATGGAATACTTGCAGTTAGACGAGTCAAAGAAAGTGATATGACCAAACTTGCAAAGGCAACAGGAGGCAGGGTCATTACTAACCTTGAGGATCTTGGTGAAAAGGATCTTGGTTCGGCCGAAGAGGTCTTCCAAAAGAAAGTAGAGTCAGACAAGTGGGTATTCATAGAAGGCTGTAGAAATCCACAGTCTGTTACCGTCCTGATAAGAGGCGGATCTCAAAGAGTTGTAGATGAAGTTGATCGTTCCATACATGACTCATTAATGGTAGTAAAAGATGTGATTGAAAAGCCTGCAATTGTTGCAGGTGGTGGTGCTCCTGAAGCATATGTTGCATCCCAACTCAAAGAGTGGTCTGACAGCTTTGATGGAAGAGAGCAGCTTGCAATAAAGAAGTTTGCTGAAGCACTTGAGACCATACCCTTGACAATAGCTGAAAATGCTGGAATGGATCCAATAGATACCATGGCAAATCTAAGATCAAAACAGAGTCAGGGACACAAATGGACCGGAATCGATGCCAAGAAAACAAGGATTGGGGATATGCTAACCCTCAATATCGTAGAACCAGTTGTTGTAAAGGAGCAAATTATCCAATCTGCCACAGAGGCAGCATGCATGATCCTTAGAATAGATGATGTGATTGCAGTATCTGGAGCTGACTCAGGTCAAGGCGGTGGCGGAGGCCAGCCTGGAATGGGAATGGGCTAAACAAAAAAACCTCCTAAAAAATCCAGTTTTACAAAATAATAGAATTAATCGTTATATCGTTCAACTATTCCATATTGATTCAATGTCATACAGGATAGGAATAGACCTTGGCGGAACAAAGATTGAAGGAGTGTTAGTTGATGATAATTTCAATACCATATCTAGAAAACGAGTTGTTACACCACAAGATGACTACGATGGAATTATCAAAAGCATAGTGGAATTGGTAAATAGACTGGAAAAAGGAAAACGTGTTGATTCTGTTGGGATCTGCACACCTGGAGCATTATCAAAAAAAACCACTCTGTTGAAAAATAGCAACACTCAATGCTTGATTGGAAAACCAATCAGGGAAGATATTGAATCAGGGATTGGACTTGATGTATCTCTAGAAAATGATGCCAACTGTTTTGCCTTGGCTGAGGCAACACTGGGGGCAGGAAAGAATTATTCTGCTGTCTTTGGAGTCATAATGGGGACTGGCGTAGGAGGCGGAATAGTTTTTGACAAGAAAATTTATCCAGGAAGGACAAACATTGCTGGTGAGTGGGGACATTATATTTTACATCCACAAGGAAACAAATGCTATTGTGGCAGGTATGGTTGTGTTGAAACATACCTTAGTGGTCCCGCACTAGAGAAAAAATGGAAGAATATGACAGGAAAAGACGAATCACTAGAAAAGATTGTCCAAGAAATCTCATCCCTTAAGGAATCTAACTGGAAAGAAGAATTTTTGGAAAACTTTGGTGAAGGTTTAGCTACAGTCATTGATATTGTTGATCCTGACATAATAGTTCTTGGTGGGGGAGTTTCAAATGTGCCTTTCTTGTACACAGAGGGGAAAAAATCAGTTTATGACAAGGTTTTCAGTGATGCAGTGGATACGCCGATAGTTCAAAATCAATTGGGAGATTCAGCTGGAGTTTATGGAGCTGCAATGCTGGATTGATCGTAACTATCTTTGGAACAAACTAGTAGAGTCAATATCTGAACCTATACTTAGGTCAGAGTACTCTTCTGGATCAAGGGAATAACAAACTTTTGGCTCAAATTGAATTACAGTTGCATCCTTTTCACTCATCTTCTTTATCTTTTCAGAATCAAATCTTGCAAGTGTTTTTTTGTTTATCTCTTCTTTAATTTTAGATCTTGTTGGTTCATCTGTTATGAAACTAACCGTTCCTCGAAATTGGTATCCTTTGAGAGATTCTTTGTTAAATACTGAGACTGTTACCCAGGGATTTACCTGAAAATTTCTGTACGACTTGTGTTTGAAAAAATCTAGCCAGTAAATTACTTCGTCATCTACTTTGAAAAATACTCTGGGTGAGACGTTTGGCAATTTGTTACCGCCTACAGTCCCCACTGCAAAAATACCTTCGTTTTCAATAAACTCCTTTATCTCGGGAGGAATCTTTACCACAGAATTCTTGTGTTTTTGGTTTGTATAAACAATCCTCTCAAAATCTAAACTGAGAATAAGGATTTACTGAGGTTCTATAGTGGAAGGAGGTTTGCTTGAAATTGCATAGCTTACCCAAGTAACATCTTCTATCTCATTGGTGATTCTGTTGCTAATCTTTTCTAAAACTCCATGGGGGAGTCTTGTCCAATCAGCTGTCATGGCATCAACAGAATCTACCACCCTTACCATAACTATATTTCCATACATGCGCTCATCTCCTACCACTCCTACCGCCTTGTCGTCTCCAACAGCTGCATATGCTTGCCACACCTTATCGTACAGATCAGCGGCTAGCAATTCATCTTCTACAATCTTGCTGGCAACTTTGGCAGTTTCCAGCTTTTTTGGAGTCACTTCTCCAATCACCCTTACCGCAAGCCCAGGTCCTGGGAATGGGTGTCTTATCACCAACTTGTCTGGCACTCCAAGAATCTTTGCTACCTTTCGCACCTCATCTTTGTATAATTCCTTTAGTGGTTCAAGGATCTCTAAATCAAGCCATTCAGGCAGACCTCCGACGTTATGGTGGGATTTTATTATAGAGGCAGGACCTTTTGATACGCCACTCTCAATTACATCGGGGTAAAGCGTTCCTTGAGCAAGCCATTTGAAGGGACCGTTCTTTTCTGCAAATTCAGAAAATACATGAATAAACTCTTCTCCTACTATCTTTCGCTTCTCTTCTGGGTCAGTCACACCTTCAAGTTTTTCTAGGAATCTCCCAACCGAATGAACTATAGTAAAGTTTACCTTAAAATTATCCTTGAAGATCTTTTCAATGTCAACTTCTTCGTTTAATCTTAACAATCCATTATCAACAAAAACGCACTTTAGTCTGTCTCCTATTGCTTTGTGAATTAGCAATGCTGCAACTGTAGAGTCTATTCCACCACTTACTCCACACAAAACTCTTCCTTCTATCTTGGATAGCCCTTCTACAGTTGACTCAACAAAGGCCTCCATGCTCCAATCCTGTTTTGCTTTGCAGACCTTGAGAACAAAATTCTTTAAAATTTCGGATCCATTCTCCGTATGTACTACCTCTGGGTGAAATTGAATACCATAGATTGGATTCTCCTTTGAGGCTATGGCAGCTGCCCTTGCACTTTCAGTATGACCTATCACCTCAAAGCCTGTGGGGATTTGCTCTGCCTCATCACCGTGACTCATCCATGCTCTAATGGAATCACCCAAACTACTCAAAAGATCTTTATCATTATCAATCATTAGGAGTGCAGAGCCATATTCTCGGTTTTTTCTTTTTACCTTTCCTCCAAACTTGTCAACAATTAACTGGTGACCATAACAAATCCCAAGGATTGGAATGTTTGCATCAAAGATCTTTTCGTTTGGTTTTGGAGCATTTTCTTTGTAAACACTAGATGGACCACCAGAAAAGATAATCCCCTTTGGTTGAAGCTCTTCAAGTTTTTCATAAGATATGTCAAAAGGCACAAGTTCTGCATAAACTGAGAGGTCCCTGATTCTTCTGCAGATCAAGTGGCTGTATTGTGAACCAAAATCTAAAACCACAATCTTGTCCATGGAATCACTTGTTTGCGTTTTCTAGCATTCTTGTAAGTGACCATCCCGCAGTGTTTATGATTTCATTTACCCTCTCCTTCTGTTTGTAGTTTTTTACTATGATCTCTCTTAGATTTGAGCCATTTTTGTTCAGAATTAGGTCAATTACAGAGTCATTTTGAATTCTTCCAGTCTCAGCCTCTTCAGAATCTCTTTTTTTCATCTCTCCAATTATTCTATCTACAAAAAACGATTTGAAAGGCGGAATATCTGAGCTCAGGTCCAGTTTGTCATCTAAAACAATTGATACTTGCTCTGGGCTAACATAGGCGTTTGCTATTACTTCTCCTCCGCTACCCTTGGTTATTGGAATAGAGTCTGTCTCTTGTTTTGGTTTTGCAAGATCAGATGCTTTTGTAAAACTTGATTGTTTCAAAATAGAGTCTAGTACACGAACATTTTTCTCAAGAATCTCAATCTCTTCTCGGTATTTTTCAATATCTTTTGCTAACTTTTCTTTGAGTGCCAGAATGTCTTGCATCTGCTCTTCTGAGAACTTCATAGCATTTCTGATCCTATAGAGCTATTAAATGCATTCTAGGTAATTGTAATATCATCAAGTTTAGAGAATGGGATTTTTTTAAAGCCTGGGATTAGTCTTGAGGTGGTGTAAAGACCAGATTTCCTTTTTTTAGCAAGCCACTCCAGCAGTCTTTTTCCCATCCTTAGTTTCATTAGCTTTCTTTTTTTGTCCAACTTTTTGGTAGCTGAATACTTTCCTATATTCTCACCAAAATCCATTCCAAATAGAATAATATTTGCTGCTCCAAAATAATTGGCAAGAAATACACACCTGTCCCCATCTGTGAATCCGCCAAAATTGTCAACCTTTTTGAATGGTTTTACTTGTGTTGAACCTATACATTTCCTAAACTTTTCTGCTAAAAACAACCTCTCCATATTGTCCCCATGTGCATGGACCACCATGATCGTATCCTTGCTTCCAACTTTTTTTAGACAGTCTAAATCACCATCAAGATCAGTAACTACAATGTCGGGAACTATTCCGTTGTCCAAGACTGACTTGATGGAGCTATCTGCGACAATCTTTGGCACTTGATGTTTTTTTATTACACTGAATGATTTTTTCAGAGACGGTCCTGAACCTATCACAAAGACACTCTTTCCTTTGATCTTTTGTTCTATCTCTTTTGGTGAAATTGGCCTTTTTAGAATCGAATTTAATAGGATGGCAGCCTCTGTATCTTTTTTTTCACTCAAATTCAATAATTTTTGAATCTCTTTGTATCTGGAGTACCAGCCTCTAATTACCACATGACTCAAATGTACATTCTATACCATAAATGATGTGCACAAACTTGGTCCGGTACCAGTCGGCGGACGCAATCCAGTTAGAATTATGGGAATCCTCAATGCCAGTCCGGAGTCTTTTTACAAAAAATCAGTAAAGACAAGTAAAGACTCCATCAGGGATACTGTAAAGAGAATGGAAGACGATGGGGCAAGTTTCATCGATGTGGGCGGAATGTCTACTGCCCCCTACCTTTCAACTATGATATCTCAAAAAGAAGAGATTCGTAGAATCGAACAGGCAATCAAGATTATTCAAAACTCTTCAAATCTCCCAGTATCAGTTGATACCTGTAGAGCTCAAGTTGCAAAAAAGGCATTGGAATTTGGAATTGACATACTAAACGACATTACTGGCCTAAAATACGATAAACTAATGTCATCTGTAATCAGTAAATTTACGCCTTCGTTGATTTTGTGTGCATACAGCAAAAAAAAGGTGAAAGGAAATCCAATCACAAATACCAAAAAGCTTTTGCAAGAAAGCTTGTATATTGCAAGAAAATCAAATGTTGCAACATCGAAGATAGTCTTGGATCCTGCAATTGGATTTTTCAGAAATACGGGTAGTGGCAAACTTTTTACAAAAACCGACTACAATTGGATGGATTGGGATCTGGAGATAATTGAGAACCTGAAATCAATTAAACAACGATATCCTGTTATGGTATCAGTCTCTAACAAGTCATTTATTGGAAAAATAATAGGAAAAAAAGATCCCCGTGACCGAATCTATGGCTCGATTGCCACTGAGGTTGTTGCTGTTTTAAATGGAGCTGATATAATACGAACACACAATGTTTCTCAAAGCAAGGATGCCATTTCTATTGCAGAAAGGTTTGCAGGAAGGTCCAAAAGCTTATAATCCATTTGCATGCTTGTGTAGAGGGTTCCATTGGAATTAAGAGAAGGCTTTACCTTTGATGATGTCTTACTTGTACCCAAGTATTCAGACATTACATCAAGAGCTCAGACCGATCTTAGCACAAAACTATCACGTAACATATCACTAAACATGCCCTTTGTTAGCGCAAACATGGATACTGTAACAGAGCACTCAATGGCAGTAGTCATGGCAAGAGCTGGGGGCTTGGGAATTATACACAGATTCCTAAGAATAGAAGAAGAGGTAAACGAGGTACTAAAAGTGAAAAGATCAGGCAGCGTTATGATTGAGAATCCATACTATGTTAATCCTGATCAAACAGTACAGCAGGCATTAGATTATGCAAGTGAAAAAGGCGTATCTGGTTTACTAGTGACTGATTCTGATTCAAGATTAGTTGGCATCTTGACTGACAGAGATGTCCTGTTTGAGACTGATAAATCAAAACTGGTAAAAGACGTGATGAGCAAGAACCTTGTTACTGCAAAGATTGGAATTGATCTTGGTGATGCAAAAAAGATCCTTCATCAAAACAGGATAGAGAAACTGCCATTAATAGATGATGAAGGACGTGTAAAGGGATTGGTTACAAGCAAGGACATCAAAGACACTGAGAACTTTCCTTATGCTTCAAAGGACAAAAAAGGAAGGCCGCTGGTTGGGGCAGCAGTTGGTGTAAAGGGAGACTTTATGGAAAGAGCGGAGGCTCTAATTGAAGGAGGCGTAGATACCATAGTAGTTGATATTGCACATGGTCATAGCGAAAATGCTGTAAACACGGTACGCCACATCAAAAAGGCGTTTCCTGACTGTGATCTTATAGCCGGAAATGTTGCTACTTCCAAAGGCGCAGAAGATCTGATAAATGCTGGCGTAGATGCTGTAAAAGTAGGTGTTGGTTCTGGCTCAATTTGTATTACCAGAGTAATAACTGGCTCTGGGGTTCCACAACTGACTGCAGTCATGGATTGTGCAAAAATTGGAAAGGATCATGGAATCCCAATAATATCTGATGGCGGTACCAGAAATTCTGGCGATGCTACAAAAGCACTGGCAGCTGGTGCATCGTCTGTAATGATTGGGAGCATGTTTGGTGGAACTGATGAATCTCCAGGTTCCCTACTGACAAAAAATGGTAAGCGGTTCAAAGTTTACAGGGGCATGGCATCTCTTGCTGCATCAATTGGAAGAAAATCAAAGGAGACAGGTACGATATCTCTTGAAGATGATCTAAATGACTATGTTGCAGAAGGGGTAGAGGCAATGGTGCCCTACAAGGGAAGTGTATGGGAGATCCTAAAACAAATGACTGGCGGTCTGAGATCCGGTCTTAGTTATTGTGGAGCTCACACCATATCTCAGATGCAGCAAAATGCAGAATTTATCAAAATGTCCGGGGCTGGCTTTGCTGAAAGCCAACCACACGATGTGTCAGTCATGTAATTTTTACAAGCAAGCTTCAAACATTTTTCATTGGAAATCGTCTTTGAATGTCACAGATACAGTCCTACAATCCCATGTATGAAGAAATGTTTGTAACCTCTAAAGTCAAGATAGTACAAAAGATCTTAAGATATGCCTCGTACTGGGATCCGGGGTTTAGAGCAAACTAAATCATCATTTTTTATTTTTGTACTTGATAAAGAATAAACTTGTGCAGTTCTGGAAGTATAGTCCACCAAATAATTCCAGCTAGTTTTTTAAGCTCTGATAAAATCATTCATTTGTGTTCACAAAGAGAACTGTGATAGGTACAGGAGCAGGTGCAGTAATTATCGGTATTGGGGTATTTGCATTGATTACCTCTATTGGACTCCAAACGGTTGAAGTGGATGAAACTTTCAAGCCAGGTGAAAAGACTACCTATAACATAAGAGCTCCAGAACATGCCCATCAAATAATGAAAGTAACAGGTGAGAAATTTGATGTTGAACTACAAAGTCCTGCGGATGGTCTTCAAGTACCAAATGCAACCCACACAAACGAGGTTACATTTGATTGGGTTCACCTTGAGGATGGCAATACTCGCATTAATCTAAAGAACACGGGCAGTTCTGAAATGAATGTTATAGGGACATTTGAGGTATCAACTGATCCGATTCTGTTTACGTATCACATTATTGTTATAACAGCGGGTGTCATCATAATTGGTTTTAGTATGGGTTTTAGTGTAAGAAAGCCAAAGGGCTTTTAGAACAGTGATGCCTTTGGATATGATCCAAGGATCTTAAAAAACAGAGATTCTTTTTCGATCTCTCTTAGCATTTCATTTATTTTATTTTCGTCTTTGTGACCTTCAAAATCAACAAAAAAGTTGTACTCCCATACAGGATCTCGTTTTGGTCTAGATTCAATCTTTGTCAGGTTTACCCCTGTTTTGTGGAACTTTTCAATTATCCTAAATAGTGCTCCTGGTTCATGTTTTATTGAAAATATGATAGACGTTTTGTCTTGCTCTGATTGTTCTGACTCTGTTTTTGAAAGAATTAAAAATCTGGTATAGTTGTTTTTTTTATCGGCAATTTCTTCTCTAATTACTGGAACATGGTAAATGTCTGATGCATTTTTACTTGCAATGGCAGCAACGCTTTTCTTATCAAGATCCTTGATTATATTTACACTGCCGGCAGTATCGTATGTGGGAACTGTCTTGAAGCGATTCTCCTGAATGAACTTCCTGCACTGGCCAAGAGCCTGAGGGTGAGAGTATACAGTGTCTACATCTGAGAAGATCCCTTTGCCTATCAGGCAATGATTTATTTTGTAATATACTTCTCCCACTGCAGTCAAAGAGGTATGGTATAAAAGATCATAACTTTCTCCAACACTTCCTTCAAGAGAATTTTCCACTGGAAGAATAGAGTACTCTGTTTTATCATTTTCAGTCGATTCTAGTATTTCTGGAAAGGAAGAATACGGTATGGTATCTATCTCGTCCTCAAAGAAAGCTACTGCCGCTGCTTCACTATACGCTCCCCTTTCACCTTGAAACGCTACACGTTTCATTGCTATCTTTCAATTTTTATAAAGTCACTATTGCCAAAGTCAGAAGACAATTTCCTATCATCAATCCAAGAACAGTCTTTGCATTTGACTGCATCGCGCAACTGGATTACCTGCCCTCCACACTTTCTGCATTTTGTAAATAGGACTCCTAGATGAGGCTCATCCATAACTCCGTGGATTGTTCCATTAAGGTGACTTATCACCTTTAGTGTAACAATATCATTCATCAGGGCCACACTCCGTTTTCTGATATTCCTTGTAGAACAGATACATTCTACCTTGGATGTTGCGGGATTTCCATTAATGAAATCAATAGAAACTGCTATCATGTTTGCCATAACTGCTACAACAGATCCTATGATTATATCGCCGATCTTTGGAACCGGTAAATTTTTTGGGCTGGTAATGCTTGCTATTCTTAATTTTTTATCAAAACTTGCAGAACCAATTACAGCTGCCCTTACCAAGTTTCCATCATCAAAGGTATTATTTCCAGCCTCAAACTCTTCTATTGCAGCAATCTTGTCTCCTGGAAGAATCAAAGGCTCTGACATGGTTTTCATGTTTTAGTGATTGTTATAATTCTTTGTAGGTAAAAGGAAAAGTCACATTTCCTTCCCTAGATCTATTAACTCGATTCCTCAAAGATTGATTTGTAATTGATAATTTGGTTATTTATTTTTCAGAATATTGCTCACTATCTTTGCAATTGATTTCAGTGAGCTTTCATCTACCAACGTTCCACCAAATTTCATTCGATGATTACTGGCTAATGCCTGTCCACCTATTAGCACTTCGATATTGAAACTATTCTTGATTTTTCTAACCAATCTCTGAGCAGTCTTTAAATTTTCTTCAAGAGTAACTGAGACAAGTATAATGTCGGGGTTGTTTTTTTCAATGAATGTAATTAAGGACTCTGATGGAACATAAGGAGCTAGATAAAATACAGTATAATTTTCACAAACAAAAAACGACTCTAGTATTTTACACCCCAAGTGGTGTTCTTCCCCTGATGGGGTACAAAGAAGGATTTTGCCTTTTTTGTCAGAAAATGCGTTTTGGTTCATTATCATGGCAACCAAATTAAATGCAGTGTTGCTACATACGTGCTCATCAGCTACTGTGATCTTTTTTGCCTCCCAGAGATCACCTACCTTATACATTACGGGTTTTAGGATCTGATCAAAAAAGGTGGCTGTATCGGAATATTTCTTGTATTCATTGTAAAGATCAAAGGAATAATCAAGATCACCGTCCTTGAGAAACTTGTATAGCTTTTTCTGAAACTTGGCAATCAGTTTTTTGTTTTTTAAAAATTTGTGCGAACGAAAAAAGGAGACTACTCTTGGCACACTTCTATGTTGTTTTGGAATATCAGATTTTGTCACATCTGATGCTTTTCCTAGATACTTTATGATTTCCTGTCTTGAACTTGATCTATTTGCATCCCATACACTACGGACTAAGTAGAGGTATTGTTCCCCTTTGACAGTCTTGGTTCTAAGGTAAACCATTTGAATTCCTGCTTGGTTTTTGAGGCGTACCTTTACTACTAACACTATTACAAGAAATAAGAAAAATTGGGTTGGTCATTACTCCAAGTTCAGTGGAATGTTTGTTTTTCCCCAGGATTCTGAAATTCTCAAGTAGTAATCTTTGGTTGAATCATATTCAAAGGTGGTTCCACCATATCCAATGTTTGGTCCAAAGAGAAACTTGATTTCCCTTGAATCACCTGGCTTTAGGGATATCTGTCCTGATGTAAAGTCAGTTGATGAATATTTGAATGATTTTTGTCCATTCCAAACGTCATAGTTGCATACTGCTGGTCCTGAGCACATTAGAGAAACATTGTCATCTGAGCCAGTGTTTTCTGCAAGTATTGTAATGTAGAGATTTGCCTGACCTGACTGACTTGTCTCAAGTTGAGCACCTGGATAGTAGAAGGTAATCGGACCAACTACGAAAGGTTCTGCATTCGTCTTGTACTCTTGTAGGGTTATCTTTTCTTCTACTTTTTCCTCACATTTGATTCTCTCATAGGCTTTTTTGATCTCTTTGCATTCTGCTAATTCAGCCTGCAGTGAATTTATTTCAGAATCTGCTACACTCTTTGATTCTGATACTTGTTCTGAGTCTGTAACTCTTATCATTCCGATCTCCATTAGGTATTGGACTCCACTTAGAAAATCATCATCAGTTATTGCTCCATCTGCCCACCAACCAGCATTTTGTTTTATCCAGTCAGGTATTTGGTTTGAGGTTTGTTGACTAGAATCTACTGGTGGTACTTTCAAAAGATCCTCTTGGATTAGAAATTCCAATCCTGAAACAAAGTCTGTATCAGAAATCTGGTCTTCTGACCACCACTTTGCATTGGATTTTATCCAGTTTGGTATTTCTTCTGCGTATGCATATTGACTAACTAACCCAATCATAACGATTGTCATAGTCGTCATTGTTTTATTCATTAGGCATTATCTGCAGTAATAGGATATAAACTAGTGCTAACTATTCAAACTAGTGCTAACTATTCTCTAATTATTTTCTCTTATCTTATGGAAAATATTGTGAGATGACGTGATGCCCATTATGGCTACTGCCATTCCTACAAAATTTCTTAAAGTCATCCATTTACTTGGCTCGTTTGAAATTAGCGAAGTCTCAAATGCAATGTGCAAGTTGTCAAATAACCAAAAACAAAATGTGATCCACGAAAGAATTCCAGCCACAAGATAGCCAAGCCTAGTTTGATTCCTTACAAAGACAAAAGAAAAGATCAACGTCCCGTACCATAAAATTGAAGCTGTGATCCAAACTGGTTGGTATACATCATTACGGTCGTCAAGCCAGTAATATGTAGTACCACACACTGCAAATGCTAGTAATATTATCATCAAAATTTTTTGATTTGTGACAAGACCTTTTCTTTTTTCTTTTGACATGTTATCAGCAAGTATTGATGACTCTTTTGTTGCAATGTCAATTGATTCTTTCACTGATTTCAGTCGGATCGGTATTATCTTTTTTATCGAATCGTTTTCTACAATTGTGTCATGCACTAGGCTGTCTATTAGTGGTCTTGCAAGAGAAGCCTTTACAGGTGTAATCAAATCAACCCAGTATGAGGAAAGTCTGGTTGTAAGAAATGGAATCTCAACTATGAAAATATTCTTGTTAAGGTATGATGAATATTTCCTCATTAAATCCTCATAAGTAATTTTTTCAGGTCCTCCAATGTCGTAGATTTTTCCGGTGGTCTCTGGCTTTTCCATACATCCAACCAAATAGTCTATTACATTATCTAATGCAATTGGCTGTGATAGCGATTTTACCCATCTTGGACATACCATGAATCTGAGACGTTCTACCAGATATCGTAACATTGCGTAGGATCCTCCTTGTGCTCCTATGATCAGTGATGCTCTAAGTTCTGTGACAGGAATTTTGCCAGAAGATAATATTTCGCCCACTTTTTTTCTGCTTCTCATGTGGGGAGATAGTTCCAGACTGTCATTTACCAGACCGCCCAAGTAGATTATCCTTCTGACGCCTGCCTCAGTAGCAGCTTTTAGGAAATTTTTGGCTTGAATGGTTTCTCTTGATGAAAAATCCTTCCAATGTTTGCTATCGCCTTCCATGGAGTGAAGGAGATAAAATGCAACTTCCACGCCTGCTAGGGCATTTTGTAGTTGATCTAGATTGAATGCGTCTGCTTTTACAAATCTTACTCCTTTTCTATCATCTTGTCTTTGCCTTGACATGGCTTTTACAGTGTATCCTCTTTCTGTCAACTTCTCAACTAGTTTGGATCCAATAAAGCCCGTGGCTCCAGTTACCAAAATATTGTATGGTTTGGATTGTTGAAATTCAGTAGTTTTTATTTTTTGATCCATTTTCTGGTACTAATCTCTCCATGGGCCTGTCAAAGTAAAAGAATGTCCCACACTTATCACAGAAGATTCCTAGTTTAGATTCAGTAATATCATCGTTTCCACAGTCGATGCATATTTTCAGGAATGGATGTATGGGTTTGGGAGTTTCCTTTTGATTTTTGTGATATTGTTTCATAAGAAGAGTTGTTCTAAATTTGATATAAACTAGTGCCAAATAACTGCCTAGTGCCAACCCTCTTGAAACATGTCTCTGGTTTAAATTATGGTATTTTAAAACTCTTAATCTGGCAAAGAATAATTCCATAAAAGATGATGTAAAGGAGCTAAAAAAAGAACAAAAAAAGACACAAAAGAAAATATCTAAAGTTCAGAAAAGGAATCGATACATCATTGGTGGCGTTATAGCTGTTGCTTTGTTGGGATATTCTTTAAATGAGTTCTACCAAGGAGGTGAACCTGAAGATCTAAAGAGTTCATTTTTTATTGAAAACCTTAGGGGCGACACAGTAGACATTTATGCCTCTTGGAAAATCCCTCGGGATACAAGCCTACAGGTTAACATTATGAGCAATCCTATACTATCTGATAGTCAGCTTGATGCTGTAAAGAGTGCAATTACTTCCACAGAATCTGTTGAAATTGACAACGCTAAATTGCACAAAGGACCAGAGGGAACAACCTCTACGTATTATTTTGGTTGGATAGGAGCAATGAAAGGAATCACAAAAGATACCAAATTTTTCATTCCAACCAACTTGGTATTGGTAGACTCTGCAAAAGAAGTAGGAGATATTACAATCAAATTCAAAAAAGAAACAAGTCTTGACGGAAAGCATGGGTACACAAAATTAACTGCCGATGACAATAACAACCAGATTCTAAAGGCAGAGATTACAATATTTGATATTAATAATCGTACTCCCGAAGAATTGGAGACTATCATCAGACATGAGTTTGGTCATGCTCTTGGTCTGGCACACTCATCTGCACCTGAGGATCTTATGCATGAGACTATCTCAACTGAGGTTCCATACATATCACCGTGTGATATAAGGGCATTAACAGAATTGTATGATTCAAACGAGGTAACAGAGATTACTTGCAAAAAGTAGGATAAATCCTAGTACCGTGAATGCCAAACTTGTTTTTAGTTAGAAGGTAAAACCGGACTTTAGTAGAATATACTGTACAATCTTTATTTTGGTAATTTTCTCATTAAATTTAATATCTAATTCATAAAGGTTCAAACCGTTTAGTTCTATCTCAGGCTAAAGTTTAATGGTGAATTTGAAATTATAACTTCGCTTTCCAATGATTATAATTCTTTACAGCCAGTGCTGGACTTGCAGATATTCATCGATGCTCTCGTTTCTGAGTATTTTTAGGAGGGCATTTGCCTGAGGGGTGGAAAGCAATGGTTTGTCAAATTGATTATCAGTTGATATTCTAGGACAGGCCACCTGAATAAAGGCATCAATTCCTGTAAGACCTTGCAGTCTGTCATTTGTAATGTCAGTCAATGCAAATAGCTGTACTTCCTTTCCTTCCTTCTCTAGCTCCCTTTTGAATTTGAGTGCGGTTAGTTTTGATAACTGGCCTTCCTTTAGCCCGACAATTACTCCAAACTTTTTTGCCTCAGATGCCTTGTAGATTGATAGTGTAGCTTTTTTCTGAAGTTTCTTTGCAAATTCAGTCACCTCTCTGACCTCGTTAAAGTATGGATCTAAAACATAGGTTGGTTTACCAGTAGAAAGACATATTCCTGCCGCATGGAAGTTACTCTGTCCTAAAAATACATAGGCATCTACCTTCTCCTTTAGGTCTGTGGCAGGATAAAATTCACAGCCAAATACCTGCCCGTCATTTAGCTGACCCTTGCCCTTTCCAATCTTTACAGCAACTGAATTTTTGGTTAGAATGTTTGCTACCTTGTCCACTTGGTTAAGATGTTGGCTATCAGTAACCAATGATACAGTTTTTCCATTTAGCAAATTGGCACACTTTATTGCCACAGTATCAAAGGAAATATCATCAAATGCATCTATAAGGTACACATTATCTTCTAGTGTTTGCATGTTGATTGTGTGTCCAATGTTAAAGAGAATCTCCGCTCCTAGTACCTTGGCCCCATTTGAGTTTAAATCACATGTTCCCCACGTTGTATCTGCAAGGATATAAGCAGGGATGCCAAATCTTTTCATTATTTTAGAGGCAGTATCTTGGATCTTTGGCAGAATCCCGTCAGGGCCGTTTAAAGCAACAGATACGGGTCTTTTTTCTTCTATAACCTCAAAGATTTTATCCACATCTATGACTATCAAGCAACCATACGACTATGATTTTTAATTTAAACCCACTGGCAATGACAAACCAAAAATGTCATTATTCTGGAGATATGGTTGAATTTGAACACACTTCACATCGGGTTTGATGATACTGATTCTCCTTATGGGATGTGTACCACATATCTTGCCTACAAGGTGGTAGAGTTTTTAAAAAAAGAGCGTACAGAGTTTCTTGACTTTCCAAAACTTGTCAGGTTTAATCCAAATATACCATGGAAGACCAGGGGCAACGGAGCAGTTGGCATTAGTATCAGAACCAAACGACCACACAGAACAAAACAAATGATTAGAAAATTTGTGATAAGGTACTCTGATACAAAAAACGGTGCCAATCCGGGCTTGGTATTTTTAGAAGAAGAAACAATTCCTGAGAACTTGAAAAAGTTCAGCAAACTTGCAATGTGGAACCTGATCAGTAGAACTAAAGCAAAGCGTTTTGTAAAAGAAAACAGCCTGGAGAGCTATTTTTTTGGCAATGGTCAGGGTTTGGTGGGAGCTGTTGGCTCTATTGGCTATAGTTTTGAAGATCAAACTCTAGAGCTTTTAAGTTATAGAAAAAAATCTATGTTTGGAAAGAAAAGAAATCTGGAATCTAATAGCGTAAAAATGATGCAAGACCAAACTTTTCCTCATACCTTTAACAGCTTTGATGAAAAGAAAAGAAAGGTCATGATAGCTCCCCATGGTCCAGATCCAGTCTTTTGTGGAATTCGAGGAGAAGATCCAGGTAGTCTATTAACCGCATTTGAATTAATTGAAACAAATGAAAATTTGGCAGGATACATGATCTTCAAATCAAACCAAGGTACAGGAGATCATCTACAAAACCAATTTGATGTGACAAACATTAAACCTTACATGTCTGGTACTCTGACAGGATATATTTCAGAAGAGCCAGTTTCAGCTGAGGGAAGACACGTATTTTTCTCGTTAAATTCAAGAGGCTCAGAGATTGCATGTGCAGTTTACAGGGAAACTAGAATGACTCCCATCGCGATGAGACTAAGACGTGGTGACAAGGTAACAGTAGGGGGAGGGATACGAAAGGCCTCAAAAAATCATCCGCGAACATTGAACGTAGAGTTTATCCGGGTTTTGGAACTAGCAGAGATTCTTGAACATAAAAATCCATTATGTGATAATTGCAACAAGCGCATGAAGTCAAAAGGGAGGGGGCAGGGTTTTGAATGCATAAGGTGTGGCAGAAAAGCAATAAACAAAGAAAGCTATGTGATGAACCGCAGGTTGGAAAACAAGTTGTACATTCCTGCCATCTCAGCTCACAGACACCTTACTAAACCCCGACAACGTATTGGCTCACTTAATCAAGTTAAATTCGAAGACAAAATACCTTGGTTTTCTATCTTTAGGAACTAGGTAGCGGGGAGTAGATTTGAACTACTGATCTGCGGGTTTCTCATCAATAATGATTATGAGCCCGCCGGGATGACTTAGCCCTAAAGTAGTCTGACTTCCCCACCCCGCTGATTCTTTGATTGTAAGGGGCGATATATACGCGTTATCAAAGTAATTAATAGGAAATCAAAATCTCAATCTCGTGGATATTAGAGTGCGTATTGCAGGCGTGGCAGCTGCTGTTGTAATCTCTGTCTTGATACTATCTTCTCAAACAAATCCTATTCCCATACCAGAGCCACCCACTCTAGATTCAAAAAAACCAGTTGATATTCTTGCAACAAACCTGAAAAAACCAAGATCGATTGCATTTAACGAAGACAGAATCTTTGTGACTGAAAAGATTGGAAGAGTAAGAGTTGTTCAGAATGGGACGCTGGTTGATGATCCTCTGGTTACACTGAGGACTGCCAATGTATTTGATGGCGGTTTGTTGGGGATTGCTACCCATCCCAGCTTTGAAAACAATCACTTTCTTTATGTCTATCATACCTATGAAGAGGATAAAAAACTGTGGAACAAGATCGTTCGAATCACTGAATCAAAAAATAAACTAGTTGATGCAGTTACAATTCTTGACAAGGTACCAGGATCACAATTTAGCAACGGCGGCGTGATAAAGTTTGGTCCAGATGGCAAGCTGTATGTAGGAACTGGAACTATATCTGACTCTTCTCACTTGCCACAAGACATAGAATCCCTTGCTGGCAAAGTTCTAAGAATCAACTATGACGGCTCGATTCCTAGCGATAATCCGTTTGGTAACTCTCCAGTCTATACTCTGGGACACAGAAACCCAAAGGGTATGGCATGGGATGAATCAGGAAAGATGTATCTGGCAGAGCAGGGTCCAACAAAAAACGACGAGATAAACCTGATCAAAGCAGGCGCAAACTATGGCTGGCCAGAGCAACAATGCTCTGGAAAAGAGGAATTCGTTGATGCCTTGGTTTGCTATGATCCTAGCATAGAACCTGGAGGAATAGAAATCTATTCTGGTGATAAACTTCCATATAATGACGATTTAATCATGGCCTCACTAGTTGCTACAAATCTATACAAGGTTGAGGTCAAAGGCGAATCATTATCTCAAAAAAGCATTCTGGGTGGGCTTGGCAGGCTACGCGATGTGGCTCAGGGTCCAGACGGGAATCTGTACGTTATTACCTCAAACACTGACGGGAAAGGTTTTCCAGACAGCCAAGATGATAAACTATTGAGGATTGTAAAGTAAATTGGCTGACTCGAGAATATCAAAATTCTTTGAAAAGACCAGAAGCGAGCGTCTCAGGATAATCAAAGAGTTTGCGGGACTCTCAGATGATGACATGAAGTCGCTAGAGTCTGGCGGAATATCCTTTGAACAAGCCGACAAGATGGTAGAAAACGCTATTGGTACATTTTCTCTGCCAATTGGAATTGCTACAAATTTTCTGATAAATGGAAAAGACTATCTTGTCCCAATGGTGATTGAGGAGCCGTCAGTTATTGCAGCTGCATCAAAGGCAGCAAAGACTGCGCGACAAAAGGGCGGTTTCTCTGCCGAATCTGGGGAGTCATACAGTATAGGACAGATTCAGGTTTTACATACTGACACAGAGAATGCAGTCTTAAAAATAAAAGAGTCATCAAAGACTCTTCTGGAGATTGCAAACTCTAAGAGCAAGAGTCTATCTAAAATGAACAAGGGAGCAAAAGAGATCACATGCAGACAAATTACAACTGATTCTGGCCCGATGTTGATTGTAGAGCTGCTAATTGATGTGGGAGACGCAATGGGTGCAAACGTTACAAACACAATGTGTGAGGCACTTGCACCAAAAATAGAGGAGCTAACTGGGGGGCAAGTATTGCTAAAAATACTCTCAAACTATTCGACTCGCAGGATTGCAAAGGCTGCTGTAGTCTTTGATAAGGAAAGTCTAGGGGGAGAACAAGTAGTTGACAAAATAATCTCTGCATATGAATTTGCAGACAACGATGTTTATAGGGCAGTCACACACAACAAGGGAGTGCTGAACGGAATAGTTGCAGTTGCCAACGCAACTGGCCAGGACAGCAGGGCAATTGAGGCAGCAGCACATGCTTTTGCGTCAAGATCTGGAAGCTATCGATCCTTGACCACGTGGAAGAAGAACCAGAAAGGAGATCTTGTAGGCGAGTTGGAGATTCCAATGTCTGTTGGAATAGTTGGTGGTATAATCAATGTGCATCCGCTTGCAAAACTTGCACTCAAAATACTCAGGATAGAATCTGCATCTGAGCTTTCATGTGTTATGGTTGCAGCAGGGCTGTCCCAAAACTTTAGTGCGATTCTGGCCTTGGCAACAGAAGGAATTCAAAAGGGCCACATGAGCCTTCATGCCAGAAACTTGGCAGCAGCTGCTGGTGCAAAACCAGACCAGATTGACAGGATAGTCTCATCTATGATTCAAGAAAAAAATATCTCACTTGAGAGAGCAAAAGAACTGGTAGGCCAAATCTAAATACCCAATTATATAGCACAGTTACAGAGGGCTCTCACATGTCTGATGTAAAGTTTGTAATTCCCAAAGGAAGCTTGGAAGAGGCAACATTCAAACTGCTAGACAACGCCTGGACCAAAGTAAGCAGAAAGAGTCGCACTTATCGTGTATTTCTTGATGATCCAAAAATTATGGTAAAGATGCTAAGACCACAAGAAATCCCCACGCTAGTTGCTGAGGGGCTATACGATGTTGGCATTACTGGCAAGGATTGGGTTGGTGAAACAATTGCTGATGTCAGGCCCCTTCTTGACTTGGAGTATGGAAAGATAAAACTGGTTATTGCGATTCCTGATAACTATAGATACAAGAACCTTGACTCGATGATCGCTGATTATGCAAAAAGGAAAAAGACACTTCGTATATCATCTGAATACCTCACTACTGCTTCAAAATTTATCAAGGAATCAAAGTCATATCAAAAATATTTTGGAAAAAAGGATCCAACAATAGTGACTCCTTGGCTCAGACGCGGGAAAAACGAAAAGGTTCAGATTCACCTCTCCTTTGGTGCGACAGAGGCAAAACCCCCTGAAGATGTGGATGCTGTAATGGATGTAACTGAAACAGGCACCACCCTCAAGCAAAACAAACTAAAGATAGTTGATACTGTTCTTGAATCTAGCGCACACCTTATAGCAAACAAAAAGTCACTCAATGACAAGGCAAAAAGAGAAAAAATATTTGATATCCTGACCCTCCTTAGGGGGGCAGTACACGGAAGAAAGTACCTGCACATCTATCTGAACGTTGAGGAAAAAAACCTAGACAAGCTGCTAAAGCAAATATCTGCTCTCAAACGACCAACAGTAAGCCCACTCAGTGATGAGGGGTGGTACGGTGTCAACACTGTAATTTTAAAATCTGAATTTCACAAGCTTGTACCAAAGCTTAGACGCATAGCACAGGGGCTTGTAGTCCATGAACCACGACAGATTCTTGAACTTGAGGAGATAAAACGTGACGAGGAAAATTGATGCGAATCATTGCAGTAAAAGACCCTGAAAAAGCAGCCAGATCACTTAGGCCAAAAACACCTACAAAAAACAAAAAGATTGTTGAAAAAATTCTAGCAGATGTCTCAAGAAATGGCGATTCTGCGCTAAAAAGATACGAAGAAAGATTTAGCGGACACTCTCTAAAATCATTACGCGTCTCAAAACAAGAGATCAAAGAAGCATACAGTATGGTATCAAAGAAAGAGATTCAGGCAATAAAGACTGCCAAGAAAAGACTTGAAAGGACAGAGCTAGCTACAAAAAAGCTACTCAAAGGAACCACAATAGATTCAGAGGGTACAAAGATTACAAGATCATTTAGGGCAATCCAAAGTGTTGGGTGTTATGTACCAGGTGGAAAAGCAAGGTATCCAAGCTCTGCTATCATGTCTGCTGTCCCAGCAAAAGTAGCAGGAGTTTCTAGAATTGTAGTCATCTCTCCTTGCAACAATCAGGGCGCAATAGATCCATTCACACTTGCTGCATCTGATATTTGCGGTGCTACAGAAATCTACAGAGTCGGAGGCGCTCACGGAATAGCAGCCCTCTCTTTTGGCACAAGATCGATTAATCCAGTTGACAAGATTGTAGGACCTGGAGGTTCCTTTGTTTCACTTGCCAAGCTTCTTGTAAGTGACAAGACCCCAATTGATATGAACGCAGGAGCCACAGAGTTGGGAATAATGGCAGATACAACCTCCGATGTTACAATTGTTTCAGCTGATCTTATATCGCAGGCAGAACACAGCGAGGATACCTTTTGTTGGGTAATTACAACCTCAAAAAAAGCAGCTGATAGAATCAACAAGTCAATCAAGGAGCTGGCTGCAAAATCACAAAGAAAATCAATTGTTACAAAAAGCCTGAAAAAAAACGGGTTCATTGCTGTATGTAAAACAACTACTGATGCAATACACCTTGCAAATCAACTGGCACCAGAACACTTGGAGATTATGACAAGCAAACCAAACAAGACAGCTGAAAAGATAACAGGCGCAGGCTTGGTACTTTTGGGAAAAAACACACCATCTGCAGCAAGTGATTATCTGCTGGGCTCAAACCACATACTTCCAACCCAATCGTTTGGGAGAACAAGAGGTTCACTTTCAGTACTGGATTTTCTAAAACTTGATACAAAGATTCAATCTAGCCTGTCTGCACTTCGAAACATTTCAAAGCAAATGAAGTTATTTGCAGAAGCTGAAGGCTTGCCAAACCACTATAAAGCAATGGAGCGGAGATTAAAGTGAAAAAGGACTGGCTTAATAAAAAAGTGGATGAGCTCTCCAAACAGACGGGTTACCAAAAGCCTGAATCTTATCCTGATGCACTAAAGCTGGATTCAAATGAAAACCTGGTAATTGGAAAAAGCTATCAACAGGAATTAATCAAAAATGCAAGAAAAAAATCCGATGTAAGAGAATATCCGTTGGGTGGCACTGAAAGGCTAGTACAAGCCCTGTCAAAATACCTAAAGATCCCAGCTGGTATGATTTGCGTTGGGAATGGTTCAGACCAGATTCTTGACCTGATTCTGGTAAACTTTGCATCAAAAAAGACAAAAATTCTTACCTCGTCTCCAACGTTTGGATTCTTTGAGGAAAGATGCAAGCTGTACAATATTCCTACTACAAAGATTCCTTTTTCAAACAGCTTGATACTTGATGTTGAAAAATTTTTGGCCAAGTCAAAAAACTGTGATATCTTGTATCTGGATTCGCCAAACAATCCAACAGGATTTCAGTTCCCAAAAAGCGAGCTTGAAAAGCTGATTAGAAATTTTGATGGGCTAGTAATAATAGATGAGGCATATGTAGAGTTTTCAGACTATTCTGTGATTGATCTGGCAAAAAAGATGGACAATCTAATAGTTGTTCGCTCATTTTCAAAATCATTTGGCCTGGCTGGAATGAGGCTTGGCTATTCTGTTGCCCCCAAAAAGATAGCTGATGTGTTGTTACGAGTAATACAGTATCCGTATCCATTGAACACTCTGTCAATTGAGGCAGCAATACAGGCCTTGGGAAACCCAAAACCAGTCCTAGATTCTATTAAAATAATAAAGCAAGAAAGAAAGCGAATCATAGAAAACCTCAGAAAGTTTGATGCCTTTGTAGTGTTTGACTCTTCTGCAAACTTTGTATTGTTTGATGCAGGAGGAGCAGACAAGCGTGTTTTTGTGGCCCTAAAGGAGCAGGGAATACTCGTCCGCCAGCTTGGAAAGATTGGCAAATACAAGGGATGTCTTAGGATAACAATTGGAACAAAGGAAATGAACTCCAAGTTTCTAATGGCAATACGGGATCTTTTGGGTTGAGTCATGATTCAAAAACTAGATGAGGGGGTATATGCAACAAATGATATACTAGAGCAGATCAAAGGAGTCGACTCGGTAATATTTGACTGCGATGGAGTACTCATTGACATACGCAAGTCATATGACCTGACAATAAACAAGACAGTTGATTACATACTAGAGGAATTTGAGAAGATAAAAAATCCAACAAGGATAGACTCTGATGTAATTGATTCATTCAAGTCAAGTGGTGGTTTTAACGATGAAATAGATCTAACCTATGCTGCCATCATATCAATTAGTGCTGCAAGCAAGAAGGGAGTAGAGGCAAAGAAATTCCTTTTGGAGGTTGCAAAGAACTCAGACAAGTCCGGTATAAAGTCTGCAGAGCAATACATTGAAGGGCTTGGAATTGATATATCAGATATCAAAAGAAAACTCCACTATCCAAGTGAGAGAAAGTCAAATCCACTCTGTACTGTCTTTGATCAGTTCTTTTATGGACCAGAACTTTATTCAAAACTCTTTGGGCAAAAATCAAGCTTTGCAAAGGATGGCTTTATTGAAAACGACACTGTAATAGTTACAGAGGAACTGCTTGACAAACTTCAAAGTAAATTCGGCAAAAAGATTGCCGTTGTGAGTGGCAGGGGATACGAATCAATGAGGTATTCTATCAAAGATCTGATAGAAAAATTTGATATCAGTTCATCGGCATTCTTGGAAGATGAGCCAAGAGAGATGGCAAAGCCCAATCCAGAGTCGCTGTTGAGGGCCATAAAAAAAATGAAGTCAAATCACTGCCTCTTTGTAGGAGATTCTGTTGAAGACCTTATCATGGCAGAAAAGACTGCCAATCTTGGGTGCAAGACCACGTTTTGTGGAATCATAGGAACAAGTGATGATCCTCAGAGAAAACTTGGATTATTTGAAAAAAGAGGAGTCAACCTTGTATTGGATTCGATTCAAGATTTGCCGAAGGTATTAAATCTGGTCTAGCCTAATATTACACTCTGGGATTTAATTTTGAAATCAAGAAGAGCATCCATAAAACGAGAAACAAAGGAGACACTGGTTTCTGTAAGTGTCAATATAGATGGTTCGGCAAGAGTCACCGTAAATACTGGAATCAGCTTTTTGGATCACTTGGTTACATCTTTTGGCAAACACGCAATGCTTGATTTGCAGGTAAAGGCAAAATCACAGGACAAAATCGACCACCACTTGATAGAGGACACTGCAATAGCTATAGGCTCTGCAATTGACAAGGCCCTTGGGAATAGGTCGGGAATAACTAGATTCAGCTACGCATCTATTCCAATGGATGAATCACTTGCAGAAGCTGCAATTGACTTGGTAAAGAGGCCATACTACAAGCTAAAGCTGTCTATCAAACGAAACAAGACTGAGGACATGTCCTCAGAAGACATTGAACACTTTTTCCAGTCACTGCTTCAGAATCTAAACAGCTGCATACACCTTACTGTAAAGTATGGAAACAATGACCACCACAAGGTAGAGGCTGCAATAAAGTCTCTGGCAGTAGCACTCAGAAGCGCATCCTCAAAAGACAAAAAGCAGAAGGGAGTCCCTAGTACAAAAGGATCGATGTAATGAAAATAGCGATATTTGATTACGGGGCTGGAAACATCTTCAGCCTAAAAAACGCACTTGAAAAAGAAGGGGCAGAAGTTGAGGTAATAGAGGATATGGAAGAACCAAACAAGTATTCTGGAATTGTGTTTCCAGGAGTTGGCAACTTTGATCCTGCAATAAAGAGAATACGGGGATACGATACCAAAGACATAAGGGAATACATCGGCAATACGCCAGTACTTGGAATATGTCTTGGCATGGAGATGTTTTTTGAAAAAAGTGATGAAGGAAAGGAACAGGGATTTGGAATCATGGAAGGAGATGTGCTAGTACTGCCAAAAACAATGAAGGTTCCACACATGGGATGGAACAACCTAGAGATAACGCAGAAAGGAAGACTGCTGGAGGACATACCTGATGATTCTTGGGTCTATTTTGTGCACTCTTATCGCGTACAACCAAAGAACCAAGAGATAATCATGGCAGAATCTGACTATGGAATAAGGGTACCTGCCGTAGTGGAAAAGGAGAACTATTTTGGCACACAGTTTCACCCAGAAAAATCAGGAGATGTTGGCTCTATAATTCTCAAGAATTTTCTAAGAGAGTGCAAAAAGTGAAGATAATTCCTGCAATTGATCTGATGGGTGGTCAGGTCGTGCGTCTCTTGAAAGGAGACTCTAAGGAAAAGACAGTATACAGCTCTGATCCGATACATGTTGCAAAACAGTGGGAGAATGCAGGAGCTGACATGATCCACATAGTGGACCTTGATGCTGCCCTTGGATATGGCTCAAACATTGGTACAATCAGAGATATTGCAGAGTCTGTTTTTGTACCATTGGAGGTAGCTGGCGGAATTAGGAATAGAAAAAGTGCTTCTGATGTTGCAAAGTTTGCAAGCAAAATAGTAATCGGGACAGTTGCGTTTGAAGACAGGAAGCTGCTTGATCAAATAGCAAAAGATGTTGGAAAAGAAAAAGTCGTAATTGCAGTTGATTATAGGAATGGCCATATAGTTGTAAAGGGATGGCAGCAAAATACAAAAGCCAAGCTAATATCTACAGTAAAAGAGTTTAGAGAGGATGGATACTATGAGTTTTTGATGACAGATGTGAACCGTGATGGGACACTGGAAGGACCCGACCTTGAAAACCTCAAAGAGGCATGCGGGGTTGAGGGTGTAAGAATAATTGCAAGCGGCGGAATATCAAAAATCGAGGATGTGGTCAAAGTAAAAGAGGTTAACGCATACGGTGTAATACTTGGAAAGGCATTGTACGAGAAAAAAATCTCAATAGAGGAGGCAAAGGAAATAGCTTGACCCTGACCAAGAGAGTAATTCCGTGTCTTGATGTAAAGAATGGGAGAGTGGTAAAGGGGCTGCACTTTGAGTCAATAAAGGATGCAGGAGATCCTGTGGAGCTTGCAAAAAGGTACAGTGAGGATGGTGCAGATGAGCTGGTCTTTTTGGACATAACAGCTTCAGAGGAGCAAAGAGAGACAATCAAGGAATTGGTAAGAAGAGTAGCGGAAGTTATCAACATTCCCTTTACAGTTGGTGGTGGGGTAAAGACACTAGAGGATGCAAGAAACATCTTGCTAAGTGGAGCAGACAAGGTTGCAATCAATACCGGCTCTGTAAAGAATCCTGAAATAATTACAGAACTCATGAAGCTGTTTGGCCGTCAGTGCGTTGTTGTGGCAATTGATGCAAAGAGAAACTATGACGTCTCTTCTGGAAAGAATGTGTTCTCTGAGAATGACAAGAAATTCTGGTTTGAGGTTTTCATATATGGTGGCAAAAAAGAAACTGGCCTTGATGCCATAGAATGGGCAAAGAAAGTGGACGAGCTAGGTGCTGGAGAGATACTTTTGACCAGCATAGACCGAGATGGCACAAAAGACGGGTATGATACCATACTTACAAAGGAGATCGTAAACACTGTCTCTATTCCAGTCATAGCCTCAGGTGGCTGTGGCATTCCAAATCATATGGTTGAGATATTCAAAGAATCAAACGTCGATGCTGCCTTGGCAGCTTCAATCTTTCACTACAACTCACATGGTGTTGCCGGAGTCAAAAAGTATCTAAAGGAAAAAGAGATTCCCGTAAGAATATAAGTTGATTTTATGGTTGAATCAGAATGGAAAAGAGTATTGATGATATTGATTTTGCAAAGGGAGATGGACTGGTTCCAGTAATAGTTCAGGATTCCACTACAAAAGAAATACTCACTCTGGCTTATTCAAACAAAGAGTCTCTCCAAAAGACAAAAGAAACCGGCAAGTCTTGGTTTTACTCTAGGTCACGAGATAAGCTTTGGATGAAAGGAGAGGAATCTGGTAATGTTCAAAACGTCAAAGACATTTTAGTTGATTGTGATTCAGATGCAGTAATCTATCTTGTGGAGCCAACTGGACCTGCATGTCACACCGGTCAACGTGTTTGTTTTCACCACAACTTGAAAAAAAACTAACAAACATTGGTATGGAAATCTTCTTCATTACCTGGGATAGTCTTGTTTGTTATCTTAAAGTAAAGATTTTGATATTCTGTTCCTCTAAACACAACTGCCCATTTTCCTATCAGGTCCTCTTCACTACAGACACCTTTTGATTTGGTTAGTCTTGGCTCAAAATAATAATTGAAGACATTCTTTTTTTGTCCATCAAATGGTATGGTAAGGTATACCGAATAATGTGTGTCATTTTGCGGTCTGAGGAATGCAACCTGACCCTTTTCATCTGGTTCAAGGCCTCCTATCCTAAGGAATACTTTTTCACCCATCACATATTCTGACCTGTCAATCTGGAATGGTCCTGATGTGATCCACTCTCTTGGAGCAGGTTCATATTCAGGATTCTCAATCCTTTCTTCTTCTATATCTTGTATTCTTTCCTCAATCTCTTCTTGGATATTTCTTTCAGGATCTGTGAGATCCACATCGGGATTGCTTTGTGTAATATTCAAACTAGTTTGATTTTCTTCAAAGGATTCAGCTATTGAGATATCCTCCATTGACTCTGTTTCTTCAAACTCTGTATCTTCGACCGACTCTTTGGGTAACTCGTCTATGTTTTGGATGTCATTCAAAGACACAAAAGCAACGATTGCTATTGCCCCAATAATTCCGCTAATTGCAATTTTTTTCTCCCTGCTTGTCAAACCGCTTGGAATTCTGAAATAGTTGGTAAAAATCTTTGGAATAAAAAATTCATGCTGTTTTTTGATAATTTTTCAAAAAATTTTCAAGATACGGCCTTTTACTCGATTTTTGATGAAAATAGACGTAAATTATTACTAAATTTTTTGGCTAAATAAGTTAAGTAGTACTAAACTTGATATTAGGATTTTTTATTTATAATGTAAAGAGGATTTGCTTACATGACTAGAATTTTACTGCAGTGTAGAGAGTGTAAAAAAGAGTATGAACCTACTTTCAAGTACATCTGCGATGACTGTTTTGGTCCATTGGATGTAAAATATGATTTTCCCTCAATTTCTAAAGATGATTTTGTAACTCGCCAAAAGACGTATTGGCGATACTTTGAGATGTTGCCAATCTTGGACAAGTCAAATATTGTAAGCATTGATTCTGGTTTTACTCCACTGACTAGAGCTGACAAGCTTGGAAAGAAGCTTGGCCTGAAGAACCTTTACATAAAAAATGACTCTGTTAATCCAACGTTTTCATTCAAAGACAGACCAGCAGGTATTGCAGTCTCAAAGGCAAAGGAATTTGGCATGTCCTCTGTTGGGTGTGCATCAACTGGAAACCTTGCATCTGCTACTGCAGCTCATGCTGCAAAAGGTGATTTTCCGTGTCATATCTTTGCGCCAAGTGACATCGAGATGGCAAAGATTGCACAGGCTCTGGCATATGGTGCCAACTTTATTGCAGTTGATGGAACATATGATGATGCAAACAGGATCGCATCACAAATTGGTGACCAAAAGGGAATCGGCGTTGTAAACATCAACATGCGTTCGTACTATGTGGAAGGATCAAAGACACTTGCGTTTGAGACAGCAGAACAGCTTGGATGGAGCGTTCCAGACCACATTGTGATTCCAGTTGGAAGTGGTGCAATGCTTAATGCAAACTGCAAGGGATTTGAGGAGCTGCAGCAGGTATCGCTTGTTGATGACATTTCTAATCTGCACATTCATGCAGCACAGGGGCATGGCTGTGCACCTGTAGTTGATGCATTCAAAAAGAAAAGCACCGATGTAAAACCAGTTGAGAATCCAGATACGATTGCAAAGAGTCTTGCAATAGGTGATCCTGGAGATGGCAGATATGTGCTAAAGCGACTGAAACAGTATGGCGGGATTGCCGAAGAGTCAAGTGACAAGGAGATTCTGGAGGCAATACTACTCTTGGCAAAGACTGAGGGAATATTTACAGAGCCAGCAGGCGGAGTGTCTGTATCTGTTCTGCAAAAGATGGTCGAAGCTGGCCAGATTGACTCTGATGAGACTGTTGTGTGTTATGTTACTGGAAACGGCTTGAAGGCAACTGAGGCAATAATGGAGGTTCTTGAAAAACCAGAGACCATGAAGGCAGACGTTGGAAAGATATCGGCGGTGATAAAGTAGTGCCAAACATAACATTTACCATACCGTCAGTCCTGAATCACGGTGGCGGGGAAAAAAAAGTAGAAGTAACTGCAGAATCCCTCAAGGATGCGTTCTCAAAGATTGCAGAAAAGATGGGAGATGACTTTAAGAGGCGGGTCCTAGACGAAAATGATACACCTCGTTCTTTGATTAACATATACGTCAATGGCAAGAATGCCAAGTTTTCAGAGGGATTGGAGACATCGCTAAAGGATGGCGATGAAGTCTACATTTTGCCTGCAGTAGCTGGCGGCTCTGAGCTTTCTAGCAAGGAGCTTGACAGATATTCCAGACAGGTAATGCTAGAGGAGATTGGGTACCAGGGACAGCTGAGACTAAAGAGTGCAAGGGTCTGCGTTGTAGGAGTTGGCGGACTTGGCAATCCTATCACGACAAGGCTTGCTGCAATGGGCGTTGGTACTTTGCGTATAGTTGACAGAGATGTGATCGAGTTGTCAAATCTGCACCGTCAGACAATGTTTGATGAGGATGATGTTGGTCAGGTCAAAGTAGAGGTTGCTGCAAAAAAACTCAAGAAGCTAAACCCTGACTGTACCATAGAACCGCTATCAATCTCAGTTAATGACTATACTGCACCAGAAGTCGTGCAGGACTGTGATGTTGTAATTGATGCGCTGGATTCAGTCAATGCAAGGTATGCGCTGAATAAAGCTTGTGTGAAAAGTAGCATTCCATTTGTTACAGGCGCTGCAGTTGGAACATCAGGACAGGTATTTACTATACTTCCAGGACACTCTGCGTGTTATCATTGCATGTTTCCTTCACTTGATGAGGATTCTATGCCCACATGTAGCATAGAGGGAGTACATCCGCCAATACTATCCATAGTAGGAGGAGTAGAAGTTGCCGAAGCTGTTAAGGTTATTCTTGGAAAAAAGCCAAGTCTGTCCGACAGAATACTGCACGTTGACATTGAGAACCTTGACTTTGCAACAACTAGAACATTCAGAGCAGAGGAATGTTCTGTGTGCGGTTCTGGCAAGTCAGAAGAAGCTCCAAAAGAAGAATTGATTTTAGAAGAGCTTTGCGGAAGAAATCGAGGAAAGAGAACGTTTTCAATCACTCCAACTAGTACGTTTGAGCTTGATGTTGACTCTGTTACAAACACTGCAAGAAACAAGGGATTCCGTGTAGAGAATCAGGGAGACCTTGGACTGTCAATGAGGACTGATGAGATGTCAGTAAGCTTCATGAAGAAGGGCTCTGCAATTGTAGTTGGTCCAAAAGATGAACAAGAGGCTATATCACTATACAAGGAGCTGCTCGGCAAAAAGCAGATAGCTGAGACGCACTAGATGCAAAAGTTTTGATTTATCTTCCTTTAAGGTAGGTCGTCATTAACAACATATCATCTCTGATGCTTTTTGTAGGCTCTTTTTCTATGATCAACTTGGATAACAAAAATTATCATCTTGTTTTGTCTCAGATCCATAATTACTCTGTATTCTCCAACTCGTAATCTGAACAACTGCGATCCGGCAAGTCTTATTACCGCAGAAAATGGATTTTCCCTAAAATCTCTAGTACTCTGTTGAGGATTATTCTGGCGTCTTTTCTGCCTATCTTTGCCAGCTGTCTTGCAGACTTTTCAGACCAGATTACCTCCCAGACCATTTGCTAGATGTCTAGTTTTTTTTTCTAGTTGTTTTGTAGTGTATACACGTCCTTCCTTGATATCTTTCAGGCCTTCCTCGATATCTTTTATGGTCTCCTCTGAGAGTATTTCGTCTGGCTCTGCTGCATTTAACAGCCTCTTTATTATGTCATCGTAGGTCTCCTTTGGGAAGAGTCTTAGCTTGTCAAGCTTGCTTTTTGTCTTTTTGTCAAGCTGGATTGTTGTGACCATAATTCACTATAGCAGCATATAGTAGATAAGAATTCGGGAGAACAGTATAGCTGCTGACCCGATCCGGGCAAGCGCATTTTTTCCACTTTTTTAATTTCAAATATTGTTTATAACCACCATTCATTCCAAACATATTTTCATTCATTCCGTGCATTTTTACATTGGTTCCAAACATTACATCCTCACAATAGGTTTGAATGGTATGATATTGGGGGAGGGGTATCCAATAACTAGTTTGGAGAAAATGTAATTGAAATAAAATTTGTAATAATTGTTGTAAATGGTGGAAAATACGAGAAAATTGCTAAAATGTTTGTAAAGTGGGGCATGAATTGCATGTATATTGTGATCTCACAGCAGAATAACATATTACAAAACTAATTTCATAAAAACCGCAGCCTTAATAAAAGGGATGTACCGTACGTTACGGTATGGCAAATAACATTACGCCTGATACTCGAGAAGCAGTCATCAGAGATTACATCTCTGGCGTTGAAGTGGAACAGATCATTAAAGATCACAGAATCTCTCAATCTTCTTTTTATTCTATAATCAAAGATGGGAAAGCCGAGCTTGGCAAAAATAGCATTGAGGCGATGCGAAATATTACATCTCTCCTGCGAGAAAAAAACATCCCACCCGGAATGATCTTAAACGGCGCAAGAATTGCCTTCTATCTGGATTCACTTGAGCCGTCAAAACGTGATGCCCTTTTAGGAACCTTTACAAATCTTGCAGAGAATTATTCGGCAGGACAACTGTCAGAGGTCATACCCAAGCTTGCAAAACTGAGTCAAAAATATCCTAGCGAAAATCTCTCTGATATCCCTAGTTTAGTTGATGAAATGGCCCAGCAAAAAAGTAAGCTAGAAGAACAGATAGAATCAGACAAGGCAGAGGTAAAAAAAATCAAGCAGCAAAAGGAAGCTGCACTAAAGGATGACAGGACAACTGAAGCTGAAATCGCCAATTTTGTGAGGACAAGAAAGTATCTTAGAAAAAACGGGTACGACATATCGAATCTAGACTCCTCAGTTACCATGATCAAAGAATGCGAGACACTTGGTTATGATCCATCAAAGGCAGTAGAGTCACTTCAAAAAGAGTCGTCTCTTGAACAGAGAGTACACGATCTCTCAAAGAAAGAAGACACACTTTCAAACCAAATATCTCAAAAAGAATCAGAGCTAAAAGAAATCACGTCAAAACTTGAGAATCTGCAAAGGGAGGCAAACCAGTATTCAGCTGCGATTGATTTTTTGAATAGTCTTGAGTCACGTGGAATCCCGCCAAAAAGAATTGAGCGATGGCAAAACATCATCAAGTCAGCTGGACTTGATCCGATACAGTTTTCACAGGATATGGAAGAGCTAAAAGACATCTCAAAGGTAAAAAACAAGGTTCATGAAAGGTACTGCTCCCTCAAGTCAGAGGTTGCAAGACTGGAGTCACAACGTAACACACTAGCTGAGGAGGTAAAAAAACTAGAGTCAAAAACAAATACCCTAAGGGTAATTGAGAAAAGATTGCAAGAGCTGATCAACTCAATGTCACATGAATTTCATAAAATGTCCTCAAAGTTTCAGACTACACTAGACTGGCAGACAGCTGGTGCACAAGAGTACCTCAAAAAAATAATAAATGAATTTGAAGATCTTCTTAATGATTTACTAAACAGGTTGGTTGAATCAAACGATGCAGTAAGCAAGGCAGACATTTTCAAACCACTTTACAGAATCATGAAAGGAGATAAACCAGAACCATACAAAGTATACTGGGCCATGTTTACAATGCTGTCATCACTTAAGATTTGGATTAAAAACCAAGATGTGGGTTATGCACTAAAAAGTGAGGTTTCAAGCATTACTGAACGACTACAAAAGATGTTGATGGATGGCGCAGCTGCATAGAGTGCAAGAACTTGTAAAAGACGCAAAAGAGATGGAGAAACTTTGCACAGAGTCAGAAAGGCAAGCAAGCATAATAGCAGAAGGCTTGCTGTGCAAGGCACTTGACAAAAAGTTTGGCAATTATATGACAAGTTCTGCGGATTCAGAAAAGTTTGTTGATGATGCAGTGAGTAAAATTTTTGATATGCTGGACAAACACATAAATCATAAAAAGAATAGCTCTCAAAATTCTAAGTATAACCAGATTGAGGCATTTTCAACGGAGATTGAATCACTTGAACGCAAAATAATGATTGTAAAGCAGATGCTTTCAAACTATTCTTACATTGAAAAGCAGCAGATTTTGAGGCAGATTCATCTGGAGCCCTTGCCAAAGGTAGTTGATAGAATAATTTCAGAGAATACGGCAGTTGAGCTAAAATGATAGTTTTCTGGAATTTTATCGATTGACAAACCCTTTTAAAAAAATTCTACAAAGTAATCATAATGTGTGAAATTTTGAATAATTGATCGAGTAAATAGGCCTGAAAATCCAAAAATTACAAGGGCTGATCCAAAAATTTCACAAAGAATTCTGAAGGCTTGAAAAATCTACAAAATAATTCCAAAATGTGGACAAATTGTCCATTAGCCTTATATACTAACTTTCGAACAAAAACGTCAATAACATGAACAACGAGATAGGACGTAAAATAACTAGTCTTACATTAATGACAATTATGGTTGCAGGTGGTATGACATTTGCTGTACCAAGCATGATGCCGGTACAGGAGGCCCATGCTGCCAACGCAAACTTGTTTGTATCCGCAGAAAACTCGCAGTTTGACAATTACATGTCAGGACCTCAGGTCATCGAGGTAGTTATCATAAATCCAGAGATCTCTGATACTGATGAGGCAAAAGGTGAACCAGACGTTACAGTAAACGGCAAGAACCTTAGAATGGTTCAAGCCGTTGACGGTAACTGGTATGGTTACTTTAGTGATGTACAGCAAGCTCAGATTGCTGACTTTACCGTTAATGGTACATCAGTAGCAGCTGGAGCTGGATTAGACTTTGGTACATTCTGTTCAAACACATCTGGTGAAGAAACATTGGGTATCTCTCTATCTGAGACCCGTGGATTTGCATTACCTACAGTCAGTGTAGAATCAAACAGTACTGCTGGTGTTAACGGAACAACCGCATCTCCTGGTTCATCAATCGAAGTAGATTGTGCTGGTCATGGGCTGTGGACTCGTACTAACGTCAATGGTACTGAAGACACTGCAATGAATGTCTTGAGAGAAACAAAAGACATCAACAAAGGATCAAGTACTGTAGGTATAGGCCAAATTGGAGTAGGCCAAGATGTTGATGTTAATGGTGATGGTACTACAGATGGAGACATTAGTACTTCAGAGAGTGCATTGAATGGTGTATGGCCATTCATTCAACTATACGATCTAAATCCAACTGGTAACGTTGTGGTCCAGTACAACAAGGGTGGTGGAGCACAAACAACAACACTAACCTTTGATACTGTTGACCAGTTTGCCGGATTGGAGTTAGATAGAGCAAAGTATCCACAAAGAGCTGAGGTTCACTTTACCATAACTGACCTTTGGTTAAACATTGACCCAACAGATGAGGACTCTTGGACCTTTGGTACAAACTCATCTGGAACTGCAGCCAATGACCAAGGAACATTCTACCAAGTATTCAATGAAAACGGCGGACGTGCAGGTGACGACATAACAGACGGTGTAATTAACATCGAAGGCAACTTGGGTGATCTAATGTGTGAGGACAACTGTGTATTGCTTCTTGACATTAACACACAAGGCAGTACCGAGGATGTAGTTACACTACAAGACAATGACGATATTGCAATAGAAGTTCAAAATAACGGTGATTCGCAAGACTCTTCTGATTTCCAGACGGAAGGTAGTAACTTGCTAAATGCTAGTCCACTTACAGTAACAGAGCAGGGTCCATCAAGTGGAATCTTTGGTTCCTATGACGAGTCAGATGAGTCCAACCTTATCATCACAAATGATGCAAAGAGGGGAACATCTGCTACCATAGATTACAATGAGACTGGACAGACAATCATAGTTGGATTCGACTTTGGTACTATTGACATCCAGCCAACCGACGAGGAGTGGAGCTCCGGTGAGGAGATTCCAGTAGTTCTGGTTGATGCTGATGCCAACAAAAACAGCAGAGTCGATGAGGACTTGGATCTAAACGTTGCACAGAATGACCTGATTCCATCTCTAAAGACTGGTGATCCATTCACTATAGGAGAGGGAATTTCTGATAAAGACGAAGGACTGTCCAACTTTATGGTATTTGTTGATACGCTAACACCTACAAGTCTTGGCAACAAGGACACTCAGGCAGTAGTTGCCCTAGACCACAGCGGAACTGACAGCGGACAGTTTGTCCTCAGATTCCGTGGCAGTGGCAGCTCTGATGCTGGCAACGCAACTACAACTGAGGTTCAAAAGTTCAGTGAAAGAGCGATTATAACACCTACCTCCCTGAGAGGAGACAACTCTACTGGTCTGATCATCGACTTGAATACTAACTTGGGTGACTTGAGAAGTACCTTCAAAGATGCACTAAACGACAACGACGGGGACTTCCGTGGCCTGAACATGTTGAACCTTGATCTAAGAGGAATCAACAGCACACTCAACAACTTTGATGTGTTCTTGCTGATTAACAGCACTGACGGTGTGACAGCTGGTGATAGAGAAATCATCGAGGATGCAACCGGTGAGATTGCAGGGAGTGGATCAGATTTCCTATCTGCAATATCATTGGTCAATAACACATCAGCTCAGGCACTTATCAGCTTGAACAGTACAAGCGATGAAGTTGAGAGGCCAATAAGCATCCATGAGAGTATATTTGACGATGACTTTGATGACGGTGACAGAATTGGTCTGTTTATCAACTGGAACAGCTCTGATAATATCTCAGATGATGGAAACCAAGCACTTGGAATAGTCTCAGATGTTAGCGAAAGACCATTTGTAATAGACTTCTTCTCATTTGGATTCGCTGATGATGGCAACCTATCAGGTGAGCGAGTTGCCAACCAGATCATCAGGATAGAGTCTGAGGAGACCGGCGATAACACTAGCACCTTTGAGGGTAGCTTGGAGTATATCATGGTCAATCAGCTCAACATCCTAGAGGAGAGCACCTATACTGGTCTGACCACAATTGCAGACGATCCATCCTTTATCGTAATCCAGGACTTGACTGACGATGAATCACCACGAGTGAACTACTTTGACTTGGGAGCAGACGGTGTATCAACACAGATTGCTGACCAAGAAGAAGCACCATCTCACTCCGGTGTTGTATCCTTTGATGCAAACTCCTACAAGATAGCAGATACTGTTGTAGTTACACTTGAGGACGCTGATCTCAACGTCGACAGTGATCTAATAGACATCTTTACCACAGTTGCTGGTGATGACGAAGACTTAGCAACCGCCAATGATACAGCATCAGATGCTGTAGGCAAAGCAGGTCTGCCAACCACAGACAGGGAGGGCATCGACTTTAGCTTTGGCGCACTTGGTAGGATGCTAGATATCACATTTGACGATGAGAGATGGGCACAATCAAACATCGCATTTGATGGAACTACCTGTAATGGTGACAGCGATTCCTTTGCCGGTGTAGATGATGGTCTTGAAAACACTGGATTCACACTAATTGAGACCGGTACAGAAACCGGAATCTTTACTGGTGACTTCCAGATCCCATCAGTATACTGTCAGAGATCCGGCAACACTGGCGCTAACGGCGATGCCGTATCCACAACTGGTACTGATATTGAGGTCAACTATGTTGACTTTAGAGACGCATCTGGTGAGATCATCGAGGTAGGTGACTCTGCAGGTGTTAGAGCCAATACTGGTTCAGTCTCACTAGACAGAACTGTCTACCCAGTACCATGGGGTGCTTTAGCTGACTTTGGTGGAGACACCGACTCTAGCACAACAAACGGTCTCTCTGTCTTCCCAATTCACGCAACTGGCATCGATGGCAACGTCGACAATACAGATTCAGATGATAACACCATCTCTGAGACATTAGGAGCTGGAGATCTTACCATATACGTTCGTGTAAACGACCCAGACTTTGATGTCTCTGCATCAGGTGAAGACACTATTGCACAGGATGTTGGAAGCGATGACGATAACGAGGACGTAGGACCCGTCAAGATCACTGTATCAAGAGGATCTGAAAGGGTCGTCTTGGCATATGCTGGTGGTAGCACAGAAAACTCCACTGGTAGAATAGACGTAGACGATGATGCCTCGGACCTTAGTGAGATAAGGCAGCTTGGTGAGATCGTAGAGATTGCACCAGATGCAGGAATCTTTGAGCTTATCTTTGACATCAGATACACTGATGGCCCAGACAGCTCTCTGTGTCCAGAAACTGATGAAAATGGATTCACTGACTTGGCAGGAACGGATGGCACAGAAACATCTAGATTTGACGCTGCATCTGAAGGTGGTGAAAACTATTGTATCCTGCAGGGTGATATCATCACTGTAGAATACACTGACCCAACAGATGCTTCAGGTGATCCAAACACTGTAACTGACTCTGCAACATTTGACCTGAGAAATGGTGTGTTGCAGTCAGACAAGTCTGTATACATCATTGGTTCTGACGCAATCCTCACAATCATCGAGCCCGACTGGGACCTTGATAGTGATGGAGCAGAAACCTATGACCTCGATGTACTCGAGTGGGACTCTGATGCTGCAACCGTTACCATGGGTGACCGTGGAGGAAACGCAGCTGCATTTGACCCAGAGCCAACCGACTTTAGGGAAACCGGTGACTCTACTGGTATATTCCAGATAGTAGTCGAGGTTCCCGAAGAGCTATCAGGTGACAGACTCGAAAGAGGCGAAGAAGTAATCCTAGAGTACACTGACTGGGGCCCATCTGGTTCTGACTTTGTAGGTGACGAAGAAGAAGATATCAACTTGACAATATTCACTTCAAACTTTGGAGCAACTGTAGAGCTTGACCAAAAAGTCTATTCTTGGACTGACAAAGTATTCATTACAATTGTTGCCCCAGACCACAACTTCGACAGCGACTTGGTCGACGAGATTGGTGACTCCTCAACAGACCCAATAAAGGTCTCTACAAGAGGAAACAACCTAGACCAATACAAGCTGGTCGAGACTGGTACTGACACCGGCATCTTCACTGGTGAGGTAATCCTTACTGGATTCTCAAGCCATGATGCTGACGGTGACGGTGACACAGATGATGCAAAGGGCATAACAGGTAATGCAGCCGAGACCACAAAGACCGGCCTTGGTCCAACCGATGGATTCCTAGAGGCTGATGATGATGATGGTATTACAGTATCCTTTGAGTTCTCAGAGGATGAGACAGTAGTCGGATCAGCACTGATCAGATGGAACATTGGTGAGGTCCAATGGCTTGAGGCAAGCTATCCAGCAACAGGAACTGGTGTTGTAAGAGTAGTTGACCCAGACATGAACTTAGATCCAGAAGCAGTCGACAACTTTGATGTTGACGTCTGGTCAGATTCTGACGCTGGTGGTATTGACCTTACTGTAACTGAGACTAACGAGGCAACCGGCATATTCGAGGGAACCGTATTCTTTACGACTACCGATGAATCATCCGGCCACAGACTCAGAGTCTCAGAAGGTGACACAGTCACTGCAGAATATGAGGACAATACACTACCTGATCCATACACAACAGCAGATGAACTCGATATTACTGCCACTTCACTAATCGGTACTGTTGTACCACCTCTTGAGAGAGCACCAGCTGCTAACGCAAGAGTAGTTGATGCCTTCGGCAATACCCTAGATACGGTATCCGTAGACCAACAGGTACAGATCACCGCTGACTTGGCAAACGGCCAGGATAGAGAGCAAGCATTTGCTTACTTGGTACAGATTCAGGATGCAAACGGTGTAACAGTATCACTAGCATGGATTACAGGTTCATTGTCCCCAGGACAATCATTCAGTCCGGCACTCTCTTGGATACCTTCGCAATCCGGAACATACACAGCTACTGTGTTTGTCTGGGAGAGCGTAGATAATCCAACTGCATTGTCGCCACCAGTAGAAACAACAATTAACGTACAGTAAGACTAGAAAAAATCAAACTATCCCTTTTTTCTTTTTATCAGAATCAAACCCAGCGGATGCTGTATGATTCACAAGCAATATCTATGAGAACCTCTGAGACAATCCAGTTGAAGATTTTCCTTTTTCCACTCATTGCAGTTTTGTTATTTATTCCACATTATGCGTTCTCCCAAACTTTTGAGGCATCTACTGATAACCAAGTTTACACAGAAGGCCAGCCGCTCTTTGTGTATGGCAAGGCAGCGCCAGAAGAGGATGTAATAGTCAGGCTTTTTGCACCAGATGATACTGTTGCAAAGTTTGACCAGATAAGCACAGGAGATGATGGCTCTTTTAACGAACTGTTCTGGACCTGGCCTGAATCCTCAACTGACTTTCCCTTTGGAACATACACACTTGAGGTGATAAGCTCAGACGATCCAGGAGTCTCTCAAAAATTTGATCTAAAGTTTACCTCGACTTCGGAGCTAAAGGAGGTGCCAGTTGAGAGGAGGCTTACCACCTCTGTCTTTGCGCCAGAGACTGCCGCTGTGAGCCAGCCGCTTCGAGTGTTTGTGCAGACAACAAGTGACGGACTGCTCATTGGAGGAGATCCAGACATATTGCTTGAGACCTCTCATGTACATCTTCCCTCTGGAAGAGTGGCATCTCTTTCAGGCCAGTTTGAGACACTGCATCAGGGACTGTACTTTGTAGACTATGTCCCTGACCAGCAGGGAACATACGTATTCCATGTCGTGACGTTTTCTCAGGGTAGCATATCGCATGGATCGTCTGCAACAAACGTCTTGGCATCAGACATTGGAGGCATATCAGAGCAGATAATAGAGCTCAACTCTGTCTTGAATCAGACCTCAACTGAGCTTGACACTTTGGAATCTGAGATTGAGGGATTTGGCTCAACCCTTGGTGGTGCAAGTGAAAAGATCGAGTCAAGTGTTGATTCCATATCTGCATCAGTTGGTAATATCGAGGAGGCTTCAAGCCAGCTCAACTCGCTTTTCTTTCCAATTGTAGCATCAATTGGAATTATTGTTGCACTACAGATTGCAATTCTGGCAAGGTCAAGGCAGTAGAAATGAGTCATGGCATTGCACGGATAGTTATAATTATGAACGATTCCCGATGAAGTCATGCCAAAGTCGGCAATTTTTTTTGTTATCATTTTGATTACATCTACTCCCGCATATGGATACCTCGGTGCAGACATTCCCCAAGATTATTCCCAGGATGTTCAAACCTCTGTATTTGATAGCAGAATAGTAAAGATACCTGATTCCTTCAAATCATTTGACCAAAAGGACAGGTACATTGTCTTTGGTGACAACAAAAGTGTATTTGATACCATATCCCAAGATCTGACATACTCAGTAACCTCAAAGAACGGGTTCTTTGGGATAGGAGTATTCAACAAAGGAAGAATCAATAGTATTGATTCAAGTGGGGTTACAGTAATCAAGGACTTTCTTGTAGACCAGCACAAAACAGACAGTAACTTGGATGTATCAAGGATCAAAGAGATCACCTCATCAGAGAAGGTAGAACTCACAGGAAAGGGAGTAAAGGTTGCAATTGTTGATACAGGCGTTGACTTTTCAAATCCTGACATCCGTCACTCTATTGCAAGGGACAAAAGCAACCACCCAATAATGATTGATGCAGACGGTCAGGGAATTATTCTGACAAGGGCAAAGTTTCTTGCCCATATTGATGAGGATGGACTCTTGCGAAACATAACAAAAGAGCTTCCAAATGGTTTCACTTCAAAGGTCTACTGGAACAAAAAGGGTGTGTTCTTGGATCTATCACAGGGAGGCAAGGGAACAGACATTCCAATCTACAACTCGTTTTATCCGCAGGCAGGCTCCAATCTGGTCTTTAATGGAACGATAGCAAATGATATGAAGATTGGAGAAAACAAGCAGGACTTTATCGAATCAAAGAGCGGCGTGTATCATCTTGGCGTGATGTATCAGGGAGCACTTAGTGGATCCTTGGCTAGGATCCAGGTGGTGCCAGTTCTCGTAGTCGATGCAAACCATCCGGGAGTGTATGATACAATCATACCTGACATGTCAACTTCATGGGAGGATTACACAAGATTTGATTTAAAGCAGGGACAGAGACCAAAGTATGACTTTGACTTTACTGATGAAAAACCAATAATACTTGGTTCTGGAAACGAGGTTTTAACATATGACTCTGATGGTGATGGCAGACCAGACTATTCTGCTGGGACTGTGGGTGCCAGAGTTGTAGATGTGTATGGTGCTATCCAAAACAAGACAGCAAAGATTGATGATCAACTACGTGCAGTAAATGGAACACTGCTGGAATCATTTGACCCAGATGGAGAGTACTTTGGTGTAATGACAGACTTTCAAGGACACGGAACATCAAGTGCAGCATCCATTGTATCAAAGGGAGTACAAGAATACCGGATATACAACGATACAAGAAAGTTTACGATAACAGGCGTTGCACCAGATGCCAAGATAATTCCTGTAAAGGCGTTATGGTTTGGTGATGTCCTGTATGGATGGCTTTGGGCAGCTGGCCTTGAAAACGACGGCAAACAGTGGAAGTTCAGTGAGCCAAGAGCTGACATTATATCAAACAGCTGGGGAGTTTCTGCATTCCCAAGGACTAACAGCGCCCCTGGTCTAGACCTCTTGTCGGTGATCCAGAGCGTTCTTTCTGTTCCAAGGTCACTAGACCAGATCTATCCGGGAGTGATAATGATAAACAGCGCAGGAAATTCAGGACACGGCTACGGAACAATTGGACTGCCAAACGCTTCGCCATATTCCATAACGGTTGGAGCTACAACCAATAATGTCTTTGTTGGCTATGGACCATTCAAGGACCAGCCAAGATTTGGAAACACCACAGAGCACATGAATCATGTAGTTGACTTTTCAAGCAGGGGCCCAACTGCAATAGGTGATCCAAAGCCAGATATAATGAGCATAGGGGCCCACAGCTTTACTCCAACCCTTGTCACCAAACTGAAAAAGGAATCAAAAGACGAACCCTTTGCAATGTTTGGCGGCACAAGTATGGCAGCCCCGCTGGTTGCAGGCTCTACAGCTTTGGTCATTGAAGAGCTAAAAAATCAAAAACAAGAATATGACCCATTCAGAGTAAAAAATATTCTAATGTCAACTGCAACCGATCTTGGAAACGACGCACTAGTCCAGGGAACAGGATTGGTAAATGCAAAGAATGCAATAGACTTTGTGCAAAAAAAGCCTGGCTCATTCATTGTTTACAACAAGGATTCATTTGATAATGCAAAGTCGCTACTGCAAAAATCCCTAACCAAAGTAAACTCTACATCCTTTGGGATTGAAGATATCAAGTTCCCAGAGATTCCATATCCTCAGACAAGCTGGTTTGCAGGACAACTTATTCCAGGTGAAAAAAGTACCGTAAAATTTACCATAGAGAACCCCTCTAATGAGCCGCTGGAACTAGCTGTTAATCCAAACCAGATGAAACTAGTAAAGCAGACAAAGTTTGCCGGAGTGACAGAACCACGCCAAAGGGATTCAGTACTAAACAAAACTGATGCGTTTGCACCAAACTATATCCGATTAACTGACATCAAAGGACATGAAACCCTTGCTGACTTTTACGAATCAGAGGATCCCATACCAAATGATTCTTCCATGTTGGTTCTAAACCTAAACCTACCATTCTCTGACTTTATGAACAAGACATCAGAGCGGTATGCAAGTGATCTAAAGATTTCCTCACTATATGTCTATGACTGGCAAGATACAAACAACAACACAGAGGTATCAAGTGACGAACTTTCCTTGGTGAATCGAGGCGGTTCCTGGGGTACAGTACAAGAGCTTCGAGTCTCTGATCCTGCTGAAAAGTTCAACGGCACTGCAATGGTTGGTGTGTATCCAGTACCAACTCGCTACTCTTTCTGGTCAGGTGACACCAAACTAAATGCCACTGCAATAAACTATACCGTAACTGCAAGCTACTACAAGCATGACAAATGGAGATCCGTCTGGATAGACAAAGAAAGGATTACAGTTCCACCAGAAAGTTCTGCAGAGGTTCTTGCAACACTTTCTGTACCAATTAACTCTCATACTGGAGTGTATCAGGGATTTTTGACTTTCGAAGGATCAAAACAAAAGGTAAACGTACCAGTATCGTATGTTGTAAAAAAAGAGATTGCACAAAAAGATTCTGTCATGCTTTTGGAGTCAAAACAAACTGATGATGTGCTGTATGGTAATGGATATGTGAGAGGGGCATTTGATATGACAAACAGGTATCTTGCTGGGGACTGGCAGCAGTACTATCTTGATGTAAAGGATACATCAATCAATACTGCAACACTTGATATCTCTTGGAAGAATGAGGATACCTCACTTGCCGTGTTTGTTTTGAATCCAGAAGGAAAGATCATACAGACCAGCGTTCCATCTGGAGTGTTTGGAGAGTTTCTAAACTGGCCTTCACTTGACTGGCTTGGCACCTCGCCATTTAGCCAGGGTGGAGGATTCTTTCCAATAAAGAACAAAAACCAAACATCGATTGGATTGTATGTGCCGATAAACCAGACAGGAACATACACTCTACTGACCCACAATACCTTATTTTCTGGAGCATCCCTTACGGAGCCAATATCTGTTACTGCAAAGTTTACCACACTTGAACCAGACGACAAGAACCCGACAATCATTGCAAACATTCCAGATGTGGTTGGAAATAATTTTGTTTTCTATCCAGACATTAGGGATGAAAACCTCTCCTTGTTTGTGATATATATTGACGGAATAAAGACAGAATATTCCTTTGCAGAACCCCTCACATTCAACTTCCTAGAGGATGGACCTCATACTGCAAAGATTACCGCACTTGACAGGGCTGGAAACAACTCTACAAGAGTTATCTCATTTGAAAAAGACTCCAAGCCCCCACTCCTTGCAATACACTCACCAAAGAATGGAACCCAGGTATCAGACAGACTGGATATAGAAATTGATGTAAGTGATCCGAACCTGCCAGAGTCAAGATTTGTCGTAATAACTCTGCCAAATGGAACCAAGGTCTGGGATAAAAATTCCCTGAGAATAGATACTACCTCTATGCCAGAAGGTCAAAACTTGATAGATTTTATGGTTCAGGATTCAGCTGACAACAAAGATACAGCTAGTGTAAAGTTTGTTGTAAGCAAGGATACGATTTCTAAAACCCAAGATGCAATGTCTGATAGTACCTCTCTGACACTGTTTATTGGATTAGCAGCTGGTGCTGCGATCGGTGCAGTTGCAATGTTGATTGCCATGCAACAAAGAATTCGAAAATTTCGCTAGCCAAGGTTTATAAGCAATTTGCCAAGTATCGAGCTTAAATGTCTGAGCAGGGCACCCAAAAGTCCGGTGGACTATCAAGAAGAGATTTTCTAAAATTAATGGGTGCTGCAGGGACTGGTCTTGCCTTTGCACCGTTTGTTCCTTGGGGAAACTTTATGCCAAATCCAAGGTCTGTGGGACTTGAAAAGGTGCCAGTTGAGCTGCCAGATGGCACACAGGCAAACCTTAAGACTTTTCCAGTTAATCACGCCGAAGTCATCACCTATCCAAAGACTGGCGACAGGGTCCTAGATGAGGAGGCCTTTAGAAAGTGGCAGTTCATCAGACTGCCAAAAGAGTTTGGAGGAGAAAGACAAGAAGTTACTGCGTTTAGAGCATACAGCATGGTGTGCCTTCACCTTTGGTGTTTGTGGAAGTACTGGCCAGAGGAGGGAAGAAAGAGAGGAGAGTGTCCCTGCCATGGTTCAATGTATGATGCAAGGACTGGCATTGCCTTTGCGGGACCAGCTTCGCTGCAGGCTCCGCCATCAAATGCATTGGCAAAGCTAGAGTTTGAGGCAGACAATGACGGATTCATGTGGATTAGGCCTCCAAACTGGGGAGTAAATGAAAATGGAGTAGTAGGATATGGCCGTTTCGTTGAGTAGACGCACTGGAGCTGTCAACTTTTTCCAGTGGGTCTGGGACGGACTAGACAGAACAATATTTACTGCAATAAAGTTTTCATTCCCAGCAAGATTTGTAAGTCCCTTTGGATTTTTGGGGATGCTTACATTCATCACCTTTGTAATTTTAGGAATTTCCGGTGCTCTTCTCATGTTTTACTACCAGCCAATCCTTGATAGAGCTTGGGACAGCGTCCAGTTTATCAACGACGAGGTACCGTTTGGGTTCCATATCAGAAACATTCACTACCACGGATCAAACGCGATGGTACTCCTTGCAATCTTGCACATGTACTACCAGTACTTTAGCGGACGCTACAAGATAAGAAACGAAATACTCTGGGTTACAGGTGTAATACTTGGAACAGTTACGATTCTTGAGGCCTTTACTGGCTATGATGTAATATTTAGCGAACGGGCAGAGCTTGCAATCAGTATTGCAGCATCGCTTACAAACTCCATACCGGTTGTAGGGCCGACCATACGGGACGCTATGTTCGGCTCTGGATTCTCTGACTTTGTCCTGCGGTTTTATGCACAACATGTCTTTATCCTGCCAGTTGTAATGCTTGGGCTCATGGCAGTTCACTTTCCGCGGTTTCTGGTATTTGATGTGCCAATGGTTATGGCAATATCTGGCGCTATTTTGATTACGGGAGGTGTGTTTCCAGTTGACCTTGGCTTCAAGTTTGAGCCAACTGTACCACCAGGTATTACGGTCCCAGAATGGTATCTTACAGGGCTGTATGCATTTTTGCGGACGCAGTATGACAAGTTTGTGACAGGAGTCTTGTGGCCGGGACTGTTCATATTCTCGCTGTTGATAATTCCATTCATTGACCGGTACAAAAAGTTCTCATGGAAGGACCGCCCCATAATTACAGCTATTGGGATAACAGGCATTGCGCAAATCATGGTTACAACATACTGGGGATTCTACATACCGCCTGATACTACCCTGCCCCTCGTAGAGAGGCTAGTAATTGATCCAGTATTCTTGTATACTACAATGATACTGATGGTGCCGCTTGGATTCGGCTTTAGCTATATGATGATAAAGATGGCAAAGGAGGCAGAAAGAAAGGCAAAGATTGAAAAAGAAAAGGGGCCAAAAAAGGTTGCAACAATCAGCTTTTCACAAAAATGGCTAAACTGGATAATTGTAGCGCTGATTGCATTCCAGGTATTCCTAAACATTGCAGCATACAATGCATGGCTTAGTGGAATGAAAAACATCTCGCTGTTTTACATCGGCTTGATACTGATAGTGTTTGCAGCGTTCTTCCATGTGTACAGGTACAGCATGAACGAGGCAAAGAAGCCACCCCCACCACCCCCTGTTCCAGAGCCAGAAGGCCAACCAGAAGTAGAGGCAGAAGCAGAGCCGGAAGCAAAACAGCTTGAAGACAAGGGTGCAGAAGAAAAACAAAAAGAGCTTACACAAGAAGTAAAGGACAAGAATCCCGAATCAAAAGGATCTTGATCCACTTCAAAAATTTTTACATAAATCAAACAAGCTTTATAAGACTTTTACATTTCTCTTGAACCATTGAGTGCTGTTTCAAGCCATGCATACGGTATCGGTATAATTACAGTTATTGTGGGACTATCCGCAGGACTGGTGTTTTACCAGTACTTTTACATCCCAGAATCTCTGGCAAAACCCCAGGTTTCTGAGGAGATACTAGAGCCAGAAGAGATTAAGGTAATTGATATCATTCCGGGATCGGCTGATCCAAACCAGCAGGACAACTTTGTACCAAAGCTAGTCAACATCCAGCTTGGAATAGATAACCACGTAAAATGGACTAACAGCGACCAAACGCCTCATACAGTAACCCCAGACCACAAGTATGAAGACGAATACAGCGGAATGTTTGGATCAGAGGGTGTAGTCATGCCTGGAGAAACATACGAGTTTGTATTCACAGAGCCAGCAGAGATTCCATACCACTGCGACCCTCATCCATGGATGACTGGAACACTAGAGATAACAAAGCAAAGGTTCTAGGCAGAAAACTTTGCAAACACGACATCGCTTTCAATCTCTTTGTGCTGCTCGATCACTGATGCCCTAACCTTTACCTCATGGGATTTTTTTGGCTCAAACTCTATTGCAGCTGAGAATGTGGCTTTATTGTCTGGCATGGAGTCCCTGCTGATAAAAAGCCTTGATACGTTTTGCGATATTTTTTTGCCATTTGATGACTTGTAGACAACAAGCTCGTTTGAGTCAAGTATCTGCGTGTTGATTACGACTCCGTCGTATCTGCCAGGATAAGAGACAGATATCTTTCCCTCAAATTCTTTGTTTGGTTTTATCTCTGTTTGGTCAAGTTTGAGTAAAATGTCTTTCAATGATTCTGTTATGATTCTTTGAAAATAAATTTGTACCAAAGCGGGCCCGGAGGGCTTCGATCCCTCGACCATCGGATTAGAAGTCCGGCACTCTATCCATGCTGAGCTACGGGCCCAAGAGACTGGATATGATTTACCATTTTAAGGGTTTACAAGAAAATTTTCACAGTAGAAAAAAGTGATATGACATAATTACCAGTCATTATATTGATAGTCTAGAAAAAAGAAGCTATGATTGTTTCTTCTTATCGTTATCGATTGTATCCTACTAAAGCCCAAGAGTCTAAACTCCATGACACAATAGAAGTATGTCGGGAAATTTACAACGATCTCGTATTTGAATCAAGACTTGCTTACAAAGAAGGGTATAGTTTGAAATTTGATGAATTACAAAGGATGATTCCAGCTATGATTCCTGTTGGCAAACATGTCTATAGTAAAACAGCTCAAGTTGTACTTAGACAATTTCAAAACAATCTAAAAACACTTTCAAATCTCACCAAAAGAGGAAAAAGAACAGGCAGTTTAAGGTTCAAATCCAAATCAAGATACAGATCAATAAATTATAACCAGTCTGGATTCTGTCTAGGTTCTAAAACTCTCAAACTATCAAAAATAGGCAAACTTAGGATTACATTACATAGACCTGTTCATGGAAAAATAAAGGAAATTCGGATAAAACGAGAACCAACTAATCAATGGTGCCATCATTATAACAGAATCAGAATGTAAGAAAAGTTGTTCTCTTCTAAGAAAAAATATTGTTGGAATTGATGTAGGTATTAACCATTTTACATATGATTCTGACGGTAAGATGGTAGACAATCCTCGATACTTGTCAAAACAAGAAGAAAAATTAAGAAGAGCACAACGGAAATTATCAAAGAAGGTAAAAGGTACAGCAAATTCGGTAAAACAATCAGTAAAGGTAGCAAAAATATACAAAAAAATACAATATCAGAGAAACGATTTTTTACACAAACTGTCATCATACTATGTGAACCATTATGATACCATTTTCATCGAAGATCTAAAGATAGTAAACCTACAAAAGAATCATCATTATCAAATCAATGCTTGGATTTCCTTTTTCAAAAAACTAGAATACAAGGCTGCAAGAGCCGGTATTCTGTTGCGAAAAGTAGCTGCAGCTGGAACTAGCCAAGATTGTTCTGGCTGTGGTAAAGTGGTGAAAAAATCACTTGCAACAAGAACACATCGTTGTTCAAATTGTGGTCTCGTAATTAATAGAGACTATAATGCCTCTTTGGTGATAAAACAAAGAGGTATGGAAAGCCTACCTATGGTGTATGGGGAAATAAAGCCTGCAGAGAGTAGACCACTAATCACGGCCCAGAATGGGTGATGATCATGTCGGCTCAGTGAACCAGGAAACTAACTAGAAAAGTTGGTAGCACACGGGTTTAGAACCATTTTTTCTGATTAATGTCTCGCTCCATCTTGAAAAGAAATTGTTGTGCATATCCACAGTATTCTCCAAAATAGCTTACAAGTCTTTGATGCAGTACATCGTATTGTTTTTCAGTTATTGTTTTTGATGAAATCTCAAACTGTTTTGAATAATACTTTCTCAATACTTTGAGCATCCATGTATCTATTGGAAAAGCATCAGTCTTTTCAAGTGAGAAAAGCAGTATACAGTCAGCTACCTTATTTCCAACTCCTGCAATCTGAATCAGCTGATCTTTTGCAGAGTGATAGTCAAGTTCCTTGAGTTTATCAAGTTCCAGTGCTCCAGACGATACTGCCTCAGCTGCTGCCTTGACATGCTTTGCCCTGTATCCCATACCACAGTCCAATAGATCCTTTACTGGTGTCTCAGCAACCTGCTTGGGTTCTGGAAACAAGCAAAAACTTTTGCCATCAAACTGCACCTTTTTGCCAAACCTCCTGCAGAGCTTGCCAAGATTATTTCTTATTCGTAAAATGTTAGAGTTTGATGATACGATAAATGTTACAAGACACTGGAACGGGTCTTGCCGTATGAGGCGCAGACTTGGAAACGCCTGGATTGCATTCCTTACTGTTCTGTCGCGTGATAATTCCTTTTTTATTGAATCATAGTCGTCGTCTTCTCTAAAGTAGTTGTCAGCTGGACTAGAGCTTGAAACTTCAAAAGGATTCTGCCCAACTCGAATTATCTTCTGCCCATCTATTCCGTACCAGAACCTGCCGTTTCTTTCCCACAAAAAGACCTGGCCACTGTTTAGCGTATCATCTATGTTGATGTGTTGTATGGTCTGCATCTTCAAATGGTTACTGTCTCGTTTACCTCAGGTGAATATGCGTCCAGTCCAAACTCCTCCTTTATCTCTTGTGCAAATTTTTCACACGACTCTGTATCGCCATGTACTGTCCAAACTTTGGGGTTTCCCTTGATGTTTCGAACCAGCTCAAAGAGGTCTTTTCTATCAGAGTGCCCAGAAAACTCAAACTGCCTTACCTCTGCATCAACTGAAAGCTCCCTTCCCCTGGTTTGGACCTTTCCAGTATCAAGAAGCTTTCTACCGGGGGTTTCCTCTCCCTGGTATGATACTAGTGCAATTCCGTTCTTTTTATCAAATGCAAGTTGCTGCAGGTAATATACCGCATTTCCGCCAACTAGCATTCCAGCTGGTGAGATTATGACACAGGGATGCTCAATTGACTTTTTTCGTTCGTATTGATCCCGTATTGCATTCAAACCATTGATTGCCTCAGAAAATATCTGAGGATCCCGCAAATATTCAGGATGTCGAAACATTATCTCATTTACTTTTAGTGCCATCCCATCCATGTATACTGGATACTTGAAGTTGTAGTTTTTCAAAACACACGCGATCTCTTGTGAGCGCTCAACTGAAAACGACGGGATAAACAATATTCCCTTTCTGTCCATTACCTCGTTTGCAAACTCCATGAGGCCATCTTCTGATTCTCTTCTTGGCATCTGATTTGTCTGAGAGTATGTACTTTCTGTGATCAGAAAGTCAATCTCACCAATATCCAGATCTGCCTCCCTTAGCATTCTTGAGCCATTAACGTTAATGTCTCCCGTGTAAAAGAGTCGTTTGCTATCTGATTCAACTAGTATGCTGCTTCCCCCAATAACATGTCCTGACTCTCTTAGCTCAAAGGAGGTACTTCCCTTGGTGATTTTGTGCTTGTATCCGATCTCTTTTGCATTTTTCATCATGTTTTTTACCTCCGGCAGATCAAATGGATGAAAACTCTTTTCGATTTTTAGCATGTCTTCTATGAGAAGCTTGCTAAGCTCAAAGGTCGGAGGTGTTGCATACACGTCAGTATTTCCGCTTACATACATCGATGGCACATAGCCGGAATGATCTAGATGAGCATGAGTTATTATGATTCCATCAACGTCTCTTGGTTTTACGTGAAGCGGGTATTGAGGTGGCGCCCCCCTCCTTCCAAACATGACACCATAATCTAAGAGAAAGTTTGCACCGTCGCCACTTACTAGGAAGCCAGACCTTCCTACTTCGTTTGCAGCTCCTAAAATTTTTACATCCAAGGAATCATCTGGATAAATTTCTCCCTTAAAACCTTCTTACCAAACAACAGATCATTTTGTGGTCCGTATAATCTTCAAAAGCTTTAATTAGTGCAAGCTAAGATCCGATCCTCATGGGAAGAAGCTACGAAGAGTGGTTAAAACAGCAAGACCAATCACTAGTTCAAAAGGTTAGAGCCGGTGATGAGAACAACAAACCACTTCTTAACCAAATTAACTGGATTTGGGTTCAGAATCTTATGAATAAAAAAGCTGATCTAAATCCAACTTCTGCAGAATTGCTTGACTGGGTAACATCTGGTCAGATAGATGCAATGAGAAAGTAGAACAATTCACATCACTTCAACTTTTTTGTTTTTAGTTTGTTTTTGCCTCTACCTTTCCAGATGTAATCCATTCCAGCATTTCATCTGGTGAGGGTGGATGATCAGTTTCGTGATTGATTATACTAGAAAGCCAGACATAGTTTACTTTTTCAAGAGAAGGTGTTTGCTCCGTTGATCGGTTCCACCATTTCTCAAAGTCTCGCATACCATTCTTAGCTGCGGCTAACTACAAATATCTTGTCAGAATCGATCAGAATTCATAACAGGGTTATGAATTTCGATTATGGTTTAAATAGGAACCGAGCAAAGATCAATTAAGTGATATAATGCCAATAGCAATACTTCCAGACATAGATGAGCAGAGATGTATTGGATGCGCACTATGCGTAGAAATCTGTACATCTCTTGGCCCAGACGTACTTCGTGTAAAACCCGTTGAAGGTTGGAAGAGAGGTAAAGCATTTGTCTTTTATCCAGAAAGATGCATCTCTGATGGTGCATGCATTGGAGTTTGTCCAACAAAATCAATCTTCTGGATGAGACCAATGAATTACACTGCTGGTCAACCAGTACCTCTTCACAAGAACGGAGTATTCGTAAAAGGTTGGGCCGAAGACGCCGGTATAGGCAACGCTTAGAACGGCTCAACTCGAACCAAATTTTTTCTTATTTTTGTTTCAAAGATAATTTTCTTGTGTTAGCTGGAATCTTTTTTGCAAAATAGTTTAGAAATGAATCATCCTTGTCATAGTATACTCTATCAAACTTGTTCTTTGAAAAAAACTCCTTCCAAGTCTTTTCAAATGTAGGATAGTCTGCAGGATCTTGGCTCTGCGATGATTCTACATTATGAGAGGCAGGATAGATATCTGATATCTCAAGTGGGATCAGTCCCAGAAATGGACTATACTGGACAAATTGTATGTTTTGTGGCTTTGAAAACTTTTTTTCAAGATCCTGTTGCTCTCTTGAAAGATATGCAGGATTTGTGATAAAGGGCTTTGATATTACAAGCTCCTTCTTGTCGGTCCTGAAACTTCGTACCATTTTGTGATATGAAATAACCTCTGGCCTGTATTGATCATGGTGTGTGTAAAGGAACAAAGCCTTTTCTTTGAATAATGGGGTCGATCTAGCAAGGTATTCAGAGTTTCCAGTTATGATGTCAATTATTTCGTAAAGCTTTGGGTGTGATCTTAGCTTCTTCAAAAGATATTCCCACAGACGCCCTTCCTTGATTGCCTCCTTTGTCCTGTCTACTTCAGATTTTATTGCATAAAGGTTGTGCAATGCAAGTTGATTAACTCTAATCTCTTTGTCCAGACTGTACAGCTCCTTTGGGGAAAACTTGGAGCAGACCTCGCACACACAGGAAAAAAAAGTTATTTCTGATAGTTTTCTTGTTCTATCCTCGGTCATGTATCGATCTTGCTTTGCATACAAAATGTATGATGCAGAATCAAATGTGTCGCAACCAAACGCAATCGCAAAGGGAATTGTAAGAGGATGGCCTGCACCAAAGAGGTGAAGAGGTATGTTGTCTGGTATCTCTTTTTTTGCAACAAGGATCATCTTTGCCAAAAGCCTATACTCATATGACTCCATAAACTCAACTGGACTTCCAAGTGCAAGCATGTCAAAGCCATACTCTACAAGGGACTGTGTGGACTTTTTTACCAAATCAAAGTGCTCTCCTCCCTGTATAGGCCCAACCCATATCTGTCCGTTATCATTTCTCTGTGCAAGGGTCTGCTTTGATACCTTCAAGGTGTGTTCTACATAATCTCTTGCAGTCTTTTTTGGAAGCTTGAATCCAGTTGGTTTGTCAAGGGGGATTGCAATATCAGTCATGATCTCTCTTTCAAATTTTGCCATGTCCTTTGGTAGAATTTCAACGTCCCCATACTCTAGAACTTGGTAACCTCCAGAATCTGTCATGACTGCGCCATCAAAGTTTATGATATCATGAATTCCTCTTTGTGCGGCATCGGTTCCAAACCTATTGTATGCAATGTACGCGTTTGTAATGACAAGATCAAAACCAATCTCTTTGATCTTTTGCGTTGATACTCCTTGTTTTGCAGGATGAATCACTGGAACATATGCGGGAGTCTCTATCTTGCCGTGATTTGTGTAGAGTTTGCCTATTCTGCCAGCAAGGTCACAACTAGAAATCTCAAACAACTTTGATCAATCAAGTCAAAGGCCGTATATATTCAATAGGCAAAAAATTTCTTCAAGTCGTTGTTTTGCGCTACAAGTGATAACCAATCAACAGAATCCCCATTTTCACCATGGTTCAGAATTGACCATATCTTTCCTATTATGTCCTGAGTAGCCTTGCCACTAACATCTACTTGAACTACAGCATCACCAAACTGATCCTGTGCATGACCTGCAACGACTCCCAGTATCTCACTTTCAATATTTTCATTTGACTTTTCTTGTGCGTATTTTCTATCACTGTAAACTTTGATCAGCTCATAAGGGTTTTTTCTGAGAACAATCACCTTGTCAACCTGGCCTTTTGTCAGAACATATGGTGCCAGGTGACCCACAACTATACAGTCATATTTTATTATTTGTTTGAGATCTACTTGCAGTTTGTCAGTGTCAACGTCGTATGCGTCTTTTGCTTTTTCGGCTGCGTTGCTTTTTAGTGCTATCTTGTTGATGTCAATTACAGAATAGCCAAGTTCTTTTGCCAGACTTTCTGATACTGTATGTTTTCCAACCCCTGGATTTCCAGTTATTACTATAATCACTAGAATCACTCCAGACTGATTGGATTTAATGGTTCTATGCAATACTAATATTGCATCTTTTACCGCGTATGTTGGTGCAGATTGGTCTCTTAGGTAAGGCAAATGTTGGCAAGTCAACATTTTTTTCAGCAGCAACAGAAACTCCTGTCCAGATTGGAAACTTTCCTTTTACAACAATTGAACCAAATGTTGGCGTAGCTTACATCAAAACTGACTGTGCATGCAAACATTTCAAAATTGATCATAATCTGGATCTCTGCGTTGACGGTACAAGGTTTGTTCCAGTCAAACTTGTCGATGTGGCAGGACTAGTTCCAGGAGCTCATGAAGGCAAGGGACTTGGCAACCAATTTCTAGATGATGCACGACAAGCTCAGATCTTGATTCATGTAGTTGATATTTCTGGGTCAACTGACCTGCAGGGGCAGCCAGTTCCAGTGGCAAGTCACGACCCTCTTGAGGATATCAAGTTTGTTGAAGAGGAGTTTGACTTGTGGTTCAAACATATTCTGGATAGAGAGTGGGATAAATTAACAAGAGAGCTAGAACAAAAGGCAGTCAAGGCAGTTGAGGCAATTGCAAAAAGGTTCAGCGGACTTGGCGTAACAGAGTACGATGTCCACGAGGTAATGCAAAAGCTAGACTTGATGACTAAAAAAACAAAAGAGTGGAGCGACTCTGACATACTCACATTTATTACTGCATTGAGAAAAAAGACAAAGCCTATCATTATTGCCGCAAACAAGGCAGACCTGTGCAAGGACCTTGACATTCTCAAAAAAATTACAGACTGCAAGGCGGTTCCATGCAGTGCAGAAACAGAGTTGTTGTTGAGAAAAGCTGCAAAATCTGGAATCGTAGAGTATGTTCCTGGTTCTAGCTCGTTTTCAATAAAGGATGATTCTGATATATCTGAGCAGCAAAAAAAAGCACTGGATTTAGTAAAACAGGTTTTTGACAAGATCGAAACAACTGGAATCCAAAAGACACTAAACGCGGCAGTGTTTGATGCTCTCAACTTTATCACCGCCTATCCGGTAGAAGATGAAACCAAGTTATCAAACAAAGACGGTGATGTCCTTCCAGATGCCAAGCTACTGCCAAAGGGTTCTACGGCAAAGGATCTTGCAAGAATTGTCCATGAAGATATTGCCAAAGGATTCTTACATGCAATAGACTGCAAGACAAAACAAAGGATTGGCGCAGATTCTCAACTAAAGGATGGGGATGTGGTAAAAATAGTCTCAAGTTTGAGTAGAAGTTGAAAATGATTGGATTGGGAATAGAAAGTACTGCACATACTTTCTCTTGTGCGGTGCTAGAAAAAAAAGACAAAAAAGGCAACATCTTATCTGATGTGAGAAAGGTTTACCGCCCCCCAGAAGGAGAAGGCATCCATCCAAGGGAAGCATCAAGACATCACGTAGAACAAAGTTACACAGTACTCAGTGATTGTCTTGACAAGGCAGGAGTGGAGCCAAAGGATCTAGACATTATATCTTATGCTGGCGGACCAGGTCTTGGGCCGTGTCTACGTGTTGGTGCAGTTGTGGCTCGTTCATTGGCATCATACTACAACAAACCAATCTATCCCGTAAACCATGCCTTGGGTCATATCGAGCTTGGAAAGCTTTTGACTGGCTCCAAAAACCCCCTTGTCTTACTAGTGTCAGGGGGGCATACCATGATCTTGGCGTTTCTTGAAAACAAGTGGAGAGTCTTTGGAGAGACACTTGATATCACACTTGGCCAGCTCTTGGATCAGTTTGGAAGACATCTGGGACTTGGGTCTCCATGTGGAATGAAGATAGAGCAGCTTGCAAACAGCTCTTCCACATATACAATACTGCCATATGCAGTAAAGGGAAATGACGTTTCATTTTCTGGTCTGCTCTCTGCAACAAAATCCATAGTCTCTCAAGGGAAGGAAACTGCATGCTACTCCCTACAAGAGACTGCATTTGCGATGGTGTGTGAAACAATTGAGAGAGCGCTGTCTTTTACCAAAAAAAAGGAGCTTCTAGTTGTTGGAGGAGTTGCTGCAAACAAGCGTCTCTCTGAGATGCTAAAGCAAATGTGCAGCCGCCATGGCTGCAAGTTCTATGTTGCACCACTAAAATACGCAGGTGACTGCGGCTCTCAGATAGCGTGGCTTGGTCTGCTAGAGGCTTCAGCAAAAAAGGGAGCTATCTTGTCTAATACATTTGTACGACAGTCGTGGAGATTGGATAGTGTGTTGATAGATTACTGATCCTTGTTTTCCTGAATCGCATCCTGAATTGATTCAAGCCAATCTCCTGTTCCAAAGACTCCAAACTTGTATGTCTTTTCTCCTTCTTTTGTCTGTGCAGTAAAGCAAACCTTTTTCATCAACAATCCCTCCTTCCAAACCTTTTTGATATCTTCCAGTCTAACATTAATGACAGTCTCTCCAAACTTTTTTGAAAAATCCATTATCCTGCCCCTTGTCTTGTCAAAGGCGATTCTCTTGTTGGTTAGGGTAAGTATTCCTGCTCCAAGACTGTCCTCACTACAATCTTCTTGTTTTATCCTCTTTTCACCTTCTTCCAAGACTAAGTTTTAATCAATAATGCTTGGGATATAATTTTAGTGAAGCTGATAAAAAAAGGAGCTGAAGCAGACATTTACCTGACAAACTGGAATGACAGCCAGGCAATCCTAAAGTACAGAAAACCACGATCCTATCGACACCCCAGTCTTGATAGCAGGATACGAAAACAAAGAACAATCCGAGAATCAGAAATAATGTCTGAAGTCAAATTTCTTGGCATCTCGACTCCGCTAATCTATTTTGTAAACACAAATGACTCCAAGATAATAATGCAGTGGGTAAAAGGAAAGGTTGCCAGTGATCTTGGACAAAAACAATTCATCCAAACATGCAAAAGTATTGGACAGATAGTTGGAACATTGCACAAGAACGGAATAATGCATGGTGATCTTACCACATCTAATTTTATACTCTCCAAGAGCAAACTTTTCTTGATTGACTTTGGTCTGTCACAGCGAACCAAAAAACCAGAAGATCACGCAGTAGATCTAAGATTGATTAAAGAGATTCTTAACAGTGCTCATGCCAAGGTTGTTGACAAGGCATGGTCCAGCTTTCTCAGGGGTTACAAATCATCGGTTGGTGCAAGATACTTCAATAAGATAATGAAACTAGTAGAAATTATTGAGAGCCGAGGTAGGTATGCAACAGTTGTCTAGTGTTTTGTTTGCATCTTCAAACAAGAACAAGTTTGAAGAAGCAAGGTCAATCTTGGAAGGGTTTGGAGTGGAGCTGGGATTCTTCAAGACAAGACTAGAAGAAATCCAGTCTGACTCACTTTGTGACATTGCAAAGAGAAAAGCAATTGATGCATTCAAGAAATGCAAAAAGGCTGTGATCATCGAAGATGATGGACTGTTCATAGATTCGCTGAACGGATTTCCAGGCCCATACTCATCCTTTGTGTTTGGCACGATAGGAAACAAGGGAATACTTGATCTGGTAAAACAAAAACGAAAAGCTAGATTCCAATCAATCATTGTGTATTGTGACAAAAACCAATCCAAAGTTTTTTCAGCTGAACTGATGGGAAAGATTTCAACTAGAATTAGAGGAAAAGGGTGGGGGTATGATCCAGTCTTTGTTCCAAATGGTTTTGATAAAACTTTTGCACAGCTGTCAAACAAGGATCAAGTCTCTCACAGGTATCTGGCTTTGAAAAAATTCTCTAGTTGGTATAAGAAGAGATCCACCTGTCGGTGAGTCTTTGCTGGTTCTGAAGTACAACAATTCTTGAGACAAAGCTTTCATCCATCACAGAAAATATCTTGCTTTGTCTTGCAATCTGTGTTGCAATTTGTCTTACCTCATCCATCTCTAACATGTTTGAGCGCTCGAGTCTATTAGTTGAGCGACCAATGTGCATGTATGATTTTACCTCGATAAAGTGAGGACTAGATTCTCGTATCATTTCTGCAAACGGACCAATCATGTTCTGGTTGGTGTTATAATCACGAATCAATGTTATTCTAAGTGCTGTTCTGGTATCTAGCTCCTTTAACATCTGGAGTGTCTCATTCCATCTTTGCCAGGAATCCTTGTATCTTGGTCGATTTACCTTCATGAACGATTCGTAGTCTGCTGCATTAGTTGAAAGATAAAGCTGCGTTGGCAACGCGTCTTCTTTTTGAAGTCGTCTAATCATGTCTGGTTCCTGACCATTGGTGACAAGAAATATTGATTTTGTCTCTTTTAATGACTTGAGGTATTTGATAAGCTCAGGCAATTTTGGATACATTGTAGGTTCTCCAGATAGAGATATTGCATAGTGTGCCGGCAGAAGCGATTCATCTAGTCTTGATTTGTCATTTCTTGAATCTCCATAATACCCCATGATCAGCTTGCGCCGTTCCTCCATTAGTTTTGAAACAACTTGTTCTGGTTCTGCAACATTTTTGGGATCCATTTCAAGTGATTCATAAAACTCCATTGGCCTCCAGCAGTATACACACCTATTCTCACAGTACATGCCAGCAGGTGAAAATTCCATACACCTGTGAGTTGATATCCCATAGAACTTGTGCTTGTAGCAATCTCCTTCGTTTTTGAAAGATTTTTTTGTCCAGTGACATAGCTCGACTGTAGAATGATCTGCTACTCCATACTTTGCCTTTTTTAGTTGCTTTAGAACGCCGGGCTTTATCTGAATTAACTCATCGTCTTGCTCGATCGTTTCCCCAGAACAACTCATGGGCCTAATCCTTTTTTGGTTTACTTAAATTGATCGAGATTAGATTCAGATCATAAAGATTATACAAAAAAACCAATTATTTTTGGAAAAACCTACAGTGACGTTTAATAACCGGATCACCAAGGTAAACTTGGGCGTTGAATTTCAAATATACTCTAGGATTCATAATATTACTCGTCTCAACCCTTACTAGCGTTCCAATTACCGTCTCAGCTGTTCATGACTTTGATCGAGATGGAATTCAAGATGAAAATGACAAATGCCCAAACTTACAGGAGGATTATTCTGGTACCTTGGACGGGTGTCCCTCAGACTTTGTACCATGGTATGATGAAGACTTTGATGGAATTCAAGATCACCTAGACCAGTGTCCAGATTCTAAAGAACGTTACAATGGATTTCAAGATGAGGATGGTTGTCCTGACACTGCACCGGGTGCTGGAGGAGAGGGTCTGCCCGATACCGACGGAGATGGATTTGCAGACAATTTGGATAATTGTCCCAACCAACCTGAAACTTTTAACGGATTCCAAGACAGAGACGGCTGCCCTGATAGGTTTACCTCCAAGACAGATACGGACCGAGATGGCTTAGCTGATGACAGGGACAAATGTCCTCTCAGTGCAGAGATTTACAATAAATTCCAAGACGAAGACGGCTGCCCTGACAGTATCGAGGAAAGTTTTACCGATTCAGACAATGACGGTATCGACGACAGATTTGATTTTTGTCCAGTTGAACCTGAGGTCTTCAACGGTTATCATGATGATGATGGATGTCCAGACACAGTTCCAGATGTGGAGTTTACCGACAAGGATGGTGATGGTATTGCAGACAAGTTTGATATTTGTCCAAACGAGCCTGAAACATACAATAGATTCTCCGATTATGATGGATGTCCAGATGATGCCCCGAACTTTGCATCAGCTGCAGAAGACACTGACAAGGATGGAATAAACAATGCCGATGATGCTTGTCCCTTGGAGCCTGAAAGATACAACCAATTTGAAGACGACGATGGATGTCCAGACATTCCACCTTACTCCACTGACAAGGATACTGACAGAGATGGTATTGCAGATAGCATAGACCAATGTCCTATACAAAAGGAGACATACAACATGTTCAAAGACGATGACGGCTGCCCTGACTTTGTGGCATCACCAAAAGCAATTGCAGATACTGATGGCGATGGAATTCCAGATTCAATAGATCTTTGTCCAACAAGACCTGAAACAATCAATGGATTCCAAGATAAAGATGGATGTCCTGATACTGCATTTCAGAAAGATTTTGACAGAGATGGTATAGCTGATGAATTAGACCAATGTCCATTCCAAGCTGAAACCTATAACAAGTTCCAGGATGACGATGGCTGCCCCGACTCTAATTTTATTTCTACAAATGTGGATTTTGACGGAGATGGCATAAATGATTTCAATGACAGATGTCCTCTTGTTCCTGAAACCAAAAACGGATTCCAAGACGATGACGGCTGCCCTGATGAATCTGTAAACGATTCTGATAAGGATGGTGTGCCAGATTCAATAGATCAGTGTCCTACAGAGCCAGAAACATGGAACAGGTACAAGGATCATGACGGCTGCCCAGACAATCCAACTGAAACAGACTCTGATCTTGATGGTATTCTTGATTCCCAAGATGAATGTTTGTTAGAAAGGGAACGATACAACGGATTCCAAGACGATGACGGATGTCCCGATATTCCACCTTATGATAGAACTGAGGATTCTGACTTTGATGGAATAATCGATGAAAATGATCAGTGCCCACTACAAGCTGAAACTTACAACATGTTCCAAGATAAGGATGGTTGTGCTGACTTTGTACCATCACCAAAAGGAGTCCCAGACTCTGACAATGACGGAATCTCTGATCACGTAGACTTGTGTCCCACAAGGGCTGAAACCTTCAATGGTATCTTGGATGGAGACGGCTGCCCAGATGATTACATACCACAAAAGGATACTGACAGTGACGGCCTTCCAGATGCCATAGATGCGTGTCCTCTACAAGCTGAAACTTACAATAGGTTCCAAGACGATGACGGCTGCCCTGATTCTATAGATACAACCAGAATAGTAGATACTGATGCTGATGGCATTGAGGACTTTGTAGACAAGTGTCCAACAGAAGCTGAAACATTTAACGGCTACAAAGACGATGACGGGTGTCCAGATTCTGATATTTCAAAACCAGATACTGATGGTGACGGTGTCCCAGATTCTATGGATTTATGTCCAACAGAACAAGAAACATGGAACAGATATGTAGACCATGACGGTTGTCCTGATGCCATACCTACGGTAGATGCAAAATCTGATACTGACGGTGATGGAATATTGGATGGACAAGATCAATGTCTTACGAGTCCTGAGACATGGAACAAGTATGAAGACGATGACGGCTGCCCAGACACAGTACCTGAACAATCAAGATATAGACATGACACTGACTTGGACGGTATCCTAAATGACAGAGATCTCTGTCCATTTGAAGCAGAAGATCTTGACGGCGACAGAGACGATGACGGTTGCCCTGATCCATAAGGATAACACAGTATGAAAAATTATTTTATTGTAGCATTTTTCTTTCTTTTAATTTCTTCAATAACTGGCTT
>JABAHS010065350.1_pt2 | contig 65115 bp, 66 predicted proteins | sample 7062111 | NCBI WGS metagenome assembly JABAHS01 (sample SAMN14534600, study PRJNA622989) | marine sediment metagenome | biome: marine biome [ENVO:00000428]; feature: marine pelagic biome [ENVO:01000023]; material: deep marine sediment [ENVO:00002113]; isolation source: pool of 4 deep marine... | reverse complement strand
CGCGAGCAAGCTCGCTCCTACGGTGTCCGTCGTCGAGCCTGCGCAGGAGCGGCCGTTGGCCGATCGGCGTTCAGCGCTTTCGGCGCTTTCGCTTTCGTTTCTCCTTCTTGCTCCGCTGCGGCTGCGCCGCGGCCTGCTCCTGGCGCCGCAGTCGTTTGGATCGCCGGCGCAGTCGTTGCGCCACCACGACACCCGTGCTCGCCAACACCAACCCGCCCGCGGCGTAGCCCCAGCCGGGCACGCCGCCCCGGGCCAGCTCGCGCTCGACGAGCTCACCGCCCACTAGGTTGACGTGGTGGATGCGCTCGGTGGTGACGTCCCCGGGCGTACCCTCCATCCGGACCTCTGCCTGGTGCTCGCCGGCGCGAACGGTGAGCTTGCGCCCCAGATCGGTGTCGTGCAGATGTGCGCGAATGCTGTAGAAGCCCTCGGCGTCTGTACGGGTGCTCCCAACCAGGTCGCCGCCCATCCGGATGGACACCGGGGCGTCGGGGACGGGTTGCCGCTGCGCGTCGAGGACGTAGCCGCGCACGGTGTAGCGGTGGTTGGCCTCGTGCTCGGCCTGCACCGCAAACGGCGCCGCGAGCGCGGGAAGGACGACAGCGATCAGGAGTATGCGGCGAAGATTCATGTCGTCGGTGACCTAAGGTGTTCGGGCATCAGGTACGGGCGCCGACGCGTGGGGCGCGCCGGCGCCTCGCAGACGGGCGAGGAGCTCCTTGGGCGGAAGATAGCCGCGGATCCGCTCGCCGCTCTCGGTGATGGTCATCGGGGTGCCCGTGAGCCCCACCTCGTCGGCGAGCCGCATGTGCTCTTGCACCGGATTGTCGCAGCTTCGTTTCGGGGGGTTCCGGCCCGTTTTCGCCCGTGTCAGCGCGGCGTTGCGGTCGGCGGCGCACCACACCGAGACGGCCTTGTCGTAGGAGCGGGAGCCGATCCCCGCACGAGGGTAAAGGAGATATCGCACCCGTATGCCGAGGCCATTCAGCTCGTCGATCTCGGCGTGCATGCGCCGGCAGTACGGGCAGTCGATGTCGGTAAACGTCGTGATGGTGTACCGGGTCTCGCCCTGCGGCGCGAAGACCAGCATCCGGCTCTCGGGCACCCCCCTCAAGGTCTGGAGCCGCAGCCTTGCGAGCACGGGCTCCGTCAGGTCCTTGCGGGCCTCGAGGTCGAACAGCTTGCCCGTGAGCAGGTGCCGGCCGTCGGCGGTTACGTACACGAGGTCGCCCCCTAGGACGACCCGGTAGAGTCCCGGCACGGCGGACGCGGCCACGTGCCGGGGCTCGATCCCCGGGAAGCTCTCGGCGACGGCCCTGGCGACCCTGTCCGGGGCCGTGTGCTCCGTGGCGGGCGCAGCCGCGGTCACCAGCATGGCCCACAGGCCGAGCACCGTGACGAGAGGGTGGCGCATGACCTCGGCTCCTCGCAGCGTCCCCGAACGCGGTACGGGACGATGAAGTCAAACTTTATCCCATGTGCGCACCGCCGCGTAGAGGCTACGGGTGGCCGGGCGTCCGCGCGTCGGCTCAGGCCGCCTCTCCGGAACCGCGGTCGGTGGGCGGCGGCGCGGTGCAGAACCCCTGCGGCTCCACGCCGAGGGCGGCGTTGAATTTGCTCGAGAGATTCTGGAACGCGGTGAGCGCGGTGAGCTCGATGATGGTGTCGTCATCGAAGTATCGGCGCAGCCGTTCGAAGTGCCGTCTCGAAGGCTGGCGGTCGGTGTAGGTGATCGCCTCCGCGTAAGCGAGGGCCGCCTTCTCGCGCTCGCTGAAGAGCGCGCTCGACTCGAACTGGGCCAGCGCGGCGAGCTTCGCCTCGTCCACGCCGCGTTTGAGCACCGTGGCGGAGTTGATGTCCACGCAGAAGGCGCACCAGTTGATCTGGGACACCCGCACCGTGATCAGCGCGCGCAAGGCGGGCTCGATGGGGGAGGAACGCCGATCGAGCGCGCCATAGAGAAGCGCGAGGGCGGCGAACACCTTCGGCGTGCGGCCCCACAGCCGCGCGGGCTCGAGCACCCGGCCGTAGCGCCGCCGCTGATTCCAGAAGAACAGCCGAACGTACCAGGGGAAGCGATGCTCGCGAGGCGTCTCGATGAAGGGCATCAGTGACTGTGACCGTCGCCCTCGTCGTGATGTTCCTCGTCGCCGTGGGCCCCTTCGTCTTTCATCATGGACGCTTGCCCGGCCGGGCCCGCGTGCCTGTGTTTGTGCAGCGGCTCGGAGCTCGTGAGCTTGTGCGGATGCCGCATGCTGAGCTGCGAGGACGGATTCAGGCTCACCTGGATGAAGGGGCTGCCCACCGCCTGATGACACGCATTGCAGTTCTCGATGGATTGTGCAAGCGCTGCAGTGAAGGCCCCGTGATCGGTGTGCTCGATGGCTTCCTCCAGCTCGGCGAAGGGCTGCTGCATGTAAGCGTGCAGCAGCTCGCCCTGCTGCGGGTTCACGCGCTTGGCGACGGCCGCGATCTGCTGCATGCCGAGCAGCTCGTGGTTCGCCACCGCCCAGTCTCCGGCATCGCCCGCGCGGTGCATGACGTGGAAGCGCTCGGCGAAGTTGGGCATCAGCATGGTCAAGCTGGGCTGCAGCGCCTGCACCGTCTGGCGCAGCTCGTCCAGCTCGGCCTTGAGCGCTTCGATCTCCTTTTGCAAGGTCTGTACGCCGGAGGCGGAGGATCGCATCTTCGACGCGCTCTCGCTGCCGTGGGCGTGTCCCTCGTCCGCGAAAGCGGGTACGCACAGCACGGCGGTCATCGCCGCCGCCACCATTAGCTTGAATGCCGGACTCATGTGACGCTCCTTCGATGGCGAGGTTCTGGAAGACCGGTGGTTGCTCCAGCCGGGCGCAGTTCGCCGAGGCCGGCAGCCCCGCGACGATGACGAGGCTGGGGAGTCCCGACGCGTCCCGCCGCGGTTCACGGCCCGCGACGCATGATGCACTGCACCGAGGAGCACGGCCCCAGTAACACTATCGTCATATAAGCGCGCGCATCGTTGATCTCGGTCAACAACGCGCGCTCAAGGGCGCGCTTTGCTTGATCATGGCTGGGTCCGGATCCAGGCCACGTGCTGCGCCGGCACCGCTCGAGCGGGCCAGGCGGCGCTAACGCAAACAGACCAGGTCGGAAGTACGAGCTGCGGATCCCAGGCGAGGCTCGGGCCGTACGCGCCGCCGCGGTTGGTCTGCACCTCTCGCTCGCGAGGGGAGGTGTGGTCATGAACGTGCCGCGTATTGTCTGTCTGTTGAGCGCGCTGCTCGCACCGGGGTCGGTGTGGGCCGCCGGCCACCCGCTGCACAAGGTGGCCGATGGCATCTCTGTGTACCTCGGGGTCGTCCCCGCCGCGGTCGTCCAGGAGCGTTTCGAGAACCGCCCCGAAGCCGTGATGCACGGCGGGGCTTCGGGCAAGGCCGGTCGTTACCACGTCATGGTGGCCCTGTTTGACGAGCACAGCGGACACCGCCTCACCGCCGCCGAGATCGAGGCGACGGTCTCCGAGCTCGGTCTGTCCGGGTCCCGAAAGATCCTCGAGCCCATGGAGGTCGGGGGCGTGACGACCTACGGGAATTACTTCGAGCTCTCGGGAGCCGGCTTCTATCGCATCGTGCTCGAGATCCGCCGTCCGGGCGTAGCCCGGGCGACCTGGACCAGCTTTCAGTATCAGTTGTCCCGGGCCCGGTAGCGAAAGCGTTCGGTGCCGCGGCTTGCGATCGGGATCGCTATTCCCGGGGACACCGGCGCTCTACCGCACCTGACGCCCGAACCGCCACAGCCCCAGGCTGAAGATCGCGGCGCCCAGGCCCGCCATGGCCAGGATCTGCGGCCAGAGGACCGTCGGGCCCACTCCTTTGAGGAATACGCCGAGTCCGATCTCGAGGTAGTAGCGCACCGGGCTCAGGTACGAGACGAGCTGAATCGCACGCGGCATGCTCTCCACCGGGACCAGGGTCCCCGAGATCACGAAGAGCGGGAAGATGGCGAAGAAGCCGAGCAGCAGCGCCTGCTGCAGGTTGCGCGCCACGGTGCCGAAGAGCAGGCCCATGCCCATGGCCGCGAACAGAAAGAGCGCCGAGAGCGCGAAGAAGAGCGCGAGGCTCCCACGCACCGGTACCTCGAACCACCAGGGCACCCACAGTGCAAGCGCGAGCGCAGTGAGGCTGACGAGGAGCGTCGGCACGACCTTGGCGAGCATCAGCTCCCAGGTTCGAAACGGCATCACCAGGAGCTGCTCCATCGTGCCCCGCTCCTTCTCCCAGGCGAGCGCCGCCGCCGGATGCAGGATGCCGGTCAGGGTCACGCCCAGGACCAGCATGGCCACCACCACGAAGTAACGACTCTTGAGCTCCGGGCTGTACCAGGCGCGTGCCCGATTCTCCACCGAGGGCAGCGGGTCCACACCAGGGGTCACCCGCCGCAAGCGCGCGAGCTGGATCTCCTCCGAGTAGCGGGCGACGAGGCGCTTGGCATAGCCGAGCGCGATGAGCGCGGTGTTGGAATTGGAGCCGTCGAGCCTGAGCTGCACCGGCGCGGGCAGGGACTGCCCCAGGCGGCGGGAGAAATCGGGCGGGATCAGTACCCCCAGGGTCACGCGGCCCGATTCGAGCAGCCGCTCGAGCTCGGGCGGCCCGGAGACGGCGAACGGCGGGTCGAAGTAGCGGTTACGGGCGAAGCGCGCGACCAGCTCACGGCTCTCGGGGGAGCGGTCCAGGTCGTACACCGCGACGGAGATATGCGTGATGTCGTAGGTGATGGCCCACGCGCAGATGGCGATCTCGGCCGCGATCACGTACACGAACAGCACCACCATTGGTTTGCTGCGGAAGAACTGGATGAACTCCTTCTTGACGAGCGCCGTGAGGGGTCGCATGGCTCAGCCGATCCGCTTGCGAAAGCGCGCCGCCGCGAGCGCGAACAGCGCCAGCGTGTAGGCGACGAGCAGGACCGCGTTCGGCCACAGCAGCCCGAGGCCGCTGCCCTTGAGCACGATCCCGCGTGAGATCTCCGTGAAGTACCGGGCCGGGAACAGGTACGTGTATCCTCGGAAGACGGCCGGCATGCTTTCGATGGCGAACAGGAAACCGGAGAACAGGAGCGCCGGCATGAAGGTGAGCACCACCGCCAGGAGCAGCGCCACCACCTGGCTGCGCGTCCACGTCGAGACCACCAGCCCAATCCCGCAGGAAGCGAGCACGTACAGCACCGAGAGTGCGAGCAGGAGCGCGGCGTTCCCTCGCACCGGCACGCCGAACCACAGGACCGCCGCCGCCAGAAGCAGCAGCATCTCTGCGAAGGCGATGACCGCGTAGGGTATGAGCTTTCCCCAGAAGAGCTCCCAGGCTCGAATGGGTGAGGCGTAGAGCTGCTGGATGGACCCCTGCTCACGCTCGCGCACGACGGCGAGCGCGGTCAGCAGCGGCGGGAAGGCCAGAAGGATGACCGCGAAGAGACCGGGAATGATGTAGTTCTCACTGCGCAGCGCCGGGTTGTAGCGTACGCGCGATTCGAGGCGGATGGCCCCCGTCTCGCGGGGCAGCCTGTCGTGACGATCCTGCAAAACCTGCCGGCGAAGGCGCGCCTCATAGCGCTCGGTGATGGCATCTGCGTAGCCGAGGGCGACGAGCGCCGTGTTAGGGAATGACCCGTCGAGCAGCGTCTGCACCCGTGCGGTCAGCCCCTGCTGGAGGTCGCGCGCGAAGCCGGGCGGGACGGTGAGGGCGACGCGGACCTCGCCCCGATCGAGCAGCCTTTCGAGCTCGCGCGCGCTCGGAGCCGTCGCATGGAGCCGGAAATACCCGGAGTACAGGTAGCCCGCCACGTACTCGCGGCTCTGCGGTGTGCCGTCCTCGTCCGCCACCGCGAGCGTGATGTTGCGAACGTCCAGAGTGATGGCGTAGCTGAAGAGGTACATCATGAGCAACGGCAGGAGGATGGCGATCCAGAGCGTGATGGGGTCGCGCAGGATTTCCCGCGCCTCCTTCTTGGCCACGGCCGCGAGCCGGATGAGACCGCTAGCCCGCATCTCTCACCAGCGCGCGAAGCGAGGGTGCGGGGATGCCGTAAGGCGGGATGCAGCGCAGCGAAATCCCGCCGAAGCTCGACCGTGCGTCGAGCACCTTTGCCGGCTGCATGGGGACAGATCCGGGCCACGGCCGTCGGTTGGTGAGACATGCGGGCTACGCACCGGGCTCCCCTTGCCGCTCCGCGCGCTCGATCAAACTCACGAAGAGATCCTCCAGGGACGGCGCAATGGGCTCGAGCCGCTCGGGTACGACCCCGCCGGCCTGGAGCACTTCGCGGACGTGCGGCACGGCCGCGTTCGAGTCGCTGACCGCGATGTGGATATGGCGCCCGAACAGGCTGGGTTGCCCGAGAGAGGACTGCGCGCGCAGCAGTCGAAGCGCCGCGAAGGGGTCGGCGCATTCGAGCTCGAGCAGCACGGCACCCTCGGTTCGCTCTCTGAACTCGCGGGGCGTCCCCGCCGCCACCAGGCGACCCCGGTGAATGAGACCCAGGCGGTGGCAGTTCTCTGCTTCGTCCAGGTAGTGCGTGGTGACGAATACGGTAACGCCCGCGGCGGCGAGGTTGCCGATGACATCCCAGAAATCACGCCGCGAGGCGGGATCCACCCCTGCCGTCGGCTCGTCGAGAAAGACGATTTCGGGCTCGTGGAGCAGCGCGCACCCGAGCGCCAGACGCTGCTTGACGCCCCCCGAGAGCTCGCCCGCGAGGCGCCTGTCTGCCCCGCGCAGGCCCGTCATCTCCAGCGCCCAGGCTCGGCGCTCGGCGAGACGCGGGCCTCGCAGGCCGTAGCCGCCGCCGAAGAACTCGAGGTTCTGCGCCACGGACAGATCGTCGTAGAGCGAGAAGCGTTGGGACATGTAGCCGATGCGCGCCTTGATGCGGCTCCTCTCGCGGAGCACGTCGTGATCGAGCACCAGCCCGCGGCCCGCGGTCGGCGCGAGCAGACCGCACAGCATTCGAATGGTCGTGGTCTTGCCGGAGCCGTTCGATCCCAGAAATCCGAACACTTCCCCTCGGCTCACGGTGAGGGAGACGGGTCGACCGCGACGAAGTCACCGAAAGTCCGGGTGAGACCGTCCAGGACGACGGCGGGCGAACTCTTCGGGCGTGGCGTCGAGCGGGACGGTGGCTGAAGGGGCGCCGCAATCCCTGCCCTGGTGCCAGCGGCGCGGCCGACGAGGGAGACGAACACGTCCTCCATCCCGAGTGGCACGGCCCGCAGCGCCGGGGCCGGTTCGCCACCGGGTTCGCCGTCGGCCCCCAAGGCGGCTGCCACATCCAATCCCGCCGGGACGAGCAGGCGTGACCGCTCGCCGACGCGGTGAACGCGGGTGTGAACGCCCGCGGCGGCGAGGCGTCTCTCCAGCTCCGCGGGATCGGCGCCCGAGAGCTCCCAGGCTCGCTCGGGCACGGCCGCGCGCAGGGCCTCGGGGGTGTCGCAGCGCAGGATTCGGCCCCGGTGCATGACGGCAACCCGGTGGCATCGCTCCGCCTCGTCCATGTACGGCGTCGCCGTTACGAGGGTGAGGCCGCGGCCGAGCAGGTCGTAGAGGATCTCCCAGAGCTCGCGACGCGAGACGGGGTCGACCCCGGTGGTCGGCTCGTCGAGGAGCAGCAGCTCGGGCTCGTGAATCAGCGTGCAGCACAGGTGCAGCTTCTTCTGCATGCCGCCGGAGAGCTGCGCTGCGCGCCGTTCGCCGAACGGCGCGAGGCGACTCCAGGTCAGAAGCTCCGTCTTGCGCGCCTCGCGAACATCAGACCGCACGCCGTAGAGGTCGGCGAAGAAATCCAGATTCTCGGTGACCGAGAGGGATCCGTAGAGGGTGAAGCTCTGCGAGACGTAGCCGATGCGCGGGCGCAGCCGCTCCGCCTCCCGGGCCACATCGCAGCCGAGCACCGCTGCGCGCCCGCCCGTGGGTTCGCGGAGCGTGGCCAGGATCTGCAGCAGAGTCGTCTTGCCGGCCCCATTGGGGCCGATGAGACCGAACACTTCACCTGGACGTACCTCGAGATCGACGCCGTCGACGGCGACGAGCTCTCCGAAACGCCGGGTGAGCTCACGGGTCTCGACCACCGGCGGCATGTGATATCACTCCAGCCTGTCCCCCCAGGACGCCTCGGGATCCCAACGGATGCGCGCATCCACCGGCATCCCGGGCTTGAGGATGCCGCGCGGGTTGTGCAGGGCGAGCTTGACGGCGAACACGAGCCGCGTGCGCTCGTCCTTCATGTGCACGTCGCGCGGCGTGAATTCCGCCTGCTGCGAGACCTGTGAGACGTCGGCGTCGAAGTAGCGTTCGGGGAACGCGTCGGTGTAGACGCGCGCGGGCGCATCGAGCTCGACCTTGCCGATGTCACGCTCCGCCACATAGACCTTCGCATAAAGCCTTGACAGATCCACGAGGGTGACCAGCGGCGTACCGGCTGCCAGCACTTCGCCGGGCTCGACGAGACGCTCGAGCACCGTGCCGGCGAACGGCGCATGCACGCGCAGGTCGTCGTGCTCGGCCCGGGCAAGCGCCACGTCGGCCTCCCGGGCCTGCACCCGCGCCCGCGCCGTGGTTACCGCCGTGCGCGCCTCCTCGAGCTCGGCCTGCACGGCTTCTACCTCCTTGCGGCGCAGCTCGACGCTCACCCCCGTGGCGCGCGCCCGCTCGAGCGCCTCCTGCGCCTCGTTCACCTGCTCGCGGGCCGACTCCACCGCAGCCTCGGCCACTTTCTCGGTGGCGCGGGCCTGGTCGAGGGTCTGCGCGGAGACAGCGTTGCTCTCGAAGAGCTCGCGATAGCGCGCGTAGTCGGCGGTCGCCCGCTCGGACTCGGCCTGCGCGTGACGCAGCCGCGCCCGCGCCGCGCCGAGCGCAGCCTGCGCCTCACCCACCCGGGCTCGGGACTCGCGTTCCGCCTGGGTGACCGCAATGCGCGCCGCCTCCAGGCGGCGCTCCACGGACACCACCTGGGCCTCGGCCGAGGCGAGCTGCTCGCGGGCCGTGTGCAGGTCGTGCTCGGCGCGCTCCAGGCGCGCTCGCGCCTGCCGGGAATCGAGCTCGGCGATGAGGACCCCTTCGGCCACCTGGTCGCCTTCCTCGACGGGGATGCGCACGAGCGTGCCCCCGATCTTCGCCCCCACGGCGGCCTGGTCGCCTTCGATGCGGCCGTTGACCTCGAGTATTCCGGGATTCGGGGGCGGGGGCCGCAGAGCCAGCCAGAGCCCCGTCCCGAGCAGGGTCAGCGCGACGAGCCCCAGCGCTGCCTTTGCTTTTGTGCCCACGCCACGTTCTCGTGCTCGTCCGAGGATTGGATGGAGCGCTCCAAGATCCCGCCTCTTCGAATGTTCCTGATTCGCTCAGTGGAACACCATGCCGGCCACGTGATAGCCCGCATCCACGTAGAGCACCTCCCCGGTGATGCCGCTCGCAAGGTCGCTTGCGAGCAGCAGCGCTGCGCGCCCCACCTCGTCGGCCTCCACGGCCCTGCGCAGCGGCGCCTTGCGGGCAGTCTCGTTGAGCAGCTCGTCGAAGTGCTGGATGCCCGAGGCGGCGCGCGTGTTCACCGCGCCCGCGGAGATAGCATTGACGCGGATTCCGTTGGCCCCGAGCTCGTGGGCGAGGTAGCGGACCGACGCCTCCAGCGCTGCCTTGACCGGGCCCATGACGTTGTAGTGGTCGACCACCTTCTCGGCGCCGAAGTAGCTGAGGGTCAGGAGACTGCCGTTTCTGTCCATCAGCGGCTCGGCGAGGCGCGCCATGCGGATAAAGGAATGGCAGGATACGAGCATCGACTCCGCGAAGCCTTCCGCCGAGCAGTCGACCAAGCGTCCGTGGAGATCTTCCTTGCGCGCCCATGCGATGGAGTGGAACACGTGGTCGAGGCGTCCCCACCGCGCCCGAACGGCTTCGAACACGGCTTCGAGCTCGCCCGGGACGGACACGTTGCACGGCAGGAAGATGGGCGCCTCGAGGCGCTCGGCCAGCGGCGCCACGTGGGGCTTCGCCTTCTCGTTCAGGTAGGTGAGCGCGAGCTCGGCCCCGGCTTCGTGAAGACGGCGAGCGGCGGACCACGCGAGACTCTGCTCGTTGGCGATGCCCACCACCAGCGCCTTTTGACCTCGGAGCTCCAGCGTCATGTCCGGTACGCTCCCTCAGGCGGCGGTGGATGTGACCGGCGGCAGAGGACAACAGGCTGCCTCCGGTTGTGCGGCACAGTGCACGGACGCCTCTGCCTCTGTCACACCCGGCGTCCGTGCCGGGGCGGCGCCGCGGTGGTGCATGAGCGCCGCAATCGCGAGAGCGGCGAGCCGGGCCGGTGCGGGGTCCGCGCGCGAGCTTAGCACCACCGGTGCCGAGAGCCCCAGGACCAGTCCCGCGACCATGGCCCCCGCTAGGTATTCGAGATTCTTCGCCAGCACGTTGCCCGAGATCAGATCGGGAACCAGCAGGATATCGGCGTCACCCGCCACCGCCGAGTCGATGCCCTTCTCCCGCGCCGCGGTCGCCGATATGGCGTTGTCGAAGCCGAGCGGGCCGTCGACCACGGCGCCCCCGATCTGCCCGCGCTGCGCCATCAACGTGAGGCACGCCGCATCGAGCGTCGAGGCGATGGCCGGGTTCACGGTCTCGACCGCGGAGAGCGCCGCGACCTTCGCGGGCTCGACCCCGAGAAGAGCTGCGAAATCCACCGCATTCTGAACGATTTGGGCCTTCGCGTTCAGATCCGGCGCGATGTTGATCGCCGCATCGGTGATGTGCAGCAGCTTCGGATAACTCGGCACGTCGCTCACGAACACGTGGCTCACGCGCCCCCCGGGCACGCGCAGCCCGCGCTCGCTATCGAGCAGTGCACGCATGAAGGTGTTCGTGTGCAGGTAGCCTTTCATCACAACGTCCGCTCGGCCGCTGCGCACGAGGGACACGGCCTTCGCCGCTGCCCCTGCCTCGTCCTCCGCAGCGATAACTCGAGACGGGTCCACCTTCCAGCCGATCTCCGCCGCGATGTCCACGATGGCTGCCCGTTCCCCGATGAGCAGTGGCTCGGCCAGCCCGCGGACCTCGGCCTCGCGGCAGGTTTCGAGCACGCTACGCTGCTGCGCGTTCACGGCAACCACCCGAACCGGCCCCATCGGCGCCGCTTGCGCGGCTGCCTCGAGCAGCCGCGCCCCCGGCTCTCTGTCGGCTTCAAGCATGGTGTGACTCCTCCTCCGAGCCCGTCAGGCGTTGCGTATGGCTCGCGATGATCGTCTCCTCGTCGGTTGGGAATGCCTGCACGGTCACGGCGGCGCCGGGCGGCGAGATCGTGCGTTGCTGCGCGCGGTTGCGCTCGCCGTCGATTGCGACGCCGAGGAACTCGAGCTCCGCTGCAATGCGCTCGCGAATCTCCGGCGCCTGTGCGCCGATGCCGCCCGTGAAAACCAGCCGATCGAGCCCTCCCAGCACCGTAACCAAGGCGCCGAGGTGGCTGCGTGCCCGGTAGCAGAAGAGCTCGATGGCCTCGCGGACCTCGGCGAGCTCTTGGCGTTGCAACAGATCTTCCATGTTGCGGCTCATCCCCGACACACCGAGCAGGCCTGAGCGCCGGTAGAGCAGATCCTCCAACGTCTCACCGCTCATACCGCGCGCCTGGAGCAGATAGAGCACGATGCCCGGGTCGAGATCCCCGCAGCGCGTGCCCATGAGCAGGCCCGCGAGAGTGCTGAACCCCATCGAGGTCTCGACGCCGCGCCCGTCGCGGACCGCGGTCATGGACGCCCCGTTGCCCAGATGGGCAATGACGATGCGCCCGCGAGCCGCGGCTGACCCTTCCCGCGTGCGCAGCTCCTCGAGGACGTACTCGCAGGAGAGGCCGTGGAATCCGTACCGGCGAATGCCCTCACCCTCGAGCTCACGCGGCAGGCCGGTCAGGCGCGCGACGCGTGGCAACCCCGCGTGGAACGCGGTGTCGAAGCAGGCCACCTGCAGAAGATCGGGCCGCCGCGTCCCGATCGCCGCGATGCCAGCGAGGTTGTGCGGCAGATGCAGGGGCGCCAGGGGAATGAGCTCGCGCAGCCGAGCCTCCAGCGCTGCGGTGATCCGCACGGGACAGTCGCAGTCGGGACCGCCGTGCACGACACGATGGCCGGCGGCACGCACGCGCATTCGGGGTGCGTGCACCTCGATACGCCGAAGCAGCTGCTCGATGGCGGCGTCGTGATCCGGCGCATCGACCCGCTCGTCATGCTCGCCGCCGTCGCCCTCGACACGCAGCTGCGCCTGCGGCGTGGCCACGCGCTCGATGGCGGCGGAGAGCAGCCGCGAGCCCGGCCTGTCCATGGCGAACAGGGCGGACTTCACGCTCGAGGAGCCGCAGTTGAGCACGAGCACGGCGTCGCGGGACGACACGTGCGCGCCCGCCTCCCGCTACCCATAGAGCAGGCGGAAGGCCTGCTCCAACCCGTGATCGCGCAGCTCGCGCGCGCCCTCGATGGCCTTCGACACGTCCTCGATGCCCGCTCGCTCCAGGCGCACGTAGGGGTTGTCCGCCGGCGCCTGAGCCCGATGTGAGCGCACCGCGCGCGCTCCGGCGGCCACCGGCCACATCCACGGATTGAGCTGCTCCGAGAAGAGGTAGCGGCTCGCGCGCATGGGATGAAGGGAGCGAATGAGCGCCGCGCTCCAGGGGTTGACCGCCGCGCGCACCCAGGGGCTCACGAAGAGCCGGTATGCGGCGTCGGCGAGCTCGGAGAGCGCGCGCACGCGCTCGAAGGCTTCCTCGGGGTAGTCGAAGCGCAGCTCCTCGACGCCGCGCTCCTCGAAGGTGACCGAGTACTGGGGCTTGCGGCAGTCGGGATCCCCGGTCGGATTGTCGATCTTCATCTCGTACAGACCGGGGGCGAGCGCCTCGATCTCATCGAGGCTTTCCAGAATGGCCCGGTGCTCGAAGCGCGCGACCTTGGCCGACACGAAGATGCCGAGGTGCCCGACGTGGGGGTTCGTGAGATACACGATGCGCTGCCCGGCCGCCTTGAGCGCCTCGGTGTCCTCGTAGACCGCCGGGATCCAGCCGAGCGCCTGGTGCGGGGGCGTGATGTTGTCGCCGTGGGAGGCGAACACCACCATCGGGTTGCGGATGCGCTTGAGATCCACGTAACAGCCGGGGCACACGCGTACGCGCCCCTCCTCGAGCTTGTTCCCGACGAACAGGTTCTCGACGATGGCCGTGATCTCCTCGCGGCTCAGGCGATAGAAGCCGCTCCACCAGCGCTCGAACTCGAGAAAGCGCTCGCGCTCTGCGTCCACGTCGGCGAAGAGGTTCGCGTGCTTGTCCCAGATGGCCGCCTCGGGCTTGAGGCTCTCGAAGTTCTGCACCAGCCACGCGCCGTCGAACTCCCCGTCGCCGAGGTCGGCGAGGAAGCGGGCGAGCCAGGTGCCCCCTACCAGACCGCCGAGCACCCGCATGGGGTTGACCCCGGGCTCCCCTGCCCAGTAGGAGAGCGGTGAGCCGTTCAGGACGGTGGGGCCGGAGAGTCCTTCGCAGTCGGCGGCGAGCAGCGTCGCAGCCCACCCCGCCTGGCAGTTGCCGTAGAGCACGGGCGCCTTCCCCTCGTGGCCATCGCGCACGTGCTCGACGAATCGCCGCAGGGCGTGGAGGACGTCGGCCAGGCTCTGCCCGGGACAGGGCTCGGGGTAGAAGATGGCGAAGTAGACGGGATGCCCCTCGCGCAGCGCGATGCCCACCTCTGAGTCGCGCTTGAAGCCGCCGATGCCGGGGCCGTGCCCCGCGCGCGGGTCGATGACGATGACCGGCGGCTTGGTCTCGTCGAGGCAGTCGTCGATGCACACGCCGCCGGCCTCGATGATGCGCAGGAGCGCGTAATTGGCGGGCGGCTCGAACGTGCGTGCGTCGAGCACCACCTCGTGCTCGAAGGCGAGCACCGGGGGCAGCCCGGCCCGCTCGTGCTCGAGCATGTTGTCGGCGCGCTCGCGCAAGGTATCGAGGAACAGGATGCCCCGCTGCCAGGCGTCCAGGGCGTAGGCTGAGGCATCGGCCGCCGGGATACCGACCGATAGCGGTAACTTCGTCCCGGGGGCCGCCCGCGCCGGCGAGGGCTGCCGTGCGGTCTCAGGCGCGGGTCGAGTCTTCTGCGTCGGGCTGTGCTTGCGCTTGGCCGTCGGTGCCACGGCGCTCATTGTGTTTCCTCTCAGGCTTCGAGTGAATACTCTATGCTGCAATGCAGCATATTGTTGCTTTGCAGCATGCGGCCCGTCAAGGGGTATGGTGTAAACGGCTGCCCCGCCCGCGTCTTGTCCGGTTTCTGTGCACTGCCCCCGGCGCTGGATGTGCGGACGAGGTCACCTGGAATGCCGGCCACGATCGGACCTGGATCTGGGCCCCTTCGCTCGTGCGGCAGGCCCGGACGCCATCCGCTCAGGCAATGACCGCCCTGGGCGCTTACCGGTCGACCTGGCTGTACTGGAGCCGATGACGCAGCGTTTCGGTCGTTTGCTCCGATCGCTGACGCTCCTGCTTGAAATAGCTTCTGTCCCAGGGCTCCTGCTCACGGTTCGTCTTATTACCACAACCGGCCAGCGGCAACACGGGCAGGATCGCCATCGACACGATCAAGGCTCGCCTCATCATGGTTGCTCACCTCTCACACGTAGTCGGTCACCACTCAAACAGACCGCTCCTCACAGACGGTCACACCCCCCGGCGGCGGAGGCCATGCGTCCGGTCTTTTGCATTTTGAACACACTATTTATCCCCTTGGCTCCAACCGAGCTTGACCTCGATCAACTCTCGCCCATTGCGGTCGCAGTATGAATTTTTGTTAATGCACCAGTTTGAGACACGCCGGCGCGGATCCAGACCTGGATCCAGCATGTGCAAAGCTCCATGCAGTGCGTACTCGCGTGCAGAGAACCGCAAGGCGCATTCGGGTGATCAGGAAGCTCTGTACGCTCGCGCCCCGTCCGCAAGCGTCAGGGCGATGGCGCTGCCAACCAGTAGCAGCGCGCCCGTGACCCAGAACGGCAAACCCGCCCCTACCCCGGCCAGGATTCCGGCGGCGCCCGAGCCCAGTGCCTGACCGAAGCTCGCGGAGGCTATCTGCTTGCCCTGTCCGACACCCTGGGCCGCGCCCGCGTCCAGTGAAACCCAGTAGGCGATCAGGGGGATCAGAAGTCCTGAAGCCGCGCCGATCACCCCGACCAGGATCGCGACGACGACGGGCTTCGCGGCGAGCGCCAGGAACAGTACACCAAGCGCCATGGCCGCGAACGTCGGCGGCGCCGTTAAGCGCGCCGGGATGGCGGCGAAATCGCGCGTGAATATCAGCCCCTGCACCGCGATCATGAGCAGCATGCAGACTGCGAACAGCAGCGCGATGTCAGCCGGCCCCAGACCGAGCACCTGCCGTCCCCGCAGAGCGAGGGCGACCTCGAAGCTTCCGAGCCCCAGCGTGACCAGAAACGACAGCGCGAAGAGACGCATCGGCGGGACGGCGCCCGCCTCGCGGCCTTCGCCCTCGCGCACGGACCGTGGCGACCGGTGGGGCCTTGTCTTCGGGAGTCCGAGGTAGCTGGCCGACCAGACGAAGGCGCCCAGCAGCGCCGACACCAGGAAGGGCGCCCGCAGAGCAGTGGCCCGCAACGCGTGGGCGTCGGTCTGCGCCGGATCGCCGATCGTGGCCAGCCAGCCCCCCAGCAGGGGACCGGCGAGAAATCCGAGCAAGGCCGCCGTATTCAACCAGGCGAAAGCCCGAGCACGCCCCGCGCCTGGTGGCGTGTCGCCCACGTAGGCCAAAGCCACCGGCAGTACCGCGGCCGCGAAGATCCCCGCCAAGCCCCGGGCCGCGTAATCGAGCCACAGCTCACGGGACAGGGTGAACATCATCAGGGCCGACACGTAACCCGCAAGACCCAGGAGCAGCGGGAGCCGGCGGCCGATGCGGTCTGAGAGCCGACCCCACAGTGGTGCCGCCACGAAGAGGGCGAGCATGTACGCACCGCTCAACATTCCGGTGTGCCGAGACACCGTCGCCGCCCCTGGGTTCGCGAGCTGGTGCTCGAGCAAGAATGGCAGCACCGGGAGGACCACACCGTAGCCGGTGGTGACCGCGAACACCGAGGCCATGAGCATCAAAGCCGCGCTTGGGCGCATCCCGGGAGGTCGTGACCTGCTCATACCGCCTGCACGAAGGAACCAGCGCACCCCTGGGTGCCTATCGGTCGACCTGGGTGCACCGGAGCCGATGACGCAACGTCTCGGTCGTTCGCTCGGAACGCTGACGCTCCTGCTTGAAATAGCCCGGCCCCAGGGCTCCCGCTCCCGGTCCTCTTATTACCGCAACCCGCCAGCGGCAACACGGGCAGCATCGCCGCACCAGAGCACCGTCCGTGTTCCGGACGACCTCGATCGCGCACCATTCAGATGCGCGTGCCCGCTGACATCATCCCCATGAGTTCCTCCTCGAGCGCCGCACGCCGGTGCTTCAGCGCGTCGATGTCTTCAACCGCCGCACCGCCTTGCCTGTGGAGCCCCTCTATCTCCTCCGATACCTGATGGTACCTGTCGCAGAGAGCTTCGAAGTTGACGTTGGTCACATGAAGCTTGCGGATGATCTCCTCGCGGTCGGGAAAGCGGCTCACGAGATGGCGTATCCGGTGATGAATGGGATCTGGTTTCGCTTTGGACATGTCTGCTTCCTCCCTCGGTTGATCCAGAGGCCGTGAATCACGGCGCTCAGACCATCGCACAAGCTGAGCGCTCCCATCGACGTTTCATTCCAACAAGCTCTTGAGGTCTGCCTCGAGCCTGGCAAGAGGCACCGCCCCGGGGATCACCCGTACTTCCCCTGTCTCATTGTCGAGCAGTATGTTGCCGGGCGTACCCGTGATGCCGATAGCGGTCCCATCGCGCACGTCTTCTTCCACCCTGGCTTTGTACCTCTCGTTCTCCAGGCAGTCTTGGAACTCCTGCGCATCGAGTCCGATCTCCTCGGCGAGCGGCACGAGCCGGCTCGCGGAGAATCCGTTCCCGTTGGACGTCGTGCGCTCGAAAATGGCGTCCGCGTACTTCCAGAAGGCGTCGTTGCCCCCTTGGGCGGCGGCACACTCGGAGGCGAGGGCCTCGCGCATCGCGCCGGGGTCGTGGATGCTGAGCGGAAAGTGCCGATAGACCCAATTCACTTTCCCGCCGGAGCCATCGACAAGCGTCTTCGCGATGGGATGGAAGCGCTTACAGTAGGGGCATTCGAAGTCCGAATACTCGATGAGGGAAACGGTCGCGTCCGAGTCGCCGTAGATGTGGTCGCGCTCGATGGACACCGGGCGCATGTTCTTCACCCGCTCCCTCGCCCCCTGTTGCTGCCGGGCTTGCGCCGCGGCGCGCTGCTGGTCGACGAAGCGCTGGATGCCGATCGCGATCTGCTCTTGGAGCACCTCGCCGTCGACGAGCTCTTTCATCACGGCTTGCGTCACCCGCTCCACGAGCCTCTGCTCTTCCGGGGTGAGCGTAAGGTTGGCGTCGGCGTTTCGGTGACTGGCTGCGACCACCGTACCCATTGAGAAAAGGACGAGCGCGCCTATCGCGCCGCCCGCATGCAGTGGGGCGCAAACGTATCGCATCCTGAGCAGTCTCCCGAATTACGGCTATTGAGCATTATGCGGTTGCACTCGAGCCCCCGTGGGTTCGCGCCAGTCGGCCCGACGCTGGGTCAGTCCCTCGATGTGCCTGGCCAGCGCCATTCACGGACCTCGGGGAGATCCTGGCCGCGGGCGACGATGTAGCGCTTGTGATCCGAGAGCCTGTCGCCCATCGCCTGTAGCACGCGGGCGGCCCGGTGTCCGAGGGCCGGCACCCGCTCGATCACGTCTTGGACGAGATGGAAGCGGTCGAGGTCGTTGCGCACGGCCATGTCGAAGGGCGTCGTGGTCGTCCCCTCCTCCTTGTATCCGCGCACGTGCAGATTGCGATGGTTGGTGCGCCGGTACGTGAGCCGGTGAATGAGCCAGGGGTAGCCGTGGTAGGCGAAGACGATGGGCTTGTCGGTGGTGAAGAGCACGTCGAACACCTTGTCGGTCAGCCCCTCGGGATGCTCCTCGCGCGGCTGTAGCCGCATCAGGTTCACCACGTTAATGACACGAACCTTCAGTGCCGGCAGGTGCTGGCGCAGAATGCTGACGGCGGCGAGCGTCTCCAGAGTGGGGATGTCGCCCGCGCAGGCCATGACCACGTCCGGCTCACCGTCGGCGTCGTTGCTCGCCCACTCCCAGACCCCGACGCCCGCGTCGCAGTGCCGCACCGCAGCGTCCATGTCGAGCCACTGCAGCGCGGGTTGCTTGCCCGCCACCACGACGTTGACCAGGTTGCGGCTGCGCAGGCACGTATCCAGCACGGTTAGCAGACAGTTGGCATCGGGCGGCAGGTAGACGCGAACGACTTCGGCCTTCTTGTTGACCACGTGGTCGATGAAGCCCGGATCCTGGTGGCTGAAGCCGTTGTGGTCCTGGCGCCACACGTGGGAGGTGAGCAGGTAGTTGAGCGAGGCGATGGGCCGGCGCCAGGGCAGCCGGCGACACACCGACAGCCACTTCGCATGCTGATTGAACATGGAGCTGACGATGTGGATGAAGGCCTCGTAGCTCGAGAACAGCCCATGACGCCCCGTCAGCAGATAACCTTCCAGCCATCCCTGGCAGGTGTGCTCACTCAGGATCTCCATCACGCGCCCGTCGGGCGCCAAGTGATCGTCCTCGGGCAGGCGCTCCGCCATCCAGGCCCGCTCGGTGACCTCGAACAGGGCCCCCAGCCGATTGGAGGCGGTCTCGTCGGGTCCGAACACGCGAAAATGGCGCCGCTCGATGCTGCGCCGCATGACGTCGCGCAGATAGTCCCCGGCGACACGCGTGGCCTCGGCGAACGTGGTGCCGGACGCGGCCACCTCCACCGCGTAGTCGCGGAAGTCCGGCAGCTCCAGCGCCTCAAGCAGCACCCCGCCGTTGGCGTGGGGGTTCGCGCCCATACGGCGTTCGCCGCGCGGCGCCAGGGCCGCGAGCTCGGGCCTGAGCGCTCCGTCTGCGTCGAACAGCTCGCCGGGACGGTAGCCCTTCATCCAGCGCTCGAGCAGAGCCAGATGCTCGGGCTGCTCCGCCAGCCCGCTGAGCGGCACTTGGTGCGAGCGCCAGGTACCCTCGGTGCGCACGCCGTCCACCTCGCCCGGCCCCGTCCACCCCTTGGGTGTGGCGAGCACGATCATCGGCCAACGTGGCCGCGAGGGGTCGCCGCCGCTACGCGCTGCGGTTTGGATGCCCGCGATCTCGCCGGCGACGGCGTCTAGCGTCTGTGCCATGAGCTGGTGCATGGTCGCCGGCTCGGAGCCCTCGACGAAGTATGGCTCGTACCCGTAGCCCCTGAGCAGGCTCGCGAGCTCGTCGCGCTCGATGCGCGCCAGCACCGTGGGGTTCGCGATCTTGTAGCCGTTCAGGTGCAGGATGGGCAGCACCGCGCCGTCGATCGCTGGGTTCAGAAACTTGTTCGAGTGCCACGCCGTCGCGAGCGGCCCCGTCTCGGCCTCGCCGTCGCCGACGACGCAGGCGGCGATGAGGTCCGGGTTGTCGAAGACCGCGCCGAAGGCGTGCGCGAGCGAGTAGCCGAGCTCGCCGCCCTCGTGGATCGAGCCCGGCGTCTCCGGCGCGGCGTGGCTCGGGATGCCGCCCGGGAAGGAGAACTGGCGGAAGAGCTTGCGCATCCCTTCGGCGTCGCGGGGAGTGTCGGGGTAAATCTCGCTGTAGGTGCCCTCGAGGTAGGTGTTCGCCACCAGCGCCGGCCCCCCGTGTCCGGGGCCGGTGACGAAGATCATGTCGAGATCGCGGGTGCGGATGAGCCGGTTCAGATGGACGTAGATGAAGTTGAGCCCCGGGGTCGTGCCCCAGTGCCCGAGCAGCCTGGGCTTGATGTGCTCCAGTGCCAACGGCTCGCGCAGAAGTGCGTTGTCCAGTAGATAGATCTGGCCGACCGAGAGGTAGTTGGCCGCGCGCCAATAGGCGTCGAGCGCGTGCAACTCGTCATCGCTCAATGGTCCGTTCATTGCTCCTCCGTCTTAATGAATCAGTGAATCAGGTGAGCGGATGAGAATGAAGACCGTCGTCTCCCACACCCGTCAGACGATACTCGCGGCGCGGCTAACGGTCGGCGCAAAGCACGACCATGGACTTATCTTGCACGGCGTCACGGTCCGTGGCGAGCCGGCTCTCTTCCTCCGCCACGGAGCCGATATCGCCCGGGGTCGTCCTGGTGGTATCGATGCGGACGTACCAGCGTGTCCCCTCCGGCGACGGCGGTATCGCAAACGTCACCGGAGCCGTGTCCGCGTTAAAGAGCACACACAGAGGAAGCTCCTCCGAACTATCAGGTGTTATGGCACAGCCGAGCGTTCGACCGACGCCCGACCAATCCGGCGGGTATCCGTCGGTGTCGAACCAGCGAACATCGCGTTTCGTGTAGAACGCATCCGCCCGCAAGACAGGGTGCTGGCGGCGAAACGCAATCATCTGCCGCACGAAGCGGAAGAGCTCCCGGTTCCGATCGAGCAGGCCCCAGTCGTACCAGGAGAGCTCGTTGTCCTGACAGTAGGCATTGTTGTTGCCCTGCTGCGTGCGGCGAAACTCGTCGCCGCCGAGCAGCATGGGCACGCCGCGCGAGAGCAGGAGCGTCGCCAGCATGTTCTTGATCTGGCGCAGGCGCAGTGCCTCGATCGGCGAATCGTCGGTCTCGCCCTCGACGCCGTGGTTGGCGCTGAAGTTCGCGTCCGAACCGTCGCGCCCCTCTTCGCCGTTGGCCTCGTTGTGCTTAGCGGCGTAGCTCACGAGATCGTTCAGCGTGAACCCATCGTGGCAGGTCACGAAGTTGATGCCGTTGACGGGCGCCTTGCCGTCCCGCTCGTAGAGATCGGCACTGCCGCAGAGGCGCCAGGCCAGAGCGCCGATCATGCCCGGGTCGCCGCGCCAGAACCGGCGCACGTCGTCCCGAAAACGTGCGTTCCACTCCGCCCAGCGCTGGCCCGGGAAGCTCCCCACCTGAAACGCACCGCCCGCATCCCATGCCTCGGCGATGAGCTTCACGTCGCGCAGGATCGGGTCCTCGGCGATGCGCTCCAGGAGCGGCGGATTGGGGAGCAGCTCACCGCGCGCGTCGCGGCCCAGCACCGACGCGAGGTCGAAGCGGAAGCCGTCCACTTGCATCTCCGTCGCCCAGTAACGCAGACAGTCGATGATGTAATCGCGCACCACCGGATGGTTGCAGTTGAGAGTATTGCCGCAACCGGTGTAGTTGCGGTAGTGTCGCCGATCGTCCGCCAGCATGTAGTAGATGGCATTGTCGAGGCCGCGAAAGTTGAGCGTGGGGCCGCGTTCATCGCCTTCTGCCGTATGATTGAAGACCACATCGAGAATGATCTCGATCCCTGCCCGATGCAGTTCGCGCACCATCGTTTTGAATTCGCTTACCTGGCACTCCGGGCTGCTCCCGGTGGCATATCCCGCCTTCGGGGCGAAGAAGGCAGCCGAACTGTAGCCCCAGTAGTTGCGCAGCGGCGCCCCGCTCGTGGGATTGCGCCGCGGGTTGTCGCGCTCGTTGAACTCCTGCACCGGCATCAGCTCCACCGCCGTGACGCCGAGCTCCAGCAGATACGGAATCTTCTCGATGACCCCGAGGAACGTGCCCGGGTGCGCGGCCCGAGCGGACGGATGAATGGTGAGCCCGCGCACATGTGTCTCGTAGATCACGGTGTCCGGCCACGAGCGCGCGGGGCGGCTCACGCCCTGCCAGTCGAAGCGCGAGCTCACGAGCACGCACTTCGCCGAAGGTGCAGCGTTGCGATCCGTGTTTCCCGCCTCGGAAGTCAGGCGGGCGAAGTTCCAACGTTCCGTGCCGCCCACGGCGACCGTGTACGGGTCGAGCAACCATCTGCGGTTGTCGAAGCGGTGCCCTCGCGCGGGATCGAACGGCCCGTGGACCCGCCAGGCGTAGGCCTGGCCCCACTCGACCCCGTCGAGGAGCACATGCCAGATGTCGCCCGTTCGATGGCTCGGCGAATCGAGCGATACGACAAGGAACGGCTCGTCGGCTTCGACGTCCTCGAAGAGGAGCAGCTCAACAGCTCGTGCGTGGCGGCTGAAGACGGCGAAGTTGAAACCGTCGCAGCAGTCGCGCACCCCCAGGGGAAGCGGGCTGCCCGGTCCGATGCGCACCGCGGACCGTGCCGCCTGAGAGGCATGCTTGTTCTGCTCGCATGCCATCATGGTTGCGCCGTCATCGCTTTCATCGGATATAAACGTCGCTCGCGTAGCGGCGCATCATCCGGTGACTGTTGAAGAACGAAGCGCTCTTGGCAATCGTCCCCTTCATGATGCTAATCCACGCGGCGCGATCGGTGTGGTAGCGAGGCAGCACCTCGCCCTCCAGCTTCGCGTAGAGCGACTCCGCGTCGCCACCATCTCCGGGCGCCCCGCTGCCGTCGCCGATTGCCCACCCGGTCACACCTTCGATGCAGCCTTCGAGCCACCACCCGTCCAGCACGCTGAGGCTGGGTACACCGTTGAAGGCGGCTTTCATGCCGCTCGTCCCCGACGCCTCGAGGGGCGGACGCGGTGTGTTCAACCATACGTCCACCCCTGAGGTCATGGCGAGCGCAAGGTCCATGTCGTAGTCAGGGAGATAAACAACAGCCAGGCTTCCGGCGAGCTCCTGCGCGTGCCGATACAGCATGGCAATGAGATGCTTGCCTCCTTCGTCGCGCGGGTGTGCCTTACCCGCGAGCACCACGGCGAAGGGATGCCGACGGGCGAGCTCGCGCAGCCGCGCGAGATCCGAGAACAGGAGGTCGGGGCGCTTGTATGCCGTCATGCGCCGGGCGAAACCGAGCAACGGCGGCCCGGGGTCGAGGGCCACCCCCGTGAGCTCGCGTATCCGCCCGACGAGATGGCTCTTGGCCTGGGCGTGCGCGTCCCAGATGGCTTCGTCGGGGATGCGGTCGGCGCGCACCAGCAGCTCGGGCTCGTGGCACCAGCCCGGCAGGTGTGCGTCGTAGAGGCGGCGGAAGGAAGCGCTCGTCCAGGTGAAAGGGTGAACACCGTTGGTGATCGCCCGCACCCGGTAGCCGGGAAACATCCGCTGCGAGGTCTCCGCGTGGCGTTTGGCCACGCCGTTAACGCACTCGCTCAGGTTTAGCGCGAGGCGGGTCATGTTGAGCCGATCGGCGCCCGCCAGTGTCTTCAGGGTGGCGACACCGATGAACTCCTCGCCAAGGATGTGCGCAACCAGATCGTAGGGGAACTGGTCGTGACCAGCCTCCACCGGGGTATGGGTCGTGAAGTTGCAGAGCTCGCGCACCTGCGGGATGTCGTAGCCCGCCTCGCCCGGGCGAAGGTTCTCGGGCGGATAGGCGTGACGCCTGAGGAGTTCGAGAGTGAGCAGCGCCGAATGTCCCTCGTTCAGGTGGTACTGGCGCACGCGGAAGCCGAGTGCGTTCAGCATGCGCACGCCGCCGACGCCGAGGACGATCTCCTGCTTGAGGCGATACGCTGCGTCGCCGCCGTAGAGGTAGTGGGTGATCTCGCGATCGGCCGGCGTGTTCTCTGGAAGGTCCGTGTCCAGGAGCACCACCGGCTGGCGCCCGCCCATGTGCCCTTCGAGCACGTAGAGCCAGCCCCCGATCCACAGTGAGCGGCCCTCGATGGGCACCGACACCTTGGCCTGCACTGGCTGCGCCCAGCGTGCCGGATCCCAGGGGTCCGGATTCTCGACCTGGCGCCCCTCGGCGTCGAGTGTCTGGCGAAAGTAACCCGCGCGACTCACGAGGCTTACGGTCACCAGGGGAAACTCGAGATCCGCTGCCGAGCGCACGGTGTCGCCAGCCAGGACGCCGAGACCGCCAGCGTAGATCGGGATGTCGCTGCGCAGCGCAACCTCCATGGAGAAGTACGCGATGCGGGATTCGCGGGTGAATTCATCTAGCACGGTGCTGTATCCTCACATGGATAAACCCGTACCTGTTCGCCTTTTCTGCGAGCTCGGCATGCAGGTCACCGCGCCGGGCGGGGTTCACCGATCAGCGAACTTGAGCAACTGCACGTCGAAGCTCTGATTAGCCCTGTGGCCACAACTCTTGCTCTTCGACAAGCGCTAAGATCAACAAAACCATTTCAGTTTGATCACTGATTACGTCCTTCCGGGCCGAGACCAAGCGGTGCCCGGAGTGTCACGTGACTGTTCCGGGAGTTGCTTGACGATCGAACTCAGTTAGAGATGAACCCACGACAGGACCGCCTGTGCGTGCACCGCTAGTAGAGCGACGTACGCCGGGGACGCCGCAGCCGGCTTCCCTCAGTGCTCAGCCGTCTTCTTCGGCCCGTAGCCATTCGCTGAGACTGACTTCGGTCGCCACCATCGCGCTTGCGAGCACGTGACCGTCCTGTGCGTCCACGAACACACAGAGCAGACAATGCGCGGGCGTCAGAAGCAGAATCTGCCACGCAAGCTCGCCTGCCTCGGCCTGCAGTCGAGCCCGTAACGCAGCCCCGGGCACTGCACTCTGTGCGATGGTCACGGCTTCAGTTAGGCCCACGCGAGGCACCGCACCGGTTGCCGCTGGCTCATCGTCGCACGACTCAATGTCCATACGGGCATCGGGGCTGGCCAAATAGACCACCGTGGCGCTCACCGGCGGGTCCAAGTTCCCCTCCTCTTCGTCAAGCCGGCAGCCGCGCTGAAGGTCATGGCCGTCCACGTGTCGAAAGCGCTTTCCTCGAGATCGCATAATCCCTCCGGCATCAAATTATGGCCAGCACAGTTGGCGCGACTGCTTAGTATGCCCAATGTCGACTTGCCCGATCCTTACCGGGGGATTAACGGATCGTCATCCTCCGGGGCAATCGAGGGTCCGGTTCCCCCGAGCGTGTAAGCTCTTAATCACCGCTATACGTGGCCGCTCCGCCGTGACAAATTCGCCCGTTTCCCCATCTTTGGCGCAACACCTGCAGTTGCGCGGATGACACACATCGGCTGACCTCGTCTCCAGGTTCTGGCGCCGCTGGCGCTTGATGCTCACGACACGTAAGGAACAGGGCATCGACACCCTGGGCTGGTAACCACCGCTGTGTTGCAGTCCTCGCGAGCCGCTCGCCATGAATCAGCGGCGCCGATGAATGACAGAGGACCGATAAAGCCAAGCACGGGGCTCACCCCATTTGGGGCTGAGAAGGATTACCAAATGTTAATGCATGGGCGAAAAAAAGCTTGATCGCGATCAACGGCCAGACACGATAACTGACATGGAATCGACACAGATTCATACGGAGAGATGATGCCTGATGGCTTTGAAGCAAGCCTACCCGGTGCGGTCGAAGCTTTTACCGACGATCAGGCTGTGTTCCGGTCCAGACCCGATGGCATGGCGTGCGTGTCGGAGACGGATAGGGCCATCATGGCAATAGCCCCAAAGGCCCTGGGAGCTCGGATGTGCTTCTCAAGGATGCCGCTTCAGTGGTGAACGGCCTGCGGTTCGCGCACAGCGAATGTTCGTTCATGCTGGACGACTAGACATCCTTGCCAGGTTCTTGGCATGAACGGGCACAGGCTGCCGCAAACCCATACGGATACCCTTAGCCGGCAGGGATCGATCTCAAGCAGGACGATGGTCTAGTCCTCGGTGCCACCATCGGAGGCATCCGCGAACCGCCGCCACTGGCCCGGGCGGGGTATAAACATCGGCACCTGCCGTTGGTAGGCTTGATAGGTTTCACCGAACCGGATCAGCATCTACTGCTCCTCACGTCGGGCGAGCCAGGTATAGGTCAAAACGATCACGGGAAAGAGGCCGACCGAGAGCAGCGTCGGCCAGTGCACCACACCCTCGCCGAACAAGGCGATGAACAGCCCCGTGTATTGCGGATGACGCACGAATGCATACAGACCGTCGGTGACCATCCGACCCTCGGCACGCGCCTTATGCACTTGCCGCCAGCCCTGGATGAAGATCCCGATTCCCGTAAATGCAAGCCCATAGCCGAGCACCATCGAGATGAACATTCCGGTTTCCCCCAGCCCCACCAGCGTGGACCAGAGGCTTGCACTGACGTACTGGCTGTCCAGGCCGAAGAAACGCACCAGTAGATACACGGTGAGAGGGAATCCGTACATCTCGGCATAGAGCGCGATGATGAAGGCCTGGACCACTCCGGCGCCCGCCCATTCGCGCCAGCTCTTCGGCGCAAAGTAGCGATAGAAGAACCAGGACACCAGCACGATGACGATGAGCGCGATACCCCAGGCTCCGGCGTGAGCCAATGGTTCATTCACGAGTCAATCTCCGTGTCGTTCCAACCCCGTGCGGTGTCAATCGTCGGGTGGGAGCGCGCCGCTAAAACCTGCCAGCAGGAAGCTCGTCGGGATAATGCAGGTCGTGAATGACGATGGAGGGCGGCAGCGTGCCGATCTTATCCTCGGCCTGAAGCGATTAACGCACTCCCCACCAGTAGCCATGATATTGCATGACATGCCGGTAGCGGTGCGGGACCGGTATGGGCACAACAAACGACGTCGTCTTCAGGTTACCGAATGTTCATGTAGCAGCACGGAAGGCTTGATTCCGATCAAGCTCCAGCGCTTCTTTGAGCGAGACCATAAGCCATAATGAGACCATCAGATAACGACATCATTCAGATCGCGGGCGCCGGGCCGGCGGGTCTGGCCGCCGCAATCAGCCTGGCGCGGTGCGGGCGGCGGGTGGTGGTCGACGAGGCGCAGCCCGAGGTCGGTCACCGTTTCATCCGCGACCTGCAGGGGCTCGAGAACTGGAGCACGCGAACCGACGTGCTGGACGAGCTCCGCGGCGCCGGCATCATCTCGGATTTCCCGCGCGTGCCCTACCGTGGCGCCACCGTGTTCGATGCCTGGGGCCGTGCCTACGAGTTCCACAGCGAGACGCCGCTCTTTTACCTCGTCGAACGAGGCCCGGGCCCGGACAGCCTGGACGCGGCGCTGCTTGCGCAGGCGCTCGAGCTCGGCGTCGAGGTTCGCTTCAACAGCCGTGTCGAGCACCTCGAAGGTCCCGGCATCCTGGCAATCGGCCCCCGTGCGGGGGATGCGATCGCGGTGGGCTACCTGTTCGAGACCGCGATGGCGGACGGCGTGTGGGTCATCTGCGACGACACGCTCGCGCCGCAGGGATATGCCTACCTCATCGTGAAGGCCGGATGGGGCACGGTCAAGAGCGCCATGTTCTCGAACTTCAAGCAGGAGCGGATCTACGTGGAGCGAACCGTGGCGGCGTTCCGCCGCCTCGTGGGACTCGACATGACCGATGCCCGGGCGCACGGCGGAGCGGGTAACTTCCGTATTCCGCGCTCTGCGCGTTCGGGGACGCACCCTGTCGTCGGGGAGCAGGCGGGCTTTCAGGATACGCTGTGGGGGTTCGGCATCCGTTTGGCCATCACCTCCGGCGTGCTGGCGGCCCGGAGTCTGGTGGAGGGCAGCGACTACGATGCAGCCTGGCGCCGGGCGTTCGCGCCGCAGCTCAGGGTCTCGGTCGTCAACCGCGCCCTGTACGGGCGGCTGGGCAACCCCGGCTATCGCCTGTTCCTGCGCCACGCGGCGCGACAGCGCGATGTCCGGTCCTTTCTCCGGCGCCACTATCAGCCGTCCCTCGCCAAGACCCTCATGCTCCCCTGGGCGCGCGCGCAGTGGCACAGCCGGCGCCGGGATGAAGCCTGCAACCACGTCGCGTGCGAGTGCGTGTGGTGCCGGCACGGCCAGGCTGCGCACGCGGATCTGTCGTGCGCGACGCCCGGTCAGGTCTGAAGGACGACCGAGGATGTCTGCGCGAGGGCTCACGCAAGCGGGAGGATTCGCGACATGCAAGGGCTTCTGACGTTTCTCGTGATCGCCGTTCTGTTCTACGTCATGATGCGTTTCGGATGCGGGGCGCACGCAGTACACGGGGGACACGGCGGTCGCAAGGACGCCGGGGGCGATGTCAAGCACATCGACCCCGTGTGCGGCATGGAGGTGCCGCCGGACAAGGGCTACGGGAAGATGCATGAAGGCAAGCTCTATCGTTTCTGCTCGCGTAATTGCCTCGACAAGTTCGAGGCGGATCCGCAGAAACATCTGGAGCCGCCAAAGGAGGATGCGGCATGAGACCGGGACTTTCCCTGGCGGCGGTGGGCCACGCCACGAGCCTGCTGCTGGCCATCAGCTTCTCGCTTTGCGTGGCGTTCGACCTGCTGTTCCCAGGTCAGGCCATGTACCAGGTGTGGTGGAAGCTGCTGCCGGGCTTCACCTGGATAAGCTGGCAGAGCTTCCTGCTGGGACTCGTGGAGAGCTACGGCTACGGGTGGTACTTCGCGCTCATCTGGGTGCCCATCTACAACGTGTTCGTCGCGCGCGGACTCGGCGATCGGGCAAGGCGCGCGTCCGGCTGAGGGCGCCGGAGCGGCGCGCGTCCCCCTTTCAATTCCGGAACACGCGTGCACCATGCAGGGCATGGTGGGCAATGATCGCGGCCGCGGCGCTCCAGCCCTGGTGGCACGTGCCGCCGGCGGTGTACTCCCTGCCGTGGACGAACTCCGGAAAGCTCCATGCCTCGCCTTCCATGGGAAGCGCGTTGGCGCGGTGGATGCCCGCGAGGTAGCGACGCGCCGCCCCGTGCGCTCCCCGCTGCGCGAGGTCCGCGACGTAGAAGCCGGTGACCATCGGCCAGAGGCCGGCGTTGTGGAACTCGTAAGGGCGGTTCTTGAACGAGTAGGAGAAGGTCATCTTGAGATCGTCCCAGTCCCGATCGAGAGGCTCGATGACCGGATGAAAAGCCGGCAACAGCGCGAACGATTCGGGAACGACCTCCTCCTCGATGAACGCATCGACCCGGGTACGCTGCTCGTCGTCGGCCACGTCGAGCAAAGAGGCGAGAATGTTGGCCAGGCTGTCGAAGCGGTAGCCGTAGCCCTGCGGGGAGAAAAACGACATCCAGTGCCGTCCCGCGCAGTGCGCCGATGCGGCTTCACGCCCTTTGCGGTACATCACCTCGTGATACACGTCGTCCGGCACCGTGTCCCCCTCCGTGAACCAGAAGTTGGCCCGGATCAGGTGCCCGAGCCGCGCGATGCGCTCGCCCGGGACGTGATCGCAGGGGTCCTGCACGTGGCAATGCATGGCGCAGAGCTCGCGCTGCGCCTGGAGGTAAAGGAGCTGGTCGTAGAGGACATATCCGTGATGGATGTACTCGTCCGCCCAGTCGCCGGTCTGGGGCACGTAGAGCAGCCCGCGGGCGTTGAACTCCCACGCTCCCAGAAGGAAATGCACGCGCTCGAGCACCGGGAGCATGTCCTCGAGGAACCGATCGTCCGCCGTCACGCGCCAGTACTGCCCGCACCCGATGACGAACCACAGATCGGCGTCCACCCGGCCGGTGGTGCCGCCGAAGCTCGTGCGCCCGCTGCGCGTATCCACGTTGCTCGGTATCTCGCCGTGTGGTCCCTGGTGGCGCGCGAGGGTCACCAGAGTCTGGCGGAACACGTGCACCAGCTCGGCGTCGCCGGCGAGGAGTGCCGCGAGCCCGAGCATCACGCCGTCGCGCGCCCACACCCTGCGGTAATTGTCGCGGTCGGTGGGCGTCGCCACGAACCCGTCCTCCCCGCTGCAGGCGTGCAGCAGCTCCAGCGCTCTCGGATACCCTTCGGCCTGGAGCTCTTCGGCGTGCTTGTCGTTCATGGTTTCACCAGTGTCTCCCCGCCGGGCCGGAGGGCTCCGCCTCAAAGCCAGCGGCGCGCCATCCAGGCGGCAAGGGCCGACGCTTGCCTGGCCAACGGCTTGGCCGTCATCCCCTCCGGCGAGAGCGCCCGGGCGTGTGAGAGATCTTCGTAAAACTGCTCTTGCAGGCGGCGACAGAGATCCCGATCCCGGCTGACCAGGTTCAGCTCCTGATTGAGGAAGAAGCTGCGATAGTCGAAGTTCGCGGTCCCGACCGTGCCCCAGTTGCCGTCGATGACGGCCGTTTTGGCGTGCAGCACGCGCGGGAGGTACGCGTGCACGCGCACCCCGTGACGCAGCAGGTCCGCGTAAGCGGCAGGCGCGGCCCAGCGCGCCATGCGCACGTCCGAGCGGTGAGGGACCAGAACCCTGACGTCCGCGCCGCGCCGCGCGGCGGCCGTCAGCGCCCGCTGGGTCCGCCGGTCGGGTGCGAAATACGGCGTCGTCACATACAGGGTGCCCCGAGCGTCGCTGAATGCGGCGTCGAGGAGGCAGCGCAGCGCGCGGCGGCACGCCGAGGAGTGATTGGGCACCAGAGTGCTGACGGCTCGCTGGCGTGCCGGCGCGGGACAACCGTGATCGCCTCGCCACGTCGTATCGAACACCTCGTGGCCTCGTCTGGCGAGACCCCCACGCATGTGCACGTGCGTGTCGCGCCAGCGCTCGTCTCCCACCAGCGCCCGCGAGTTCTCCCGATGAATATTGAATCCCCCCACGTAGGCTTCGTCATCGTCCACCACCAACAGCTTGCGGTGGTTGCGACGGTTGTAGCGCAAGGGGCTCCGCCAGCGCCAGCGGTGGAACCAACGAAGCCGGACACCGTGCATTCGCAGGTGCTCCTCCAAGGGCCGCGACCATCGAAACAGGCAGCCGACGGCATCCAGATGCAATCGCACCTGGACGCCGCGGCCCGCGCGCTCCGCGAGAGCCTCGGCAAACCGCCACCCCACCTCGTCGGCGGCGAAGATATACGTCTCAAGACACACCGTTTTCCGGGCGCCGGCGATGGACGCGAGCATCGCCTCGTAGAGCTCGTCCCCCTCGGTAAATAGCACGAGTTGATCGGACCCCGTCCTCAGGACCGGCTGGCACGTCGCACAGGGTGCGGGCTCGAGGCGGCTCATGTGTAATACTTTCCCGACCAACGTGCTCTCCCGTACAAGCAGACCGCAGGAGCGGCGACTAGCGCCCGACGACAACGCCACCGACCGCTCGGGTCCAGGTGAAATGCTCGTAAACGCCGGACCAGTACATCCCGAAACCGACGGCGAAGAGAAGCTCTTCGATCGGCAGGCCCAATACCACGAATCCCGAGAGAGCGTCCAGATTCCACACGCGCTCGATGTAGCCGGGAGCCGAAGCTTCGAGCGCGAAGAGGAACAAAGCGTAGTACACGAGGAAGAGGCCGCCCCCGACCCAGGTCTTGAGCTTGAGCTCCGGCCGACACAGGACATTGGCGATGGCGCCGGTGAACATGGCGAGGATCCCCGGGTAGATGGGGTTCCAGGGCAAAAAATAGAGGGCCGGGAACACGACGAAAGGTGCTGCTAGCGCCTTGTAGTGGTGGCGATGGAGCGGCTCGTGCCTTTCCCTCGGGTTCACGGGCACGACGCGCTTCCCGGTCAGCACGTTGTAAAGAGCGGCCCCGACACCGCCGATGCCGAAGCAGAAGATCAGGCTTTCGATGTCAAAGCCTGTCCTGCGCGCCAGATCGAAGAGGCTCGGCGGGCTCCAGTACTCGGGCACGAAGAGCGGCTCCGTCAATCCGAAGGGCATGGTGAACAGGCTCGCCCAGCGTATCACGCGACGCTGCACCGGAAACGTCGCGTAGAGGACCACCCAAGGAACCAGGAAGGCGGCCGACCATGTGGCCCACACGTATTGTTCCGGAATCATATGACGTATCGGGCCCGCGTGATTGGATCCGGAGCTTTTCCGACGAACTGAGGTCGGGCTTGGTTTCCCTCCGGTGAAGCTATCGCTTCAGCTGTTGCCGCGTCAGTTCCCCCACACGCCACATGCCGAAGATCATGACGCCCAGGCCGACCAGCACGTTGTTCCAGGTCATGGCGATCGACTCGTAGTCCCAGGTATTCGGCGCGATGAGCAACCATATCCCGAGGAGAACCACGACCCATTCCCGCCACGGCTCGGGCTCCTTGGCCCTCATCGCCCAGAAGGCGAAGCCTGCTATCAGGGCGCCGCTGAGGATGCAGCTGTAAACGATGTGGGGGTACCGCCCCGTATCCAGTCCCAACGGCCAGGGCGATATCGCCATCCAGACGCCCAGCAGAATGCTCGCCCAGTCCTTGCGCATACCGTTCCCCTCACCCAGGAACGCGAACAGGGGCGCCGCACATCACTCGCGCACGAACGGCGCCCTGTCCGTCACATTCGGTGCGGTTTCCACGTGATACCGTTGGCCTGCTGCAGCTCGCGCACGTAGCGAACGATCCCGTCGAGCTCTTTGCGCGTGACGTTCGGCTGCGGCGGCATGTCGCCGAAGCTCCAGTGGTGGGCGAAGACGCCGCGCTGCGCAGCCAGGTAGAAGGCCGCATCCGCGTGGTGGCCGGGGTTGTAGATGTCGTGCACCAACGGTGGCCCCTGGTCGGTGCCGCCACCGTTCTCGCCGTGGCAGCGCGCGCAGTTGGCGTCGAAAGCGCGTTGGCCGGAACGGGCCTGCGCGGAGAGCGAGGCCGGCACCGTGACATCTACCAGGCCCCGACTGGCCGTAGACGGCCAGCGAAGCGCAGCCGCCGCCGCGACGAGCACCGCCATCACCGCCACCGCGATAATCGCCAGTCGTTTGGTGTCCTTCTTTGGAGGCTCTTCGCCTTTCGCGCCCCTCTTCCGATTACGCTTGGCTTTTCCCATCGGCTCCCCTCGAGATAAACAACGACAGTGCGGTTGCAAAACGGGCTCACTCGACGAGCATCGTGACGTCTGTGGGCCGACGGCCGTTGATCCATGTCAATCGGCGGGGCCCCAGAGAGCGCGGTGAACCGATTAACCGGGTCATCAGCTCGGGCTGCCGGACGTCTCGAGCGCGCCCTCAGCCTTTGGTGAATCCCGGAGCATGGTTTCGATACGGTTTTGCAAGAGGGCGCGGCTGAGCTCCCCCACGTGACGGTCGACCACCACGCCATCAGGGCCGATGAACACCGTGGTCGGCAAACCCACCCCACCGAAGCGCCTGTACACCGCGCGCGTGCTGTCCACCCCCGGATGCGCTGGCGGAGCATCGACCCAGATGGGGTAGCTCACCCCCACGGAGCGGACAAAGCGTTCAACGCGCTCGGCGGGTTCACCGACGTTGACACCGACGACCGCGGCCCCGCGCGACGCATACTTCGCCTGTACGGCATCGAGGAGCGGCATCTCGCGCCGGCACGGCGGGCACCACGTCGCCCAGAAGTTCAGCACCACGGCCCTTCCCTTCAAGCCCGAGAGACTCGCGTCGCTGCCCTGCAGGGTGTGGAGCGTGAAGTCAGGGCTCACATCACCGCGCCGGGGTATCCCCGGAGCGGCTGAGAGACTCAGCAAGGCGAATGCGACCGCGAAGGCGACGCCCGCCAAGGCGTATCCGGACCCGAGCGCCCGCAGCTCGCCGAGGCGCCGGCTGGCGGGCGTACGCCACACCTGCCACGCTACGTAGGCAACCCCGAACGCGAGCCCCGCGCCCGGCAGGTATCCCGGTTGCCAGAGGAAGAACGCCGTCCAAGGCGCATCCTGGTAGGCCTCCCAGTTCAGCAGCACGTATCCGAGCCGCGCTCCGACGAGACCCATCAGAGCCGCGCCCTCCGCGATGCGCTCGACGCGGCGGCCATCCACACCCCCGCGCCGGGCGAGCCACCCGCTCAGACCGATCGCCAGCCACAGTGCCGCGATGATCGTGATGGGCCAGGTGGGGAGCAGAAACGGTCCGATGTTGATGGCTTCGGGCATGCTATGAGCACCTCCTCCAGACGGCTGACTCGATCATACGTCGGCGCGACCGGGTGACCCGCAAGCTTTCTCTCGCACCGAGTCGCTTCTACGTCCGTTCCGGGCCCACACCGATCTCGACGCGCGTCTCGTCGACGTAGCGGTAGGGTGGCACCACAAGATTGGTGGGTGCCGGTACGCCCGCGTAGACGCGGCCCGCCAGGTCGAAGCGCGACCCGTGGCAGGGACAGAAGTAACCTCCTTTCCACTCCACGCCGAGATCGGGCGGCGCGACGTCCGGCCGGTAAGTGGGCACACAGCCCAAGTGCGTGCAGATGCCGACGACCACGAACCACTCGGGCTCAATCGCGCGGTGCACGGGGTCCACGTACGCCGGCTGCTGAGTCTCGACCTCGGACCGCGGGTCGCGCAGCCGCGCGTCGAGCGTAGGCAGCAGATCGAGCATGCGCTGCGTGCGGTGGAGTATCCACACGGGCTGGCCGCGCCACTCCACCGTGATCTGCTCTCCGGGTGCGATCTCGCTGAGGTCCACCTCCACCGGAGCGCCGGCGCCCTTGGCGCGCGCACTCGGCTGCCACGACGCGACGAACGGGATCGCGGCCAGCGCGGCCCCTATTGCGCCCAGGGTGCTGGTGGCGATGAGCAGAAACCGGCGCCGTGCGGAATCAATGATTTCCTGCATGGCTGCAATCTCCTGGTGCCCGGCCACACCGCCGACGTCGCGGCGGGCCGTGGAATCGCAGAACGAGAGACGGGATGGCTGAGCTTCGCGGTGAGAGCCGAGGCTAATTCCGCAGCCTCAGCGTCAGGAGATACAGCGCAACGCGGACGTCGGGGACCCTGGGCGGTCGTGCATCCTCATGCCTTCGATCGCAGCGCGGCCCGACCGCTGGCATGGCTGCATCGCAGAGTCCCTGGGGTGGGGGGACGCGCAGCTCAGCCGGCGTCACACCGAGCGCCGCATGGCTCTTGACGTCGCAGTGCCTGGGGGTGCGCTGTGGATGGATGCGCCAGTGCAGGCTCGCTCCGCTGCGCACATACGGCTTCGCAGTGCTCCCCTCGTGCCAGCGCGCCTCGGAAGCCGCCGGCACGCGCTCGGGCCAAGCGAGTAGGAGCACCGCCACCGCGAGCACGGCCAGGCCGGCAAACGAGCGCGCGGCGCCTCGGATATGGCTTTTTCGAGCCGGCTTCATTGCCTGCGGAGTTGCTTGGACTCCTCGTAAGCCCGGTTGGCTTCGCTCATGGTGCCACAAAGCCATCCGTTCTCATCGCGGCACTCGTGCCCGCGATGCCGCGTTTCTTCGACGCGGGAGGGACGAGCAACCACGAAGCGCAGTAACCCTTCTCCGGCAGCAGACGCACGGTGCTCTCGTGACAAAGCATTCGTCCGGCTTGCGCGCATCGCGGGCGCATCGGGCAGCGGTCGTAGCAGCAGTTCACGATGAACACCTCTCGCTGTAACGTGCTAAAAGCCGTCGTTACTTCCTCGCCACGGACGGGGGCTCGACACAGAAGCAGGACGGGCGGCGGTAGTGGCGTGTCCCGTACTCCTCGGACAGCCGGCCCACGAGAGTCGCCGGATCCGCCTCGTAGAGCACGCACGCACCGGTCGCTTTGCGCACCTGTGCCACGATCTGCGGGATCTGATCCACGATGCCGCCGCTCCCCTCCAGGATTCCGATGAGCTTGCCTTCATCGTAGGCGATGGCGAACTCACCCAGCGTGCCCGTGCGCCCGCCCGCGATGACGACCATGTCGCTCGAACGAATGTTGGTGACCTCCCGCCCCATGAGCCCGCTGCCCGTGTAGACGATGACGTCGTAGGCGTCCCAGGGGGAGTGATACCTGTGCACGTGCTCGTCGAGGCTCAAGGCGGGCGAGATCCCCACCGAGAGCCCGCCGGCTTCGCACGCACCGCGCGCGCACTCGTAGGGGATGCCGGGGCAGGCGCCGGTGATGAGCGCGTAGCCTCTCGAGCCGATGGCTGCCCCCAGGGCGCGGGCCTTCTCGATCATCTGCGGCGAGACATCGTCGCTCGCGGAGCCCATCACCCCCACGGTGAGCCGCATGCCCGCGCCTGCGTCCGCGAACGTTTGCGGATCGGCCAGAAATCGCGACCGGCAGTCTTGCGAGCAGAAGTAGTAGAGCCGACCCGCGTGCTCGGCCGTCGCCCCTGCGCGCCGCGGGTCGAGGACCATGCCGCACACCGGATCCCGCGTCATGTCAGTCGCCCGCCGGGTCACCGAGCATCATGAACCCCTCTCGTTTGCTGAGACGGCTCCCGAGAATCGGGGGATGAAGGCGGGCGTTTGCCGCATGTAGCGCGCGTACGCGTCGCCGAGCTCCCTGAGCGCATCGCGCTCCTCCGAGCGCGCGAGGCGCACGTACATCCACACGAGCACCGGGAACATGGCGAGCGTCAGCACCGTCGGCCATTGCAGCAGAAACCCGAACATGATGAGGACGAACCCCGCATACTGCGGATGGCGCACGTGGGCGTAGGGGCCGGTGGCGGCGAGGCGCCTCTCCTTCTGTGCCTCGTAGAGCACTTTCCAGGCGGCCGAGATCAGGATGAACCCGCCGCCGATGAAGGCGAAGCTCAGAAGGTGAAACGGTCCGAAGTGCGGGTTCGTCTTCCATCCCAGCAGCATCTCGAGCAGGTGCCCGGCGTCGTGGGAGAGCCAATCCACCCCCGGATAGCGGCTCTGCAGCCAGCCCGAGAGCAGGTAGATGGTCAGCGGAAACCCGTACATCTCGGTGAACAGCGCCACGAGGAACGCGCTGAAGGCGCCGAAGGAGCGCCAGTCACGCTTCGTTCTCGGCTTGAAGAAGCTGAACGCGAAGAAGATGAAGACGAGCGAGTTGATGATCACCAGCGACCACAGGCCGTAGGCGGGCGTCGAGCCGGTCACGAGCCGTGGCCTCCGGGCCTGCGGTCGTCGTCGTCTCCACCGTGCCCGCCGTGCCCCCCGTGCATGAAGAGGTGCAGCAGCGGGCAGGCGAGCAGGAGCAGAAACGGGAGATAGGGCACCGCCGCCTTGACGTGCGCCTCGTGCTCGGTCCATAGGAAATAGCCGGCCACGGCGAGGAAGCCGACGAAGGCCAGCCCCGAGCGCGAGAACAGGCGCCGCCCGAAGCCGTGCTGATTCGATTCAGTCATGGATGAATCCTCGTGCGCGTTCGTCTTGTCGGCGCTCGATCGCGAACGATTCCAGGTCTCTCATCGGGGTGCGGTCTGCACCATCTGGTGCCCCTTACCGCCGATGGGGATCTCGCCGCGCACGTCGAGGCTGCCCTGGTCGACCACCCACACCTTGGGCTCGTTGGCGCTCGAGACGTAGACCTTGTCGGTCCCGCGTACGACCGCGAGATGGTAGGGTGCGGGTGCGAGCGTCGCGCTGCGCGTCTTGCTGGAAGCGGCGTTCACCGCGGCCAGGCGGTCCTCCCCCATGACGCTCACGAACAGGGTCTCGCCGTCCTCGGAGAGGTCGATGCCGTGCAGCGCTGCACCGAGCGGGATGGTGCGCACCACCTCCCCCTCGGGCAGCGCGAGCACGGACACGCTGCCGTCCACGACGTTGTTGACGTAGAGCGTGACGCCGTCGCGGGAGAGCACCACGTGCTCGGGGCTCTCGCCCACCACGAAGTTGCGCCGCACGATCCAGCGCCCCGCGTCCACCTCGCTCACGGTGGCGTTACCGGCGTTGCTCACGTAGACGCGGCGTGCGTCGGGGCCGAAGGCGGCGTAGTTGGGCAGAGGCCCCGTGGCCACGGTGGCCAGCACCTGGTAGGTCTCCAGATCGATGGCGCTGATGGTGCCCTGGCTAGGGTGGGTCACCACGGCGAGCCGCCCGTCGGGGCTCACCGCGACGTGGTGGACCGCGCCGGGCACGTCGATGCGGCGTACCACGGATCGGTCCTTGGTGCGCAGGACCGAGACGGTGCTGAGCGCGCTCGCGGGTGCGGAAGCAGTCGGGGCGGTGGGCGCGTGGTGCGCGGCGTGCTCGTCCTCCGAGACGCCGGCGGGTTTCGCGGGCGGCTCACTGTCCGCCGGACCTTCCGCGTAGCTCCCCGCGACGAGGCGCGCGCCATCGGGGGTGGCGGCGAGCCCATGCACGGCCGGCACGCCGTCGATGCGGCCCACGATCGCGTCGCGCTCGGTATCGACCACGACAATGGCATCGTCGCTCCCGAGCGGGATGTACAGTTCCGCGCCGACGGCATGCGTCGCGGGCACCGCGAGCGCAGCGGTCGCTACCAGATTCCAGAGTACGGTTTTCATATTCGATGTCCCCGGTGACGCAGCGGTTCACTTGGACAGCATGCGCTTGCGGTCCTCGAACTCCTCCTTGTCGATCTCCCCGCGGGCGAAGCGCTCCTCCAGGATCTCGCGCGGCGTGGGGCGCGGGCGCGAGCCCGAGTCGCGCTCCGGTCCGCGGCCGAGCCAACGCACCCCGAGCACGATGAGCAGGATGATGCCGCCCCAGAAGACGAGCATCATCAGCCCCCCGAAGAGCATGTGGCCCCAGCCCCAGTCCCAGCCGGGGTGCCAGTACCGGGGCTCGCCGGCGCCCTGCGCGTAGACGCTCAACGAGGCCAATGCCAACCCGGACAGCGCGAGCGCCTGACGAACTCGGGTCTTCAGCGATGGGTTCATGGACGTATCCTCCTTGAATCCTGGTTTGCTTTCACAGCCGCGCCCGGTTGAGCCGCAGCGCGTTGCCCACCACCGACACCGAGCTCAGGCTCATGGCGGCAGCGGCGATGATGGGCGAGAGCAGCAGTCCGAAGAACGGGTACAGCACCCCGGCCGCCACCGGCACGCCCAGCGAGTTGTAGACGAAGGCGAAGAAGAGGTTCTGGCGGATGTTGCGCATGGTGGCGCGCGAGAGCCGCCGCGCGCGCGCGATGCCGTTCAGATCCCCCTTCACCAGCGTCACCCCGGCGCTCTCCATGGCCACGTCGGTGCCCGTGCCCATGGCGACGCCGACCTGCGCCTGGGCGAGCGCCGGTGCGTCGTTGATGCCGTCGCCCGCCATGGCCACCTTGCGCCCCTCGCCCTGGAGGCGCTTCACCACCTCGACCTTCTGATCCGGCAGCACCTCGGCGGTGACCTCGTCGATGCCGAGCTTGCCGGCCACCGCTTGCGCGGTGGTGCGGCTGTCGCCGGTGAGCATCACGATGCGAATGCCCTCCTCGTGCAGCGCCTCGATGGCGTGCGGTGTGGTCTCTTTGATGGGATCGGCGACGCCGAGCAGCCCGGCCGCCTTGCCGTCGACGGCGACGAACATGACCGTCTGGCCCTCCCCGCGCAGGGACTCGGCCTGCGCGGAGAGCGCCTCGGCGTCCACGCCGAGCTCCGCCATCAATGCGCGGTTGCCGAGCGCGACTTGCTTGCCGTCCACCCGGCCCAGGACACCCTTGCCCGTCTTCGACTCGAAGTTCGATGCGCTGGCGAGCTCGACGCCGCGCTCCTGCGCGCCCCTGACGATGGCCGCGGCCAGGGGGTGCTCGCTGCCGCGCTCGAGGCTCGCGGCGAAGCGCAGCAGCGTCGCCTCATCCGTACCTGCGGCCGGGGTGATCGAGACCAGCTTGGGTTTGCCCTCGGTCAGGGTGCCGGTCTTGTCCACGACGAGGGTGTCGACCTGGCGCATGACCTCGATGGCCTCGGCGTTCTTGAACAGCACCCCCATGTGCGCGCCGCGCCCGGTCGCCACCATGATGGACATGGGCGTCGCCAGCCCCAGGGCGCACGGGCAGGCGATGATGAGCACCGCCACTGCGTTGATGAGCGCAAAAGCCATGGCGGGCTCGGGACCGACAAGGGCCCAGATGACGAAGGTGACGAGAGCGATGACCACTACCGCCGGTACGAAGTAACCGGCGACGAGATCGGCCAGCTTCTGGATGGGTGCGCGGCTGCGCTGGGCCTCCGCCACCATCTGCACGATCTGCGAGAGCAGCGTGTCGGCCCCGACCCGCTCGGCCTCCATGACCAGGCTGCCGGTGCCGTTCACGGTGGCGCCGATGACGCGATCGCCCGGATTCTTCTCCACCGGGATGGGCTCGCCGGTGATCATCGATTCGTCCACCGCGCTCGCGCCCTCGACCACCTTGCCGTCCACGGGAACCTTCTCGCCGGGGCGCACGCGCAGGCGGTCGCCGGCCCGGACCTGATCGAGGGGCACGTCCTCCTCGCTGCCGTCCGGGTTGACGCGCCGCGCGGTCTTGGGTGCAAGACCGAGGAGCGCACGGATGGCCGCACCGGTGCGGCTGCGGGCCTTCAGCTCCAGCACCTGCCCGAGCAGCACCAGGGTGGTGATCACCGCGGCCGCCTCGAAGTACACGGCGACCTCGCCATGGGCGTCGCGGAACGAAGGCGGGAAGATCCCGGGCAGCACCGCCGCCACCACGCTGTAGGCGTAGGCGACGCCCACCCCGAGCCCGATGAGCGTGAACATGTTGAGGCTGCGGTGCACCAGCGAGCGCCAGAAGCGCACGAAGAAGGGCGCGCCGCCCCACAGCACCACCGGGGTGGCGAGCACCAGCTCGGCCCAGCTCATGACCCGCGGAGAGCCCAGCCACTCGAAGGACAGACCCACGTACTCGCCCATGGCGATGACGACCAGCGGCACGGTGAGCGCCGCGCTCACCCAGAAGCGGCGCGTCATGTCGACGAGCTCGGGGTTCTCCTCCTCCTCGAGGGTCACCGTGCGCGGCTCGAGCGCCATGCCGCAGATGGGGCACTCGCCGGGCGCGTCGCGCACGATCTCGGGGTGCATGGGGCACACGTACTCGGTCCGCGTCGGCGGCGCGCTCGGCGCCTCGGGCTCGAGCGCCATGCCGCACTTGGGGCACGCGCCCGGACCGTCCTGCTCCACCCCGGGGCACATGGGGCACACGTGCTTGACGCCCGGTGCCGCCCCGGCCTCGGCGACCTTCCCGCCCAGGTAGCGCTCGGGGTTCTCGGCGAACTTCGCGCGGCAGCCGGCGCTGCAGAAGCGGTAGGTCTCGCCCGCGTGGGCGTGGCGGTGCTCGCTCTCGGCGGAGACCGACATCCCGCATACGGGGTCGGTCACCCGTGCCTCGACCTCGGGGTGCGTCCGCACGGCCGCCTGTTGGACGTTCTTCGGAGTCATCGACTCAGCCCTCTCTCCACTCCTTCGCTCAATGGGCCCGCACCTCCTCGAGGGACTCGATGAGGTGGCACACGGTGTGCCCGTCGGGGATGCCGTCCGGCATCTCGCTCCAGCGGGCGAGCGCCCGCTCCATGCGCTCCTGCAGCGCCATCAGCTCGAGCAGCTCGCGGCGATTCTCCCGGATGTGCTGCTCCAGGATCTCACGCACGCGCGGGCACGGTGACTCATCGTGCACGGCGTGATTCAGGATCTCCGCGATCTCGCTCAGGCTGAAGCCGAGGCTCTTGGCCTGGCGGATGAACCTGAGGCGCCTCGCGTCGCGCGGGGAGAAGCGCTTGTAGCCGTTGGCGGGGTCGCGCTGGGGCGTGAGCAATCCGATGCGCGTGTAGTAGCGCACCACGTCGGGCGCGGTGCCCGCTTGCCTGGCCAGCTCACCGACTCGCATACCTGCCTCCTGGGAACAGCACGTTTTATGGTACCTTCAGTCTACAACCTGTGAGCTACTCACAGGTCAAGACTCCTCGGGCGTGCCTGGTGGGCGGGTGCGGTCGGACGGCTCCGGAGGGTTTCTGCAAGCTCGTCTCCCGGGCCCGGCACCCGCGACCCGGGAGGTCTCAGCTACATCGCAGGCTGCACGGCACCCGTGTGCCGGTCCACGTTGTAACGCTGTACCAGCGTTCCGTCCTTGGTGGTGAGTTCGGCCACGATCGTGTCCTCGCCTTTCTGCTCGACCTTGCCCACCTGCAGCCCGGATAGCCCGTGCATCTGGACCCAGTGGTCGAAGAAATGTCGCACGTCATCCGCGGAAAGATCCCTGTCGGGGACGACGCGCATGCCGGGGCCGGGGCCCATGCCCTGCCCGTAAGGGCCACGCTCCGTCGTCCCCGGACCGTACTGGCCGGGACCCATCATCCCGGGACCCATCCCTCGACCGTACTGGCCAGGGCCCATCATCCCGGGACCCATCCCTCGACCGTACTGGCCAGGGCCCATCATCCCCGGACCCATGCCCTGACCCATCATCCCCGGACCCATGCCTTGGCCCATCATGCCGGGGCCCATGCCTTGACCCATCGTCATGCAAGGACCCATCCCTCGACCTTGACCGTACTGGCCGGCGCCACCGTGGGCGGCGACGCCGGCGGGCACGGCTGCGGCGAGACCTAGGGTCAACGAGACGGCGGTGAGCGCGCGAGCGCATGGGCGTCGTTTGCGTATGTCTTTCATGGGTCTCAACCTCTTCTGTCTAAACGCTGAGGCATCAAAATCATCAGTGGCTCGTAGCAGGCGCCATCAGGGCCGCCACGCCACTTTCATGGAACACCGGTGTGGAAGGCTCGACGCTCAGGCGGCCTCACGGCCCTGAAGCGCGTCCCGCACCCGCTCGAGACGCGCACGCACCTCCCGCGCGAGCCGCTCGATCTCCTCCTTCTCGACCAGCGCTAGCACCGCTTCCGGGTCCATGAAAGCGACCGTCAGACTGCCGTCGTCCTCCTCGCGGACGACCACGTTGCAGGGCAGGAGCAGACCGATGTCCGGATCGGCATCGAGCGCCTGCCGGGCGAGTGACGGGTTGCACGCGCCCAGGATCTTGTACGGGCGCCGCTCGACGCCGAGCTTGGCCTCGAGCGTCGATTTGACGTCAATGGTGCTCAAGACACCGAAGCCTTCCCGCTGCAAGGCTTCCGTCACACGAGTGACCGCGTGGTCGAAGTCATCCTCGATCCTTGTCGAGAATCCGTACATGGTCGTCGCCCTCCAGCCGCTCTCAAGCGATGGCGTCCATTTCGTTTCGCGGCGTCGCGCGCGGTTCGTCTTGCCCGCGGCCGGGCCCGGCAAGCTTCTCCACGCGCAGAGTCAGCCCATCGACGTCGAGCACTTTGACCGAGTCGCCGCGCTCCAATTTCTCTTTACACTTGCACTGCCACAGCTCGTTCTGCACTCGCACCGTCGCCTTTCTGTCGCCCGCATCGACGACCTCGCCGACCTCGCGGCGTAGCTGCTCCATGCCGGTCTCCACCGGATGCTTCATGGATCGCATGATCAACCAATACAGCCACACAGAGAGCAGGAACACGATCCCATAGATGGGTCCTGCCACAGGCAGAGGCGCGACCCAGAAGAGGGACAACCCGAGCACGGGTAACAGAAGAATCAGGTGGCACACCGTACGTCTCCGATTGACGTCTCCGTTAATTCACTCTACTCCTGTGTGCCGCTCACAGGTCAACCCTCATCAGCGAAGCACTGCCCTTCAACGAAGATTGCGTTAGCCGAGCCGTGTCGCCAGTTGCGCTGCCTGCGACGAGCCACCGTTTCGTCTGTCTCGTCGGCCGAGCACCTTTCCCCCGAAAGGGCGTCACGGGCGTTTCGAGTGAGGGTTGCATTGTCGGTCGGAGTAACTTCAGCCACTTGACGCAGATCAACGGGAAATCGGATCCCGACCTCCAAAAAGGTTACGAGTTTGTAACGATCCGCCCGCTGCCCGGGGACGAGTCATGCGCTAGTCTAGTATTGTTTTCTCGCTGGCGAGCGGGTGGCAACGGGGCCAAAGAGCGGTGACCGGACAGACCGTGATACACGACGCGCAAAGACCACGGCGGCGTCGGTCATGGGTCTTGCTCATACCGGTCGTCGCATTCGCCAGTCTCACGCTCGTTCTCGGCTACGGATTGACCCGCGATCCGTCCGAGGTGCCTTCGCCGCTCATCGGCAAGCCCGTCCCCGAGTTCAGCCTGCCGCCGGTGCAGGGCCGAACCCAGGCGCTGTCGAGCAGCGACCTGGAAGGCGAGGTTTCGCTCGTGAATGTCTTCGCCTCCTGGTGCACCGCGTGCCGCTGGGAGCACCCGCTGTTGATGGAGCTTCGCCGCAACGGCGTCGTGCCCATTCACGGGCTCAACTACAAAGACGCACCGGAGGACGCGGCGGCGTGGCTCGACGCGCTCGGCGACCCCTACACGCGCACGGGCGCGGATCGCGACGGACGGGTGGGCATCGAGTGGGGCGTTTACGGCGTACCCGAGACTTTCGTCATCGACCGCGAAGGGCGCATCGCGCACAAGCACATCGGCCCCATCGAAGCGAAGGATCTGCAGGAAACCATCCTGCCGCTCGTCGAGCGACTTCGGGAAGGTTAGCGCGCCGATGCGACGACTCTTCGGGAGCAGCGACCTGCGCTTCGAAGGCCATCCCAGACGCGGCGCCTGGCTGAGGCGCGTGCTGATGGCGCTGCTGTGGGTGAGCGTGGCGAGCGCGGCGGCGGCGTATTTCGCCAGGGACTACCTGGCAAGCCGCGCACCCGAGAAACCGGAGGGCCTGGCGTCCGCTCCCCTCGCCCCCGTCCTCTCACCGAGCACTGAGTTCACTGTGCTCGATGAGCCCCGCGCCCTTCCGGACCTGCGCTTCCAGGACGGCACGGGGCGTTCCCTGCGTCTGTCCAGCTTCCGCGGCAAAGCGGTGCTCCTCAACATCTGGGCCACCTGGTGCGGACCGTGCCGCGATGAGATGCCTGCTCTCGATCGTCTGCAGGCCAGGCTCGGGGGCTCGGATTTTCAGGTCATCGCGCTCTCCACCGATGTGGAAGGCGCGACGCTCGTACGCAAGTTCTACGAGGATGTCGGCATCGAGCGTCTCGGCATGTACGTCAAGCCCGTCGAGAAAGACATGTGGGCGCTCGGACTCATCGGGCTGCCCACCACGCTCCTCATCGATTCCGAGGGCCGGGAGCTCGGACGCAAGCTCGGTGCGGCGGAATGGGACAGCCCGCAGATGCTATCTCTCATACAAGAGCATCTCGAGGGCGAGGCGCCCGTGGCTCACATGGAGTAAGGGGCGCTCGATTCTTGCCTGGTCAGTCGGTTCCCTCATCGGAGGTTACCTGCGCTTGCAGAGGAACGCGCGCGTTCCACTTCAAAAGGGCTGCTTCCTTTTTAAGCCATGGCTGAGCTAGCCAGCATCGGGGTGGTGACGGCCTTCGTAGCCGGACTCATCTCGTTTCTCTCGCCCTGCGTGCTGCCGCTGGTGCCCGCTTACGTCTCCTACGTCGCGGGGCAGTCCGTCGAGGATCTGCGCGGGCAGCGTGGGGCGTCCGCGAGGTTGACCGCATTCGTTTTGAGTCTTTTCTTCGTCCTCGGTTTCTCCACGGTTTTCGTCGCCTTCGGGGCGAGCGCCACCGCCCTCGGCCAGCTGTTTCTCAGGTACCGCTACGAGGCGAACATCATCGGCGGCCTTCTGATCATCGCCTTCGGCTTGTTCCTGATGGGCTTGTTGCCGCTCCCCCGATTACAGCGCGACTGGCGCTTCCACGGCACCATCAAGGGCGGCCGACCCTTGGGTGCTTACGTCATGGGGCTCGCTTTCGCATTCGGTTGGACACCCTGCATCGGGCCGGTCCTCGGCGCCATCCTCACTGCGAGCGCGGTTTCGTCCCTGTTCTCGCAAGGGGTCGCGCTGCTCGCCGTCTATGCGCTCGGGCTCGCGGTGCCGTTTCTGGCGACGGCGCTCTTCACCGGCGTATTTCTGGCTCATTTCAAGCGACTGGGCCGTCTCGGGAGCCGCCTCCAGCTCGCGGCCGGTGGGGTGCTGCTGATCATGGGCCTTGCGATGATTACCGGACAGCTCTCGCGGTTTGCCTATTGGCTGCTTGAAACCTTTCCGGGGTTAGGCACCTTGGGCTGAGGAACGCGGCACGGGACTTGCCGGACTTCCGACAAACCCGGCTAGAGCATGCGCGAAACTACGGAATCCGCTCAAGGACCGGGCGAACCTGACGTAATCAGTATGGCGGTGCCTGCCTCCTCCCCGAGACGCTCGCCGGCGCGGCATGACATCTCGCTCGCAATCAGGAACTCGGATTTCAGAGATACCTGACGGTAAAGTTGAAGGAGAGCCTGGATTGACTGGCCTGTACAACCTGTTTCTGCTCGCTGCCACCATGCTCGCTGCACCCCAGAGCCTTCCCTCCGCCGGGACCGAGCAGCTCCCCCAGACCTTCTTCGTGCGAGGTCTGGACATCCGCGTGGGCGAGGTCACGCTGCGCAACAATGGCCGTTATCCGAAGCGGGGAGCAACCATACACATCATCGACGGCCGTCGTCTGGTTCTCGACGAGACCTACCGCATCCCCGGAGAGCTGTCCGGGGTCTGGGTGACGGACATGGATCGCGATGACGATCCGGAGATCACACTCTGGGTTCGGGCCTACGGCCGCGAAGCGCTCGGGGAGTTCAGCCTCTTCGAGCTCCAGGCCGACTACCTGACTCAACACCCATTCCCACGGCTCACCGAGGCGCAAGCCGCAGGCTATGCCGGCGACGACGAATTGAGCGTCTCCTCCTCGCAGCTCGTGCGCCGGTTCAAGACGTATCGCACCGGTGACGCTCGGTGTTGCCCCACGGGCCCGATGGCCGAGCTGATCTACGGATACGACGGGACCCGTGTGTTTCTGGAGCGCTACCGGCGAATCGACTAGGACCGCTCCCCGCCGCGAGCGTCTGCCGACCTGCGCAGAGCGAGGAGAGCACAGAGGACGCATGAGGGCACGGCATGAGCTCCGCACCCCGGAGCTCAGCCGGCCGGTAGGGACCTCTGCTGCGGCATCCGCTGGCGCAGCTTCCGGATCTCAACGCCGCGAGCGTGCGGGCTGGTTACTTCTCCAAAGCCTGGGGCTCCCCCGGTGCGGGGGTCAGGACCGTCACCGGGATCTGCAATCGATCGACCTCGCGTTGCAGACGTCGCGCAGTGGGAGCTTCCTCAGGCCGCGTGCCCTCAAGCCGGTGATGCGCCGGGATCACGGTCGTGAGCTCCGGGTTGTCCGTGCGCAGAAGACGCGCTGCAAGCGCCCCGTCCTCGGGCTCCATCATGTAGCGCCCTGCGGCGGATAGGATCGCGACATCGGGTCGGTACAACGAGCCGAAAAGGCGCATGTCGCCGAAGAGGCCGGTGTCCCCGCTGAAATACACGCGGAGCCCATTCTCGAAGGTGATGACGAAGCCGATGGACATCCCGCCGTAGCCGGGCGTGGCCTGTCCCGCCGACCACACCCCCGCGGTGTGAACCGCGTGGACCACCTTGACCGAGACGCCGTCTCGCTCGTACAGACCACCCGGCATCATCGAGTGCAGCTGCCCGCGTGGCACACCTTGGCCCATCAGCCAGGCCCCGAGCTCGCTCGTGGCGATCACCGTCGCGCCGGTCTGCTTGGCGATGGCGGCGGCGTCGCCCACGTTGTCCGGATGCGCGCCGCTGACGAGGATGAGATCGGCGCGCTCGATGTCTCCGACGCCGAAGGGCGCATCCGGATTCCCCTCGAGCCAGGGGTCGGTCAAGATGACGTGTCCATCGGGGCTCGTGAATCGAAACCCCATGTTGCCGAGGAAGGTCATCTGCACGGCCTCCTCGGCCTGTGCTGCCGGCACTGCTCCACTCAACATCAAGCCGGACAGAAAAAGGAGGACAAAGCTTCGTCTCGCGCGCGTCATGGTCTCGGCTCCGGTTCTCGGGCTTTGATGCACCGTCAGGTTACACCGTCCCCGCGCTCCGCCGTTGCACTGAGAATACGTGCGCTCGCACCGTCCATGCCGACGTAGAACATCCGGAAACGACCGTCCGGCAGCCCGAGCACCGAGGGCTTGACCAGCCCCGCCGCGTCGGGGGTCCCTTCCGGGCCCGGCGCCAGGCGCACGCCGGGCTCCCTGCGCCACTTAAGGCCGTCGCGCGACACGGCGGAGAGGATAGCGCGCCAACCCACCTCGCCGTTGCCCCCGACGTAATACATCCGCACACGGCCATCGCCCAGCCGGTAGACCGCGGGCATGAGTGCCCCGCCGCGATCGGGGGCACCGGCCATCCCTCGGTCGATCCGCACACCGTCGTCGCGCCGCCAGGTGATGCCGTCGCGGCTGGTGGCGGAGAGGATGCGGAAGAGCCCAAACGGCTCGGGGTCGGCTGAGCCGCCGTAGTAGAGGCGAAACGCCGGCTCCGCGCCCGGCGCGAGCCAGGGGAAGCACGTGCGGGCCGAGTCGGGCGCGCCCGGCGGCCCGGGCATCAAGCGGATCCCCTCGCGCTCCCACTCGAGCCCATCCCGCGAGTAAGCGCTGAACAGGCAGCCCCGCCAGCCGGGTCGGTAGGCTTTGTAGTAGAGTCGATAGCCACCCGTGCGCAGCGGCAGCACGAAGGGGTCAGAGACCCACTTCTCGCGCGGCTGCGAGCGGAGCCGATAGCCCGGGTCGGCTCGCCAGGTCAGACCCCAGTCCGTGGATGTGGCCGAGAGCAGATACCCGTGGTCCGCATCGGCGCCGTAGAAATACAGACGCAGCGTGCCGTCGCGGAGCCGCAGGGAATTGGAGGGATGGGCGACCAGGCGCCGCGCGTAGGGACCGCCCGGCCCAATGCGTACCCCGGGCTCCTTCGCCCAGCGATCCGCGGGAACCCCGCTGAGCGAGAGGTTCGGGTCCGGTGCCGCCTCCAACGACGGGCTTGCCCTTGGGACGCGGCTAGGTGGCGACAGACACGCCGCGCCGAGGGTCTGTAGCAGGCGCCTGCGGCTGATACGCATGGCGATCGCTAGACGGTGGCGAGCGGCTGCGGCCACAGTACCTCCCGCAGCCCGTGGCGATAGCCCACCACCGGCACCGTCTTGCCCACCTGCACGCCGCGCGCGTCGAGCCGGTAGCGGCCGAACACGGTGGTCGTCTCGAAGGAGAAAAGCGCATCGCGCACCGCCGCGGGCTCGAGCGTGCTCGCCTCCGTGACCGCGGCTTCCAACACCTGTGCGGCGCCGTAGCCAGCGGCGGCGTGGTGATCCAACAGCAGCCCGATGGGCTCCTCGGGGTATTCCCGCTCCCAGCGGTTGGTGAACCGACGTACGAACTCGCGGTTGCCGGGATACGGCATGCCGGGGATCCACAGCCCGAACCCGATCATGCCCTCGACGGCGTCGCGCGCCTCGAGGATCACCGGCTCGTCGAGCTCGAACCAGGCGTAGTGCCCGGCCTCGGGGCCTGCCGCTCGCGCAGCCTTCGCAAGCTCGGGAACCTGGTCACCGACGTTGCCGCCCGCCAACGCGTCGGGCCCGGTCCCAAGCGCCTTGGTCAGGGCCGCCTCGAGACCAACCCGGTCCCCGAACGAGTACGTCTGGTGCGCGGTGAGCGTCAGTCCGAGCTCGCGCACCCGCTGCACCAACCCCTTGGCCAGGTCCTGCGCGTAGGCGTTGTCGGCGTTGACCACGGCGACGCGCCGTACGCCTTGCCGCTCGAGGTACTCGAGCAGGGTGCGGGTGACCTCGGTGGCAAGCGGCAGCGTGGGGACGGCCCATTGGTGTTCCCGTAACCAGAGCCCCGGCTGCCAAGCCATCGGGAAAACGCAGGGCACACCTGCCGCCTCCACCACCGGGATCGTGTCGCCGGCCACTCCGCTGCTGTAATTGCCGAGCAGGAGCTGCACGCCCTCCTCGAGCAGACGCCGATACACCTCGGCGGCCTGCTGGGCCTCGGCCGCGTCGTCGTGGACCACGACCTGCACCGGCCGGCCGAGCAGCCCGTCGCGGCGGTTCACATGCTCCTGCCACAGCCGATAGCCCAGAAGCTGCCTGAGCCCGTCCTCGACGAAGAAGCTCCGTCCGGTGAGAGGCAGCGAGGCGCCGACTTTGACGGTGTCCTTTCCCGCCCCGCGGACCAGGGGCGCGAAGGCGCCTGCGGCCAGCGCCACCCCACCCATCTTGATGAAATCCCGTCGACCCCGGCGCGGGACGGCCGTGCTGTCCATCATTTTCCCTCCTTCCTCGCGCTGCGCGGCGTGAAGGCGCCGGTGGCATAGCGCGCGGGCCAGACCACCCGGGGCTCGCCTTGCCGCCACTGCACGAGCGCATTGGTCTTGCCCACCTGGAGGCCTCGCTCATCCACCAGGAAGCGCCCGAACACCGTCTCCGTGTCGAGTCCAAAGAGCGCGTCTCGCACGGGCGCCGGCGCCGGCCTTCGCTCGCCCGCGGCGGCCTGGTGCCAGGCCTTCGCCAGGAGCTCTCCCGCCGCATAGCCCTGGACGGCATGAATATCGGGCGTCTCGCCCCAGCGCGCGCGAAAGGCTCTGACGAACGCATCGTTACCGGGCGTCTTTATATAAGTGCGCCAGCCGGTGCTGCCCACGACACCCTCAGCGGCCGGTCCGGCCCGCGCGGGGAAGCGCCGATCCGCGGCCCCGATGCCGAGGCAGAGCAGCGGCGCCTCGATGCCTGCCTCGGCAAGCACCTCGAGCAGCATCAGCGCGTCTTCGAGAAAGCCGCTGCCCGCACCGCCCGGGCGAAAGCCCGTGCCGGCGACGAGCTGCGGGCGATCCTCGGCGAGACGGCGGGCGGCCTCGCGCGCCCGCGATTCGCTCCGGTAGGTGAGGATCGCCCGCACGTCGAGGCCGACGCGACGGGCGTGGCGCGCAGCGCCCTCGACGACCGTGCGCGAGAACGGATCTTCGCGGTGGAGGAAGGCGGCCGTGCCCAACCCCACGCGATCGGCCAGGTCGACGACGCCCTGGAGCATCGTGTCGGACGGGTTGAGGAGCTGGACCGTCCAGTCCCGGCTCTGCGCCCACAGGGCTCGATCTCCCGCCGAAGGCGCGAGGCAGGGTCGCCCTGCGACTTCCACCACGGGCAGCACCGCCCGAGTGAGCCCGCTGCCGTACGGCGCGATCAGCAGGTCGCTCCCGGGTGCGAGGCGCTCGAAATGCCGGCGCGCGACATCGGGGTCGCTTTTGTCATCCTCGAAGACGGCCCACACCTCCATCTCCGAGAGCCCGCCCGCGGCATTGACCTGATCGGCCCACAGGCCCACGCCGCGATGCACGGCCTCGCCGAACGCGGCGAAACGCCCGGTGAACGAGACCGTACCGGCAACGATGACATGCCGTACCCGCGCGGCGTGCACCGGCCGAGCGAGCAGCGGCGTCGCGCCGAGGCCGAGCAACCCGGTGATAAAACGCCGCCGGCGCATCCGCGACACCCGTTGCCACCTTGGCGCGGCTCGGGCTCGGTGGCAGCCGCTATCGTGAGCGTCGCCCTCAAAGCCGCAACCCGGTGTCCCCGAAGGTTGCCCGAGCCGCCCCATACAGCCTTCCTCAAGCGTGGCCCGGGAGCGGTTGCGCCGGGCGTTCAAGACAGGTCCGGACGGGTCGGCGAGATCCTTGAGCACAGTCAGGGCGTCTGAATGAAACGGTGTACGCATCGGTACGCCATCCACGCGGCGTGTTCACTCCGAAGCGCGCGAGGTGGCCACGGAGGCCCGGTCTTGCGCGCCAAGCGCGCTAATCCGGCACGCGCAACGCAAAGAAGAGCGGCGTGCCCTCGCGCTGCACCAGCACGGGCACGGCCTGGCGCGAGGGAAGCTCGGAAACCAGGTGACGGAGATCATCGCTGTCTTCGACCTGCTCGCCTCCGAGCTCCAGGAGGATGTCGCCTTCGCGAATGCCGGCGGCGCGGGCCGGGCCCTCGTCCACTGCGGTCACGAGCACGCCGTGATCGACCCGGTGCTCCTCGCGTTGCGCGGGGGTGAGATCGACGACCGCCAGGCCGAGACGGCGCTCGATGGCGGGTCCCGGCGCCTCGCTCCCCGAGCCCCCGGTCTCGATCTCTTCGGGGAGCTCGTCCACGGTCACCTGAAGCGTCACGGTTTCCTCGTCGCGCAGCACGGTCACAGGCGTGCGGCTGCCGGGCGCGGTCATGCCGACCAGGGGCGGGAGCTCTGCTGACTCCGCGACGGGCTCGCTGTCGAAATTCAGGATGATGTCCCCGACCTCGAGGCCCGCGCGCTCGGCGGGGCTGTTGGGTAGCACCTCGGTCACGACGGCCCCGCGCGGTCTGTCGAGGCCAAAGGACTCGGCGAGGTCGCGCGTCACATCCTGGATGAGCACGCCGAGCCAGCCGCGGCTCACGTACCCCGTGCGCCGCAGCTGCTCGATGACGCGCATGGCGACATCGATGGGGACCGCGAACGACACCCCCATGAAGCCCCCGGTGCGGCTGATGATCTGCGAATTGACCCCGACCACCTCACCCTCGAGATTGAAGAGCGGTCCGCCGGAGTTGCCGGGATTGATGGCGACGTCGGTCTGAATGAAGGGCACGTAGTTGGCGTCAGGCAGACTTCGACCCATCGCGCTCACGATGCCGGCGGTCGCCGAATGTGCGAACCCGAAGGGCGACCCGATCGCGAGCACCCACTCGCCCACCTCGAGCTCATCGCTCTTGCCGATCTTCACGACGGGCAGATCCTCGGCCGCCATTTTGAGAAGGGCGATGTCGCTGCGCTCGTCGCCTCCGACGAGCTCTGCCTCGAATTCGCGGCGATCAGCAAGTCGCACCCGGATCTCCTCGGCCTCCGCCACCACGTGATAGTTCGTGACGAGATAACCATCGGAGGAGATAATGAAGCCCGACCCGAGCGACTGGGTATCGTGCGGCTCGGGAAGCTTGTCGCCGAAGAATCGGCGCAGGAACTCGAAATACGGGTAGTACGGGCTGTCTTCGGGCACCTCGGGCAGCTCTTCGAAGCCTTGGGGCATGGTGGCCTGCGTGCGCGTGGTACTGATGTTGACGACAGCGGCGCTGTGCTCCTGGATGAGCGGCCTGAAGTCGGGCAACTGGGCGGCGACGGGCGCCGTGGCCAGGAGAAGGACGACATTCAAGGCCAGCGCGCGTTGCCATGCGACTCGCCGGCAAGGGGCAGGAATGCTCATTTGACTCACCCGGAATCCGACCGTGAATCCCATCGACCGCACGGGAGCACCATCAGATAAGGGCCTGCAAGCGTGTCACTAGCTATGAGTATCACGCTAGACGGAACTCAGTAGTAACCACCGCCTCCGTCCGTTTGTCCGCCGCCCTCCTCCACTTGCGGCTCGTCGGCCGCACCGACCGTCAGCGTCGCCTCCATTCCGGCCGGTCGGTGGCCGGGTACGCTACAGTAAAGATTATACGTTCCAGCCGGCAGCTCGACACTGAGCGTGCGGCTCTCACCCGGGTTCAAGAGCGGTGTCTGAACGTAACGCCGGCCAGCGGCAGACTCGATGACGAGGTTGTGCTGCGCGCTCCCGTCGTTGGAGACGTTTACCGTGAGTTCGCCGTCGTCGACGTTTGCGCTGGCGAAGCCTATGGACCACTCGCTCAGCAGGACTTTGAGGCCATCACCAACGATGCCACCCACTTGCGCAACAGCCGTCCCGCTGATCACGCTTCCAACGCAGGCGGCCGCTACAAGAATCCTTGCCTTGTCCAGATGCTTCCACATGATTCCCTCTCCGTCCCGTTTGGCAAGACTACAGCATGCTCCCCAGCATGCTCACACGTCCCCTCTGAATCAAGGCAAAAGCGCTTTCCTTAACATTCGGTAATCTTCGTCGGACTCCCCCGTTCAGCGGCAGCCATACCGTCGTGTGCACTCGCGTAAATGGAGGGTTCTTCCGGGGGACGTGGTAGACGCCACGACAACGCAGGTCCCGGACGGTAGCGGACTCGCCTATGGAGGGAAGTTAAAGCGGCGGAAGGCCGCCTGATCATGGGGAAGCCGATCCACAACTCTTGACAATATCTCTGCTATCCTGCGATGTATGGACTGGTACAGAGTGGTAATCACTGGTGAAGGCCTGAACGCTGAGTTTCGCGACGCGGTCGAAGCGCTGTTCTACCAGACAGGGCAGCCTCGCGAGTTTGCCGTGTTCGATACGCCTGAGACAGTCAAGAACACGACATATTACCTCTCCCCGTACGCAGCCTCTGTTGGCCACTCACTGCTGAGGAGGTTCCCCGGTTCCCCGTGCTCGCCTCCGGCTCGCGGGACAGTGCACCTTTTCGTGGGACACCCGCAAGCGGGGGAACGGCTCCCGGGTTAGGTGAGCCCTCCGGCGCTACCGCTCCCGCCTATGCCATCCGCCGCTAAGCATTCGAACTTCCGACCACGCGATTCATAGCGAGTGGCCCTGTAGGCGAAGCTCGAGAAATTTACAGCGATTTGTTCTGCTTCCGGCACAAGTTAAACATCATTCAGCAGGCAGACCGGATCTGCGCCTGGCACGTCTGCTCGCCAGCGAACCAGCGCGAATAGCTGGCGCCTCGGACTGCCGTTCGTACCGGCGCCGCTACAAAACGGCCGACGGGCGTCAACCCTTTACGCGGGAGCGGTCCGGGTCGTAGAAGGGTTTCAGGGCCAGCCGGGCGCCGACCCGCTCGCCTGCGACCTCCACCGAGAATTCTCCCTGCGCAAGGTAATCGGACGTGATCGCCCGGCCGTCGCGGTCCTCGACCCAACCCAGGCCCACGGGCGCGCCGACGGTGTGGCCATAGCGGCCCGAGGTGGTTCGGCCGACGATCGTGTCCCCGAGATAGATGGGCTCGTCATGGTAGAGCAGCGGCTCGGGGTCTTCGAGCATGAGCGACACCAACCGGCGGCTGCGTGGCCGGTCGCGCAAGGCATCCACGGCGGCACGACCGATGAACTCCTTGTCCCGGGCCACCGCGAAGCCGAGACCCGCGCCGAGAGGGTCGTCCTCGTCGGTGATGTCATGGCCCCAATGCCGGTAGCCGGACTCGGTCCGCAGTGAATGCAGCGCGTGGAAGCCCGCCGGCTTCGGCGCGCCGTTCCGCGCCATGAGTGCCTCGAACACGACGGTGGCGAATTCGGTGGGTACGTAGAGCTCCCAGCCCAGCTCACCCACGTAGGTCATGCGGGCGGCGCGCACTCGCGCGTAGCCGATCTCGAGTTCGGTCCAGTGACCGAATGGACAACCCTCGCTGGACAAGTTGGCCCCGGTGACCTCCTCCAGGAAGGCCCGCGATCTCGGTCCCATGACCCCCAGCACCGCCTCGGCCGAGGTGATGTCGGTGAGGGTGACCCGCTGGTCGGCGGGCAGGTGTCGGCGCAGCCAGTGGTAGTCCCGGCGCTGGGCCGTGGCCGGCGATACGATCAGGAAGCGCTCGGCGTCCAGGCGCGTAATGGTCAGGTCGGACTCGATGCCGCCGCGCTCGTTGAGCAGCAACGAATAGACGATGCAGCCGGGCTCGACATCGACCCGGTTCGAGCTCACGTGCTGCAGGGCCGTCTCCGCGTCGGGGCCTTGCACGAGAAACTTGGCGAAGCTGCTCTGATCGAACAGCCCCAGGTCCTCGCGCACCGCCCGGTGCTCGGCGGCGTGGTGCTCGAACCAGCTCGGCCGGCCGAAGCTGTAATCGTACTCCGGCGTCGTGCCCGGCTCGCCGAAGAAATCGGGGCGCTCCCAGCCGGCCGCCTCGCCGAAGCCCGCGCCGTAGGCCGCGAGCCGGTCGTGCAGCGGCGAGCGGCGCACATTGCGGGCGGTTTCGTACTGGCGGTAGGGCCAGTGCATGGCATACAGCAGTCCGAGCCCCTCGACCGTGCGGTCGTGCAGGTATTGCGCGTTGCTCTGGAACGGCAGCATGCGGCGGACGTCGACGTCGGCGAGGTCCATCGGCGGATGGCCCTCGACGATCCAGTCCGCCAGCACGCGCCCGGCGCCGCCGGCCGACTGCACGCCGACCGAGTTGAAGCCGCAGGCGACGAAGAAGCCGGGCAGCTCCGGCACCTCGCCGAGCAGGTAGCGGTCGTCCGGTGTGAAGCTTTCCGGGCCGTTGAAGAACAACTGGATCCCGACCTCGCCCACCGCCGGGACACGCTCCATGGCGGCCTCAAGCTGGGGGGCGAGGTGATCCCAGTCCTCGGGCAGCTGCGTGAACGAGGTGTCGTGCGGGATCCCGCCCATGCCCCAGGGCTTGGCCACCGGCTCGAACATGCCGACCAGGAGCTTGCCGGCCTCTTCCTTGAAGTAGATGGCGGCGTCCGGGTCACGCAGCACGGGCACGGCGCCGGGTGGTTCCGGCAGATTCTCGGTGACCACGTAGAAGTGCTCGGCCGCGTGCAGGGGCACGTCCACGCCCGCCAGGCGCCCGACCTGGCGGGCCCACATGCCGGCGCAGTTAACGACGTATTCCGCCTCGACCACACCCTCGTCCGTCTCGACCCCGGCAACCCGGCCGTCCCGGCGCGGGAGGCCCCGCACCGGTGTGTGCTCGCGCACGCGGACGCCGAGCTGGCGGGCGCCCTTGGCCAGCGCCTGGGTCAGGTCGGCCGGATTGATCTGGCCGTCCTTGGGAAGCCAGATGCCGCCGCGCACCCCGGCGGTGTTCACCAGCGGCCAGCGCTCCTTGATCTCGGCCGGGTGGAGCAGATGCGTCTCGAGACCGAAACACTTGGCGGTCGAGTGCGCGCGCCGGATCTCGTCCCAGCGCCCGTCGGAGCTGGCCAGCATGATCGAGCCGCGCTGCAGGAAACCGGTCGGCTGCCCGGTCTCGTCCTCGAGGCGGCCGTAGAGTTCCGTGCCGTATTGCGCCAGGCGCGTCATGTTGGGTGTCGCGCGCAGCTGCCCGACCAGCCCGGCGGCGTGCCAGGTCGTGCCGCTGGTGAGCTGGTCGCGCTCGAGCAGGAGCACGTCGGTCCAGCCCCGGTGGGCCAGGTGATAGGCCACCGAGCAGCCTACGACACCCCCGCCGATCACCACGACGTGGCTCCGTTGCGGCAATGGATTCGCCATGGGACTCCCTCCTGTCGACCAAACAAGCCCCGCCGGGCCGCTAACACCTTGGACCGAGCGAAGAATCGGCGTCCAGCACCCGCCAGCGCAAGGACTGCGTGATGTCCGCGATGGAGAGCCCTGCCCGCGGACAGCGCCGGGATACCGCCTCGCCCGCGCTCGGATGGTCGAAAACCGGTTGTCCGTCCGCCTGACGTTTCTTCGGGTTCATGAAAAGATGCTCGGCCGTTTCACTCCGCGCTGCGTTTGCCAGCAGCGCATGGCAGCCCAGCCAAAACCCCCACGAACCACCGGCACAGAGCCCTCGTGGCGGTCATGGGCCATCGACCCGGGGCTCGGGCTCGTGCTCGGGGCGCTGCACACCGCGGGATCTCGAATTCACACTAATGAAATTGGGGCTCGGGGGCCAACCCCAGGGCGACGGAGAGTGCGCCGCAGAAGGGTTCGACCAGGCGCGGGGCCTGCGAGCGCATCCAGAGCGGGGGCAGACGCAGCACCAGCCAGCGCTTGCCGCCCGCCCACTTGAGCGGCGGCGGCAGGGCGGGCTGGCGAGCCAGGCTCTCAACGCGTGCGGCCATGGCGTCAAGGCACGTACCGGCCATAGCGGCTCGGGCGGCGAGCACTCACACCACCTCCCTCAGCCCGCTGACGCGGATCCTGTCGCAAGAAGCTCACCTTTCATTTCAGCGTTGTGATGCGGGCGTCTTCCCTAAATGGAAAAATGCAGGTCGTGACCCTTCATTCGCCGCTTCACCGCGCATACAAAAAGCCGCGCTCTCGGCGGGGCCTTTCGTATGCCTGGCGGAGTGGGTGGAATTCCCGGGCACATCCATGTGCCCGGCTTTTCGGGCTCCCTTCAGTCGCGCCGGTTTTTGCTGCTGGCGAATCGGTAGCCCGCTCTCAAAAAATGCATTCTCCGCCGTCGATGACGAGGGCGTGACCGGTCATGAAGGACGAGCGGTCGGATGCCAAAAAAAGGATTCCCTCGGCGATTTCCTCGGCCAACGCCCAGCGACCCATCGGGATCTGTTCCCTTACGTAGGCCTCGAGGGCATCGCGGCCGCCCATCTGTTCCATGTACGGCTCGTTGAACGGCGTGTCCACCCAGCCCGGGCAGAGCGCGTTGAAACGCACGTTGTACTTGGCGTAATCGATTGCCATCTGCCTGGTCATCGCGACACTGGCGTGTTTGCTTGTCGAGTAAGCTATCATTTCATGGTCGTAGAACACGCCCGAGTTCGACGACGTAATGATCACCGAACCGCCACCCTGTTCGATCATGTGCGGCACGACGAGGCGCGCCAAATCGAAGTGCGCCTTGACGTTCAGGGCCCAGGATGCGTCCATTCCCTTCGGGTCGGCCTCCAACAACGGTCCCTCGACCTGAATGCCGGCATGGCTGTGCAGGATATCGATACGACCATAGGCATCGATGGTCTTGGCAACGAGGGCCTCCAACTGCGGCTGGTCGGTGACGTCCGTCGAGATTGAAATCGCCTGGCCGCCATCCGCCACGATCGCCTCGGCGGTCCCGCGGCCGGCATCTTCTCGCAGATCGGCAACGACGACAGTCGCGCCCTCACGCGCCAGGATTTTGGCCCCGGCCCGACCGATACCCGAGCCCGACCCGGTTACAATGGCGAGGCGATCTTTAAGAATCATGATTGCCTCCGCGTTCTCTTCATCCGTAGGGTTGTAGTCAGGACGCTCCGCCGCTGGTGGTCCTGCGGTCGTGACGACGCAGGAGCAATTGAGCCGTAATCAGCAACGCCAATGAAACCGCCAGGACGATCGTCGCGATGGCGTTGGTTTCCGGCGTGATCCCACGGCGGATCGACGAGTATATGTAGATCGGCAGAGTCGTATCCGAGCCTGCTACGAAGAATGCCATGATGAACTCGTCAAAGCTGAAAGTGAAGCTGAGCAGAAAGCCCGCCAGCACCGCCGGAAAAATTTGCGGCAGCGTCACCTGTCGAAACGTCCTCCATGGCGTTGCGTACAGGTCGGCGGAGGCCTCGATTAGTGTTCGATCCATGCCCTGAATTCGGGCTCGGACAATAACGATGACGAGCGCCATCGTCCACATCGTATGCGCGCCGATGACAGCCCCATAGCCCAGACTCAAGTGCGGTGACGCCTCCGCCTTCCCGGGCCACATCTCGGCCAGTAACGGGTTGATGAAGTCGAACGCTGTGACAAAGGCAATCAGCGTTGCGATGCCGATGACGATGCCCGGAATCATGATGGCGACATAGATCACACCGTCGTAGATGACCCGTAACACGCCCTTGACCCGCTGCAGGGCCAGTGCCGCCATGGTTCCCATGATGCACGAAAGAACAGCGCTGACACCGCCGATGAACAGGCTGTTTTTCAGCGCCTCGACGAGGAACGGGTTGTTCAGGGCATGGCCGTACCATGACGTTCCGCAGCAGACGAACGACGCAGCGTGCTCGCCGGCATTGAAGCTGAAAATGACGACCAGCGCTATCGGCCCATAAAGGAAAAGATAGATGAGAGCGGCGTACAGACGCATCGGCACGCCGTTACACCAGCGACACGTCGCCGCGCGTACGCTGGCGCCCCACCATGGTCAGATAGATGGCGACGGCGGCCATCATGATGGCGCACAGAGCGACGGCGACCGCCGAACCGAACGGCCAGTTGCGCGACTGCAGGAACAGGTCGACCAGCGCGTTGCCGACGAAGAAGACCTTGCCGCCGCCCAACAATGCCGGGATCAGGAATTCACCCATCACGAGGATGAAGACCAGCAGGGAACCGGTCACCAGACCAGCCGCGGATAAGGGCAGCGTGACCTGAAGGAAAGTCCGCCACGGCGGCGCGCCGAGATCTGCGGACGCCTCAAGCAGTCGCTTGTCCAGTTTTTCCAGGCTGACATAGACGGGGAAGACCATCAGCGGCAGATATCCGTATACGATCCCGATAAGCACCGCCGTCGGCGTGTAGATCAAGCGCACGTCCTCAATACCGATCATCTCCAGCAGCTCCGGGATACCCTGTCCGCCCAGGATGTAAATCCACGCGTAGGTGCGAATGAGAAAGCTCGTCCAGAACGGAACGATTACCAGGACGAGCAGCATCAGCTTCACCTTGTCGCCGGCGTGGACGGCCAGATAGTAGGCCAGCGGATAGGCAATTACGATGCAGAGCACGGTTCCCAGCGGCGCAAGGGTCAGCGTGTTGATGAAAGCCGTCAGGCGTGCCGGCAGATTCAGGTACTGGTCGAAGGTGAAGGTGGCTTCGTAGCCGCCGGCCGAAGCTCGTTCGCCGAAGCTGAAGATCAGTACAACGACAAACGGCATGACGAGAAGCAGCAGGAACCAAAGCGTCGACGGCAACAGCAACATCGCAGTCAACCGATTTTGCGATCCGGAACCTGCCGTCTTCGTCGTCATGCCATATTATCCCCGTCTGTTCCGGCCCCGGCCGTTCACGCGGCCTTGAAACGCGCCATCAGTTCAGCGCGGCGTTCACTGGTAAGTGTCACCGCCGCACCGAACTCGAGCGGTTCCAGCTCCTCCCGCGCCGGGTACACGATCGGGTTTTCCGTGATTGACTCTGGAAGGAACTCCAACGACCGCTCGTCCGCAACCGGGTAGCCGTGCGCCTCGGCCTCGCGTGCATTGACGGCAGGGTCGAGGAGGTAATTGATCAGCGCATAGGCGGCATCCGGGCGTGGGGCGCTCTTCGGAATGGCATAGAAGTCACTCCACAATTCGCCGCCCTCGTCGCCGAGCACGTAGTCGATCTCGGGCAGATCGCGGTGCAACTGGAGCCCATCGCCGACCCAGGCGATTGACATCCACGCGTCGCCGCTGCGCATCCCGGGTTGATAGTCCGAAGTAATGGCGAACAGGTGCGGCTTGACCTCCAGCAGCAGCTCTTCCGCCTCGGCCAATTCGTTCGGATCGATCGAGTTGAAAGAGTAACCCAAGGATACGAGCGCGTTGCCGATGGTGGTGAGCTGGTAGTCGTGGACTATCACCCGGCCGGAAGCGTCGCCCTTGGCCAAGTTCCAGAACTCCTTCCAGCTGGTCGGATTCGATCCTATCTTATTGCGATTCACCACGAACCCGGTGGTACCCCAGTTTTTCGGCACGGCATAGACCACGCCATCGATGGTACCCGGTTCCATGAAGCGCTTGACGTAGTACTTCGGATCGAAATTCGGCAACCGCGACAAATCCAGTGGCTGAATGAGGTCGAGATCCTGGTAAGTGCTGATCGTGTAATTGGTCGGAACGAAAACGTCCCAACCGGTTCCGCCGGCCTGTAGCTTGGCCAGCATTTCCTCGTTTGAGCCGAAGACGCTGACCTGGATATGTGCGCCGGTCTGCTTGGTGAAGGCCTCGTAGTTGTCCCGATTGAAATAATTGGGCCAGGTGGCAATGGAGACGCGGTCGCCGATATCGGTGGCGGCATGGGCCTTGCCCGACCGAAGCAGGCTCGGCATGGCGGACGCCATGACCGCCGTCGCCATGCCGAGGCCGGTTACACCCAAGAAGTGACGGCGGGTCACGGAGCCGCGCTTATAGCGCCACAGCTCATGCATGAACTTCTTGGGGCTGATTGGCATGTTGTTGTCGTGTCTTTTCGTCATTTTAGTCCTCCTGCCAGGCCACCTCCACTTGAGGCGATTTTCCGCTGACCGTTCGCCGGCTGCGGAAGATGAATTCGGGCTCTATTGAATTTCAAGTAGGTTGACAGGTCGATACACGTGTGAGTTGAGGCGTGCGAAGTCGAGCTTGCCGGCGAGCAGGAGCACCACCGTACGGATGGTGTCGAGCCGGCGGTAGCCGCGCGCCCTGCGCTTGGCGGCCCGGAAGAGCCCGTTGCTCTCGCACGATACTGACCTGCCGGCGCGTGAGGATCTCGCGCCGCTGCTCCCGGTAGACCCGGGCGCGGGCGGTGCGCTTGGTGATGAGCCGCAGGGCCACGCGGTCGCCCTCGGCGCGCTGCGCGGGGCTGAGCCGCTTACGGCCCCTGAGCAACACCCGGCGCAGCCCCTTGAGCCCGAGGGTCGAGTCTTGCTCACGCCGGCGGGTCTGGTCAAGCGCGGTGCCGGTTTCACGCGGGCGCCGGCCGATTGCATTCGTGATGCTCGCCAAGCCGTCAAGGCGACGCACACGTTACCGAAGCTCATTCGTCAGCGACTGTTCGGCGTCGCCTGCGGGCATGAGGGCGACGATGCGGCGCGACTCGCCGAGGATCCGGCTCGCCAGCTTCTGGCCGGCCGGGACCCGGTGCGGTGGGGCGGAGCTCGCATCGCAGTCGAAGCTCTCGCGCTTCGAGAATGCGCCGGGGCCCGAGGCGCTGATGCGCATGGGGCCGGCGTCGGCGCAGACGGGTTAATTCGTCTCCAGGACAAGCGCAGCGTCGTGAGGCCACCAGATTTGCACTGCGTCGCCTGGGGAGAAACCGCCGCTGGTCAATTCCGCTGTCTTCGGAGACATCACCAGGACGTCTCCTAGACCCTCGGCAGCGACCAGGTATTCGGTCTGCTCACCGAGATATATCGTGTTCTTGACGCGGGCCGCTGCGGTGACGGCCATGCCGTCCGCCGCAGAGCCGGCCGCGCCGATGGAAATCAGCTCCGGCCGCACGGCGACGCACCCCGACGCCCCCTTGGTCAATGAAGCCGCCGTTCGCGAAATCCGGCCCGCCATGGACCGGCCGTCGGCAAGTTTTACCGCCGCGCTAGTGTCCGCAACTTCCGACACGACGCCGTCGAAAAAGTTCGACTTACCGACAAAATCGGCGACGTAGCGGTTGACCGGGTCGTCGTAAAGTTCTCGAGCTCCGCCCGTCTGCACGATTCGACCCTGGTCCATGATGCAGATGGCGTCGCTCATAGACAGGGCCTCTTCCTGATCGTGGGTGACCAGAGCGAAGGTGATCCCGACATCGCGCTGCAGGGTTTGAAGCTCTCTTTGCATGTCTCGACGAAGCTTGCGGTCGAGTGCCGCCAGCGGTTCGTCCAACAGCAACACCGTCGGTCTGTTGATCAGCGCCCGGGCTAATGCGACGCGTTGCTGCTGGCCACCCGAAAGCTCCCAGGTCCGGCGCGTCTCAAATCCAGGTAGGCGGACCATTTCCAGAGCCTCGCCGACGCGACGCACGATTTCCGCCTTGTCGGGTTTCGGCGCACGCTGGCGCAGACCGTAGGCGATATTGTCGAAGACATTCAGATGGGGAAATAGGGCGTAGTGCTGAAACACCATGTTCACGGGGCGGCGGTGGGGAGGCGCGTCGACCATTGAGCGCCCCTCGATCAGGACGTCGCCCTCGGTCGGCTTCTCGAAACCGGCGATCATCCTCAAGGACGTCGTCTTGCCGCAGCCCGACGGACCGAGAAGACTGAAGAACGAGCTCTTTGGCACAGTTAGCTCGGCCTGGTCGACCGCTACTACATCTCCGAAGCGCTTGCTGACGCCCCGGAATTCGATATCTACAGCGCCTTCGATTCCCTCGTTGTTGTCGTTACCGTAGACAACATGCACGTGGTGATCCTCGATCGCACCCTCGGTGAGATCCAGAAACGCGGAGAAGATTTCTGGGTTGATGAAATAGAGAAAGCGGCCTACACTTTGTGTAGAATCTGGTTCGCAAATCACTGCAGTCTAGCAGAACCGTCATTCACCGCAAGACCCACGCGCTGCCGCAGCTTCAATTCGAAGACCAGCAGCTCACGTCCTCCTCGGGCCTGGCGCTCATCCGTAATCGGCCATTCTCTTTGTTTTTCGTTGGTTTTTCCTCGATTTCCGTCACCCGGAGGCGCTCGTCGCGCGTTGCGGCCGGCCGGCAGCCGGCCACAGCGCCATCCGCTTCAGGTTCTGCGATGGTCCCGACCATTTCGTCCTGGACCGCGAAGATATCCCGATACTCGTGGTCGTAACGCTCGGCCCAGAAGCGAGCGCGGCTGGCGGCTTCGATGAGTTGGGCATGAATGCGCACCCTGTCACCGGCCTTGTGCACGCTCCCCCGGACAACGTACTGGACGTCCAGTTGACGCGCCACCTAGTCTATCGCCGCGGGCCGGGCTCCGTATAGAAACGACGAATCCCGCGCAATGACGACCAGCGAACGAAAACGCGAGAGCTCGGCGATAATGTCCTGGGTGATGCCGTCTGAAAAGTAGGTTCGTCACACGAATGTATGCACGGTCTGGGGTAGAGGTAGGTCACCGAGGCAGTTGACGAGGTATCTCTACCACGTGTGCCTTTAACATCAAGAACCGCAGTATTAAGAACTCTTGCCAGGCATCCCTGCTCCCCGCGACTTCATCCGCCGTCCGGTGAGATCCGCTACCGGATCAGCACCCAGAGGTCACGGCCAGGCTGTGAGCCGTGTCGAACCCCGATGAACGGGCAACACGAACGCCGCACCACCGCCCGCGTCAGCTTTCCTCGCTAGACAGCTCGCGAAGCGTATCCCGATACGCCTCATCCTCTGAGCGCAAGCGCACCGCCTTTCTAGCAGCCCTTAGGGCCTCATCACGCCGTCCTTGCGCAGCCAGAGCGTAAGCAAGGTTGTTCCAGGCGGCTGCAGCCTCGGGATGGCGACGTACCGCCTCCCGGTATGCCCGCTCCGCTCCGATGTAATCTCCCACTGCATACAGGGAATTCCCTAGACCGATACGCGGTGGGAAGCTTTGTGGCCACCGCTCTACAATCGCGGCATAGGCCGTGCTGGCTTCGGAGAACTTTTCTACGCGCTCCAAGCTGACAGCAGCCTCCAGTACCGCCGGTTCACCTGCACTAGCCGGCAGGCGTTCGGGAGGAAGCACAACAACCGCCCAGTACTCTCCGCGCTCCCAGGTACGCTCGAACGTGCTCAAGTCGAGCACGCGTTGCTCGTTGAGCCCGGAGCGGAGGACGATCTCTCGTGCCTCGAGGTCGTATGCGAACGCAACAGCGTAATGCCACTGAGGGAACCAACCGAACGCCAAGTTTTGGAAGACCACTACCGGGTGTCCGGCAGCAATCTCCGACAGAAGATCCCTCAAGTTGCCCACTTGCACTGCGAGGCGCCCGTGCCGACGCGCCGCGGCCAATACATCGCTTCTGAGCGTTCCCTGACGCGATGGTGTGTAGACCTGGGACACGAGGTCATCCTGTATCACCGGCACGTCTGACCAGGCCAGCACCATCGCCAGGGCTGCCGGACCGCAGTAGTATTTTTCTTGGGGAAAGAACGGAACATCCTCAACGGTCGCCCTTACGGGCAGTTGCTTTCTCTCGTGCAAGACCTCCTTGGTTTGCACCGCTGAGCAACTCGCCAACGCCAGAAGAAGCAGACCACTGACGATGGCCAACCGCATTCGCCCGCACATCACCTTGCGCACCGGGTAAACGGAAACACGCTCGTCAGGCAGAGGAGGTCCGTAATCAGCAGGATGACAAAAATAAGCACGACCGCGCCGACAATGGGACCAACGACGCTACCTTGCCCGGCAGGAAGTTCGTCTAATCTGTTTACAATCCTCTGTAGCTCCTTGCCTGACAAGCCAGCGACGCGTGCAGCGGCTTCTTTCGGGTCGACCCCCAAAGCTTCCATCTGACGCCGGACATCTTCACGAGCAAGAAAGGACTGCACTCGCTCACGGTCACGCGCCTCGGTGCTCTGCTGG